>Ga0209577_10000172_pt1 | contig 62985 bp, 56 predicted proteins | sample GraSoiAngelo_109_FD_185874 | JGI IMG/M metagenome (GOLD analysis project Ga0209577, IMG submission 185874) | Grasslands soil microbial communities from the Angelo Coastal Reserve, California, USA - 14_0903_12_20cm (SPAdes) (version 2) | ecosystem: Environmental > Terrestrial > Soil > Grasslands... | reverse complement strand
GGTTTGATTTGTACCCTTCCAGGGCCATACTGATGCTTATACCTAATGAAGCAATCTAAGACAAGGCAAAATCACGCCTTATATCCCCAGCCCTAAAGGGCGGGGCTTTACGGCGCTTCTCGGTAATTCCGACAGGAGGCCGGCGCCTCCCGCCTGCTCACAGGCTGATAGGGCGTCGAACTCAGCGAACGATGTCTACGCTGCCGTGAACCTCAAAGATGGGACGGCGCACGATGATCTGCCCACGCTGGTCCTGATAATAGTAATGAGGTCGGCCCTCATACATGTACGTCCGGCATCCGTATTTCTTGGCTTGGCCGGGAGGCAGCCCGCAATTTCCCCATCCGGTTTTCTGGCCACGACTCCAGCCGGGGGGACGATCGTCGCGATCGCGGTAGGTGCGGTATTCGTATCCCTCGCGCGCTTCCCAGCGGTCGTGATCGTCGTCAAAATGCTTCTTGCCGTGGTGCTTCCCTTCGCCGTGCTCCGCCATGACGGCCGGCGTGACGAACGCAGACGATGCGAGCAAGGCAAGCACGGCGAGCCAATATCTGCTCATTTAATCCTCCCTATGAAAAGCAAGTACGACACCCGACTAGCTTACTCTTCCCTAGCTTCCCTGGACACGATTACGGAAGTGTTACCTAGGAGGGTTCCCATGATTTATGCTTCCTTGTTTTTCAGGAGACAATCGTGGCCGCAAGATCCCGCTGGGCTTTCCCTATTGTGGTCCTTCTGCTGGTCGGATTCATCACTCGCTGTGGCGCCCAGCAGTTCAGCCCGAAACTCTACGAGGGTATGCGTTGGCGATCCATTGGGCCCTTCCGGGGTGGCCGCACGGTTGCCGTCAGCGGAGTGCCGGGCAAGCCCAACGTCTTTTACATGGCGCCGAACAATGGTGGCGTGTGGAAGAGCGATGACTACGGCCGAACCTGGAATCCCATCTTCGACGGACAGCCTACCGGGTCAATCGGCGCCTTGGCGCTGGCACCCTCAAATCCCCAGATCATTTATGTGGGCAGCGGCGAGGGTCTGCGGCGGCCAGATCTTTCCGTAGGCGACGGCATCTACAAATCCACCGATGGCGGACAAAGCTGGCAGCATCTGGGCTTGCGTGACACCCAGCAAATTGGCGCAGTCATCGTTGATCCCCGGGATCCCAACCGGGTGTTGGTTGCGGCTCTGGGACACCCCTATGGCCCGAATCCCGAGCGTGGCGTCTTTCGCTCGCTGGACGGCGGCGCCACCTGGCAAAAGGTTTTGTACAAGGACGAGAACACCGGCGCGATCGATCTGGCATTCGATCCCGGCAATCCTCAAACGGTTTATGCCGACCTGTGGTCGTCGCGGCGTCCGCCCTGGACCACGGGTGGCGGCTACAACGGCCCGGGCAGCGGGCTTTACAAATCGACTGACGGCGGAACCAACTGGAAGCAACTCACCGCCGGGTTGCCGACGGAAAACGACAAGCTGGGCCGCATCGGCATTGGCATTGCGCCCAGTGATCCGAACCGCATTTATGCCTGGGTCGATGCGCCCAAGCTTGGCGGCATTTATCGTTCCGACGATTCGGGCGAGAACTGGCAAAGGGTGAACCAGGAACAACGGGTATGGGGACGCGGCGATGACTTCGCTTGTGTTCGCGTAGATCCCAAGAACAAAGACATCGTCTACGTAGCCAACACTTCGACTTACCGCTCCAGGGACGCAGGGAACAATTTCACCGCCATTAAAGGAGCGCCCGGCGGCGACGACTATCACACCATCTGGATCAATCCAGAGAACCCGGACATCATCGCGCTCGCCAGCGATCAGGGCCTGACCCTCAGCGTGAACGGCGGCCGCACCTGGAGTTCCTGGTACAACCAACCCACGGCGCAGTTCTATCACGTCATCACCGACAACGAGTTTCCCTATTGGGTCTACGGTGGACAGCAGGAGAGCGGAAGCGCCAGTACCGCCAGCCGCAGCGATTTTGGCGAGATCACTTTCCGCGAATGGTATCCGGTCGGAACCGAGGAGTACGGCTATGTTGCTCCCGATCCGCTCCATCCGAATTTCATTTACGGCGGAAAAGCAACCCGCTATGACCGCACCACCGGCCAGACACAGGACGTTTCCCCCGTGGTGTTGCGCACCGGACAATACCGCTTTAATCGCACGGCGCCCCTGATTTTCTCTCGAGCAGACCCACACGCGCTTTATCTGGGATCGAACGTGCTCTTTAAGACCACCAACGGCGGGCAAAGCTGGGACACCACGAGTCCCGACCTGACCCGCGAAGATCCCGGCGTTCCGCCTAATTTGGGCGTCTTCGTCGAATCCGACCCGGCCAAAGGCAAACATCGTGGCGTGATCTATTCGGTTGCTCCCTCGCCCAAGGACGCCGACCTGATTTGGATCGGCACCGACGATGGCCTGATCCAGGTAACCCGCGACGGAGGCAGCAACTGGCAGAACGTCACGCCGCCGGAATTGACGCCGTGGAGCAAGCTGGCCCAGATGGACGCCTCCTATTTCGATACGGCTACGGTCTATGCCGCGGTGAATCGTTTTCGACTCGACGACCTGCACCCCTACATCTATCGCACCCACGATGGCGGTAAAACCTGGCAGAAGATCGTTACTGGATTGCCGGAAAATGAACCCGTCAACACCGTGCGCGAGGATCCGGAGAGAAAAGGGTTGCTGTTCGCCGGCACTGAACGCAGCGTGTACGTCTCATTTGACGACGGCGATCAGTGGCAAACCCTCGAGCTCAACTTACCGGCGACATCCATCCGTGATTTAGTCATTCACCAGGACGACGTCGTCATCGGCACGCATGGACGCTCCTTCTGGATTCTGGACAACATCACGCCGCTGCGCCAGCTAAACGCACAGGTAGCCGACGCCGATGCACACCTTTTTGCGCCGCAGGTGACCTACCGCATGCGCCGCAACAACAATACCGATACACCGCTTCCACCGGAAGAGCCGGCCGGCCAGAATCCGCCAGACGGCGCCATGCTCGACTACACGGTGAAAGCGAACGGGCCGGTCACCCTGGAGATTTCCGATGAAGCCGGGGGACTGGTTCGCCGCTTTGCCAGTACCGACAAACCAGAACCGGTAGACCCAAAAGAACTGCCGGTACCCACCTACTGGATTAGGCTTCCCCAAATTCCTTTGGCCGAGCCGGGCATGCACCGTTTCGTCTGGGATCTGCGCTATCCCCCGCCCGATTCGCTGGAGCATGAGTATCCCATCTCGGCGATTTACCACGACACCCCGCGTTACCCCCTGGGTCCCGCCGTTCTCCCAGGTCACTACAACGCGAAACTCACAGTTGCCGGAAAAAGCTACACGCAGCCCCTGACCATCAGGATGGACCCGCGGGTGAAGACTCCACCCGATGGCCTCCGTCAGCAGTTTGCAACCGAAATCAGGATTGTTGAAGCCATGCGTCAGGACCACGCGGCTGTCGAGGAGGTGCGCAGCCTGAGAGCTCAGTTGAAGCGGCTCGAGGGCAATCGGAAGAAGCCGCTCTCCGATTCCATCCTGGCTCTTGACAGCAAGGCTGCCGAACTGGAAGGCGCTTCCGGGGGATATGGCTCAGTCTTCCTGAAAGACGCTGCCGGGAGAAGTCTCGTGCGCCTCAATGAAGCTTTGAATCAGTTGCTGGGGGCGCTTGACGGCGCCGATGCCGCGGCGACCAGCCAGCAACTCGACATGGTCAACCAAGTCGAAGCTGCACTCGAGCAGCAACGGGCCGCCTGGAAGCGCCTAAAGGAGCGCGACCTCGCGGCCGTCAACCGCCAGCTTAGGCAAGCCACGCTAAAGGAAATCACCATCGCGAAGTAAGACAACCGTACCGGGCGCGGATCTCTGACCCGCCCAGCTGGACCAGCAACTCCCCATCCCCCTTTCCGTAGGGCCGAGATCCGCCGCCTCACGACTCTGAATCTGCTAAAAATAGTACTGAGGTAGGTTAGGACGTATGGCTCACCTTTTTGATCCGCTTCCCCTTCGCGATCTGGTGTTGTCCAACAGAATCGTAGTTTCCCCGATGTGTCAGTATTCCAGCACCGATGGCTTCGCCAACGATTGGCATTTCGTTCACCTCGCCAGTCGAGCCGTGGGCGGCGCCGGTCTGGTATTCACCGAAGCCAGCGCCGTGCTGCCAGAAGCGCGCATCAGCCCGCAGGACCTGGGAATCTGGAGCGACGATCACATCGAAAACTTGGCCCGCATTGCGCGCTTTATTCACCATCAAGGCAGCGTAGCCGGAATGCAACTGGCGCACGCGGGCCGCAAGGCCAGTACTCGCCGGCCATGGGAAGGCCAGGGGACGATTTCCGAAAGTGACGGTGGCTGGAGGAAAGTTGTGGCTCCGAGCGCAATAAGATTTGCCGAGCAATATCCCCTGCCCCAGGCGCTCACTCGTGAGGCTATCCGGCAGGTGGTAGACGCTTTCGCCGAGGCAACTCGTCGGGCTGGCCAGGCCGGGTTTCCTGTCATCGAGATTCACGCCGCCCACGGATATCTCATCCACGAATTCCTCTCCCCGCTTAGCAACCGCCGAGAAGACCACTACGGCGGCTCATTCGAGAACCGCACGCGTATCCTGCGCGAGATTGTCTCGGCCGTACGCTCGGTCTGGCCGGCGAGGGCTCCTTTGTTCGTGCGCATCTCGGCTACTGACTGGGTAGAGGGCGGGTGGGACATCGAGCAATCCATTGAACTCGCTCGCCAGTTAAAGCCGCTCGGTGTGGACCTAATCGATTGCTCATCGGGCGGGAACGTGCCGCAGGCGAGAATTCCTGTGGGCCCCCTTTATCAGACACCCTTCGCCGAGCGAATTCGCCGGGAAGCCGGGATTTTGACCGGCGCAGTGGGAATGATCACAACGCCGCTCGAGGCCGATCACATCGTCCAAAGCGGACAGGCCGATGTCGTCATCATGGCGCGCCAATTTCTGCGCGATCCGTATTGGCCTCTGCGAGCCGCCCGCGAACTGGGCCATCCGGCTGCCTGGCCCGCTCAGTACCTCCGCGCCGCGCCGGAAGGTTCGCCGGCGCGCACTCCCGTCCACCGGGCCGGGCTGGAGGCCGCGTTCGAGGAGCAGCATGCAGTTCCGGACGAGTGAACTCGCTTTGGGGGGAACAGATCGTTGGGCGCGAGACCAAGAACTCGCGCCCGCCCTCGGGAAAATTCTAGGCGGCTACACCTCGGCGGAACGACATTACTGCTTCCTCTACGGTGTCGAATACCTCAAACACCGTGAGCAGCTTGGTGACCTGAAGCAAATCGCCCACACGCTGCGTAAGAGCCGCCAGCTTGATTGCGCCCCCGCCGTTACGCGCTGTCGTATACAGGGCTACCAGCGTTCCCAGCCCGCCGCTATCGATGTAATTCACCCCGCCCAGGTTGAGCACAATGTGGTTGTTCTGCGAGATCAGGTTCTTCACGTTATCGCGCAAGCTGGCCGATTCTTCGCCAAACACGACGCGGCCTTCGCAGTCCATGACCATCACTCCGTCGACGGTTCGGGTACTAAGTCTGAGTTGCACGGAAAACCCTCCTTGCCCGGCCCCCGGGCGCTTACAAGGTAACCCGGTTGGCGTTATCCCGCAAGCACATAAAAGCACATAAAAGCCACATAGAAGCCGCCCCGGACGGGCCACTTCCGGGCAGCCCTCCGAGCATCACGTATAATCAGGTTTCGTCTCCCATGAGCTACCAGGTTCTCGCCCGCAAGTACCGGCCCCAGAAGTTCTCCGAGGTCATCGGGCAGGAACACGTCACTCAGACCTTAAAGAATGCCATCCAGCAGGGCAGAACGGCGCACGGCTACATCTTCAGCGGGCACAGAGGGATAGGCAAAACCACCGTAGCCCGGATCCTAGCCATGTCCCTCAACTGCCGCTCCACAGATCATCCCGTTCCCGAGCCCTGCGGAGTATGCGAATCCTGTACGGAGATTCGCGCCGGAAACTCGGTAGACGTGATTGAGATCGACGCGGCCACCAATCGCGGTATTGACGAGATCCGCGAGTTGCGCGAGGCGGCTCGTTACCGGCCTGCCCGCGACCGCTCCAAGATCTACATCCTAGACGAAGCCCATCAGATTACCGACGCCGCATTTAATGCTCTGCTGAAGACGCTCGAGGAGCCTCCCGGTCATGTCGTGTTCATGCTGGCGACGACGCAGCCGGAGGACATCCCGCAAACCATCCGCTCGCGCTGCCAGCATTTCAGCTTCCGAGCGGTACGATTTGAGCAGATCCTGCGGCAGCTCAAGCAGCTTGCCGGAAGGGAGAACATTGCGGCCGATGATGATGCGCTGGCGTTGCTCGCCGAAGCCGGCGATGGCTCCATGCGCGATGCGCTCTCGATCCTGGACCAGGCAATCGCCTCTTGCGAGGGTCGTCTCACCGCAGAGTCGGTTCGCCAATTGGTGGGAGCCGCGCCCTCAGGCGTGCTCGAAGAAGTCATGCAAGCGGTCTCGCGCGGTTCCAGTGAGGACGTACTCCGCCTGGTCGACAACCTCCTCAGGGAAGGCCATAACCCGACCCATTTTGCGCGCCAGGTGGTCCGCTTTCTCCGCAATGCAGTAGTAGCCAAGGTTGCGGGCAGCGAGTCGCCGCTCTTGCAGATTTCCGCCGACGAGCGCACCCGCGTCGCACGCGTTGCAGAGCTATTCGGTGAGGAGGATTTGACCCGCCATCTCCAAATCATGCTGCGCGCACATAGCGAACTCGGCTACAAGCCGGAGCAGCGCTTCCATCTGGAACTGGGATTGTTGAAGATGGTCCACGCGCAGCGCCTGCTCCCGATCGAGCAACTGCTGAGTGAAGCAGGAGCGCAGCCGGCAGCGGCTCCCAGAGGTTCACCCACTCCGTCCCCCGCTCGTCCTATCAGCGACAGGGGGCGCAGCGCTCGAGAATCTACCGCCCGTCCCGGTCAAGTCTCCCCTTTTGCTGCCGACTCGGCGCGCAAAGGCAGCCCCAAGCAGGAATCATCCGCCGACAGCACTCCGGCGGTTGGTCGGCAGTCGATGCCGGGGGTAGTCATGGGTGCGGCTGCGCCGGCAGCCGCTCCGGTAAGAGAGCAGATCCGAAACTCCGCTGCTCCCGGCGAAGCTCCCGACCTCCCGAGCGCCGTGCTCAACGCCCTGGCCGATCACCGCGTGCTGGTCTCCATGCTCGCAGCCGGCGAATGGAAAGTGGAAGGCAATGAGCTCGTGATCAAGGTTGCCGAACCGGCAACCGTAATTGATATGTCATTGGGTGCTGATGCACGGCGCATAGCCACCTCGGCCGCGACTGGGGCGCTAGGAAGGCCAATCAAACTCAAAGTAGTTTCCGGCGGAACCCGGCAGGCGCCTCCACCGCGTGAGATGCCAAACGGCACCGGACGCGGCCGCGCCGAACAGGACCCGATTGTGCGCCGCATGAAAGAGAAATTCGGAGCCGAAATCAGGACCATTATTGACTATCGGGAGAAGAGGTAGAAAGATTTCAAAGTTTCAAAGACAGGCCTCCATTTGCCATCAGCGCTTTCCCACTTTGAAACCTTGTAACCTTGGAACTTGACAGCTTCAGAGGTCTTCATGGGTGGCTTCAATCTGCAGGACATGATTTCGCAGGCACGCAAGCAATACGACGTGCTCCAGAAGAAGATGCAGGAGACGGTGGTCGAGGCGTCCTCTGGCGGCGGCACAGTCACCGTGAAAATGGACGGCCGCAAGCAGCTTTTGAGCGTCAAGATCGATCCCGAGGCGGTCAAGTCCGGCGATGTCGAGATGCTCGAGGACCTCCTTACCGCCGCGATCAACGAGGCCGCGCGAAAAGCCGATGAAGCCGTGCAGTCCACCGTCGGCGGAATGCTAGGCGGCATGGGAATCCCGGGATTGTGAAGATTTCCGAATTGACGAATTTGCGACTTGTCGAATTTCACGAGCTCACAGATGCGTCAATCCGTAAATCCGCCAATGCGAAAATTCTATGTCCCGCTTCGCCGAGCCGATGACCCGGCTTATTGACGAACTAAAAAAACTGCCCGGGATTGGCAGCAAGAGCGCCCAGCGCTTGGCCTTCCACATCCTGCGCTCCACGGATGCCGACGCCGAAGCGCTGGCTGATGCTGTGCGCGACGTTAAGGCCAAGCTCCGCCTGTGCTCGGTCTGCAACAACATCACCGACGTCGATCCCTGCATCTATTGCAGCAGCACTACGCGCAACCAGCGTCTGGTGTGCGTCGTCGAGGAACCGACAAACATTGCGGCCATCGAGAAAACGCGGCATTTCCATGGCGCCTACCACGTTCTGCACGGATCGATTTCACCTCTGCGCGGGGTAGGGCCGGAGGAGTTGCGGATTTCCAACCTGCTGCGCCGGGTCGAGTCCGGGCAAGTCGATGAGATCATCCTCGCTACCAACCCGACGGTCGATGGCGAAGCTACGGCAGTCTACCTTTCCGGACAACTCAAGCGTCCCGGCCTGAAGGTGACGCGTATCGCCATGGGTATCCCAGTCGGCAGCGACATCGAGTACGCCGACGAAATCACCATGCTCAAGGCTATGGAAGGCCGCCGCGAACTGTAGACCGCTCGTGCCCAAGCGTCAGTCGACTCTCCAACTTGTGCAAAACTTTGATCATATCTTGGGAAAGCGGATTCCCGGCTCGCGTTCAGCATTTCACCGTATCCTTCAACCATCATTCTTCCAATGACTTAGCAACCATAGCGAAAGGAATGTCACAGGCGGTCAGCTTGGCACTGATTTTGCTGGGGCAGAACCGTCTGTTTCCTCGCCCCTCGTGGATTTGAAGGGCTGACGCGAGGAGGTCGCACATCCGGGATCCGGACCGGTCCTAACCGAGATCGGGTGCACCCTTCGGCGTCAGCTTGCGCCGCGTGAAATGTAACCGCATCTCACCTCGACGCATAGATAACCGGGCTACCAGCCCGGTTTTCTTTTGGGGCAAGTACGAGGAGTCTCCCGCTTGTTCTGTAGTCGCGCTGCATATATGTTTTCATACAGGGGTCTTCCCGGCGTATTCGGCGGTACATTAGTTTTTTCTATGATCCTCCTCCTCCTTGGCCATGGCAAAACCGGCTCCCTGGTCGCCGAAGTAGCACGCCAGCGTAGGCACGAAGTTCGCGTTCTGCGCGCGGCCGATAATCCTCACGGATCGGCCCTCACGGCAGACAACCTCCGCCACATCGATCTCGTGATTGACTTCACCACCCCGCACGCGGTCTTGGAGAACATCTCGGCCTCGGTACACGCAGCGAAGAATATGGTCGTCGGGACCACCGGATGGTACGGCGAACTAGCCCACGCCCGGCAGTTGGTAGAAAACAGCCGGACCGGCTTACTGTTTGGTGCAAATTTCTCAATTGGCGTGAACCTGTTTTTTGATATAGCCCGAACTTCCGCGGCCGCGCTCGAGCACGGCTACTATGGGCAGATCTTCGAGCGTCACCACGTTCACAAGAAGGACGCGCCTTCCGGCACCGCAGTTGCCATCCGGAGGGAGGTACAACAAGCCAGTGGGTCAGAACTGGAAATCACTTCCTTCCGGGAAGGCGACGTGGTCGGCATGCACCAACTCGTCTACGACTCTCCTAACGATAATATTTACCTCTGCCACGACGCCAAATCCCGCCGCGGTTTTGCCGAAGGAGCCGTCCGGGCCGCCGAATGGCTTGCCGGCAAGCAGGGCTTCTACGATTTCAAAGACGTCTGGCGTCAGCTGTAATCGGACTTGTCATCCCCTCAAGTTTGTGACTTTTTGGTTTTCTCGCGCCAAGTGATGCTGAAAACAAGCCGCTTACCTGCCGGACGGAATCGCTTAAATCAAAAAAGTCACAAACTCTGAGCCGAGCGAAGGATCTCTCGCTAAACCTCAGCTGTTGGGGTCAGAGCCGTCAGCCGCACTAGGCTCCAAGCTCCCGCTTGGTTGTGTAAAATACCGCCGTCCGGACTATCCTCTGTACTTATGAAATTAAGAGGGTGTGGAACCGCGCTCGTCACTCCTTTTAAGGCCGACAGTTCGGTCGACGAAGAAGCTTTACGGGCCTTGGTGGCATGGCAGGTGGAGTCAGGCATCGATTTTCTGGTTCCCTGCGGCACTACCGGCGAGACGCCGACGCTCTCGCATGACGAGTGGCTTCGCGTTATTGATGTAACGATTGAAAGTGCGGCGGGCCGCTTGCCCATCGTCGCCGGCGCGACTTCCAATTCCACCCGCGATGCCGTTGAGAAAGCAAAGGAAGTAGCAGCCCATCCGGGCGTGGACGCAATTCTGACCGCTTCCCCCTACTACAACAAGCCCACCCAGGAAGGGCAATATCGTCACTTCAAATCGATCGCCGAGGCGGTAAGCAAGCCGCTCATCCTTTACAACGTTCCCGGACGCACCGGCGCCAACATCGAGCCGGCGACCCTGGCGCGGCTCGCGGAAGTGCCTAACATCATGGGCGTGAAAGAAGCGAGTGGCAACATGTCGCAGATCGCTGAAGTTTGCCATGCCGTTCCTGAGACCTTCCTGGTCTTCTCCGGCGACGATGCTGTGACGTTGCCGGTGGTCGCTGTGGGCGGTGTGGGCATCATCTCCGTAGCTGCCAATGAAATCCCGCGCGAGATGACGGAGATGACACAGGCCGCGCTCAATAATGACTGGGAAACAGCCCGCCGGCTTCATCGCAAGTATTTTCCGCTGATGCAGGCCAACTTTATCGAATCGAACCCACTGCCGGTGAAAGCCGTGCTGGCGATGATGGGGAAAATGCAGGAAGTTTATCGGCTGCCGCTCCTACCCATGAAGCGGGACACGCGATCACGCCTGCAGAGAATCGCGACCGAGGTGGGCGTAATCAGCAAGCCGGTGGCTCCTGCGGCCGAAGCTGTCGAATTCTACATTTACGAAAACTGGCATGCCGGGCCTCATAAAGCCGTCTTACATCGAGCCTCTTGCGGCCAGTGCAACAGCGGCAGGGGACGGCCCTCGGGACACGATGCCAACCACGCCCGCTGGCACGGTCCCTACGCTACACTCGCCGAGGCGCGTAGTGCCTCCCAAACCATGGCGGGCGTCTTGATTCGGAGCGAATGCAAGTGCATATAGGATTCGGGATTGTGGATTTCTGATTTTCGATGGAAAAACAGAGCTCGGCGGGAATCGACAATCAACCATCTGCCAGCGACCATTTCATGCCATCCCTCGAAGCCTCCATCGAGCGTCTCTCCGCGCTGAGCGAAATCGGCCGTGATCCTGAAGCGCGCAAAATTTTTCTCCAATTCCGCGACGCTCTGACCCAGGGCAAAATACGCGCCGCGGAAAAGTCCGGCCGGCGTTGGACCGTGAATGCCTGGGTGAAACAAGGCATCCTGCTCGGCTTCCGCCTGGGTGAACTTAGCGAAATGAGCGATGGTCACGGTCTCTCGTTCATCGACAAGGATACCTTCCCGGCGCGCCGCTTCGCTGTCCGAGACCGCGTCCGTCTGGTCCCCGGCGGCTCTTCCGTTCGCCTGGGCGCCTACGTTGCTCCCTCGGTCGTCTGCATGCCTCCCATGTTCATCAATGTTGGTGCCTACGTTGACGAAGGGACGATGATCGATTCCCACGCCCTGGTCGGCTCTTGTGCACAGGTCGGCAAGCGTGTTCACTTGAGCGCCGGAGCGCAGGTGGGAGGAGTGCTGGAACCGATTAACGCTCTCCCCGTGGTGATCGAAGACGATGTCCTGGTGGGCGGAAACTGCGGCATTTACGAAGGCACGTTGGTCCGAGCACGAGCCGTCCTGGGAGCGGGAACCATTCTCACCCGTTCGACGCCGCTCTACGACACCGTCCGCGACGAAATCTATCGCGCCACTGCCGAAGCGCCACTCGAGGTGCCGGAGAACGCAGTGGTCGTTCCGGGTGCACGCGCCGTCTCAAAAGGCAAAGCCGCGGACTGGAACCTGTCGCTCTACACGCCGGTAATCGTGAAATATCGGGATGAGAAAACGGACCGCAGAATTGAATTGGAAGATTTCCTGCGCTAGAAATCGGGCGCCCCCGGGCATGCGCCGCACGGTCACTTCACGCTGACTTCCAGTTTGCCCGACCGGCCATTACGGACGGCCAACTGCTCCAGTTGTTTCACAACCGCATCTGCTTCCGCCAGTTGGGAGGCCGAATAGGTGCTGGCCAGTCCGATCACTTTCATGCCCGCGGCGCGGGCCGATTGAATTCCCTGAGGCGCATCTTCGATAACCAGGCACTCAGCCGGATTCGCGCCCAGCCCTTGGGCGCCCTTCAAGTAAGGCTCGGGATGGGGTTTGCCTTCCTTGACATCGTCGGCCGCGATCAGAATTTTCGGAACCGGCAGCCGGGCACCCTGCAGCCGTGAAGCGGCAAGATGTTTTGTGCCCGAAGTCACGACGCACCATCGGCCGCTGGGAATAGCCGCCAGCAAGGCAGCCGCTCCCGGCATAACTTTCACGCCGTCGGAGTCCGCTGCTTCTTTCTCTTCAATTTTTCGCACCTCGGCCTCGGCATCGAGATGGGGTGCCAGGAGTTCGACGACCTCAATCGTGCGCCGGCCGTGGGCAATCTCCAGCACTTTGTGGAGAGGAATTTTGACTTCCTCCGCCCACCTCCGCCATTGGCGTTCAACGGAACGGGTAGAATCGACAAGCACGCCGTCCAGATCAAACAAAACCGCCGAGCACGGGAAATGACCGAACCGGTTCATAACGTTTCTTAGATGCTGTATTTAGCAGAACCAATGCATAGATTCCTTCGGGGCGGCTCAAGATGACAGCCGAGGAGGGTTATCCACGGTCAGGGAAGCCTGGGCTGCGGAAAGCTGCCGGCGCACGGCAAGATGTTTTTCCCGAAAATGCGATTGAGCCCGCTGGCCCCAGGTGCGCACGAAATAATAATTGAGACCGGCGCCAATCACCGAACTGGCGAGGGGAATCAGCCGTCCTGCCCATTTTTCCACCACCTCCCCGCTGGCCTGCGCGGCTATGCGCTGAATCACGCGCGGCACAAAGCGGTTGACCACCTCTTTTTCCAGCAGTTCCCGGCTGATGTCCACGCCGGCCGCGCTCGCCGCCGCTATCCAAAGCTCCCCCACCTCCTCATCCGTGTTGTACTCGAACCCATACAGCAAGCTGAGCTTCTGGACGGTGCGCAGCGTGATTGCCGCCAGGATACTGAGGTCGGGAATGACTGTAATCAGGCCGGCAATACCCAAACCGGCGCCTTCGACGGCGGCAATTTTCATCGCCCCGCGAATGGTATCGGTGGCAACATGGTCCAACGCGCCGAGCTCTAAAGAGAACACTCCCTTAAAGCCACTGATCGGTAGCCCGTGTGCGGCTTGCAGCTGTAACAGATACTTTCGGGGATCGACTTTGACCGTATCGTAGGCACGCGTGAAACCCCGTTTGAGCGCCCCTTCCGCACGCCGTGCCAACCAGGACCCCTTCTCGTCCTCCGCCATAAACTGACCTTACCTCAGAATCGAACCCGAAGCCAACTAGGTACCCGCTACTGGGTACTGGGTACTAGCTGCTCCTGTGCTAGCATCAATTATTCCCCATGCCAACTGGCAAGCTCGAAATCGTGCCTCTGGGCGGGCTGGGCGAGTTCGGAATGAACTGCATGGCCATGCGCTGGGGTGACGACATCATCGTCATCGACGCCGGCCTGATGTTTCCTGAGTCCGAGTTGCTCGGGGTCGACATCGTTGTCCCGGAAATCTCCTATCTCGTGGAAAATCGGCAGCGGGTTCGCGCCATCGTGCTCACCCATGGCCATGAAGACCACATTGGCGCGCTTCCCTGGATCTTGTCTGAACTGAAAGTGCCGGTCTGGGGAACAGAATTCACCCTCGCCTATGTGGAGGACAAACTCGAAGAGCACGAACTGCTGGACAAGGTAGACCTCCGGGAAATTCGCCCCGGAGACCGTTTTCGCATCGGGCCGTTCACGATTCACCCTATTCAGGTGACACACAGTCTGGTGGATTGCGTGGCCCTGGCCATTTACACCCCGATCGGCGTAATCATCCATACCGGGGACTTCAAGGTTGACCCGACGCCCACCGACACGCGTCTGTTTGACCTGCACGCGTTCGCCGAATACGGAAAGGAAGGCGTCCTCGCCTTATTTCAGGACTCGACCAATGTCGAGCGCAAAGGCTATACGCCCAGTGAGCGCGCGGTACGTCGCAAGTTCGACGAAGTTTTTGCCCGCACGCCGCGTCGTCTTTTTATCTCCTGTTTTTCGTCCTCTATTCACCGCATTAAGCTGGCCGTCGATCTCGCTCGTGAGCACGGCCGTAAGGTCGCTTTCATTGGCCGTTCGATGGCTACTTCCGCCGAGATCGCAGAAGATCTTGGGTACGTGGAAATCCCCAACGGCCTGCTGATTCATCCTGGAGAAATGAAGAACTTCGCCCCCGAGAAGGTGTGCGTGCTGATCAGCGGCACGCAGGGCGAGCCCATGTCCGCGCTGTCTCGCGCCGCGGTTGACAACCACAAGCACGCGAAAATCGAGAAAGGCGACACGGTTGTGCTGTCGTCGCGCATCATTCCCGGCAACGAGAAAACCATCTACCGGATGATCGATCACCTGTGCCGCCGCGAGGCGCACGTCATTTATGAAGACGGCTCGTCCCCGCCCGTGCATGTGAGCGGGCACGCCAGCCAGGAAGAACTCAAGCTCATCATGAACCTGGTCAAACCGCGGTATTTCATCCCCATTCATGGCGAGTACCGGCAACTGAAGCTGCACGCCGAAGTGGCGGCCTCCATGCCCGGCTCCGTAGGCTGCGTGATGTTGATCGAAAGCGGCGACGTCCTGGAATTCGACGAACTAGGCGCTCGCAAAGTCGGACGCGTGAACGTCGGCCGGGTGTGCATCGATTCGGGATCACGCGCTGACGTGGTAGAAGATTTGATCATCAAGGACCGCCGCCACCTGAGCGAAGACGGCATTGTTCTGCCCATCATCGCTATCAACAAGCTGACCGGGCGGGTAGAGACCAGTCCCGAGATCGTGACTCGCGGCTTCGCGGCGGGAGAGGACGGCTTTATGGACGGCGCCCGACAAACGGTCATGCAGACTCTGGACCTGTCCAGCGATGAAGAAAAGGCCGATTACGGCGTGATCAAGGAAAAAATCCGCGCCGATTTAAAGCGCTATATTTCGAAGCAGACGCAACGCCGGCCGCTGATCATGCCGGTCATTTTGGAAATCTAAGAGGCAATCGGGTCCCCAGGAGTACCTTAATTGAAAACCCTTAACCAGAAACGCTCGGAATCGCAAAGCGCCTAACGGGGAAGGCTTTTATCGGGGCCGCAATAGGGCCGCCAGCGGCACGGACAAGCCGCCCAGGAGATAGCCCAATCGTATCCCTAAGAGACATCCAGGAAGCCCAATCCCGGCTGCGGGGCGTAGCTGTGCGCACTCCGCTGGTCGAATCGCGCATTCATGAACTCGATGGCGTGCGCGATCACCGACGCCTCTACTTGAAAACCGAAAATCTCCAGCCTATTGGCGCCTTCAAACTGCGCGGCGCCTACAACAAAATTGTTTCTCTGTCGAAGGAGGAAGCGCAGCGAGGCGTCATTACCTACTCGAGCGGGAACCATGCTCAGGGCGTTGCCTATGCAGCCCGCGCCCTGGGTGTGAAGGCAGTGGTGGTCATGCCGGGCAATGCGCCGGAAAACAAGCGCGAGGCAACTCGTTCCATGGGCGCAGAAATCGTGCTCGTCGGCCCGGGCAGCGACGAACGCCAGGCCCAAGCCGAGGAACTCGCCGCCCAGCACGGCTACGTCATCGTGCCGCCTTACAACGACGAGAAAATCATTGCCGGCCAGGGCACCATAGGACTTGAGATTCTCGAAGATCTTCCTGAAGTTGAAACCGTGATCGTGCCGGTGGGAGGGGGCGGCATGATCAGCGGGGTTGCGGCCGCCCTTAAGCTCCGCCAACCGTCGGTCAAGGTCATGGGCGCGGAACCGGAGCTGGCCGCCGATGCGCAAGCCAGTTTGCGCTCCGGCAAAATCGTCCAATTCCCTGCCGACCAGGTCTCGCGCACGCGAGCCGATGGATTGCGCACCCAGAGCATCGGCGAAATCAATTTCGAACACATTCGTCAGTACGTGGACGATATCGTAACCGTGAGCGAGGATGAAATCTCGGAAGCCATGCGCCGCCTTGCCCGAGATCCGAAGACCACAGCCGAAGCCAGCGGCGCCGTCTCGGTAGCGGCCTTCCTGTTCCATCGCGCGCAACTGCCCGGCAGCAAGTTTCATGTCGCCATAATCAGTGGGGGGAACATCGCCCCGGAGACACTGGACGAGCTTAAGGCTGGAGCGCACCCAAGCACGGTTTGAACAAATCAGGAGGATGGCGGTTATGAAGTCTTATCGCTGGCTCGGCAACCTAATGCTGGCGATCGTGCTCGGTTCCACCGCCTGGGCGGCCGAGCGTGCGGCACTGGTCCGCGAGGCAGTCGTCTATCTAAGCCCCGACACTAGTTCGGCAAAACTCGCCAATGCCGAACGAGGCCGCGAACTCATCATCCTGGAGACGACGCGCAACTGGATTCACGTGGAAGCCCTGCTCGGCCCCTCCCGCACGCCGGATGCGGCTTTCGTCGAAGATGACGAGAATGCGCAGAAAACTGTGACCGGCTGGGTTCAAGACAAAGGTGTGGTACGCCCCTCGACTCCCGAGGGGGACAAGGTCCTGTACGGCGAGGCCGCCGACTCGGAGGATCAGGCTAGCCGTCGACACGGCCGTCGGGGCGCTGCCCAGGATGCCATGCGGCTCTATCGCCGGGTCTACGATGACTTTCCCAACTCGCCCCTGGCCGCTCCGTCTCTGTATCGCGCCGCCGACATCCGCTGGCAGCTGGAGAAGGAAGATGTCATGTCGCGGCCTTCGGCCAGGACCAAAGAATCTTATTTGCGCGAAGGCATGAATGAAGAATGGATGAAGCTAGTCATCAAGAAATTTCCCGGCTCCCGCTGGGCCGACCTGGCCGCCTTCAGCCTGCTCGACAACAAAATGTGTGGTGACTGGCAGGGGTCGTCCAAGTGCCCGGACAAAGAAGCGGAGATCTATGAAAAGTACGCCACCGACCGCCCGAATTCGCCGCTCTCCGCGCAAGCCTTGTATGATGCTGCCTGGCGCCGCTCCGCACTGATCGAGATCTATAAGACGGAAGAACAAGCCAAGAAGTCGGAAGAAGCGAAGAACCGGGCCCTGGCCTTGGCCCAGAAGGTGGTCAGCCAATACGCGCAGCAGACCGATTGGGGGGCCCGCGCACAGCGCCTGATTTACTTGATCCAGCAGAACATTCCCACCTACGGGAATCTGGTGGAGTGAACCGTCGGGAGGCGGGGCTTCGATCCGCCCGGAACGGGGCGAAGCCAGGTCCCCACACCTAACTTCACGCGGAGGAAGATTGAACGACTATCTGCTGTCTGTGGTACTCGGCATCACGGAAGGCCTCACCGAATTTCTACCCGTCAGCTCCACCGCCCATCTGCGTATTGCCGAGGCCCTGTTCAACATCAACCTGGCAGACGGCTACTGGAAGATGTACACCATCGTCATTCAGTTAGGCGCCATTCTTTGCCTGCCGGTCTATTTTTGGTCTCGCATCAGGAAATTCCTCTCGACTTTTCCGAAAGGTGAGAACCGGGACCGAAATGCCCTCACACATCCGCTTGGCTTAACCATGGTGGCCTTCGTGGTCACGGCCATCCCGGTATTCCTTTTGACGAAGGTCATCGGCAAGCACCTGGAGAGCCTCCTCATCATGGGCAGTTCGCTCCTGATCGGTGGCGTCGTGATGTGGATCGTCGACGCCATGAAGGCCCGGTGGGAAGCTGTAGGGCCGCAAGCGCCGGGAACGCCAATATGCATCTGGAGAATGGAAAGCATGTCGCTGGGCCAAGCCATCTGGATCGGCGCCTGCCAGATTCTGTCTGCGGTTTTCCCCGGCACCTCGCGATCGATGTCCACGATTGCGGCCGGTCAGCTGGCCGGAATGTCCCGCGCCTCCGCCCTGGAATTTTCGTTCTTCCTGTCCATCCCAACCATGGTTGTGGCCACCGGTTACGACCTGCTGAAGTCGCTCCGCAGTAAGGGCGCAAATCCCCTAGGCGTGTCCCAGATTGACGCGCACGGATGGGCAATCCTGGCCGTTGGTTTTGTGGTCTCTTTCGTCGTGGCCTACGGCTCAGTGGCCTGGTTCATGGGCTGGGTGCGCCGCCGGGGATTCACGCCGTTCGCCCTTTACCGGATTCTTGCCGGCCTTGTCGTCCTGGCTTGGGCAAAGGGGTGGTGACTGGCCCTGGACAACCCTTAAGGTCGCTCGACTGCACTTGCTGACACTCCCGACACATAAGTCCTTTGTTTATAACGGCCGGCGTCTCGTGCCGCCGGTTTCCTCTGAACCAACTCGATACCGTCGGCGAAATCCCGATTGTAGCCCTACCTTCTTCTTGGCATAATTATTGGGCTCTGGCCTGGTTGCGGCACCGCGGAATGTCCCTCCGGCGCCGGGTGCGGGATTTACCCCAACATGAGCCTGCTCTCCAGGATTTTTCTCCCCACCGGCAACCGACGGCTGAATGAGCTGATCGGGTTCGTGGTTTGTGTCCTTGCGCTCCTCCTGTTCCTCGCCGTGGTTTCCTATTCGCCACTCGACCCGTCGCTGAACAGCGCCTCGGTGCTGACCGACACGCGCGCCGCGCGCAACTGGATTGGGATCGTCGGCGCAATCACATCGGATGTCCTGTTGCAATTTTTGGGAATCGGCGCCTTCCTGCTGCCGGGCCTGGTAGCTGTGCTGGGCATTCGCTGGTTCCGCTCGCGCCAGGTGCAGTATCCATTGGCCAAATGTGTGGGCGCCATTTGGCTCCTGATCTTTGTCCCTGCGCTCGTGGCCCTGCTCCCCGGACACCTGCACTGGATGAACCTGATCCCCATCGAGGGGTTGCTGGGCCGCGTCGTAGGCGATGTCCTGATTCGCTATCTCAACCCGACGGGCGCCTACATTGTCTGTGTAACGATTCTGGCGGCTGCCCTCTATCTCTCCACCGCCTTTTCGTTCTCTGCGCTCGAATTCTGGTTGCCCACCCGATTTGCTTTCACGATCGCACTCTGGGAACGGTACAAGGACTGGAAGGAAATGCGTGGCCGCAAGCGGGCGCAGAAGGAACTGGACAAGAAGCGTGCCGCGCGGCCGATGGTCACGACTCAACTGGTGCCCGCCAGGATGCTACCGGATCCGCCCTCTCCTCCACCGCCGGTCAGATCAGGGATCGAAAAAGTGGCGGCGGAACGCGGCGCAGTTCGAGAGGCCTCCGCCCCGAGGGCGCCGGATGAGACAATGAGCCCCGAAGTCACCGAGCGCGCCGACAGCACGCAAAAGCCCAAGACGACGATGCCAAAAATTGCCGGCGGCTACAAGTTGCCGCCGAGCAGCCTGTTGCATCGTCCCGACGAGCAGCGCACCATCGATGAAGACGAACTGAAGCTGGTGGCCAAGGTTCTGACGGAGAAGTGCGCCGAGTTCGATGTTCGCGGGCAGGTTACTCAAATCAATCCTGGGCCGGTGGTTACCACCTTCGAGTTCAAGCCGGAAGCCGGCATTAAATACAGCCGCATAACCAATCTCACCGACGATCTCTGCCTGGGCCTGCGCGCCGAAAGCATTCTCATCGAGCGCATGGTTGGCAAGTCAACGGTTGGGATTCAGGTGCCGAACCGCGAACGCGAGCTCATCTGGCTGCGGGAGAACATCGAGGCCCATGAATTCATGGGCTCTAAGTCCAAGCTCACGCTGTCCATGGGCAAAGACATCAATGGCCGCATTGTGGTCGCGGACCTTGCCGGCATGCCGCACCTGCTGATTGCAGGTTCTACCGGTACCGGCAAGAGCGTGGCCATCAACGCCATGATTATGTCGATCCTGTACAAGGCCACGCCGGACCAGGTACGGCTGGTTCTGGTTGACCCCAAGCGGTTGGAACTAGGCGTTTATGAAGGCGTGCCTCATCTCTATACGCCCATCATCACCGAGCCCAAGGTAGCCGCCAACGTGCTGCGCAACGCAGTCCGCGAGATGGAGAGACGGCTGAAGCTGCTGGCCAGCAAAGGCGTGCGAAATATCGATCAGTACAACCGGCTGTTCGAGGGCGATCGAACGCCCAGCTTGTTTGAGGAGAATCCTGATGAGCGGCCACTGCCCTACATCGTCATCATCATTGACGAATTAGCCGACCTGATGATGCTCGATCAGAACAACGTAGAAGAATCGATTACGCGCCTGGCGCAAATGGCACGGGCGGTGGGAATCCATTTGGTCTTAGCAACGCAGCGGCCTTCGGTAGACGTCATCACTGGCTTGATCAAAGCCAATTTCCCGGCCCGCGTGTCGTTCCGCGTTGCCACTAAGGTGGATTCCCGGACCATTCTGGATGCCAACGGCGCCGAAGCTCTGCTGGGCCGCGGCGACATGCTTTATTTGCCTTCGGGCTCGGCCCGCGTACACCGCCTGCACGCACCCTTCGTTACAGAAAAGGAAATTGCGGCGGTGGTCGAATTTTGGCGCTCACAGGGTACTGCCGAGTATCAAGAACAGTTCCTCGAAGCTCCCAAAGAAGAGCGCGAAGTGGCTGAACCGGGAGAGCCGGGCGACACGAGCGAAGATGGCGAGCACGACCCGCTGTACGAAGACGCAGTGCGGCTGGTTGTGGAGTTTGGCAAGGCCTCCACTTCCCTGCTGCAACGGCGGCTGAGGATCGGCTACGGCCGCGCTGCCCACCTTATCGATCTGATGGAGCAAGATGGCATCGTAGGCGCCGCCGACGGGCCCAAACCTCGTGAGGTGCTGAAGCGCCCCGATTGGATTTCGGAAATCGAACAGTCAACGCGCTAATCGCATCATCATCATAACAATCTGCGAAATCACGCGGGCGGCCCTTTTGCTAGTGGTGCCGTTTCGCGTCCACCGGCGAAACGGCTGGCAATGGCTAGTTGCTTACTGCTCTCCCTATTCGCATTTGGGGTTCGCGACAGCTTCCGGGCTCACTTGCTTCCAACACCAATTTCCAAGTCTAAGTTCAGAGCTCCTGACATACCCCCCTTGGAAAGCTGCACAAAATCACCTGAATGGTGAAACAGACCTGGCCACGGATGCGGCGCCAAGTATCGATTCCGTACCTTGATCCGAGCGTGCAGCACGTAGGAATCAGCCGCTTGCGGGCGCTGAACGTTACTCAACTGCGGGAACTAGATAAAACGCTGGTCATTCAGGACAACGATAAGCCGCTGGCTGTCCTGCTGAAATACGAACATTTCTTGGCGATGCAAGAGAAGATACTGAAAAGCGAGGAATAGTGAAGCAGCTACTTACCTTCTGTGGACTCTCGCACGATTCGCAGGGCGTTTTGGCTGCTATCGATCAGCTTGCACTTATGGGAGTTGAACTGTTCTTGGATGGCGGATTGGGCATTCCCCATCTTGGGGTCTCCCCGGAACTGCGCGTTACAGCCTTCACAGATTCCGAGCACCGGAACGTTCCTAACTCGTTTCACGATCCGAAGATTACGCTTTGGCATATCAAAGAGTCTAACGCATCTTGCGCAGCGGGCGTATAGCCTGTGGAAACCCAACGGCACCACTACCGCCCTTTTTCCTCTTTTCCCTCCTGGTTAGAACCGCAGCACGATTCCGGCGGAAACGCGGGCGTTCTTCCTGTCCGTTACACCCGAGAAGCGCAAAATTTCCCAATCCGCCTGCACGACGCGGAACACCAGCCCATACTTCATGCCGGCATCGATTCCGCCGCCCAAGAACATTGCAAGTCCGCTCGTGCTTCCCGAACTTCCGCTCACTGTTGTGTAAAACCCTCCGAACAGGGCGTGCACAAAAGGACTGATCGATCCCTTGCCCGCTGAAATGGTTGGACCGAAGGTGTAGGTGTGGACCCGCAGGCCAGAACCGTAGGCGCCACTTGCGTCCGCCGTTGCTCCCAGGAACGAAGTTATGTTGTAAGTCGCCGAACCATTCCAGCCATTGGCATTCGGGCCGCCATCGAAGTGCGTGTACTGGTAACCACCAAAAACTTCCGCTTTTTGTGCAAGCGCAGGCAGTGAAATCAGGGCAAGAAAAACAACCAGCAGCGTGCAGCGTCTCATCAAGCGTTCTCCTCAAACATGCCTGGCACCATTGTCGAGGCTTTCGCTGGTGGTGACCAGTCCCTTCCCCGATGTCCTCCCACGTCGCCGTGCGTTCTTGTGACCCAAATCGCTGCGCTTCAGACGGATAGGGCAACCATGAGAGTGTACTTGTGAGTAATCAGGAACAGGTCGCTGACGACAGGAACAATCGAGAACACTGCTTCTTCGCCGGGCGGCAGCGGGAAAGCAGATACGAAATTTCGCCACTCGTCCTTAAGACGTGAATGAGAGGAGTGATCCTTAGCTTGGCAGAAAACAGAGACGCCGGTGCAGCTGTCCAGCCCGTTCTTGACAGCTATCTTCGCGGTCACCACGACAGCGGTTCGGCTGATCGTGCTTGCCGTCAAGTTCGGTCCGCCGCTGCCGGCAAGCTGATCCGGGTCCAGCAACTCGTTCGGGCATCTCTAGGAGCGCACACTATCTGGCTCGGCCAGGAATCGGTAGCCGACGCCTCGAACCGTGACCAGATGCCTGGGCCGCGCGGGATCGTCCTCGATATAACGCCGCAGCCGAACTATAAAATTGTCGATCGCGCGCGTGTCTGTGTCTTCCTTCAGCCCCCAGACTTGTTCCAGAATTGACTTGCGGGAGACCACCTTACCGCTGTTGCGGATCAGGTGTCGCAGTAATTCTGCCTCCATCAGGGTCAGACGAATGGTGTTGCCGTTGACCCGAAGTTCCAGGGTGCTGAAATCGATCGTTCTGCCGCTGAAGGTGACCACCTCATCCGCCGCGCCTTCCGGAGAGGGTGGGACGCCCGCCGAAGCGGCTTCCCGGCTTGCCCGCATCCAGCCGCTCCTGCGCAGCAAGCCTTGCAGGCGGGCCAGCAGGATGGCCAACTCAAAGGGCTTAGGCAGGTAATCGTCGGCTCCGGAGGCAAACCCCTTGAGCACGTCCTCGGGCCTACCACGAGCCGTCAGCATGAGCAAGGGGATGTAATTTCTGGCGGCTCGCAGCTCGGAAGCAACTCGAAAACCGTCCATGCCCGGCAGCATCACATCCAGCACAACCGCGTCAAAGTCTTCTTTGCCCTTCAGAAGCCAATCGAGAGCAGTCTCGCCGTCGCCCGCGACCCGCACGGAGTGGCCTTCCGCCTCCAAGTTGAACTGGAGTCCGCGGGCGAGGTGCGCTTCATCTTCCACGATCAGGACTCGGCTCATGAGGCGCTCCTGGGCAGTTCGAGGGTAACCGTCGTGCCCAACCCTTCTCCTTCGCTTTCGGCCGACACCTTGCCTCCGTGCTTGCGGGCAATGGAGCGTACGATGAACAGGCCCAGTCCGGTGCCTTTCACCTGGCTGACGGAGCGGTTGGGCACGCGATAGAAGCGCCGGAAAATTCGTTTCAGCTCGTGGCGTGGAATGCCGACCCCGTGATCCCGCACGCGCAGAACAACGTGGCGGGCATCGGGTGTTTCCAGTTGCACAGCCACATCGACTTGGTTTCCCGAATACTTGACGGCGTTATCGAGAAGGTTGGAAACGGCCGTGCGTAATTCCTCTGGATCGCCGGTCACGCTGGCGTTGCCCTGGCTTAGGAAACCATCCAGGTAAAGAGCGCCGGGTTGCAAGTGATGTCGCGTGCTCGCGAGGTCGATGCACTCCTTAACCAAGCTGCCGAAATCCACCTGGGTAAATTCTCTTCCCGCGCGCTTGTGCCCGGCTCTACCCGCTTTAAGCACCTGTTCGACCGTACCCAGCAGCCGGTCGCTATCGAGCAGCATAAGCCGGTAGAAATCGCGGCGCTGATTTTCATCCACCTCGCGCCGCGCGAGAGTTTCCAGATAGAGACGGATCGAAGCGATGGGCGTTTTCAGCTCGTGCGTAACGGCGTTGATAAAGCTGTCGTGCTGTTCGTTGCGGCGAATTTCGCGCACCAAAAAGATAGTGTTCAGAATGAGGCCGGCGGTAATAGCGCCGAAGAAAATGACACCCAGGAAGACCTTCAGTCCCGCCCGCCAGTTCAGGATGATCCAGCCGAAGCCAACCGCCACGGCCACCGCCGCCAGGCACACTCCAAGCGACAGGAAGAAAACAATCGCTCGGCGCCGGCTGGTGATCCGCATAGAGTGATTTTAGCGCGACGAAACTCGACAATCGAAGCGACCTGAGCTTGCTTCACCGGCTACCTGTGACCGCTTTTCGGTTGAACAGACTCCTCAGATACGGTAGTTTTACAGTCAGTTAACCCCCCAGAGCCAAGCACATTTCCTGAACCTCCGTCTTGGCGCTCAAAGATGAGTTTTTATTGTCTTGACCGGTAGCACAAAAGGCGCGAGTCGCAAGGGTAAGTTCTACGCCACGGGCTCAACCGCGGGCGTGATGATTCGGGCTGTCTCCCGAAGCCAAGAACTGATCCTTGCCACTGCCGGATTGGTTAGGAGCCAGCCATGAAATCCTCGATTGTCCCGCTTACCAGGACGACGGTGAAGGTCACGGGCCGGATCTTTAAGGTGCTTCCCATGCTGCTCGGAGTTCTGCTTAGCACCCGGGTTGTCCGGGCGCAGCAAGCACCAGATCCGGCGGACCAAGATAAGCAAACCATACGCATGTTGCTCGAGCGAGTTGAGCAACTGGAGGCCAGGGTCACTCAATTGGAGGCCGCCAGGCAAGGTCGACCGGCGGTCGCGCCGACCCTGGTGACTCAGCAAGCCAGTACCCCTGCTGAGCCTGAAACCGAGACCCAGGCGGAGCAGCCTTCCGAGCCGGAAAGAATGGATCTCAGCAAGACGCTGCTGCGCATGCGCGGCTTCGGGGACATCACTTTGCATGGCGATAACCACAAAGGTGACACCACCTCTTTCAGCCTGGGACAGCTGAACTTGTTTGTTACCTCCGACGTTTCCGAGAAGTTCAAGTTCCTGACGGAAATTGTGTTTGAGGCAGGACCAGACAATGCGGTCGGTGTGGATGTGGAGCGCATGCTCCTCGAATATTCGCCCAGCGACTATTTCAATCTCGCCGTAGGCCGATACCATACCGCGATCGGCTACTACAACACCGCCTATCACCACAGCACCTGGTTCCAGACGACCACCGGCCGGCCCTTCCTTTTTGACTTCGAAGACAAGGGAGGACCGTTGCCCATCCACAACGTCGGAGTCTCCGCCTCCGGCCTGATACCATCCGGGCGTCTAGGCTTGCACTACGTGGCCGAAGTCGGCAATGGACGCACCTCGCGTTCTCCGGCCAACGAACCGGTGCAAAACCTTGTAGATGAGAACAACCACAAAGCGTTCAACCTTGCGTTTTTCGCGCGCCCCGAGTCGGTTCGCGGGCTGCAAGCCGGCTTCTCGGTCTATCGCGATGTGCTGAGCCCCGCCAATTTGCCAAGAATTGGTGAAACGATCCTGGCTGCTCATGCCGTGTTCGTGCGTCCGAAATTCGAGTGGCTGAACGAGGCGCTGGTCATCCGGCACGCGCCGTTTGGGCTGTCGCATGTCTTCGAGACGCCGGGATTCTATACCCAGCTCTCCAAACAGTTCGGTTCCTACCGGCCTTACTTCCGCTATCAATACATGAACGAGTCCAATCGAGAGCCGGTTTTCCCCGACATCGGCCTGCGCCACGGTCCTTCGGTGGGACTGCGGTATGACGCAAGCGAGTCGGTTGCCGTGAAGCTGCAATACGACTACACGCTATTGCGCCGGCAAGAAGCGGTTAATGGGCTAGCTCTCCAGGTCGGGTTTACCTTCTAGGTGAGTCATAAAATCGAATTCGTGACCGGGGTTGTGCTCATGCTGGTGGCGGCGGTAGTGTGGTTGAAACCAGCGCCGGGCTGGAGCTTTCGAGGAGCTGGATATGCGCAGACCACCTCCGGGCAGAGTCTGGCCATCATCGTGAACCAGTCGAATCCGGTGGAAAACCTCTCTTTGACGGAGTTGCGTCGGATCTTCCTGGGTGAGCGCAGCCACTGGCCCAACGGGCGTCGTATTACCCTGGTGATCATGCCGCCGGGGGAACCGGAACGGGAAGCGATCCTCCGCGAGGTGTGTCGCATGAACGAGAAGGACTATAACAATCATTTTCTGCACGGCCTGTTTACCGGCGAGGTTTTTGCTTCGCCCAAAACCCTGTCGACGCCCGTCGGGGTGCGCAAGTTCGTGTTTAATGTTCCGGGAGCGATCGGCTACGTGCGCACCGCCGACGTGGATGACTCGGTCAAGGTGCTGCGAATCGACGGGCTTCTGCCTGGCGATAAGGACTACAAGATCCCGATGCAGGCCCGCCTGGCAAAATAGTTATGAGCGAGAAACCCAGCGACGCGGCAGATCGAACCAGGAACGAGGCGGTGCCGTTTACCCGCGTCCTGTCGAACCTGGTTTCGCGTAACAGTTACACGCTGCTGCTGTTATTGGTCTTCAGTGTCGAAGTGGGGGTAGGCATTTTCGTGATACGCGATCTACGTACCGCCAACGTCGAAGCGCAGAGAATGTATGTGGGGTCGGTGCTCGGGCTGCGCAGGATTGGAGAACTGCAGTACCAGGCTCAGGAGACTCGCCGCAGCACCCTCTATGCGTTGACAACCAACGACAGCAATCTCCAGGTCGAATATGCCGACCAGTCCCGCGAGGCCGATGGCCGTGTCACCGATGGCATTCGGGAGTATCTGGAACAGGCACGAATTCCGCGAGAAGTAGAGATTGGCCGGCGTCTCCAGCTCGACTGGTCCGCATATCTCCGGGTCCGGGATGAGGTCTTGGCCTCCATTCTCGAAGGCAGCACGCGAGAGGCGGTGCAATTCGATCTGACCGGAGGCGTTCCTTCGTTCGAACGCGTCCGTCAGGACCTCGAGGAGGTCAAACGGCTCTACGACGAGCAAGCTTCCCAGCGGCTCGCGATCGTAGCCGGGTCTTCCCACCGGTCCGTGGCCAGGCTCATTGCGGTTCTCGGCTTCACTTTGCTTTTTGCCAGCGCCTCGATCTGGGCCATTCAACGAAGCAAAATGATGAGCGAAGTGCAACTCGCCAAGTTGCAGATGGATTTTGTGGCTTCCGTGTCCCACGAATTACGCACGCCCTTGGCGGTAATCGGTTCGGCTGCCGATAATATTGCGGATGGGGTGGTGGAGGGGAAGGAACAACTGACAAGGTATGGCGTGGTGATCAGGAACCAAACCCGGCAGATTACCGAGCTGGTCAACGAGATTCTGCTTTTCGCCTCCACCAAGGAAAGGGAGATCCGCTATTATCGGCGCCCCGTAAAAGTTCAGCAGATCGTGGAATCGGTAATGGAAAACACTTCGGAACTGGCGCGCGCCTCCGGCTTCGTAATCGAGTGCCACGTCGACCCAGAATTGCCTTACGTCATGGCGGATGCAGCGGCTCTTTCCCAATGCTTGCAGAACCTGATTGTGAATGCGGTAAAGTACAGCGGGGAGAGCCGTTGGATCTCGGTTCGCGCCGCACTGGACTATGCGCATGGCCGAAGTCGAAAAGAAATTCGCATCAGCGTTCAGGATCGCGGGATTGGCATCGCCAGCTCAGAATTGCCTCACGTTTTCGAGCCGTTTTACCGCAGTCCGGCAGTTAGCGCTTCGCAGATTCACGGGACCGGTTTGGGATTGCCTCTGGCCAAAAACATTGCCGAAGCCATGGGAGGAACACTCTCGGTCGAAAGTGAACTGGGCGTTGGCAGCGTTTTCACTCTCCATCTTCCCGTAACTGAGAAAGCTCAGTTCGAGATGGCGGCTGCTGCTCCCGGGCTGGATCCACTCGAAAAATCATGAATGAGAATATTTTGCTCGTAGAAGACGAAGAAGCCTTGCGGATGACGTTGACGGACCGCCTGCGCAGCGAAGGCTACGTGGTCGACTTTGCCGGCGATGGTGAACAAGGATTCGACAAGGCAACACGTTTACCTTTTGATTTGATCATCCTGGATGTCATGCTGCCGTTGCGCAACGGCTTCGATCTCTGCCGCGACATCCGGCAAGCGGGCTTGGCCACGCCCATTCTCCTGCTCACGGCGCGCGGCCAGACAGTCGACAAGGTGGTCGGCCTCAAACTCGGTGCCGACGACTACGTCACCAAGCCTTTCGACACTCTTGAGCTCATGGCCCGTATCGAAGCGCTGTTGCGCCGTTTGCCCGCCCGAGCCGGCCAGGGCCTTTTCCAGTTTGGACCCGTTCGAATCGACGTGCGTGGGACCAAGGTTACGCGGGAGGGTAAGCCGGTTTATCTGTCGGCCCGCGAGTTTCAGCTCCTGCGCTATTTTGCCGAACACGCGGGGGCGACTCTTTCTCGTGACGACATCCTGCGGGAGGTATGGGGCTACGATGCAGGAACCTATACCCGCACCGTCGATGTGCACGTGGCCGGCCTGCGCCAGAAGTTAGAAAAGGACCCCAAAAACCCTGAACTGATCCTCACTGTGCCCGGACTCGGCTACCGGTTCGAGGGGTGATCTCAGGCAAAAAGACCCGAATGCTGCCAGAATCTGCGCCGAGCAGCTCTGGCCATTAAGACAGGCTCCGGGCGCACCTCGGGTAACTCGCCAGAGCCATCATCATCCGATACACTTTGATCTGGAAGAGAGTCCTGGCTTCCGCCCATCACAGCCCGGCTTTCGCGAGCGGGACGCTAACTGACAAATTTCATTGGGAACCCGGGCTAGCAGCTGTTCGCGAGAACCTCGATGGCACGATGGATTATCTGGATCGCGGAACAAGATCGGGGATGGGGCTGTTCCCTGTGTGCGTGGGAATACCCTATGCCATCTCTGTTGGCTGATCCGGATGCCAGGATGGCCTACGACCGGCTCGCTCGCGCCAAATTCGAGGAACACATCTGCGCCAACCATCCCAAAATCCAGGTCGCCATACCCCCTCCGCCGGATGAGTATTCTTTCGGCAGCCGGGCGCGCCAGCTCATCTCCCGCGGTTACAAGCCCAAAGATGCCGTAGAGCTTGTTCTGGAGGAAATCCTGCTGGAGCACCGCTATGAGCCGAAGAAGATTGAAAGAGCGCGCGCCGACGCGGAAGAGTTCTTGAGCGGGCTTAGACGGGGTCTTTGAACGCGCGGAGACCAAGGCCAAGACGGTGCTTAGTCGCCAGCAATTACGCTTTGGACAGGCGCCTGGATCAGCTTCCCGTTGGGAGCCGCAACCTTCTTTTTCTTGAGCGCAGCCAAGCTCACTAATTTAATGTCCCTGGCTAGACCCAGCTTCTTCAGAGCCCAGATTCCATACCAGTTGAGGTCGGCCTCATACCAGGCCAGCCCATGACGCGCCGAGCTAGGATGAGCGTGATGGTTGTTGTGCCAGCCCTCGCCAAAAGTGAACATCGCCACCACCCAGTTGTTGGTTGACATGTCGCGGGTGGAAAAGCGCCGTGAACCCCACATGTGGGTTGCCGAGTTCACCAGCCAGGTGGCGTGCAATCCCACTACGGTGCGCAAGAAGATTCCCCACATCAGGAACGGCAGGCCTCCCACGGCCAGCAACACGAGACCGAGAACAATCATCGGCACGTAGTGGTACTTGGTGATCCACACGTGAAACTTGTCTTTTGCCAGATCCGGAACATAGTGGGCCAGGGTTGTGGTGTCATGGTGCATGGACTTGCCCATCAGGATCCAGCCCATGTGCGACCACCACTTGCCGTCACGCGGCGAATGCGGATCGCCTTCCTGATCCGAGAACTGATGATGAATTCGATGAGTGGCTACCCAGAAAATCGGGCCACCCTCAAGCGCCAGCGTCGCACACGAAGTCAAGAAGTACTCAACCCACTTGGGAGTCTTGTAGCCACGGTGCGTGAGCAGCCGGTGATACGCCATTCCGATGCCCAGACTTCCTGACACCCACCACAGAGCGAGAGCCAGGAAAAAGGCTTTCCAGGTAAAGAAGAACGCTGCGGCCACAGCCCCGATGTGAAAGGCGGCCATAAACGAAGCGGTCACCCAGTTGATCTCGTTCTCGGCAGACTGCTTCCGTGCCAGTGACTGAAGGTCCATGGTGTTTTTCATTGCCCCAACTAAGATGTAATAGCTTCCCGTAAGGTATCAAGAGAGGACAGGCTCGGTTTGTAATACTTGTGTAAGCGAGGACTCTGGAAGGGTTACTGAAGTACTGAGTACTAAGGGACGTTCTTCCATCGCACGCGCAGTTACGCCTGCGACCTGCGGCTCACTTCTGGGAACGGCTCACTTCTAGGAACCAGCTTTAACCTCGACCCCTGCCCATTTTTCCAGCAGGGTCAGCGTCGCGGCGTAATCGAGGTCCTGATACCCCTCTTCGCTGGCCAGATCGTACACTTCTTCCACCGTTTCCAGGCCGGGCAACTTGACTCGGGCTTCGCGGGCAGCGTCGAGGGCGAGGTGAATATCTTTATGCATAAGGCGGAGTGGGAAGTTGGGCGAGAAATCACGCTTGAGTACAAATGGCGCCTTGTAGTCCACCACGCCCGATCGAATCATAGAGGCCTGAATCAGCGGCAGCAGAGTTCCGGCCTCTACTCCGAGCTTGGTGGCCAGCGTCAGGGCTTCAGCAAAACCTTCATAAATCAGCGCGATCTGAAGATTCATCACCAGTTTTGCTGCTTGCCCCTTGCTGGTTTCGCCCATGCGGAAAACCTGTTTCCCCATGGCATCGAAGAGCGGCCGAAGCCGCTCGATGACAGCTTCGTCCCCACCCACGATAAAAATCAGGGTTGCATTCTCGGCCCCGATCTTGGAGCCCGTGACCGGCGCATCCACGTAGTCAACCCCGCGTGTCCGCACTCGTTCGGCAAATTGCCGGGTCGCGCTAGGGGAAATGGTGCTGGAATCAACGATCACCATGCCTTGGTTCAGCGATGGTTCGACACCATCGGGTCCAAACAGCACCTGTTCCACGGCCTTGGTATCTGACACACACATCCAGACCACCTCTGCCTCGCGGGCAGCTTCGGCGGGAGTAGCGGCAGAGCGCGCGCCTTCCACCTGCTTGCCGGGGGTGCGGTTCCAGGCAGACACTTCGTGTCCGGCTTTGACCAGATTGACCGCCATGGAACGGCCCATGATGCCCAAGCCCAAGAACGCCACTCGCATGCTTATGGTCTCCTGTATGAACTACTGGATTAGATATGACCCTGGTAACGATGGTCAAGCGAGGAGCAGCGAACGGCTTGAGGAAAACTGGTTTAGAATGCATAGAGCCGATGGCATACCATTTTGAAGGCTTGGCTTCCCCATAGATGTTCAACGACACACTCAAGAGCCGCGCGTTGCGTCGTCGGGCCGGCCAGTTTACGCAGCTCATCCGGCACTCGGCGGTCACCCCTCGCACCGGGCACGTCTACAAGCCAAAGCTGGTTACCAACGGAGAGCTCGGGCTTACCTTTATTGGCCACGCCAGCTTTTTCGTGCAGATGGGCCAGCAGAATGTTGTCATTGACCCCAATTTTGCTCGCTGGCTGTTCGTTCTGAAGCGCCTCCGCAAGCCCGGCGTACGGCTTCAGGACCTGCCGCCGATTGATCTGGTGCTGGTCACCCATGCCCACTTCGACCATCTGCATCGTCCATCGCTGCGCTCAATTGCCCAGGCAGCTCTGCGGCAGAGCGGGAAGCCCCCAATCATTGTCGTACCGCACCATGTTTTTGACCTGGTTTCAGACCTCGGTTTCGAAGACGTGGTTGAGTTGGATTGGTGGATGAGCTATCGGCATGCCGGCCTCACGGTAACCCACGTGCCCTCGCGGCATTGGGGCGCGCGCATTCTGAAAGACTCGCATCGCGGATATGGCGGCTACGTGCTTCGCTATGGCAGGCATTCCCTGTATCATGCCGGCGACACGGCCTATTTTGCCGGCTTTCGCGAGATCGGCCGCCGACTCGCCCCAGAACTCGCCCTGCTGCCCATTGGCGCCTACAATCCACCCCAGTTTCGCAATGTCCACGCCGACCCTTCCGACGCTACCCGCGCCTTCCTGGACTTGAACGCCCGCTGGATGGTCCCCATGCACTACGGCACCTTCCGCCTCTCGCATGAGCCCATCGATGAACCCCTGCAACTTTTGGAGCAGGAGGCACGAGCAGCCGGCGTCAAGGATCGCGTGCTCGTCCTTGAAGAAGGCGTGACCCGCTTCTTCTGACCAAGGCCCGGTTTAATACGCGAGCAAAACTCTCAAATCGCGCACGTTGTTCCCGGTAGGGCCGGTGACGATGGCGTCACCCAGGGCAGCGAAAAACGGGTAGGCATCAAAACCCGACAGAGCCGACGCCGCACTGAGTCCGCGCTGCTTGCCGCGTTCGAATGTGGTGCCATCGGCAATCGCCCCGGCGGCGGGACTGTTGCCATCAATCCCGTCCGTGCCGCCGCTCAGCACCGTAATATTCTCTCCTGAAATTTTTTCAGCGCAAGCCAGGGCGAGTTGCTGGTTCCGCCCTCCCACGCCACCGTCGGTCACCTTGACCGTAACCTCGCCGCCCGAAATTAAACACGCGCGGGCGTTGTTCTTCCGCAATTCACGGATTCGTTCTAACAGATAGTCACGCGCGTCCCGATAATCCCAGTCATCGCAGCCGTTATCGATTTCCACCACTCCGAAACCCAGCCGCTTAGCCTCTTCCGCCGCAATCTTTACCACCGCGGCATTGGAAAGCACAGGCGACCAGCGTGAACGCTGAAAGGCGGGATCATCCGATTTCGGAGTTTCTTCCAAAGCACGTCGCTGAAACAGTTCTCGCACGGACGCGGGAAACTGCTCGAGCATTCGATACTTTCCGGCGATCCGATAGCAGTCTTCGACGGTAGTCGAATCCGGCATGGTTGGCCCTGAAGCCAACGCGTCGAGCGCTGTGTCGGGCACATCGGAAACCAGCAGCGAAACCTGTTGCGCTGGCGAGGCCGCCAGGGCCAGGCGCCCCCCTTTGACGGCGGAAAGATGTTTGCGGATGGCATTAATCTCAGCGATCGGCGCCCCGGAAAGCACTAATGCCCGATAGGTCGCAGTCAGATGGTCCAGTGAGATCTCGTCATCAATCGGCTTCTCCACCATGGACGAGCCGCCGCCGCTCAACATGAAAATCACCAGTGACGAGGCGTTCTGGGCGGCCAGCGACTTCAAAATAGCTTCAGCCGAGCGCATCGACTCCGCATTTGGAGCGGGGTGTCCGCCGCGGAAATAGCGGAATCCCCGTACCTGCGAGACCGGCTCAACCGAAGTAGCGACGATCCCTGCGAGTGATTCGCCAACCTTTCCACCGAGCGCCTCGACCATGCTATGTCCGGCTTTGCCGATGGACACGACCTGAACCCGCGCGTAGGAATGAAGATCGAACAGGTCGTCACAGACCCGCAGCACGCCCCGCTCGCAGTCGACATGCCGATCGAACGCCCTTTCAATGCCGGCTTCGGCGACGCTATCGAGAAACAGTTGACGGGCAAGCACGCGCATCGCCTGCGCGAGTCGCTCGCGTTCGGGATTGGCTTCCGGCATCCGGAGGATTATAAGGGGGCGTGTGGCGAGGGGTCTTTGACCCCCTCCCGGCGCATCGGAGATCCGCCTCCACACCGGGAAGCTTCTCCACCATTAACCAAGGATCTCTTCCCTGACCCAACTCTCGATCGTAGCGCGCACCTCGCGCAATCTTCCCTCGAAGAAGTGGTCCGCTCCTTCGACGAACACCAGTTTCTTCGGTTCCGGCACATTGGCAACCAGGTTTTCCAACTGCGTCCTCGGTCCGAACTGGTCGCGCGCTCCACTGACGAAGAGTTTGGGCTTGCTGCAGCTCTGAAGAAATAAGTAATCGTAACTGCGCTCGTCAATCGGAGAAACTGGTGTTCCGAGCGCGATCAAGGCCTCGACACGCGGATCAGGGCAGGCCGATCGCAAACCCACAGCGGCGCCAAAAGAGAAGCCGGCAAGAATTATGGGCTGCCGAAATTCTGTTTCCAGCCAGTCCAGCGCACGGCGCACATCCTCCCCTTCTCCGCGTCCCCGGTCATGTTCGCCCTGGCTGAGCCCGGCGCCACGAAAATTGAAGCGCAACACGGGGAACCCAAAGCTGTTCAAAGCCTTCATGGTGTGGAAGACGACCTTGTTGTGCAACGTGCCCCCGAAGAGAGGATGGGGATGGCAGACCAGGGCGGCATAGGTAGGATTGTCCGCGCCTAAATTGAGAAGAGCCTCGAGGCGCCCGGCACGACCTTCGAGGAAGAACGACTTGATCCGAGCGTTGGTGAGCACGGACGTGATTATAACGACTCAAACGAGTGCGCGACTTTCGGAGTGCCTCTCGATCCGGGATGTCCAGGCCAATCCGTGGCCTGCTTTTTTCTGCTTGCTAGTTTATCCTCTCGGGCATGGACGTTGTCGCCCTCACGCGCCGATTGGTGGACATCGAGTCGATCTCCGGCCACGAGGGACCTGTGGGTGACTTCCTCCATCAGGAACTGTCCCGCCTCGGCTATCGGTCAGAAAAAATTGCCGTGGAGGCTGAGCGCTCGAATGTCTGGGCGTCGCCGCCCGAGTCACGGAACCCGGCACTGGTTTTCTCCACGCACATGGACACGGTTCCGCCCTTCATTCCTTCATCGGAAGACGCGAACCGCGTCTATGGCCGAGGCGCGTGTGATGCGAAAGGAATTATTGCTGCCCAGATCGCCTCAGCGGAGCGCTTGCGGGCCGAGGGCGTGGCGGTGGGACTGCTCTTCCTGGTTGGCGAGGAGCGTGACAGTTTAGGTGCCAAAATCGCCAACCAACATCCCTCGGGGTCGAAATTTCTGGTCAATGGCGAGCCCACCGAGAATCGTATTGCTACTGCTTCCAAGGGAGCACTTCGAGTTGAGATCACCGCGCAAGGAAAAATGGCGCACTCGGCGTACCCGGAACTGGGAGAGTCTGCCATCGACAAGCTGCTCGAGGCATTGAGTCGTCTGCGAGCCATGAAGCTGCCAGTCGCGGAAGCAGCTGGCCCTTGCACATTGAACATCGGCATTATTGAAGGGGGGCGTGCGCCCAATGTCATCCCCGACGCGGCGAAAGCGCACCTGCTATACCGTCTGGTCGGCCCCTCGGAGAAATTGCGCCGCCAAATCGTCGAGGCAGTCGGAAATCTGGCACGAGTCGATTTTGTGCTGGAAATTCCGTTCGTGCGGTTGCGGACCCTGGATGGCCTGCCCACCACCATTGCAGCCTTCACAACCGATATCCCGGCGCTCAGCAATTGGGGCCAGCCGCTGCTGATTGGCCCGGGCTCAATCCACGTGGCTCACACTGCAGGCGAGTACGTCGAGAAACGGCAACTTAGCGAGGCCGTTGACTTGTATTCGACCCTTGCCAAGCGGCTGCTCAGTTAATCGCTCATTTCTGATTGCTGATTACTGAGTTGAAGATTTTTGCGAGCGCGATCCAATCAGCGCGATCCGAAATCTTCGGTGTGCTCTCGGTGAAATGATCTCCGGAGCCGACTACCCGCCCAGCCAGCTTTTCGAAAAACGTTTAGACTTTAGGGATGAGCACCCAGACGCTGAACTCACTATCCCGGGCGTCCTCGGCGTATCTCCGTTCCGCCATGCATCAGCCGATCCAGTGGCGTGAATGGGGTGAAGAGGCATTTGCTCTGGCTAAGCGCGAGAACAAGCCCATGCTGCTCGACATCGGCGCGGTGTGGTGCCATTGGTGCCACGTGATGGACCGCGAGTCCTACGACAATCCGGAAGTAGCCCAGATCATTAACCAGCGTTTCATCCCCATAAAGGTGGATCGCGACGAACGCCCCGATATCGACAGCCGTTATCAGGCCGCGGTCAGCGCCTTGACCGGGCAGGGGGGGTGGCCGCTCACGGCCTTCCTCACTCCCGATGGCAAGCCGTTTTACGGAGGCACTTACTTTCCCCCCGATGACCACTGGGGGCGTCCCGGTTTTAAACGCGTACTGGTGGCCATCGCCAATGCATTTCAGCAAAAGCGGGAGGAAGTGGCCGAGCAAGCCGGGATGGTGGAAAGTGCCATTTCCCAGGCCGAGTCCCTCACCGGACCGAGCGCGAAATTCAATCCAGGCGTGGTCGACGCAATCGTGAAATCGGGGCTGGACATGTTCGATCGCGACCACGGCGGCTTCGGACAAGCTCCGAAGTTCCCTCATCCGGCGGCTCTCGATTTGCTGATCGAGCAGTACTCCCGTTCGCGAGACGATCGGCTTCGCAGCGTTTTTGTCACCACGCTCGAAAAGATGGCCAAAGGCGGCGTCTACGACCAGCTTGCCGGAGGGTTCCACCGATATTCCGTGGACGAGCGCTGGGTCGTCCCGCACTTTGAAAAGATGTCTTATGACAATTCGGAACTGCTCAAGAACTACGTGCATGCTTACCAGGCAACCGGCAGCCAGTTCTTCGCCGACGTCGCCCGCGACATCGTCCGCTGGGTAGATGAATGGCTGAGCGACCAGGGCAAAGGCGGCTTCTACGCCTCCGAGGACGCTGACTATTCAATGGAAGATGACGGCGACTATTTCACCTGGACACTCGGCGAAACGCAGGCAGTTCTGACAGACGAAGAAGCCAAAGTCGCAAGCCTGCATTACGACATCAACGAAGTCGGCGAGATGCACCACAACCCGGCCAAGAATGTCCTGTACGTTCGCGCCTCCATCGAAGAGATCGCCAAGCGGCTGGATCTGAAGGCCGGTAAGGTCCGTGAACTTTTGGAAACAGCCAAAAAGAAGATGTACACGGCGCGCCTGAGGCGTCCAACTCCGTATGTCGACAAGACCGTCTACGTGGCCTGGAATGCGCTTGCGATCTCCGCGTATCTCCAAGCCGCGCGAGTTTTGGACCTGGTCGAAGCTCGCCGGTTCGCCTTGCGTTCTTTAGACCGCATACTCGCTGAAGCCTGGCATCCAGAACGCGGGCTGCAGCACGTGGTCGCTTACTCCGACCCACAAGCCGAACATCGCGATATTCCCGGCTTGCTTGACGACTACGCGTTCACAGCAGTTGCCTGTCTGGATGCCTACGAGACCACCGCCGACATCAGTTACTTCCATTTCGGCAGGCGGGTCGTTGATCTCATGGTCGATCGTTTCTTCGATCCTATTGCCGGCGGCTTCTTCGATACAGCTCCGGCAGGCGGCGATGCTTTGGGAGTGCTGGGCGCGCGCCGTAAGCCTTTCCAGGATTCTCCCACTCCGGCAGGAAACTCAGTAGCCGCAATTGCGCTGTTGCGCATGCACGCCTACACCCGGGATCAGAGCTACTGGAAAAAAGCGGAGCAGACGATCGAAGTTCTTGCGGCAGTGGCCGGTCAATACGGCATCTTCGCCGCCACCTACGGCATCGCAGCCCTATTGTTCTCTCAACCTCACACCCAGGTGGTCGTGATCGGTGATGATGAGAAAGCTCAGCGGCTCACCGCGGCGGCAGCAGCATCCTTCTCGTTCAACAAGGCGGTAATCCAGCTGACGAAGAATGAAGTCGCGGCGCAGAATCTGCCACCAGCGCTGGCACAGACCATCCCAAACGCGCCAATCAAGAATGCGGGCAGCGTGGCGCTCATCTGCACCGGCTTTGCCTGCCAGGCACCAGTATCCGAGGTGACGCACCTAAAGGAAATCCTGTATGCCGGGCGGGAATAACGGGAGGGGAAGAAATATACAGGAAATACTGTATGGTGGATTTGAGCGCGGAAAATAAAATGGGGCTGACGTGGCGCTAAGCACTTCGTCAGCCCGGAATCTCTTCAGCCGGCGTTACTCCCGGCATTACCTACAGGTTACCTTGGTTACTTGCTTAAAATCCGTTAGGGCCGCATCCTGTCTTTGGATTACACGTTGGCATCGGGCCGCCGTCCGGAGCCGGAAGCATCGGGGCGGCTAGTGCCACGTAGGTGGTTGCCAAACCTAACGCCAGGACTACCAACCTGAGTACGTTTTTCATGGGGTTCTCTCCTTGTTGACCCGTAGCTCCTGCGCTGTCTTGCAAGAACTTACTGATCAGCATTATACGCGGGGTGTGCAAGTCCTTTGCACTTTAGTAACCTACACATTTGAATAATTAGTTCACTGGTCGGACCACCAGACACTACCGTGGACCCTGTATTATGAGCAGGATACGAAACTGCCGCCGATATGTACAAAATAGATAACAGCAACCGGTTGACTTGTTCCAGATTCAGAAGAACGGCGCGGAGCGGTTAGACAAGAGATGTTGAGTAAAAAGGCAGGCACGAAAGGTGACAGCCGAGCGCGTGTGCGCGTGGCGCGCGCTTTACGCTTCCCGCGAACAGCCCAGAGGAAGCACGGAGGCGACTTCCAGACTCGGCGGAGCTGTTGTGTGGGAGTCGGCGAGGGCCTCGGTTGCTTGTCGATCCACGGAAACGACGCTGTACTTGCTAGTCCTGGAAAATGCCCGGTCCACCATGCCCTCGAACATCGGGATGAGTGAATCCGCGAGTGCAGGCACCGTCAGATCGGTCAGACTCTGCTCCCATCGTTGCGACTTGAGCAGTGTCGACGTACACTCGCGACTCGGGCTCTTCATCCACATGTACATCGCCCAAGTCATGATCGCCGTGTTGTAGGCGCTCATGTTTACCGCGTTCATTAGCGGTTCGGAAAGATACATCCCCGAGCGCAAGGCAATCAGCCCCAATTCCATAAAGGCAAAACCGCCGAAGCCTAAGGCCACTCCGAAGCTCCGCTGCCGCCAGGAAATGCCCAGGTACTTGGAAAAGAACAGGAGGAACAGGACCAACCCGAACTGAATCACTCGCACGCTGCGCTGGAGTGTCAATATTGCTTGCACCAGAGGCCCAGCTTGAGTCGCGGGGTTGGATGCCGCAGTCACTCCCGCCACCAGCAACATGACGAGACCTGCCCACTTGAACAAGACCGAACCCAAGTCTCTCAAGGTGTGATACGGCCGGAAAATGTCGACGAAGACCTCGTGAATGACCTTGAATCCCAAAAGCACGCTGACGGCGGTAGTGATCCAGTAGACGTCAAAGAAGATCTCGTAGAGCTCCGGCTTGTAGATCGGATACAAGGTCGCAAAGATCAGGATCTGGGCGACCACATAGGTAAAGAAGCAAGGAAAGGTCTTGTAAAGCTTGCGCCGGATCATGGCCGCAGCAACCACCGACTGCAGCACAGGATGGGCAATCCAAAGCGCCTTCAGCAGGAGGTGATATTTAGGGCTCACTAGGTGTTCTCTAGGGGTTTCCGCTCCCAGCCCACAACGAGCGCAAGCACCTATACCTTCCGGGGTAACATTATCAGGTCCGCACCACAGGTCAATGCACCGAAGTAACCTGAGGTAACCACCCGGCTGGTTACCTGCTATTTCGCTCCGAATTCGCCCTGTTTGCCCCGCTCAAAGCCGCCGTAATCCCTGGGGAAGCATCCCAGGAGACCGCAATGGGTTTCTCTGTGATCCGCTCCGGTTTGACTTCGGTCCTATTACTCGTCACAGGGCAAAGTTTGCCCGCACAGGCGGCCGTCAATAGGTCCCAGATTCACCCCGACAGCGCCTTGAATGGAATCGAATGGAATCGAGGAGTGCACGGTCAGCATAACGGCGCCATAGGATTCCTCCTGCGCGGCACAACCACTTCGAGCGCGGCAATCTGGTTTTCGATCTGTACCATGCCCAGACGATCGGCGCAGATGGCAGGTTTGCCAGCTACGGGCTGGAAGGGACAGTCGGCGGTCAGGCGCAGAGCGTAGAAGCTTGGGTTGAGGTCCAGCAGATCATTATGCAAGCCACAGCCGGCGGCCAGACGCAGAAAAAGACGGCTGAGTTTCGTGCCCACACAGTCGTTTCCGACAACCTGATTGCCAGCCGTTATCAGATTCTGCCCCCTGTCGGCGGCAAAGACGCGGCAGGCGGCACATACAAGGGGCAGGGGATCGAGCTTCAAAAATACCCAGCGGACCTGGGTGGTTTGAGCATTGAGCTGTGGGCGCAAGGTGAAGGACCGACGCTCATGCGCGCCGACGCGCCTACGCCAGAGATCGAATGATTCGCCATGGCTTTGTGCTTGAGTCCAACCCGCCCGAAACCGCCAAGCCCGAAAGCTTTGCCGAGCGCCCGATTACTTTCTCCAGTGGCGGCGTCGAAATCCCGGGCAGGCCATGGCGAAGCGACAGGGAAAGATGCCGATCATCGTGATGGTGCAGGGTTCCGACCCACAGAATCGCAACCAGAAGATTGGCCTAAACTACCCTCTTCGCGAGCTCGCCTGGCAGCGGCCGGCGTTGCCACACTGCGCTACGACAAACGCAATTGGGAAGTCACGAACGATGAAGTGGCGGCGCTCGAATTTGCAGCCACCCTGTTCATGCCGGCGCAACGCGACTGCGCAAAACCCGGCCACCTCGACTCACAAGCTGTCGACATCATCGCCAACTGGGTAAAGAAAATTGGGGCTCGGGCCAAGTAATTGGTTTGAATGCCGTCATCGTGAGCGGACTTAAAGCGCCGGGGAGAATCCTGCTCCCGCGGCTCAGGAAACCTAAATCTCCGGCGTGGTCTGGATGTAAGCCCGCATCATGCGGACCTCTTCGTCTTTCTCGCTGAGGTCGTGCAGCATGATGTCCCGCAGTGAGACCATTCCCAGCAGTAGTTTTCCGTCGCAGATCGGAATGTGGCGGAAACCGTGTCGGCGCATGAGCATCATGCAGGTCTCCAGCGACTCCTGGGGGCCGACTGTGAGTGGGTCATCGGTCATGACCTCCAACACGCGAGTGGTAAGCGGATCGCGGCCGGCCACCACCACGCGCTTCATCAGATCGCGTTCCGAGAAGATACCGACCAACTCACTTCCGCGGAGTACGGGCACCGCGCCAATGTTGCGTTCCACCATGGCTTGCGCCAGTTCGAAGACTGTCTGCTGCAGGTTAGCGCGGTAAGTGTCCTGACCTCTGATCAGATCGTAGATAACCGCCATCTTTGCGCCTCCAGGGGGATTGTGGGAGGGCAACTCACCCCAACAAGATTGCTTTCGCCGCGGAGTATATGACGAAACCAGAGCAGCTCGCTAGTACCTTGGAAACTGTAGGCGCTTTCTACTGTGTGCTCGCGTGGCTCATCGACCGAACTATCTCGCCGCGGTTCAAAATTCCTGAACTGGACTTGGTGACGGGGCACTCGTCGCCGGAAATTTTGCAAAATCGAGAGCCAAAGAAGGTATTCTGGTTGGCTCCTAAGTATTTGATTTTAAAAATGGACGCCGGCTTGCCAAAATCGGCAACCAAAAATGCGCTGGCCTTTGCGCAGAACTCGCGGATGGGGCGTCGGAAAAGCTCAGCCCTTGGCTGTGCTCAGAGTTTGTGACTTGCTTTCGCGCACGGGCCGATGCTGAAAACAGGCACCTTACGTGCCTGAAAAACCCCACAAGCCCAAAGAAAGTGGGGTGGATGACAAGTGAGCTGGACCGGTTAAAAGTAAAACTTAGGGGCTCCCCTCACGGTGCGGTGGGGCAACCCCTGCCCTGTTGTTTACCGATTTTCGTTCAACTCGAACATGTCGAGGACGTGGCCGCTGTCGTCCACCAGCAGGACGCGTCCGCTATAAACCACGCGCTCCTGGTTGCTCCGCAAATTCGGCAGCTGCTGTTCGCAGGCGATGGGAAGAGCTTGCGCCTTCGTCTCAACATCGCTCGGGAGGGTACCCCCAACCCGCACCTGGCGATCGGATCCGGACGGCAGCTCAGGACGCTCCAGCGTTCCCTCAGGAAATTCAGTCGCGTGGGCGTTCAGACAGTTGCGGATTACACGGCGGTCACGCGCGGTGAAGAGGACCGCGTTGCCAAAGCTATCGTTTCCGCCCGGTTCATCGCGCTCCGGCTCCTTGGCCGTCGGGGTGTTCTCACGAGTCGCAGGTTCCGCCGTGGTGCTCGCCTGCGGGACGGGTGCGGCAGTAGAGGTCTCCGTCGTCACGAACTTCAGTACTGCCTCTGACTCGACCACCGCATCACGCTTGCCGGTAGCCGCGGCTCCGGCAGTACCTGCGGCGCCGCCTGCGCCAGCGCCGATGGCAGCACCACCTTTGCCGCCCCCGGCAATTCCGCCGATGATGGCTCCCAGGGCCGCTCCTCCACCAATCTTGGTGACATTGCTCTTGCCGTGGGATTCGCCCTTGACCACCAGCGGCTGCACCGTTACGGACGATGCCATCTTCTTGGAGCTAATGGTGTTGAGCACCAGGCTCAGTTCGCCGGGATCGCTGAGGCGACCGGATTCGTGCACGGCTACTACGGTTCCGGTGACGTCGGCTCCCTTGGGAAAAACTTGCTTGCCGGCGACTACGATGGGTTCCTCCAAGGTTCCGTGGAAGATGTCACCGGCTGTGACCTTGGCGCTAGTCAGGGTATCGATCATGCGCACGTGAACGTCGGTGCCCGGCGGGATCTCGGGAGTGGCAGCAGCTAATCCGGCCAGAGAGCCGGCCAGTAAAAATAAGATCGCCACGAACAGGCTACGGGTGCGGTACATGGGGCCTCGCTTCTTTAGAATTTTTGTACTTGCTGGGAGAGGACATCTGTACATTCAGATGCTACTCTGCCCGCAATTCGAGTACAAGCTGGGACCCTGTGGAACATCGCCCCGGGTGGATATCGTCATCCTGCGGAACGGCTGCGTCCCGTAAGGATCTTGCGGGCACAATTCAGCCGTCGAGGAAACTTGCCCGGCCAGCGCTCACCGTCGATCCTCGATAAACACAAAGTACGAGCATGACCACAGGCGGGTAGGCATAGTGCCGCGTGGACGAGTGGTTAGAACGATGTTGTAGTCATCCGATGGCCCAAGGTCATCTATCACGGATTTGCCCGGTTTCGGTTCGATTACCGCGAGATAGGCCAGAAACTGGTAGAGGTCCGGTGCGCCGCCGTAGTTCTGGGCTGCGAACGATGTCTCGGCGTGCTCGGAAGTAAAGTGCCAGGTCAGCGATGCCGCCAGCGCCACTGCCTTCTCATACGTGTCGCTAGTCACGGCGCCGGGATTGGGATTGTCGAAGACAATGCGCACCTTGCGTTCGTCCTCGCGGGTGAACTCGCGAACCTTGGGCGAGCCCGACTTCGCGGTGGCCTTCCAGTCCACGTGTCGTGCGGAATCTTCGGGCATGTATTCGCGGATACGGTAAAGGTCGTAGCCACGTCCGCGCACAAAGGTCTCGAACTCTCCGGTGATCAGGGGCAGGACTTCGAAGAACTCGTCGGTGGGCTCGACCGAGGGATAAACGATCACTTCGCGCCCTAACGGCACACGGCGCGTTTTGGTCAGAAAGGAAAATGGGAAACGGGTGGACAGGCCGAAGCTGTCCTGCTGGTGGCGGCCACGACGGTCGAAACGCAGCGTGAGGTCGGCGCTGTGTTCCGATTGCGGCGGGACGTAGGAAAAATAAACCGAGCCTTCGAAAATCCCGGGAAGAACGGGGCCGGAATCGAACCGGCGCAGGGAGCGGTCGGGAAGGCTGAACCAAAGGCGCCGGGTGCTGGGAAAAGCAAACGTCGTCTGCTCCCAGCGCCAGACCTTCGTCGCCCGGCGCTTCTTGGGAGGAATCACGCTGACTGAGAACGATGGCAGCCAACGCCGCCGGTTGCGCAAGATGATGCGGCCGAAAACCTGACGTCCGGCAAAGACGTGCTCGGGAAGCCGCACATCCAGTTCGAGTTGGCGCAGCACTATGGCGGACGCGTAGCCGGAAACCATGATCGACGCCAACATCGCGGCCACCACGATGTAAAGCAGGTTGTTTCCGGTGTTAAGGGCGGCGATGCCGATTACGATCGCAGTCAGAATGTAAATGATGCCAACCCGGGTTACGTCGTAATCGATTGCCTCGCGGACTCTCGCCACCGCCACCCGGCGCGCGAGATATGGAACCGTGGTCAATCCAACAATCGCGGCGAGCAAAAGGGCAGCCGAGGCCAGGATGAAGGTCGCCCACATGTCGCCAGATTCGCGCGAGACGGTTGAAAACAGGGCAGCGGCGAACGCCAGCACCAGCCCTGCGATGGCCAGCAGAAAGCGCATCCAGACGTCAGAAACGTGCTGGTGGAGAAAGTGGGTGAGACCGTTCTTGGAAACCGCATCCGGCATAAAACGGCTGAACCGAGAGTAACACTTCAGGAGGGCTGACGAAAGTTACGGCTGTTGTCCAGAGAGGCGCCGCATCCAGGCAGCCGCCTTCTCGGCAGCCTGGTCGGCCTTGTGGCTGATGCTGGGGAATTTCTCGCGGAGCCGTTCGAGCAGGTGGTGTGCCCAGACGTATTCGGAGGAAAGAATCATCAGGCCGACCAACAGAAACAGCATCCCTTGCAGAATGGGCAGAAACAAGCCTGCTATGCCCAGAAGAATGAAGCTCCATCCGACAATCAAAAGCAGGATACGTTTGGCGCGAGTCTTCATGGACCGATAGTTAGGGGCAGAATGGCAGACTGGCTGTGATGCGGGGCTTTACGGCGCTTCTCGGTAAACATCATTCGGAAGTCTTGCTATGCTGCCACCAGAGATAAAAAATCGACAGCGCCAATACCACCGCGATGGCAAGGTCGAGTCTTTTGAACACGGGCATGAACCTTTGCCAGTGCCGTGCAAACAGGAAGCCAACCATGGAAATCGTAATCACCCATAGAACCGCACCCAGGAGATTGAACAGCACGAACCTTTTCCAAGGCATGCGCAAGATGCCGGCAAGCGGCCCCCCAATCACCCTCAACCCGGCGACGAAACGGGCGAAAAAAACGGTGACGGAGCCGTATTTCCGGAAAATCCGCTCGCCCGAATGAACCACGCGTGCCGAGATATGCAGCGCGCGCATATACCGTGCCAGAAATCGGCGTCCGCCGTAATGGCCGATGGCAAACCCGATGTTGTCGCCTATGGTCGCCGCTACGGTTCCGATCAGGATGATGTACGGAAGACGCAGACGGTGTTCAGAGTAGGCCAGAAAACTGGCGAGCAGCAGGATCGTCTCGCCGGGGACTGGCAGCCCGGCATTCTCCAGCAGTAAGGCAACGGCGACCGCCCAGTAACCATAGTGAGCCAGGTAGCTGCGCAGGAGGTCGACAAGATGGTGGGCCATGCCTTCATTCAGGAGGATACCGCAGAACCCGCGCGGGTTACCTGGGGGTATGCGTGGTCGTCAGAAAATCAATCACCGCGCGGTTGAAGTCGACGGGGGCTTCCTCGTAGGGCAGATGGCCCGCGCCGTCGAGCATCACCAGGCGAGCGTTGTGGAAATAAGGCTGCAGAAGGTGTGCGGACCGCGGGTCCACAGCAACATCCTTGCTGCCCCAGATTAGAAGCGTTGGAATATCCGCGATCTGGGAAAGGGCAGATTCGAGGTCGTGCAAACTGTCGAGCCAGGTGCGGACGATGTCCAGGCCGTACTCGAGGCTGCCGGGAATCGCGATTGGTTTTGAATAGCCTTCCAGCGTACCCGGCGCGATGCGGCCCGGGTCGCCATAGAGGCGGCGCAGAAGATAGCTATGTGTGAACGTCACCCGCGGGAACAGGCTCCGAAACAAGGCTGACACAATGCGGCCGCCCAAAAACGGCGCCAGGAAACGGCCATGGGCTGAAAAGGGGTTGACCGGACCGACCAGGATAAGCCGTCGCACAGTCGGCTGGGATTGGTTAGCCATAGAGGCTGCCATCATGGCGACGGCGCCGCCGTGCGAGGTCCCCAGCAGGTCGAAGGAACAGATGCCCATGTGCTCGACGAAGCGCAACAAGCGCGTGGCCGACCCGCCGAACCTCGAGTCCATGCCGGGGCAACGGTCGGAGAACCCGGCGCCCGGCATGTCAAGGGCGTACACCGTGGCGTGTTGTGCCAGGACTGGGATGTTGAACCGCCAGGAAAAGCAATAGCCGAGAAGCCCATGTACTAAGACCAGCGGCGGGCCGGAGCCGGCGCGCTGATAACGCACGCGGACGCCGTCAATCGCGGCCCAGCATTCTTCGACCTGGGGAACAGCTTTCGGAACCGACTGCAAATTGGGCATTTCCTTTTGGGCGAACAACTTTTTGGTTGTGAACAGATTCTTACTGGTTGATATCGCCCCCGTCGCTTCTGTCGAGGGGGCTTCGGCTCCCCCATTTTTTCTGCCGATTTGAACCCAAGCGGGAAAAGCAATTTTCAATTTCCGATTGCCAATTGCCGATTTAGAAGAACCTAGTTGACCGGCAATTGGAAACTGGCATTTGAAAATCCCTCACGAGCCCCTGCGTTTCTTGCCTAATAGCTTCTTCAATACCCTGATTCCCGTGTCCACATGCTTTTCCTCGAGCAGGAAGGGCGGAAGGAAGCGCAGAACCGTGTCCTGCGTGCTATTGAAAAGCAGGCCCCGGGCGAGTGCTTGTTCCACGAGGGGACGGGCGGGGACCTCCAACTGGAGACCCAGGATCAACCCGCGGCCCCGAACTTCCTTCGCGGCGGCATAGCGTTCGGCAATTTGCTTCAACCCCTGCTCGAGATAGGCGCCTACTCGCGAAACATTCTCCAGCAACTTTTCTTCTTCAACAATGGCCAGATATTCGAGGGCTACGCGGCAGGCCAGCGGACCGCCTCCGAAGGTAGTGCCGTGCTGGCCGATGGCGATGGCGGAAGCAAACTCCTCGCGGGCAAGGAAGGCGCCGAGCGGCAGGCCGGCGGCAATGGGCTTGGCGATAACGACGATGTCCGGCGTCACACCAAATGACTGGAAGGCGAAAATGGTGCCGGTCCGGCCCAACCCGCATTGAATCTCGTCGAAAATGAGCGCGGCGCGATGGCGGTCGGCGGCGGCACGCGACTGGCGCAGGAACTCGGGCGAGCACTCATGGATTCCTCCTTCCCCGAAGATCGGCTCCAAGACAATGGCCGCAGTGTTGTCGTCCACGGCGGCATGGAGGGCCTGAACCTCATTACGGGGAACAAACTTGACGGCCTCCAGCAGAGGCTCAAAGCCTTTCCGATATTTGTCTTGGCCGGTGAGCGACATGGCGCCAAAAGTCCGGCCATGGTATGAGCCTTCGAGAGCTACGAGCTGGCACTTGGCCTCCCCCCCGATTCGATGTCCGGCCAGGCGGGCCAACTTGATTGAGCCTTCGATCGCCTCGGTCCCGCTGTTCGAGAAGAAAACACGCTGAAGACCAGACAGTCCGCACAGCTTCTCAGCGAGGCGCCCCTGATATTCGTGGTAGTAGAGGTTGGAGACGTGGATGAGCTTTGCGGCCTGGTCGCGGATGGTCTTGACGATACGCGGGTGGGCGTGGCCGACCGCATTGACGCCCAGGCCGGCGACGAAATCCAGATAGCGGCGCCCATCCAGGTCAAACAGAAAGACGCCTTTCCCGCGAGCAAGAGCTACAGGATAACGATTGTAGGTCTCAAGAAGGCTGCGGCGTTCAAGTTCGACGATTTCTTCGAAGCGAGTCATGGGAGAAGATAATTGTAGTCGGGCGACAGGTGCACGAGGGGCGGGCTCGGGCCTGCTCATCCTAGGAAAGAGACTTCGTCTATGATTGCGCTTCGCCGTGGCCGCGAAAACTCTAGCTCGTCTACTGGCACGACTGGACGACTCCAAACGCCGCGTGGGAGAAGTCGATCCCGCCCAGCTGGAAAAACTGTTGGTTCAGGTCGGGCGGCAGCGGTTGGCTGACGCCGAGTCGCTGGCCCGATTCCATGACGCGTTGTTATTCCTGCGGGCGCATCCCCCGAGCCGGCGGATTTTGCGACGGGTCGAGTCGCAATTAGGTTCCTTTGCCGGGCGGATCGATGAGTTTCGCCAAGCTGGCGGCGATCTCTCTCCTCTGGACGAGGAGCAAGTCTCGGGAATTGCAGGAACGACCCTGTCTGCCGACTTCCACTATGACCAGGTGTCCTGGCTGGTGAAGAAGTTTCCTCGGACTGTCTCCATCGATTGGGAAGGCTACGAAAAGAATGAGGCCCTGGCCGCCACTTTGCCCCGCTTCATTCCTCTGCTGGAAGATGACTCTTTGGTCGAGCCCGATGTTCCTTACCGCCGTTGGATGGAAGCTGCCAGCGGAGGATCGGGCCGTGCGCTTGGCTGGCTGGTTGCGCAATTTCAAAAGCTGCCGCTCAACATTGAAGCGCAGGCGGAAATCTTCGGGTCGCTGGAATTGCCGGTGCGCTGGGAATTGGGCGACTCAAAAGCTGCGCGCACCCACGGGAAATTGTCGGTGCGGAAGGTCTTTTATCAACGCGAACCTCTCATCCCCCGTAGCCAGGTTTTGCTGGCGAAAGAGTTCGCCAAGCCGCCCCTGAAATTGAAAAAACTCTCGCTCCGAGAGGGAGAAAAAATTCTTGACCTATGCCGCGAGGCGACCACGGTGCGGTATCGGGAACTGTATGGCACGACGCGCGGCGATCCGGCTAGCGTTTTCGAAGCAGAGGTTGGGCGCGGCGTCCAGATTTTCCTGTGGGGCTTACCCCCGGAACGCCGCTTGCCTCTGCGTGTTTATCAGGCCGGGTTCACCCTGAAGAACGGCGTCCCGATCAACTACATCGAGGGGATTTCTCTTTTTGAGTGGATGGAGATAGGCTTCAACACGTTCTATGCGTACCGCGAAGGAGAAACTGCCTGGATTTACGCGCAAGTCCTGCGCATGCTCCGGCAGATGTTGGCAGTGAGCTCGATCTCGGTCTATCCGTACCAAATCGGGCAGGACAACAAGGAGGCGATCCAGTCCGGGGCGTTCTGGTTCTACCGCAAATTGGGATTCCGTCCGATGCGGTCGGACCTGGCCAAAGTGGTGGCGGAGGAGGAGAAGAAAATTGCCAAAGACCCGCACTATCGCACCCCGGCACGAACGCTCGGGCGCCTGGCGCAAGGGCACCTGGTGTACGAACTAGGGGAAGCCTCCCCTGGCGACTGGGATCGCTTTCGCATACGCAATGTCGGCCTCGCCGTGCAGCCCGGAATGGCGAGCCGCTTTGCGGGAGACGTCTCAGATTTTCGCCGCGTCGCAGGGCAGAAACTAGCTCGTCTACTCGATGTGCACCCGGGAAGTTGGTCGCCCTTGGAGCAAAAGGCGTTTTCAAATTTCGCGCTGGTCCTGGACAGGATTCCAGGCGTCGCGCGCTGGACGACGGCGGACAAGGATCGGCTGGTGGCAATCATTCATGCCAGAGCCACCGCCGCCGAGCCCGAGTATTCGGCGCTTCTGCAGGCTCATGCGCGCTTGCGGGCGGCAATTCTCAAGCTGGGCAGCTCAGCGGAAAGCTGAGGGGGGACCAGCACCTTTGGCGACCTAAGCAATCTACCTTAAATGATGCCTAGCCAGCCCGATACATAAACCAAGATACAGTCTTCCAAAAATCATAGCCGCCCTGTGGATGCTCGTCTATAATCGGGGAAGTCGCGGTTTTCTAGCGACTTAGCGGATTGCCCATGGGAATTGGCTTGGCACCTGAGTTGCATTACGCGGTTAAAAGGGGTGAGCGCCCAACCCTGAGGACCGTACCACCAGCGTACAGGCCCATGAACAAAGAGTCCCAAATCCGCTTCATCGCCGTCCTGCTGTTTCTGCTGACGGCGGCCGCGGCCACCTTCGCCTGGATTAACTTCCAGAAAGAACGTGAGTTCCAGGTGCCTTACGATGGCGTCTGGTGGCTTGAGAAATCCGGCAGGCTGGTGGCTGAGCGGGTGGAACCAGATGGGCCGGGGGCTAAGGCGGGAATCAAGCAAGGCGACGGACTGGCCGCCATCGACAGAGTGGACGTCAAGCGGTTGCCAGAACTGAGCCGGCAGCAGTATAGGGACGGCGTCTACTCGCGGGCCACCTACTCGCTGGTGCGGCATTCCATCCCGGTGGACACGCAGGTGGTGTTGGTGCCTGCGGATCGCAGCCTGTACATGCCGCTGCGTCTGATCGGATTGGTTTACCTGGGAATCGGCTTGTACGTTTTGCTGAGGCGCTGGACCGCTCCCAAGTCCACCCACTTTTACCTGTTCTGCCTCGTCTCTTTCATCTTCTACTGCTTCCATTTCACAGGGAAGTTGAACCAGTTTGACTGGATCATTCTGGGAGCGAACACCGTTGCCTGGCTGCTGCAGCCGGCCCTGTTCCTCGATTTCGTGCTGACCTTCCCGGAACGAAAGGAATTTGTCCGCCGGCATCGGTGGATCATGGCACTGTTGTACCTGCCGGGATTGCTGCTCTTGATCCTCGAGATTGCCAGCCTGGAGTTGCTCGTGGCCACCGGGCGGTTGCGCTGGAACCTTGACCGCCTGCAGATGTTTTACCTGGCGGCTTACTTTGTGCTCGCCACCTACGTGCTCTGGCGCAGTTACCTGCGGGCGACGACGCCTGTGTTGCGCCAGCAACTGAAGTGGGTCACCCGGGGAACGATTCTGGCCATCGCGCCGTTTACGCTGTTCTACGTGGTCCCCTTCTTGTGGGGCACGGTTCCGGGTCCGCTGATGCGGTTGTCGGTGCTGTCGCTGATCTTCCTGCCCTTGACGTTCGGTTATGCCATCTTCCGCTATCGCCTGATGGATGTGGATCTGATCTTCAAACGCGGCGTTGTGTACACGCTGGCGGCAGCGGCGATTGCTGCGGTTTATTTCGCGGTGGTCGCGGGCGTGGCGGAGGTCGTACACCTGCGCCTGCCCAGCAGCGGGCCGGCCGGATTGGTGCTGGCGGTTGCGGTCACGGCGGTGCTGTTTGATCCGGTACGGAAGTGGATTCAGGAGAAGGTCGACCAGTTCTTCTACCGCAAGCGCTATGACTATCGCAAAACCCTTGTGGAGTTCGGACGTGAGCTCAGCGCTGAGACCGACCTCGACCAGATGCTCAGCTCGGTGGTGGATCGGCTGACCCGCACCCTGCTGGTGGACCGGATGGCAATCTTTCTGGCGACAGGCGACGGAGAAGCCGAGCGCTTTATTCTGGCGAAATCATTTGGAATGACCCACACTAGCGGTCTGGATCTCAGCTTCCTCGGCACGCCGCGCCCTGAGAGCGAAGCCGGCCACCTGTTCTTCGACAACACGCACCAGATGCCTCGTGAAAACGCCAACGCGCAAGCGGCGATTGCCCTGCTAGACCTGAACTACTACATCCCGTGCCGGGTGCAGCAGAAGGCGATCGCGTTCCTCGGCTTGGGCAAAACCGCTGAGGGCGATTTCTTGTCCAGCGAAGACGTGGAACTGCTTGAGACCGTTGCCGGGTATGTCGGCATCGCCGTCCAGAACGCCCGGCTGTACGCATCTCTGGAGCAGAAGGTTACCGAGTACGAACGGCTGAAGGATTTCAACGAGAACATTGTCGAGTCGATCAGTGTGGGTGTGATGGCGGTAGATCTGGCGGACCGGATCGAGTCCTGGAACTCGCAGATGGAAGTGATGTACGCCTTGCCGCGCTGGCAGGCTCTGACCCGGCCTCTGAGCGAGGTTTTCCCGGCTCCGTTCGTGGAAGAGTTTTACCGGGTGCGTCAGAGTCCCGGCATTCATAACCTGTACAAGTTTCGGCTCCATACGCCCGCGGGGGAGACGCGAGTCGTCAACGTCGCGATTGCGCCGCTGGTCTCGAGGAAGTTCAACGTGATCGGACGGCTGATTATTGTCGACGACATCACGGAACGTGTAGAACTGGAATCGCAGTTGTCGCAGGCGGACAAGCTCTCGTCCATCGGACTGCTGGCGGCCGGGGTTGCGCATGAGGTGAACACGCCCCTGGCGGTGATCTCTTCCTATGCCCAGATGCTCTCGAAGCAGCTTCAGGGCGATCCGTCCAAGGCCGGGTTGCTGGAGAAGATCACACGCTCGACCTTCCGCGCGTCGGAGATCGTTAACAACCTCCTGAATTTCTCGCGCATCGGCGGGACCGAGTTCAGCGACGTCGACGTCAACAAGATCATTCTCGACACGCTAGCGCTGCTGGAGCACCAATTCAGGACCTCGCGCATCAAGGTCGAGGACGAGTTGGCCGAACACCTGCCGCTGATCAGCGGCAATGGCGGAAGACTCCAGCAGGTATTCCTGAATTTGTTTCTCAATGCCAAAGACGCCATGCCGGGCGGGGGAACCCTGCGGGTGGCGACTGCAAACGGAACGGGCGTGAGTGTGATGGTGTCCGACACCGGCTCTGGAATTGCGCAAGAGCACATGGCACGAATTTACGATCCGTTTTTCACCACCAAAACGTCTCCCCGGAATGGAAGCCGTGGGACCGGCCTGGGGCTGAGCGTCACCTACGGCATCATCCAGGAGCATGCTGGGAAAATCCGCGTCGAGAGCCGTCCGGGAGAAGGCACGACCTTCTACCTGGATTTTCCTTTAATGAGGAAAGCCGTCAATGTCTGAGCTGGCAGTAGTCTCGCGTCGCAACTTCGGGGAAGCGTCGCCGGGTTCGGCTGGGTCGGTATTGATCGTCGACGACGAGGCCGAAATTCGCGAATCGCTACGCACCTTGCTCGAATTGGAAGGTTACGAAGTGGAAAGCGCCTCCAGCGGAGAGGAAGGCTTGTCGCGCATGGGCGAGCGCACGTTCGATCTGGTGCTGCTCGACGTGGCTTTGCCCGACCGGAATGGGTTGGACCTCCTGGTTGGTTTGCGTTCCCTTGATCCGCTGATGTCGGTGGTGATGATTACCGCTTACGGGACTGTGGAAAACGCGGTTCGTGCGATGCAGTCCGGCGCCGCGAATTTCATTCAGAAGCCTTGGGACAACGAAAAGCTGCTCGCCGACGTGCGGGCGGCTGTGGCCCGGCATCGCGCCGAAGAGGAGAACGTTCAGCTCAAGCGGGCGCTCAAGCAGCGCTACAACTTTGAAAACATCGTGGGCAAGAGTGAGCCCATGCTCAAAATTTTTGACCTGGTGGCGCAAGTGGCGCCCAGCCGCTCGACAGTGCTGTTACAGGGTGAAAGCGGCACCGGAAAGGAGCTGATCGCCAAGGCCATCCACTTGAACTCGCCGCGGCGCGAACGATCGTTTGTGCCGGTCAATACCGGCTCCATGCCGCCTGATCTGCTTGAGTCCACGCTGTTCGGTCACGTGAAGGGTGCCTTCACGAGCGCGATCGCTTCCAAGAAAGGGCTATTTGAGATCGCCGACCGCGGCACCCTCTTTCTGGATGAAATCGGGACCATGGGCACAGAGACGCAAAGCAAGATTCTGCGCGTGCTCCAGGACCGCAAGTTCATGCACCTCGGCGGCGTGCAAGAAGTCCAGGTGGACGTCCGCATCATCGCGGCGACCAACGTGGACTTGAAACAAATGGTACGCGAGGGCAAGTTCCGCGAAGATCTCTTCTACCGGCTGAACGTGATTACGATCGACCTGCCTCCTTTGCGTCTGCGCCGGGAAGATATTCCGTTGCTGGCGGAGTACTTCTTGAAGAAGTATTCAGAAGAGAATGAGCGGCCCGAACGCCACATCAACAACGAAGCACTGCGGGCTCTGGTCAACTACGCCTGGCCAGGGAATGTGCGCGAACTGGAGAATGTGATCGAGCGCGCGGTGGTGCTCTCTGCCGGACAGGAGATCGGGCCTGACCTCCTACCCAGCCACATCGTCGAGCGGGGCGGCGCAATCCCGATTCTCGAGCACCGGATGGACGCTTCCTTGTTTGACATCGTGGAAGACTGTGAGCGGCGGATCATCACTGACATGCTGGAAAAGTGCAACTGGAATCAGACCGAAGCGGCGGAACGGTTCCGTGTGCCGCTGTCTACTCTCAATCAGAAGATTAAGCGGCTGAATATCGAGCTGCGAAGGAAAAACGGAACCAAATAGGGCTCTCGGGTCTGGGAAACCAAGACCGAGAGCCAGGAGCCTTCTGCCCGTACCCGCTCTGTGACTTTAGACGTCCTCCGCCCTCTGCTATAGTTCCGGATAACCTGACCGGATAACCTGACTGGAAATTAAATTGTGCCCCGGCCGGGTTTGTCACACCCATGGAACTGATTTCGCCTACCGAACTTGCTAAAGAAAAAGTTGTATCGGTTCAGCACTACACCTTCCTGGCCTGGCGCTCTGTCGCGAACCTGTTCCGTACTCCCCGCTACTGGACCGACATGATCCAGCAAGCTGACCTGATCGGGTTCGGCTCGCTGCCCATTGTTCTTGCGGCTTGTTTCTTCACCGGCGCTGCGCTGGCCTTGAACAGCGCTACCACGTTAAGCCGGTTTGGCGCGCTGTCGTTGATCGGCCAACTGGTTTCTCTCGGTATCGTGCGGGAGCTCGGGCCAGTGCTTTCCGGACTGGTTGTGGCTGGGCGAAATTCCTCCGGCATGGCCAGTGAACTGGGCTCCATGATCGTCACCGAACAGATCGATGCCATGCGCGCCCTGGGCACCGATCCCATGAAGAAGCTGGTGACCCCGCGCGTCGCCTCCACGGTTATCATGCTGTTTTTTCTCACCATCCTTGGCGATCTTCTGGGTTTGATTGGCGGAAACGTCGTGGCGAGTCTTTTGCTCGGCCTGGACTCTCACCAGTATTGGAGCAACGCCTGGCAGACCCTGGTTTTTGAAGACGTGTTCATGGGGCTGGTTAAGCCGCTGGTGTTCGGCTTCATCATCGCGACCATCGGTTGCTATTACGGCTTGACAACAAGAGGCGGCACTCAGGGCGTAGGGCGGTCGACTACCGAGGCAGTCGTGGCTTCGATGATTTTAATCATTGTGGTGGACGTCTTTGTCACCCGGCTGCTGATGATCTTGCTCGGATAATCGGTGGGGAATTGTTGAACTATGGCCTATCCTCCCACTGTTTTCGAACGCGCCCCCGTGAGGAGGGCCGGGGCGGAGGGGAATGCCGTCGTTTTTGAAGACGTCGCGATGAGCTTTGAGAGTAACCCGGTCCTCGATGGAATTTCGTTCCGGCTGGCTCTTGGTGAAACCAAGGCTATTTTCGGTGTAGCCGGGGCCGGCAAGAGCACGATTCTCAAGCTCACGCTGGGGCTGCTCAAACCGGACCAAGGCCAAATCTACGTCCTCGGCCAGGATGTCACCCAAATGGAGGAGGAAGACCTTTTCGAGCTGCGGCGCAAGATTGGCATCGTGTTCCAGGAGAGTGCACTGTTCGACTCATTGACGGTCCGCGAAAATGTAGCGTTTCGACTGATGGAAGAAGGTGGCACGTCCGAGGATGAAATCGAGCAGCGGGTGCGAGAGTCGCTGCGCTTCGTCGAACTGGAACACACGCTCGACATGTTTCCGGTTGAGCTTTCCGGCGGCATGCGGCGCCGAGTGGCCATTGCGCGCGCCATCATCACCCAGCCTGAGGTTTTGCTCTATGACTCGCCAACCGGCGGGCTGGATCCAGTCACCTCGACCACGATCGTTGAATTGATCGTCAAGCAGCGGGACGTGTATAAGACCAGTTCCCTGCTGGTCAGCCATCGCCTGCAGGACGCGTTCACGATGGCTACGCATTACTTTGACCGCCGGGAGAACAGAATGAAGCCTCTGCCACCCGGATCCCGTACAGAGGTTCCCATGAACTTCATCGTGCTGCGCGATGGCAAGGTGATTTTCAACGGCGATGCGCATGAACTGGCGCAGTCTAAGGACGAGTACATCCGGGAATATATCTCGTGAGATTCGCCCATAGTGCACACCAGATCCTTCGCGGCGTACCTGGCTCTGTACTGGTTGACCGATTTGTGTTGCGGGTCAAAAAACAAAACTTCGGTTGTCTGCCGCTTGGGCTCGGGGGCAGCGCCGGTTGTACTTTTCCCGCCTCCTCGGCACCGCGCCCTGTAGGGTGGCCCAGGGGCCTTCAGCCCTCGGATTCTCAAGCCAACCGCTGGAACGGGCTTTCGTTAACCGCACAGGTACGCCCGTGCCCGAGCTAGGCGGTCCACGCCGAGTGAGAAATGTTCATAGGCCCCTCCGTAAGACCTCGGCGCATGCTTCGACTTCGCTCCGGGCAGGCTGCTGAAGCTTTGGCAAGACAATTTCTGAACCGAGCTCCCAGGCATTACCAGAGCTCCAAAGAAACGCATAGATGCAGCGATGCAGCATGAGACGTTGCCGAGCCACAGGTCAGCTTGCCCTGGCTACTGCCGCTTCCTTCATCATCTTCTTCCGGGCGGCTAGTCGCTCTTCAAACCCCTTCAACGTGTGGCGACCGGCTTTCGATCGCGTAATGAGTTTTTCCAGGTTCGCCATAATGGTCGGACTCTTCAGCTGGGTTCGCAGGTCCTTCAGGAAGGGGCGAACCTTCGCGAATATCACGAACATCTCCCCCGAGAAGGCGAGTTCCATGAAGAGTTCTTCACTCAGTGTGCCATGCAAGACGAACGAAGCTGCCATTTCCCAGTAGCCGGTCACCTGTCGCAGCCAGTTGTTCTCCTGGGTACCCGCCGCCATGGCGATTTTCGCAAGATCGTCGGCGCTGTCCGGCCAGAAGGTGGCAACCCACCATTAACGCGCCTTCCGCATCTCGGCCTCACGGCGCAAGTCATAGAGTTTTACAATCAGTTCGGCATCAGCGGCAGTTGGCTTTTTAGACATGAAACCTCCTCCAAATTTTGTATTTCCGTAATTTTGCAAGCGGGTAATTTAGGGTGCCGCTAGATTACCGGAGCGGCTTCCACCGGGACGGGACGTTCGTAGTCGCACTCTTTGTTCGGACACGCGATTACCGGACCAGCTTTTAATATCTTCTCAACCAGGTACTCGCCTCCGCACGACGGGCATTTCTCAACGATTGGCTTGTTGGCTGACGTGAACTTGCAATTTGGGTAATTCGAACAGCCGTAGAACGTATTGCCTTTGCGGCGGGCTCTCTTCTCGACGACTTCGCCGTCTTTGCAGAGCGGGCATTTGACGCCGATAAAGTTTTGCTTGACGTATTTGCACTCCGGATAACCGCTGCAGGAGGTGAATTCTCCGTAGCGGCCGTGCCGGATCACCAGATTACGCCCGCACTTGGGACAGATTTCATCCAGCGGAATGTCAGGAACTTTGCGGCCCTGATCCAGGCGGCGCGTGGTCTTGCAATCCGGATAACCCGTGCAGGCCATGAACTGACCGAAGCGTCCGCGCTTGAGCACCATCACTCGCCCGCAGTTCTCGCAGTACTCCTCCTGCGTGGTCTCCTGCATATCGGCCGAATCGAGATCCGGCAGGTTGATGGGGTTTTCCTTGGTGAAGGTGCAGCTTTCGGGATCGTCCTTGTCATAGGAACTGCAGGCATAAAAGGAACCGTGTTTCCCCCACTTGATCACCAGCGGCGAGCCGCAGCGTTCGCACTTTTCGTCCGTGGGCTTCTCCATACGCTTGATGTTTTCCATGTGCTTCTCAGCGTATTTGAGGTCCTTGGCAAAACGCTTGTAGAACTCGGCCAGCGTGTCGGTCCACTTCTCCTTGCCTTCTTCGATTTCATCCAGTTCTTCTTCCAGGCGGGCGGTGTACTGAAAATCGAAGATGTCGCGGAAATTTTCCACCAGCAAATCCGTGACCACCAGCCCGATCTCGGTGGGCACAAATTTGCCCCCCAGCTTCTGCACGTACTGGCGCTCCTGGATAGTCGTGATGATCGCGGAATATGTGGACGGACGGCCGATTCCGCGCTCTTCCAATTCCTTGACCAGCGAAGCTTCGTTGTAGCGCGGTGGCGGCTCAGTGAAGTGCTGCTCCGGCTTGAGGCTCTTGAGGGTCAATTTCTGGCCGGCTTCGAGCGGCGGCAGCTTGTGCTTGAGCTCTTCCGCTTCCTCATCTTCGCCTTCTTGCGACTCTTTATATATTTTCAAGAAGCCATCAAACTTAAGCACCGAACCGGTGACGCGGAACCAGAAGCTGTCGCCGCCCGACCTTGCGTCGATGTCCACCGTGGTCTGGTCGAACACGGCTGGGTTGATCTGCGAAGCAACGAAGCGCTGCCAGACCAGCTTGTAGACCTTGTACTCATCTTCTTTTAAGTACTGCTTGATCCGGTCGGGATGGCGCAATGCGGAGGTGGGACGAATGGCTTCGTGGGCAGCCTGCGCTTCCTTCTTCTCCTTATAGGTATTGGGCTGCTCGGGCAGGTACGGGGCGCCGTACTCGGAAGTGATGTACTCGCGGACTTCTTGGATCGCGTCAGGCGAGACGCGGGTGGAGTCCGTACGCATGTAGGTGATCAAACCGACCAGGCCTTCCTCGCCCAGCTCGACGCCTTCATACAGGCGCTGCGCAATCATCATGGCCCGTTTGACGCTAAAACGCAGCTTGCGCGAGGCGTCCTGCTGCAGCTTGCTAGTGGTGAACGGCGGAGCCGCATTGCGGCGGCGCTCTTTCCGTTCGACCGAACGAACCAGCCAGTCTGCCTTATCCAGGGCAGCGCGGATGTTTTCCGCTTCGTCGCAGTTGGGAATTTCGATCTTCTCTTCGCCCTTGCCGAGAAAACGCGCGTCAAACGCCGGCGGCTTGGACGCGGCCAGATGAGCATCTATAGTCCAATATTCCTTCTTCTCGAAGGCCTTGATCTCGCGTTCGCGCTCCACGACCAGACGGAGGGCGACGGTCTGCACCCGACCCGCAGAAAGGCCACGACGCACTTTGTCCCAGAGCAGCGGCGACACCTGGTAGCCTACGAGGCGGTCGAGCACGCGGCGAGCCTGCTGGGCGTCGACTAAATTGCGGTCAATCCCACGCGGATGTTCGAAAGCTTCACGGACCGCGCGTTGCGTGATCTCGTTGAAAGTCACGCGCTGGATGCGCAGAGTGTCCTCTGCCTTCTTCCTTTTCTTCTTCTTCCTTTTGCCCGAGCCGTTGCCCAGTTCCTCTTCCAGGTGCGCGGCAATAGCTTCGCCTTCGCGGTCCGGGTCAGGCGCCAGATAGATGGATTCGGCGGACTCGGCCAGCTTCTTCAGCTTGACCAGTACCTTTTCTTTGCCGGGAATAACGATGTATTCCGTATCGAAGTCTTTGTCGATATCGACTCCCAGAGTGCTCTTGGGCAAGTCCTTCACATGGCCGAGCGAAGCTTCGACCGTGTACCCTTTGCCAAGGTATTTCTGGATGGTCTTCGCCTTGGCAGGCGATTCGACGATGACTAAGCCTTTGGACAATGTCCCCTCGACGAGTCTTTCTTTTTTTGAAGCTAGCACGAATGGCAAGCTGGCAACAAGCTACTATTGCTCGCTACTGGCTACTGGCAACCTCGCTGACGGCTAGAGCCTCGTTTTTTGAATGCGATACAGGCCGGACCCTCTGTACCGGGTACCAGGCCAGTCAGCATCCGCGCAACCTCCACGACCTCGATCACACGACCTCGAACACGAGTCGTCGAAAATCGACGTCAAGCCAGAAAATCGAAAGCCCTTGCCAACAAGAAGGGCTATTCCAGTTGGGTTGCCGAACCGCGCGCGATCTTGGAGAAACAGCCTAAATTCACCGTCGGAACCTCTGCCCCATGCTACGGCGATATTCGCGCCGATCGAAGCCGCGGAACGGCGCAGCTGACGGGTGAGACCCTATGCCTTTTCCCCGGGGAAGTTGCGGGTAACCTCGTACACGCTGAGAGTCAGATCATGAGCCTTCGTCCCGACTTTCAACTCCTTGAAGTTCTTCCCTTATCAGATTTTGTTCGCGTGCCAGCTTGCTAGCAGCTTGTAGCTAAAAGCTCTGCACAAAATTCTTCCCCGGCAGCAGTTTCACCTCGCCGGCGGGTTCGAAGAGGACGGCAAAGATCTCGGAGCAGGAAACTTCGAATTCCAGACAGTTCTCCTTCGTCCCCGAATAGAGATGCAGTTCCCTCCGGCTGCGATTCAGGGCGGGGGCGAGTTGGAGCTTGGCGCGTTGTTTTATCAAGGTGTTGGGACCCCAAGCGTTTTTGTTCGTTACCTCACCCGGGCATGGCAAAGAAGTCGCAGCTCGGTTCCAGAGCGCAACCTTCCGGTAAGCGAAGGGCGCAACACGGCTCCCACATCGCCGAGACACTCCGCGATGCACCGTGCGGGCGTGGCGACCGAGGCCGGGCGTTAAAGCGAGCGCCAACCAGAGCCGGGCGCGGTCTTGAGCGGGTTTGACGGGAAGAGCCAAGGGCTGAGGCACATAAGCCTCCTCGGCGGGCATGTGACAGCCGGACAAATCGCTGCCAAGGATTGGCGGCGCATGGCTTTGTTAAAATTAGCGGTTCTCCATGGGCCGCCTGCGCATATCGGCAATTTCCTACCTCAATACTGCACCCTTAATGTGGGATTTCGAACACGGCAGTGCCGGCTCGGAGTTCGAGATTTCCTATACCATCCCGTCGGCCTGCGCACAGGCCTTGCGCGACGGGACAGCCCAGATCGGGATCATCCCCGCGGCGGCCTACGCCACTGTTCCCGACTTGGTGATACTTCCGGGCGTATCCATTGCCTCGCGGGGCCCGGTGCGCTCCATCCTATTGATCAGCAAGCTGCCGATTGAAGAAATACGGTCAGTAGCGCTGGACCGCTCTTCCATGACTTCGGTCGCTCTGCTCAAAGTGATCTTGGCCAAGTGGGTAGGCCGAGAGCCGGTTTTTAGCTCCCTCGGTCCCGACCTCCACGAGATGCTGAGAGACCACGATGCGGGATTGCTGATCGGCGATCCGGCGCTCGAGGTCGACAGGTCCCGCTATCACTGCTACGACTTGGCAGAAGAATGGATTCGCCACACGGGCAAGCCATTCGTGTTCGCGTTCTGGGCGGTAGGCAAGGCCGCGCTACGAAATGCCCCCGCCAACTTGGATTTGGCGGCGATATTTCAGAAATCGCGGGATCATGGACTTGGTAAGATTGATGATATCGCACGAATCTGGGGGCCGAGGCTGGTGGGGCTCAGCCAAGCCGACGTGAAAAAGTATCTGGCCGAAAACATTTACTACTACCTCGACTGGGAATGCCTGGACGGCCTACGGCTTTTCTACCGGTATGCGACCGCTTGTGGGGTTCTGCCACCCGCGCCTGCTCTCGAGTTCTACGAAGCGCTCAAACCCGCTATCCGATAGAACTATTCCCGCCCGTACACTATCCCCGGGAGCCTAAATAAGTTCAAAAGGCGGGATGGAAGCTCGTTTGGCACTGGCGATTCGTGTCGGCATGGACCTGGCTGCGCCGCCTGGGTGGCCCCCGGCCTTTCCTGCTGGCCTCCGGGGCCCTGCAGTATCCGCGCCAGAAGTTCCTGGCGTTGCTCGGCTTTGGACGGGCCCGTGCGTTTCACCATCGTCGGCTTCCTGGCGGCGCACTATGGCCAACAGATCCTCCAGTTTTTTTCGAAGTACTCGAAGCCAACCCGGTATACGCTCATCGCGCCGGCGATCGTGGGAGTGCTTGCCAGCTTGTTGGCGACGTGCGCTTCTGGCGGAGTCGGGCAGGGAGCCGGCACCCAACGCAGCCGAGTTCAAAGGCGCGGAGCCGGAAAGCCGGGCGAAGCAGTCCTAACTTGGAGGGGACCGCCGGGGTCCGATAGAATTGTCCCACGCGGCTGTGATCGGCTTATGTCCTTGACCAAGCAGCAAGCGCTCGAGATGTACCAGTCAGATGACCTGATTGGCATTGGCATGGAGGCGGATGCCTTGCGGCGCAAGCTCCATCCCGAGGGGGTGGTCACCTACATTATTGACCGCAATATCAACTACACCAATTTCTGCACCGAATACTGTACCTTCTGTGCGTTCTACCGCCCGCTGAAGGGCCCCCGGGCCAAAGAGGGCTACATCCTCGATTTCGAGACCATCTACGAAAAGATCCGCGAGACAGTAGAGTTGGGTGGCACGGGCGTCTTGATGCAGGGGGGACTCGATCCCGACCTGAAAATTGACTGGCACGAGCAGTTGCTGCGCGGCATTAAGCAACGCTTTCCCAAGATTCACCTGCACTGTTACTCGGCTTCAGAGATCATTGCCGTCGCCGAATACAGCGGGCTGACCATTCGCGACACGATCCTGCGTCTGCGCGACGCCGGACTGGATTCGATTCCGGGCGGAGGCGCCGAGATTCTGGATGATGAGGTGCGCTACAAAATTGCGCGTTTGAAGTGCCTCACGGACGACTGGTTGAACGTCCATCGCACCGCACACCAGATCGGAATGCGGACGACCGCTACCATGATGTTTGGGGTGGGCGAGAAGCACGAGCACCGCATCAACCACTTCCAGCGTCTTTATGAGCTTCAGGAAGAGACCGGCGGCTTCACGGCGTTTATCCCCTGGACTTTTCAACCCGCCCACACCGCCCTCGGCGGCCGACACTGGGAGGAAGCAACTGCAGTGGAATATCTGAAGAATCTGGCTATCTCACGGCTCTATCTCTCCAATTTCAAGAACGTGCAGTCCAGCTGGGTGACACAGGGCCTGAAGGTTTGCCAACTGGGATTGCGCTTTGGCGGCAACGATGTCGGGTCGGTGATGTTGGAAGAAAACGTGGTGCGGGCCGCGGGTGTTTCGAATTGCACAACTGAGGAAGAGTTGCGGCGCATCATTCGCGATGCAGGATTCCGCCCTGCGCAACGAGACACGTTATACCGGACGTACTTCCTGAATTGAGGTTTCGTGCTGAGCGAGGGCCAACCCGAGTCGAAGAGCCCCTACCCGGCCGGCGTGGCTGATGCTGCTTGAAGGTATTTTTACCAGCTGCCAACGGCAGAGTTGAATGGTAGAGACCGAGCTGTGCCCCCTCCAGTGATTCCAGAGGGGCTCTACCCTGAGGAGGACAGACTCCAAGCAACTGTAGTCGCAGCGGGTTACCGGGAAGCGCCGTAAAGCCCCGCCCTTTAGGGCTGGGGATATAAGGCGTGATTTTGCCTTGTCTTAGATTGCTTCATTAGGTATAAACATCAGTATGGCCCTGGAAGGGTACAAATCAAACCACAACGTGGTCTATTCAAGCAAGTACCATTGTGTGTGGAC
>Ga0209577_10000171_pt1 | contig 63033 bp, 70 predicted proteins | sample GraSoiAngelo_109_FD_185874 | JGI IMG/M metagenome (GOLD analysis project Ga0209577, IMG submission 185874) | Grasslands soil microbial communities from the Angelo Coastal Reserve, California, USA - 14_0903_12_20cm (SPAdes) (version 2) | ecosystem: Environmental > Terrestrial > Soil > Grasslands... | reverse complement strand
ACTCCTGGGAAGCGGCGCTCAAGAACACCCTGCGGCAGGCCCCCGACGTGATCCTGATCGGCGAGGTCCGCGACCGCGAGGTGATGGAGCACGCCATCGCCTTCGCCGAGACCGGCCACCTGGCGCTGGCCACGCTGCACGCCAACAACTCCAACCAGGCGATGGACCGCATCATCAACTTCTTCCCCGAGGAGCGGCGCCAGCAGCTGCTGATGGACCTGTCGCTGAACCTCAAGGCCGTGATTTCGCAGCGCCTGCTGCCGCTGCGCGAAGGCAAGGGCCGGGCGGCGGCGGTCGAGGTGCTCCTCAACTCGCCGCTGATTTCCGACCTGATCTTCAAGGGCGAGGTCCACGAGATCAAGGAGATCATGAAGAAGTCGCGCGAACTGGGCATGCAGACCTTCGACCAGGCCCTTTTCGACCTGTACGAGGCCGGTCGCATCAGCTACGAGGACGCGCTGCGCTTCGCCGATTCCACCAACGAGGTCCGGCTGCAGATCAAGCTGCAAGGCAAGGAAGCGAAGGACAAGGACCTCTCCAAGGGCATCGAGCACCTCGATATCGTCTGAGCACAGACAACGATTACAAAGGGGCGCGTACGAGCGCCCCTTTTTTCATTGCGCAGACGAATGCATCCGTTCAGCCACCGGCTCGCGAAACGCGAAGATCTGCGCGCGATCGTCGAGATTTATAACTCCACGGTCGCATCGCGCCTCGTCACCGCGGACACCGAACCGGTCTCGGTGGCAAGCAGACGGCCCTGGTTCGACGCGCACCGGCCGGGGACGCGGCCGTTGTGGGTCGCCGAGCTGGACGGCCGTATCGCCGGATGGCTGAGTTTTTCGTCCTTTTACGGGCGCCCGGCCTATGACAGGACTGCAGAATTAAGCCTGTACGTTCATGCGTCCTTCCGCAAGCGCGGGCTCGGGTCGTATCTGCTCGCACAAGCCATCGGGCATGCTCCCGCACTCGGCGTGCATACGCTTCTTGGCTTCATTTTTGGCCACAATACGCCGAGCCTGGCGCTGTTTGAGAAATTCGCTTTCGCACGCTGGGGCGAGCTGCCGCGCGTGGCAGCTTTGGACGGCGTGGAACGCGATCTTGTGATCGTGGGACGTCGTGTGGGGAACGCCCAAGGAGGGAAATAGATTTGGCGGCTGCGTCTGCAGCAACTCGGCTGGCCCTTGTCACGGGAACGACTTCAGGCATTGGAGCCGCGCTCGCCAAGCAGCTCCTGCAACGGGGATGGGAGGTTGCCGGCGTTGCGCGGCGCACGCCAGCGATCGAGAACTCCCGGTACCATCATCTCGCGGTCGATCTTCGGGATGTGCCCATCGCGGTCAAATCGATCGAGGGCAAGTTCGGCGCGCTCCTCGGCGACCGGGCATGGCAGCGCGTCGGGCTCGTGAACAACGCGGCGAGCGCCAGTCTGCTCGGGCCGCTACACAAGCTCGACGCGCACGAGCTCCTCCGCTTGTATGCAATCAACGCGGCGATCCCGACCTGGCTCATGGGGTTCGTAGTACGGAACGCTCATCGCGGCGCAATGATTCGAATTGTGAACGTGTCCTCGGGCGCCGCCGTGCGGGCGTTTCCAGGGCTTGCCGCCTATTGCAGCAGCAAGGCGGCGCTTCGGATGGCGGGGATGGCTTTCGCCGCGGAACTGGAGTCGCCCTTGCGGCCGGCGGTGACCCCGGAGGTGGCGATCCTGAGCTATGAACCAGGGGTGGTCGACACTGAAATGCAGCTGGCCACCAGGTCGAAATCCCAGGAGGAGTTCCCCTGGGTGGAGACGTTTCGAGGTTTCGCGGCGCAGGGCGCGCTCGTCGCGCCTGAAATGCCGGCTGCCGAGATCGTGGAATTTCTTGAAGCAGAGGGTCGCACCCATTTTATCGAACGTCGCCGCGGCGGCTAGAGAAGGTCTGAAGAAGTAGCGACGAATCCGCGCGAGCACGATAAATTTGGTTCCGAGAACGCGATCGGCGTCGGATTCGGGCTTTTCCTGTTCCACATACCGCTGGATAGGAAAGCCGGGGCGCGATTGGGTCAGAGATCGGGTTCGCGCACGGCGACGAACGGCCATGTCGCCCAGCGCCGTCAGCACTTGAGCGATACCTGGTTTGACGATGCCGGCAAACGGCCGAGTGTAGTCCGTTAGGCGCATTGCATTGTTGACCTAAATCCAGATAGAAGGGAGGGTCCACATAGCCATGGGGATACAGCAGCGTTGCGTGGTTCGACGAATACAACTTCAAGCTTGCAGGGTCGCTGACCTCACCGCCGACCGCCTCGTGGAGTCAAGGAATAAGGCGTCGGGATTTCATGAACGGCATCTCGCTGGTTAACCCGACTAGCGCTGCGCGAACGTCACAGTAGAGCCCGGATTCCAACGGCTCTCGGGAACCCAGGATTCTGTCGTCGACAATCGCTCTGCAGTCAGCGATGTGAGCCTCCTCGCGATTCACCAAGACAGGGCTGCTCGTGTCATGGGGCAGCGGAGAGTGCTCGTCCCGGCAAGATGAAGCCATGCTAAAGGACCGACCTTCGCGGGAATTCGACGCGCTGGTGCTCAACGCACCACTCCGGCAGTCGCTGGTAACCGTTCGGTCCCTCGGCCAGCGGGGGCTACAAGTCGCCGCCGCGGGAACGCACCCCGACACACCAGCGCTTTCGTCCCGCTGGTGTCAGCAGGGTTTCGTGTTCCCACCCGAGGCCGCGATGGGCGCCTACCTTGCCATCCTGGAGGACTGGCTGAAGCGCACCAGTGCGCGCGTGCTCTTTGCCTCAAACGACGCCACGATCGCCCTGCTGCGTCTGCATCGCGCGCGGCTCGAGCCGCGAGTGCGCCTGGCGCTAGCGGACGAACGGCCGCTATCGATCGCGATCAACAAGGAGCGCACCCTTGCGGTGGCGAGGCACCTCGGGCTCCATGTCCCGCGCGGGGTCGTCGTTCGCGGGGTTGGGGATGTGCCAGTCGCGCTGAAAGAAATTGAACTCCCGGCTGTGATCAAACCGTGCGAGTCCTGGTTGTGGGACGGGCGCCAGGGAGCACGGCTGGATGCCCAGCTCGTGGTCACTCCCGCTGAGGCACGTCGCGCGGTCGAGGCGGTGGCGCGCTTCGGGGAGGCCGCCCTGTTCCAGGAACTGCTCACAGGAAGGCGCGAGGCGGTGAGTTTCCTGTATGCCGATGGCGAGGTGCACGCACGCTTCGCACAATGGGCACTGCGAACCAACCCGCCCCTGGGTGGGGAGTCGGTCCTGCGCCAGAGCATCCCCATTCCGCCTGACATAGGGGGTCAGGCCGAATCGCTTGTGCGCGAAATCAACCTCGAGGGCTACTCCGAAGTCGAATTCCGCCGTGACGGTGCCGGCACCCCGTACTTGATGGAGATCAACCCACGACTCTCCGCATCGGTCGAGGTCGCGGTGCGAGCCGGCGTCGACTTCCCGTATCTCCTCTACCAGTGGGCGAGCGGCGGGCCCATTGAGAAGGTTGACGGCTATCGTACCGGCGGTTGGATGCGCCATCTCGGCGGGGACATCAAGAGGCTGATCCGCGCTTTCGGGGAGCGCGGCAGGCCCGGAGCCGCACCTCCGGTACGGACGCTGTTGGACTTTGGTCTCTCGTTTTTCAGGCCGATGGGCTACGACTACGTGGATTGGACGGACCCGCTGCCTGCGGTGAGGGCCACTACGGGTTTCACGCGCCTCGCCATGAGGAGACTGGTGTCCCGCGTGACGAAGAACCTCTCATGAGGCCCGCCTATGACGCCGTTGTCGTGGGCGCCGGGCCTTACGGCCTCTCGGCCGCGGCGCATCTGCGCGGACGAGGACTCAGGGTAGCCGTGTTCGGCAGGACATTGGAGATGTGGCGCGATCACATGCCGACAGGCATGCGGCTACGATCTCACTGGTGGGCCACCAACCTGTCCGATCCGCGTAAGAACTATGGCTTTGAGCGCTTCGTCAGGGAGTCGAAGCACGACAAGGGCTATCCCCTACCGATCGAGACGTTCATTGCCTATGGCCTGTGGTTCCAGCAACGGGCGGTGCCCGACGTCGATGAGACGTACGTTGCGTCAATCGAGCGTCAGGACGCTCAGTTTCTCATAACGCTGGAGGATGGGCGCGAGGTGGAGAGTCAGGCGGTCGTGATGGCGATCGGACTCTATCACTATGCCAATCGACCGGAACAGTTTCACGGGCTCCCGGCTGAACTGGTCTCACATTCCTCCGACCACAGGGACTTCAGGCGTTTCAAGGGACGCGACGTCGTCGTGATCGGTCGCGGACAGAGCGCGATCGAGTTTGCCGCACTACTCCACGAAGCCGGCGCCGCCGTCCAGGTCGTATCGCGGCGGCTCATCAAGTGGCTCGAGCCCGATCGTTCGAACACCCGCAGCACGCTCGAACGCATCCTGGCCCCCGACGCGAGCATCGCGCCTGGCTGGATCAACTGGGCATTGGATCAGATGCCCGTTTCGTTCTACCGGTTCCCGCAGAGGTGGAAGGACTCGTACAACGCCAGGTACCACTCCGGCGCGACTGATTGGCTGAGGGATAGAGTCCTCGGCAAGGTTACACTGCGCGAACGCCGCACGGTGGCGACACTGGAGGTGGCGCAAGGGAAACTCGCTGCGACCCTCTTGGACGGCGCGAAGCTGAGCGCTCATCACATCATCCTGGCAACTGGATACACGGTAGATATCACTAAGTTGACGATGATTCATCCATCGCTCCGCGCCGAGATCAAGACCGACAAGGCGATTCCGATCCTGAGCCACTGGTTTGAAAGCAGTGTGCCCGGGCTTTACTTTGTTGGACTTACCTCGGTGCGCGCCTTCGGTCCGCTGTACCGGTTCGTCGCAGGCTGCGGGGCCGCGGCAGAGCGCGTTGCGAGTTCTGTCACGCGAGAACGTGTCGAACGTTCACGGGCGACGCCAAAGCGCGCTGCCTTCGCGAATCCAGCGGCAGATGATGATCGCCAGGTGCTGTCGTTGCCGAAGAAAGGCACCGGGCGGCGGGCGTGAAAGTGGTCGCTGGGCACGCGGGAAAGGTGGGGTACCCAGGCGGTCTGTGAAGCTTAGAGGGCCTCAGCCGGGCTTGCTGCGCCGACTCCCCGCCACCATCTCGAATTCGTACAGCCGGCACTCGAGCGCCCCGTTCCACAGAGGCTTGCGGGCCGAGGGTTCGAGGCGGATCAGCTTGGGCAGGCGCAGGTCGGCGGTAAAGACATAGCAGCGCCAGCCGGCGAATTTTTTCTTCAACGCGTCGCCGAGCTTCGGGTAGAAGCGCGCCAGCTCCTCTTCGCTTCCCGTGCGCTCGCCGTACGGCGGATTCATGACCATCACCCCGGCGCTCGCCGGCGCGCTTCGCTCCAGGACATCGGCTTGCTCGAGTTGCACCCAACGCTCGACGCCGGCGGCAGCGAGATTGCGCCGCGCCGCCGCGAGGGCGCGCGGGTCGGTGTCGCTGCCGTAGAGCCCGACATTTGCCTCAGAAGAAGATCCTTGCGCCTCCCGTTTCAGCTTTTCCCATGAGGCCGAATCGAAAACCGCGAGCTTCTCGAAGCCGAACGCTCTACGCGCGCCCGGAGCGCGGCCGCGCGCCATGGCGGCCGCCTCGACGAGCAGCGTGGCGCCGCCGCACATCGGATCGAGCAGCGCCTCGTGCGGCCTCCAGCCGCTGAGCATGACGATGCCCGCGGCGAGATTCTCGCGCAGCGGCGCCTCCGCCAGAGCGGCGCGCCAGCCCCGCTTGAACAGCGGCTCGCCCGAGGTGTCGAGGTAAAGGGTGCCGCGCGCAAGCTCAAGGAACGCATGCACTCTGACGTCGGGGTTGGATCGGTCGACGTCCGGCCGCCGGCCGCTCATATCGCGGAAGCGGTCGCACACCGCGTCCTTGATCCGCAAGGTGGCAAACTCGAGGCTCTTGAGCGGGCTTTTTTGCGCCGTGACGTTGACGCGCAGCGTGCGCTCGACGCCGAAGTAATTCGGCCAATCGACGGCCCGCACGGCCGCATACAGGTCGCGCTCGTTGCCGTATTCGAATTGGCCCACGCGCCATAGCACGCGCGAGGCGATCCGCGACCACAGGTTTGCCGCATAGCAGAGTTCCCAGCCGCCGGAAAATGCGACACCGCCAGGGACGACTTGGGCGCCTTGCGCATGAAGTCTCTCGAGTTCTTCCTTCAAAAGCGACTCGAGGCCGCGCGGGCAACTCGCGAAAAACGCTTCAAAACGGCTTGAGGACAACCAGGAGCACCGTGGCGAACAGCACGAGCGTGGGGAACTCGTTAAACCAGCGATACCACACGTGCGTGCGGCTGTTGCGCTCGGCGGCGAACTCGCGCAGCAGCCGCCCACACCAGACGTGATAGCCGACCAGGAGCGCGACCAGGGCAATCTTGGCGTGCAACCAGCCCGAGGCGCCGCGGAACCAGCCGAGCCACAGCCAGAGGCCGAAGACGATGGTGAGGACCGCGCCCGGCGTCATGATTCCCCAGTAGAGCTTGCGCTCCATCAGCTTGAAGCGCTCGATCGAGGCGCGGTCATCGGCCATCGCGTGATAGACGAAGAGCCGCGGCAGGTAGAGAAGCCCGGCAAACCAGGTCACCATGAAGATGATGTGCAGCGATTTGACCCAGAGCATTGCCCTATTCCGAGAAGCGCCTGCGCGCGAAATAGATCGCCAGCGAGTATCCGGCCGCAGCATAGCCGAGGAGCACCAGTGCGTGCAGCAGCGGCTGCTCGGGCAGGCGCCCCGCGATCAGCGGCCGCACCAGCTCAACGCCATGGTAAAGCGGCAGCGCCTGCGCCACGGCGAGCAGCGGCGCGGGCAGCCGCTCGGCCGGGAAAAACACCCCGGAGATCATCGTCATCGGCGTCATGACGAGCGTCATGTAGAAGCTGAAGAAGTCCCAGTTGCGTGCGAGCACCGTCATCACCAGGCCGATCGAGGAGAATACGAGGCCAACGAGGAACGCCGCCGGCACGCTAAGCAGAACGAGCGGCGAGGCGGCGAAGCCGAACACCACGATCACCGCGAGAATCGTCGATCCCGTGAGCCAGGCCTTGCTCGCCGCCCACATCATCTCGCCCGCCACGATGTCGTCGATGACCAGCGGCGCATAGAGGATCGCATCCCAGGTCTTTTGCCCGTGCATGCGCGAAAAGCCCGAGAACATCGATTCGAACGACGCGGTGTACATGGTCGCGGTGCAAAGCGAGCCGGCGGCAAAGAAGGCGATGTACGGCATGCCCTCGATCGACGGCAGCAGCGCGCCCAAACCGTAGCCCAGGCCAAAGAGCATGATGAGCGGGTCGGCGAGGTTGGTGAGAACGGATGCCACCATCAGCTTTCGCCACACCAGCATGTTGCGGCGCCAGACCGCGACCCAGCGAAGCCTCATTCAATCCCTCAGATCGCGCCCTGTCAGTTTCAAAAAGACATCCTCGAGGCTTGCCGGGCGGTGCAGGTATGCGAGCTCACTCTGCCCGGCGAGGCTCTGCAGGACCGGCGCGGCGTCCTCGGCATAGCAATAGACCGTGTCGCCCGCGCGCTCTACGCGCGGGCAGATCGCCTTCGCGCGCTCCATCCACGCCGCGTAGCCCGCGCCGTGCACCTCGACCACCTGCGATTCGATGTGCTCGGCGATCAGCGTGCGCGGCGAGCCCGCGGCGATGATGCGCCCGTTGTCCAGGATGGCGAGGCGGTGGCACAGCCGCTCGGCCTCCTCCATGAAATGCGTCGTGAGCACCAGCGTCTTGCCTTGCTGGGTGAGCCTGCGCAGGCGCTCCCAGATGAGATGCCGCGCCTGCGGATCGAGGCCGGTGGTCGGCTCGTCCATGACGACGAGCTGCGGGTCGTTGACCAGCGCGCGCGCGAGCGTGAGCCGCCGCTTCATGCCGCCCGAGAGCGTGGTGATGCGCGAATCGGCCCGGCCGGCGAGCCCCGCGAAGCCGAGCAGCGCCGGGATGCGCGGCTTCACCTCGCCCGACTTCATGCCGAAGTAGCGGCCGTAGACGAGCAGGTTCTCGGCGACCGTGAAGTCGGGATCGAGGTTGTCGAACTGCGGCACGACGCCGACGCGCGTGCGCGCCTCGCGCGCGCGGCGCGGCACCGGCTCGCCGAGGAGCTCGATGTCACCGGCGTTGGGCTTGATCAGGCCCAGGCAGAGCTTGAGCGTGGTCGTCTTGCCGGCGCCGTTCGGCCCGAGCAGGCCGAAGCATTCGCCGCTCGCCACGCGCAGGTCGATTCCGGACACGACTTCGTTGGCGCCGTAGGACTTGCGTACGCCGCGCGCGGCGAGGACGTTCATCGGCAATAGGACTCGACGATGTCGCGCAGGATGTGCAGCCGGCGATGGAAGAAATGCTCGGCGCCCGGCACCACGACGAGCGGCAGGTCCTGCGGCCGCGCCCAGTCGAGGACGGCGGCGAGCGGGACCGTAGTGTCTTGCTCGCCGTGTATCACGAGGCTGCCCCGCGGCACGGGCGGCACGTCGAAGTTGATCACCGCAGTTGCGACCAGAACCAGCCTTTGCGGCCCAACGCGCGCGGCGAGCCTGGCTTGCATCGCGGCGCCGAAGGAAAAACCCGCAAGAACGATTCTTTTGTCGTTGATCTGCGCAACGACCGCGGCGAGATCCTCGGCTTCCCCGCGCCCCTCATCGTAGCGGCCCTCGCTTTGCCCGACACCGCGGAAGTTGGGCCGCCACGCCTCGTAGCCGAGCTCGACCAACGCCCGGGCCAGCGTCTGCACGACCTTGTTGTCGAGCGTGCCGCCGAACTGGGGGTGCGGATGCGCAATGACGGCGAAGCCGCGCGGGCTGCTCTGCGGCGAATCGACGGCGCATTCGATCCGTCCCGCCGGCCCCGCGACGAATACGCGGCGGGTGGTGGCACGCATCTACATGCGCAGGCGCTCGACGATGCGGCCGTGCCGCAGGTGCTCCTCGATGATCTCGTCGATGTCGGAGCGGTCGACGTAGGTGTACCAGATCGCGTCCGGGTAGACCACCACGCAGGGGCCTTCCTCGCAGCGATCGAGGCACCCGGCCTGGTTGACGCGCACCTTACCGGGACCGGAAAGCCCGAGTTCCTTGACGCGCTGCTTGGCGTAATCGCGCATCGCGGAGGCCCCCTTGTCGTTGCAGCAGGTGCGCCCGCCGTCGCGCTGGTTGCAGCAGAAGAATACGTGCTTGTCGTAGTAGGACATGCGCGATTTTACCCGGGCGCGTCGCGGCTGCGCCGCGAGGCCAGAAATATCAGGTAGCCGAGCGCAGCGAAGGGCCACAGCGCGCTCACCAGGTGCGTCAGGCCATTGAAGTTCAGAAAATGACCCTGCTCCCACACCTTGAGCGAAGCCGCGAGGTAGGGGTTGGGCGGCGCGAGATTCACGAGCACCGTCGCCGCCATGATGAGCACTGCGGCGAGCCCAAGGCGCGCGGTGCGCGGCAACTCCACCGCAACAAGCGCAATCACCAAGCCGGCAAGCAGGCCCTGCTGCGCGCCGGGCGTCAGCCAGGCAAACACGTGCTCGGCTTGCATGACAATGGCGAAGGCTGCGGTCCTCACGACGAGTGCAACCCCGAGCAGGGCCGCGAACAATGCCCGTACCCGTACGCCCGGCGCCGCGAGCGCCGATACCACCAGCGCCACGGCAACCAGATTGGCACCGGCGGCGAAGGCCTCGATGGCGGCGAAGAATACCGGCGCATGCGCCCGCGTTTCCTGCGGCGCGACGATGTCGCGCAGGTCGCCGGTGGCGAACAGCAGCGTTGCCGGATTGAGCTGCGTGAACAGCCACAGCGCAATCAGCGCGAGGCCGACATCCACCTCCACGCCCGGCGTAAACGCGGCGCGCAGGCGCTTGAGCGGCCCTTCCTCGAGCAGTTGCTGCACCAGGGCAAGGCCGGCGAGCGCGCCCAGTGCGGCGCCGGCGCCGTTGCACAGCACGTCGAGGCCGGCCGCGACGCGAGCCGGCAGGTAGCTTTGCACGCCCTCAAGAACGAGCGACAGTGCGAGGCCGCTGAGCGTCGCAATGCCCAGCGCAGCGCCGCCCTGCACCCGCGGATACAGCGCGGCGACGCACAGAAAGCCGTACGGGAGGTAGCCGAGGAGGTTCGCCGCGACGTCGAACCCGGTGACAAAGCGGCGCGGCCACGGCGCGGACAGATATGCGAACAAGGACAAGCCGTGGCCGCGCCAGCCCTCGAGCGGGTAGAGCGAAGCGTAGATCACCAGCGCGACATAGACCGCGAACAGGATCCGTGCCAGCGGCGACTCGCGCATGGTTCGACTACCTCACTTTGATCTCGACCCAGAGCCGGTTGAGAGTGCGCCGCAGCCTGCGATCGTAGTCGCGCAGCATCTCCAGCTGCCCGAACTTCTCCGGATCGGGAAAGATCGCTTCGTTCGCGGCGATTTGCGGATCGATGAGCGGCATCGCCGCCTGGTTCGGATTGCCGGCGCCGATGGCATTGGTGAGCTCGGCGGACGCCCTGCCCTCGAGCCAGAAATCGATGAACTGATAGGCGAGATCCGGGCGCATGCCCGATTGATGCATCACCAGGTTGTCGAGCGCGAACACCGCCCCCTCCTTCGGGATCGAATACCCGATCGAGAACTTGCGGCCTGCGCTGCGCGCGTCCTGCTGCGCGGTGAAGAAGTCGTTGGAATAGCCGTGCGCGAGCCAGATGTTGCCGACAGTCAGCTCCTTGAAGTAGGACGCCGCATTGAACGCGGCCCAGTATGGCTTGGCGCGCAGGATCAGGTCGCGCGCCTGCTTGAGCCTCGCTTCCTCGGTTTCGTTGACCGAGTACCCGAGGTACTTGAGCGCGGCCGCGAACAGCTCGCGCTGGGAATCGAGTACCGTGACCTTGCGCTTGAGCTTGCGCAGAGTCTGCGGGTCGAAGATCACGGCCCAGGTGTCGGTCGGCAGACCCAGCGCGTGCATTTTTTCGACGTTGTAGCCGACGATCGTCAGCGAGTAGGCGTACGGCACGGAGTACACGTTGCCCGGGTCGAACCAGGGATTCAGGTACTGCGGCTTGATGTTCTTCAGGTTGGAGATCTTCGATTTGTCCAGCGGCCGCAGCTGATCGGATTTGATGAGCGCCTCGACCGCGTTTCCGGTCGGGACGAGCAGATCGTAGCCCCGCGCCCCGGCAGCGAGCTTGGCAAGCATCTCCTCGTTATCGGAGTAGTAGTCCTGCGCCAGGCGGCAGTTGCAGCGCGCCTCGAAGCGCCTGACCGTCTCCTCGGTCATGTAGTTGTTCCAGTTGAACATGCGCAGCACGTCGTTGGGTCCGGCGTGCGCCGCGCCGCTCGCGAGCGCCAGCGCGGCTGCGGCAAGCGCAGCGAGAATCCGCGGCATCAGGTCTTTGCCCGCATGAGGTCGGGGACAAGCTTCGCCGCGATCATGATCATGCCGAGCGTGAGCGCCATGAGCAGTGCGGAGACGGCGTTGACCTCCGGGGTGACTGCGACCTTGATCATGGTGTAGATCTCCAGCGGCAGCGTCTTGGTGCCGATTCCCGAGGTGAAGAAGGTGATCACGAAGTCGTCGATCGACAGCGTGAATGCCATGAGCGCTCCAGCGATCACCCCCGGCATGATGAGCGGCAGGGTCACCAGCCGGAATGTCTGCCAGGGCGTAGCGCCGAGGTCGCGCGCGGCTTCGAAGATCGACTCGTCCATGCCGGCGAGCCGCGCCCGCACGATGATCGCCACGAAGCCGATGCAGAAGGTCACGTGCGCGATGACCACCGTGGTCAACCCCAAGCCGAAGTCGAGGCCCACTGCGCCCAGGGCCGGCGAAACGGTGTTGAGAAAGAAAATGAGGAGCGACACCCCAAGGAGGATCTCCGGCATCGCGACCGGGGTGAATACCAGGAACGGAAGCAGCTTCGGCTTGAAGCGGTGCATGGAGAGTCCCGCCATGGTGCCGAGCACCGTCGCTATCGCCGCCGCGACGCAGGCGATCGACAGCGAATTGAGCGCCGCGCGCAACATCTCCTCGTCGCTGAAGAGCCTGCGGTACCAGGCGGTCGTAAACCCCACCCACTCCGCGTTGAGCTTCGAGTCGTTGAAGGAAAAGATGACGACGATGACCAGGGGGATATACAGGAACGCGTAGACCAGCGGGCTGACGAACCACAGCCAGAACCCGCGCATTTCGCGTCGCTTGCCGGCGAGCCCGAGCACGCCTGCCAGGGCAAGCAGCGCGGCCGCGGTGCCGGCGAGCAGCAGCTTGCCGCCCGATGCAAGAAAGCTGCCGAAGAGCACGGCAATCGCGAGCGCCTCGACGCCAAGCGCGAGGCTACGCACGGCTCACCCTCCGGCCGGCGAGCCAGCTTGCTGCGCCGGCCACCGCAAGGACGGCGAGCGTGAGCATGAGCGACAGCATGCTGCCGAAAGGCCAGTCGCGCGTGCCGAGGAACGATTCCTTGATCATGTTGCCCACGATCCAGTCGTCCTTGCCGCCGAGAATCTCCGGGATGGCGAACATGCCGAGCACGGGGATGAAGACCAGCGCCGAGCCCGAAAACACGCCAGGCAGCGAAAGCGGAAAGGTGACGCGCCAGAACCGCTGCCAGGCGTTCGCGCCGAGATCCTGCGCCGCGTCGAGAAGCGCCGGGTCATGCTTCTCGAGATTGGTGTACAGCGGCAGGATCATGAACGGCAGATGGACGTAGACCATGCCGCAGATCACCGCAAAGCGGCTAAACAGCAGCTCAAAAGGCCCGAGCATGATCATCCATGCATAAACCCGCACCAGGAAGTTGGAGGCAAACGGCAGCACCACCAGCAGCACCATCAGGTCGCGGTAGCGCTTCGGACTGCGCGCGATGAGGGCCGCGAGCGGGTAGGCCATGAGCAGACAGACAAGCGTGGTGAGCGCGGCCACGCCGAACGACTTGGCGAAGATCTCGAAATACACCCAGTCGCTGAAGAAGACCCGGTAGCTCTCGAGCGTGAGGCCGGCCTCCTCGCCGGGCTTGGTGGACACGAGCGGCGCGAGTCCGCCGAACTCCCCCGGATAGCGCAACGAGGCCACCACCATGATCAGCGCCGGCAGGAGGAAGAACGCCACCAGGAACACGAAGGGCGGCCCGCCGACCAGCCACTTGAGCATGCGGTTCGAGCGCAGGCGATTACTCCGTCAGGACGACGCCCGCTTCGGCGGGCCAAGCAGCGGTGACCGCGTCACCGACTTCGAAGAACTTCGCCCGGCCCGGCGAGGAATTGGGTAGCAGCGCCTGCAGGCGCTGGCCGTTTTGCAGGTCGATCACGTAGGTCGTGACGTCGCCGATGTAAAGAAAATCGCGCACTTTGCCGGGGTAGCGGTTCGGCAGGTCGCGAGCGGCGCCGATGGCGGCGATCCTCACCTGCTCGGGACGCAGCGCGAGCGTGGCCGGCGTTCCCGGCCGCAGCCCGGCGGCGTTTCGCGCTTCGATTTCGCCCAGCCCGGCGGCGCGCAACCGGACGCGCTCGCCGTCCACCGCGACGATCTCGCCATCGAACAGGTTGATCTTGCCGATGAAATCGGCAACGAAGCGGTTCCTGGGAAAACCGTACAGCCGCGACGGCTCGTCGAGCTGCTCGACGCGGCCGGCGTTCATCACCGCGATGCGCGAGGACAGGGCGAGCGCCTCGTTCTGCGAATGCGTGACGAACACGAACGTGACGCCGACCTCGCGCTGCATGTCGATCAGCTCGATCTGCATTTCCTCGCGCAGCTTGGCGTCGAGCGCGCCAAGCGGCTCATCGAGCAGCAGCAGCCGCGGCCGATTGACCAGGCTGCGCGCGAGCGCGACGCGCTGCTTCTGACCGCCCGAGAGTTCGTGCGGATACTGCTGTCCCTTGGCCTCGAGATGCACCAGCGCGAGCGCGTCCCTGACCTTCGCGGAGATCTGCTCCGGCGCATTGCCCGCCATGCGCAACGGAAACGCGATGTTCTGAGCGACGCTCATGTGCGGAAACAGGGCGTAGCTCTGGAACACGGTGTGGATCGGCCGTTTTTCGGGCGGCGTGTCGGCCATGTCGGCGCCCTCGAGCAGGATCTCGCCCGCGTCGGGCAGGTCGAATCCCGCGATCATGCGAAGCAATGTCGTCTTGCCGCAGCCGGAAGGGCCGAGCAGGGTGAAGAATTCGCCCGCCTGCACGGCCAGGCTTACGTTGTCGATCGCGGTGAGCGGGCCGAAGCGCCGGGTGACGTTGCGTATCTCGAGGAGCGCCATGCCGAATGGTTCCATCAGAACTGGCTGATGGCGAGAAGAATCAGCGCCGCGGTGAATACCACGAGGAGCGCCGACAGAAGATCGTTGCGGCGCGCATTCTCCTGCGTGAGGCGCTCGAGCGCGGCGTCGAGCTCGCCGAGGCGGTCCCGGGAGAGCGCGCGGTGCGCGAGCCGCGGCAACTGCGGCACGGTGGAGGTCCAGAAAGGCGCTTCCTGCCGGAGCGCGCGCAGCAGGCCGCGCCAGCCCAGCTGCTCGTTCATCCAGCGCTCGAGGTAGGGCTTGGCGGTGTGCCACAGGTCGAGGTCGGGGTCGAGCTGGCGTCCCAGGCCTTCGATGTTGAGCAGCGTCTTTTGCAGCAGCACGAGCTGGGGCTGGATCTCGACGTTGAAGCGCCGCGAGGTCTGGAACAGGCGCAGCAGCAGCCTGCCGAAGTAGATTTCCTTCAGCGGCCGCGCGAATACCGGCTCGCAGACCGCGCGGATCGCCGTCTCGAACTCGTCGACACGCGTGTGCGCCGGCACCCAGCCGGCGTCGAGGTGCGCCTGCGCTACGCGCCGATAGTCGCGGTTGAAGAAGGCGAGAAAGTTCTGCGCGAGGTAGTTCTTGTCGACCTCGGTCAGGGTTCCCATGATGCCGAAGTCGAGGGCCACATAGCGGCCGCTTGCTTCTCCCTCGGTCGTAACGAGAATGTTGCCGGGGTGCATGTCGGCATGGAAGAAGCCGTCGCGGAAGACCTGCGTAAAGAATATCTCTACGCCCGCGCGGGCGAGCGCGGGAATATCGATCCCCTTCGCGCGTAACGTCTCGACCTGCGACACCGGCGTGCCGCGCATGCGCTGCATCACCATCACGCGCTCGGAGCAGAGCTCCCAGTGCACTTCGGGCACCAGCAGCAGCGCCGAGCGCTCGAAGTTGCGGCGCAGCTGACTCGCGTTCGCCGCCTCGCGCATCAGGTTGAGCTCGTCCTCGAGGTGGCGCGCGAACTCCGCCACCACCTCGCGTGGCTTGAGCCGCCGGCCGTCGGGCCACAGACGCTCCACGAACTGCGCTGCGGCGGCAAGGAGCGCGACGTCCTTGGCGATCTCGTCTTCGACGCGCGGCCGCAGCACCTTGACGGCGACTTCGCGCCCGTCGTGCAACGTCGCGAGGTGCACCTGGGCGATCGACGCGCTTGCCACGGGCTCGCGCTCGAACGCGGCGAACACGGCTTCGATTTTTTTCCCCAGGCCTTTTTCTATTTCTGCGATCGCCGCGGCGGAGGCAAAGGGCGGCACCCGGTCCTGCAGCTTGGCGAGCTCGTCCGCTATGTCGAGCGGCACGAGGTCACGCCGCGTCGAGAGCACCTGGCCGAACTTGACGTAAATCGGACCGAGGGTCTCGAGCGCCTCGCGCAGGCGCTCGGCGCGCGGCCGCTCGGTGCGCCGCGCAGCGAGTCGCACCAGGGGATTGCGCGCAAACCGCGGGATGAACTCGTGCAGTCCGAAGCGCAGGCCGACCGCGAAAATGCGCAGCAGCCGCATTAGCCTAGCCAAGGCGCGAGATCCGTTTTTCCAGCCGCTCGATGGCATCGCGCAGCTGCGCAACCGACGCGCCCAGCGCTTCGAGCTCCGCACGCCGCACCAGCAGGCGGCCTTCCTCGCTGGCGTAATCGGAGAAGCTGTCGGCGAGGCGACGCAGTGCATCGGCCTGCCAGGCCGCAAGATCGCGCCCGGCCTGCACCACGCGGCGCGCGGCGACGTCGCCGATGAGCCTGGAGAGGTCCTCCTCCACGTCCCAGCGCAAGTGTCGCACCAGCGCCATGATCTCGGCTGCGAGCCTCGCCTCGCCAGCCACCTCGACCGAGCGCATGAAATGCTCGGCTCCGCGCGCGAGGCCCCCGAGCGCTTCAGGCCGCAGCGTGACAACCAGCACCGGCTCGGCCCCGCCCGCTTGCACGCGCCCGGCCGGCAATATCGTCAAGCGCACGGCGGGCAGGGGTGGCGCGCGCAGCTCGAGGCTCTCGCCGGCGAAGGGCGCGAGTCGCTCGCGCGCCCAGGGCTCGGCGTCGAGCAGATGATTCAGAGCAAAACAAAAGGCCACCGCGGGGGTGGCCTTTTCGCACGACAGGCGACGCCTCAATGCATTTGCTGGATGCCGGCGAGCAGCCAGCCGCTCGAGCCGTCTGCTGGCTTCACGAGGTTCCACACCTCTTCGAAGCCCACCGGCGCCGTGCCCGGCGTCTCGCGCACCATGCCGGAGAAGCGCACGCTCGCCCAATGCTTGTTGTTCTCGGTCGCCACCTCGAGCAGGTCCGCATTGAGCGCGACCACATCGGTGCGCTGCACCTCGGAGCCGCGCGCCAGAACGTCCCGGCGCAGTTCGTCGAACATCTCGCGCGTGGTGAACTCGCGGATCTCCTCGAGCTCCCCGACATCGTTGGCAACCTGCAGCTTCACGAAGTTAAGCTTGGCGACGCGCAAGAAGCCCGCGGCGTCGAAGCCCGCGGGCACTGCAGCAGCTCTGGGAGCGACGCTTGCGCCCTGCGCAGGCAGCGGCGCCGCCACGGCTTGCGTAGCAAGATCCGCGGCGTATCGCATCTGCGAAGGCGCCACGGCACGCCGACGCGCAAGCGCACGCAATGCGAGCACCACGCCTAAAGCGAATAGCGCGAGCAGGAGCACTGCGCCGAGTCCGCTGCCGCTGAAGAGGGTGCCAAGCAGGCCGCCGAGGGCGAGGCCGCCAAGGATCGGCATCCAGCGGCTGAGCCCCGGCTGAGCGGCCTGCTGCTGCGCGGGCTTCGCCGGCGTCGCGACCGGCGGCGGCGTGACATTTCGTTGCGTGCCGAGCGAACGCGAAGCGCCAAGCCGCCTCGCATCCGCGTCGCTCGCCACCAGAGCGCCGCAAAGCAGCGCAACGCATAGACCGAGTAGCCCCTTGCTCATGGATCATTCCTCCAGGATGCCGATCCTATCAAATCCGGTAGCCGCGATGCACCGCGACCACCCCGGCCGCCAAATTGAACACCTCCACTTGGGCGAGCCCTGCCCGCTCGAGCATCGCCGCGAGCGTCGCCTGGTCTGGGTGCCTGCGGATCGACTCGGCCAGGTAGCGGTAGGCGGCGGCATCTCCCGCGACGCGTTCTCCCAACCAGGGCAGCACCTTGAACGAGTACAGGTCATAGGCCGGCTCGAGCGGCTTCCAGACCTTGGAAAATTCGAGCACCAGCAGCCGCCCGCCGGGTTTCAGGACGCGCACCATTTCTTCGAGCGCCGCGTCCTTGCGCGTCATGTTGCGCAAGCCGAAGCCGACGGTGACGCAGTCGAAATATCCTGCGGCAAATGGCAGCCGCTCGGCGTCGCACTGTGCGGCCCGGGCGAGCGCGCCGGAATCGAGCACGCGGTCTCGTCCCCGCTGCAGCATGCGGCGGTTGACGTCGGTCAACCAGACCTCGCCACCTGGCAGCACGCGTCGCACCAGGGCCCTTGCCAGGTCGCCGCTTCCGCTCGCCACGTCGAGCACGCGCTCGCCGGGCCGCGCTCGGGCAAGCTCGATGGCAAACCACTTCCACACGCGGTGCAGGCCGAGCGACATCAGATCGTTCATCAGGTCATAGCGCTCGGCAACTCGGTCGAAGACTTCGCCCACCCGCGCCGCCTTTTCGGACTCGGCGACATCTTCATAGCCAAAGTCGACACGTTTAGACAAAGTAAGTCATTGCTCCTAGTCTCGGCTCGCGCCTGCGGCCTTCAATTTGGAAAGATACTGCGACCAAAGCGCGTCCTGGTTTTGTCCCAGCTCGTACAGATAGTCCCACGAATAAATCCCGGTGCTGTGACCGTCGGAGAACACCGGCTGGACCGCGTACGAGCCGACCGGCTCGAGCGTGCGAATCTCGATCTCGCGCTTGCCGGTTTGCAGCACCTCCTGCCCCGGCCCGTGGCCGCGCACCTCTGCCGACGGGGAGTACACGCGCAGGAACTCGTACGGCAACCGGTAGCTGCGGCCGTCCGCGAAGCTGATCTCCATCACGCGCGATTTCTGGTGGAGCTTGATCTCGATCGGAACGTGAGCGCCGCTCATCTAGGAAGCCGGCTCATAGCCGCCGCGCTCGAAATCCGTGCCCCGGTCCAGGATCTCGGTGAGAGCCACGCGCGTCGGCGGGTCGGTCATCAGCTCGATGACGCGTTTCGGCTTGTACCAGCCAGGCGGCAGCACGAGCGAGGGCGGCATATTGAGCGCGGGCACCGTCGAGAGCGCCAGTGCGGGCAGGTATTTTTCGTTCTGCGCGTTTAGGCCGGTGGCACGCACGGCGATTGCCTGCGGCAGACCGGGGAGCAGCCGTACGCCGGCACACAGATCGCCATTCTCGGCACCCATCAGCCAGCGCACCTGGCCCAGCATGAAGTTCTTCGCCTCGCCCGGTCGCACGGCGAGCAGTTGACCGTGGCTGAGGCGCTCGCCCGAACTCGCGGCGCGCCGCACCATGCGCAGGCCCTGCGCGCTCTCGTCCTCGAGCCGCCACTCCTCGAGCATGAAGCCAGGGGCATCTATCGAACCCGCCTCCTCGCGGCTGCTGACGCGGCCGAGCGTCTCCATCTTCTCGCGTTCCTTCAGCGTCAGCTCGCGGCGCTCACCCGCGTCGCGGAACCGCTTTCCCGAGAGGGCGTAATGAATGGCCTGCATGCCGCTGGAGACTTTCGCGGCGTCGGCAGCCGGCCGGCGCTCGAGGCGCGCCGCCTTCGGCTGGCACCACTGGCGGAACAAGAACACCAGCAACTGCTCGCACGAGGGCTGCACGCAGTCCTCGCCGAGCGCGAGCTGCGCCGGCGACTCGCCTTTGCGCAGAAGGCTCACGCGGTTCTTAAGGCTCTTCGCAAGCTTGCGTGCATCAAGGTAGCGGATGCCGGAACGCGCCTGAGGCGGCGCACCGGCGACTCGCGCGGGGCAGCGCTCGCTCGCCAAATCCGCGACAAGGGGCAGCCCGTCGCCCTCGTCGATCGGCTCCCGGAGAACCTCCAGCTTCGCCGCCCAGCGCTCGAGGAGAAAGGCGATAAAGGTGAGCTGGCGCTGAGCGAGCTCGTTCGGATTGGCCATGTGCATCAGCACCGCGCGTGCGTAGGCGATGCGCGGTGAAGTTTCGTGCACGTCGCGGTTGAGGAAATCCTTGATCGGCTCCTCGGACACTTCCAGCTCCTCGGCTTTGGCGTAAGACTCGTGCAGGGTGCGCCAATCCTGCGCCGGGATCTCGCGGTAAGCCCGGTAGTGATGAAACATCCCGAGCCCCGCGTAGGCAAGCAGGCGCTGGCAGATGAGCGCAGCCTGCGCACGCTGCGCCGTGCTGCCGCCCGCGGCGCTGTCCAGGCAGCGCAGATAGCTCAGCCGCATCTGGGCCCACAGCGCGTCGGTATCGCGAAACACCGTGGCTTCCGCTTCGGCGAGCGGCAGCGCCCGGTTGGTGAAGCGCTTGGCCTGCTCGACCTGCACGAAGTTGACCGCCTCGCGCAGCGTCTCGGTGACCGCGAGCCGGTTCGCGGCGCTCATCGGAAAGCGGTTCAATTCCACCAGCTGGCCGAGCAGCTGCTGCTGCGCGACCGCGACGTTGGCGAGCGCCACGTGCTCCAGCCAGGCCTTGCAGCTCGCGGCATCGACGAATTCAGGCGCCGCGGTCGGGGACAGCTCAGGCAGCTTCATTTGCGTCATTTTGATGCAAACACGTCGCGGTAGCTGACGTAGAAGCTCGCGAAGAGGGTCGGCAGCAGCAGCACGAGCAACGGGAATGCGAGCGAACCCACGCTCGCCGCGAGCGCCCCGCCGGAGGCGAGCATCAGGCCGCTCAGCGCAAGGAGCGGCAGCGCGAGGGTGAGTGCCGCGGTCACCGCGCCGTAAGCGAGGAACGCGCGCCAGTTCATCAGGCAGCCGAAGAAGCTGAAGAACAGCGCCTTCCCCGCCCCGGTCGCGTGCCAGGCGGCGAGCGGCGGCGCGAACCAGAACATCATCATCACCGGAACGTAGGCGAGCGCCGCGCACGCGAGCGCGGCGAGAAATGCCTCCGACTGCAGCGCGTCTTCGTCCGGACGCTGCCCTGTCGTCATCCATCGGGCGAGCGCGCCGTGGTCGGCGAGCGTGGTGGCAGAGAGCACCAGCGCGAGGCCGGCGAGGTAGGCGAGGCCAAGGACGAGCTGGGTGCGAAGCACCGGCGGCCGAAAGCCCTCGAAGAGCAGCGCGAGCTCGAGCCGCTCGCCGCTGGCGACTGCGCGCGCCGCCGCCATGAAGCCGACCGAGAACGCCGGCACCAGCACCGGCGCGATGACCACGCCCACAAGCGGAACGAGCGACGCGAAGGTCATCAGCAGCCAATAGGCGAACACCATGGCGAGCCACCCGAGCGGCGCGCCGCGAAACAGCTGCCAGCCCTCGCCGAGCCAGCGCGCGCCGCGTCCGAGGCCGACGATACGCGCTTGCATGTCAGTCGATCCACGGCGCGTCGGCGCTCGAGCGCGACTCGAGGATGCGGCGAAAGTGCCCCGGGTCGTGGGCGTGCACCAGCATCCCCGGGCGGGGGAGGTGGAAATCGTGAAGACGCGAAAGCCAGAAGCGCAGCGCCGCGGCGCGCAGCATCACCGGCCATCCGGCACGCTCCAGCGCACTCAACGGACGCATCGCGTGATAGCCCGCGAGCAGTGCGCGCGTGCGCTCCGCTTCGAGCCGCGCGTCGGACGCGGCATCGACCAGACACCAATCGTTGGCGCACACCGCGATGTCATAGAGCAGGCAGTCCACCCCGGCGAAATAGAAGTCGATCACGCCCGAGATGCGGCCCTTCTCGAACAGCGCGTTGTCGCGAAACAGGTCGGCGTGCACCGGGCCGCGCGGCAGGTCGGGAAAGCGGTGCTGAGCCTGAAAGGCGATCTCTTGCTCGAGCAGCGAGTTCTGCGCTGAGTCGAGAAACGGCTTCAACTGCCGGGCTGCAAGGCGCCACCACTTGGGGCCGCGGGGATTCTCGAGGTAGGCGGCGTACGAGCGCGCGGCGAGATGCATGCGGGCGAGCAGTGCGCCGACCTCGGTGCACTCGGCGACCCCCGGGTGCTCGACCGAGCGTCCCGGCAGTCGCGTCACCAGCGCCGCCGGCTTGCCGTTGAGCCGCTGCAGGTACTGGTCAGCCAAGTCGGCGATCGGCGCCGGGCAGGGAATGCCGTGGCGCGCGAGATGCGCCAACAGCTCGAGGTAGAACGGCAGCTCCTCGGCGGGCAGCCGCTCGAACAGCGTCAGGACGTAGCGGCCCTGCGTGGTGGTGACGAAGTAATTGCTGTTCTCGATTCCCGCGTTGATCGGATCAAGCGAGAGCAGCGCACCGACCGAGTAATTGCGCAGCCACTGCGACAGCTGGGCTTCGGAAACAGGCGTGTAGACCGACAAATCAGTCGAAGGTCTGGATGGGCCACATCGGCACGCGCACGCCGTCGTCGAGCGAATCGCGGCGCATCCAGTTGCCGTTGCCGGTGGTGTCCATGAGGTAGTAGGGCTTGCCGCCCGGCGGCGTCACCTTCAGCATCACCACGTGGCCGCCCTGGCGGATCTCCTCGACCTTGTCTGCCTCCTGCACCGGGATGCGCACGCTCGGCTCCTCGGGCCCGGGCATGGGCGGAGGCGGGGGCGGCTCGGGCAGCGGCTCGAGCCCGGGAGGCGGCTTCTGCGCCCAGACCGTAACTGCGAAGCCGGCCAGCGCGATCGCGAGTAGGCGGCGCATCAACCTGCATTCTACTAGAGCTTGAGAAGCACCTCGAGGAACTCTGCCATAATGCCGGACAGCTTCCACGCCTCGCGCGGAAAAATCTCGTGGCCCACGGCGGCCGTCTTCGGCAGCAATTTCTCGTTCGTCATCGTGTCGGGAACAGATCCTGAAAAGACATTGTTGCTGGTCGACGGGTCGTCGTACCTGTACCGGGCGTTCCACGCGCTGCCCGAGCTAAAGAGCCCGAAAGGCGAGCCGACCGGCGCGATCTACGGGGTGCTCAACATGCTGCGGCGCCTCGCTGCCGAGCACAAGGCGCACGCGCGCGCAGTCGTCTTCGATGCGAAGGGCAGGACGTTCCGCGACGATCAGTATCCCGAGTACAAGGCGCACCGCGCGCCGATGCCCGACGAGCTCTCGGCGCAGGTCGAGCCGTTGTCCGAGGCGATCCGCGCGCTCGGCTGGCCGGTGCTCAGCGTCGAAGGCGTCGAAGCCGATGACGTGATCGCCACGCTCGCCGACGAGGCAACGCGGCGTGGGTGGCGCGCGATCATCTCGACGGGCGACAAGGACCTGGCGCAGCTCGTCGACGGCCGCGTGACGCTGGTCAATACCATGTCGAACGAGACGCTCGACGTCGAGGGTGTAAAGCTCAAATTCGGCGTGCCTCCCGAGAAGATCGTCGATTACCTGACGCTGGTCGGCGATGCGATCGACAACATTCCCGGGGTCGACAAGGTCGGCCCGAAAACCGCGGCCAGGTGGCTCAACCAGTACGGCTCGCTCGAAGGGGTGATGGCGCATGCGGGGGAGATCTCCGGCAGCGTCGGCGAGAACCTGAGAAAGGTGCTCGACTGGCTGCCGAAGGGCCGCAGGCTGATCACGGTGAAGCGCGACGTGGACCTTGCCGTGACGCTCGATCAGCTCGCCGATGGCCAGGCCGACCCGCCGCGTCAGCGCGCGCTCTATGAGCGCTTCGGCTTCAAGACCTGGCTTAAGGAGGTGGAAAGCGCGCCGCAGAAGCCGGCGCAGAGCGCCCCGCCATCGACCCTGCACAGGCGCAGGTACTCGGCAATTCTGACTGAAGGCGAGTTGCGCGAGCTGGTGAAAAAGCTGCAAACCGCGCCGCTCGTTGGCTTCGACACCGAGTGCGTCGGCCTCGAGCCGATGAGCGCACGGCTGGTGGGCATGTCGTTCGCTTTCGGCAGCGAGGCGCTCTACCTGCCGCTTGCGCATGAATATCCCGCGGTGCCGCAACAGATCGACTTCGACACCGCGCTTGAATTGTTGAAACCCTGGCTGGAGGGCGCCGGCTTCCGCAAGGTCGGCCAGAACGTCAAGTTCGACTGCCACGTACTCGCCAACCAGGGGATCCGGCTCGCGGGGTGCGTTCACGACACGCTGCTCGAGTCGTACGTGCTCGAGGTGCACGAGCGCCATGATCTCGGCGCGCTCGCGTTGCGCCATTGCGGCTGGCAGACCATCAGCTATGACGAGGTCACCGGCAAGGGCGCGACGCGCATCGAGTTTTCCGCGGTCGAGATCGGCCGTGCCACCGAATACGCGGCGGAAGACGCAGACTGCGCGCTCGCGCTGCACGAGGTCCTGCATGCGAAGATCGCCGGCGACGAGAAGCTGCGCTTTGTCTACGAGAATATCGAGATGCCGGTGCTGCCGGTCCTTTTCAGGATGGAACGCAACGGCGTGCTGCTCGACGCCGCCAAGCTCGAGGCCCAGAGCCACGAGCTCGGCAAGGAGATGCTGGCGATCGAGCAGAAGGCCTACGAGGCCGCCGGACAGCCCTTCAACCTGGGCTCGCCCAAACAGATCCAGGAGATCCTGTTCGAGCGCCAGAAGCTGCCGGTGAAGAAGAAAACCCCTTCGGGACAGCCGTCAACCGACGAAGACGTGCTCGCCGAGCTCGCGCTGGAGCACCCGCTGCCCAAGCGCATCCTGGAGTACCGTGCCCTCTCGAAGCTGAAGTCGACCTATACCGACAAGCTGCCAAAGAGCGTCGACCCCCGCACGGGACGCGTCCACACCACCTACTCGCAGACCACCGCGGTGACCGGCCGGCTCGCCTCCAATGAGCCCAACCTGCAGAACATTCCCATCCGCACCCCGGCCGGGCGCCGCATCCGCGAGGCGTTCATCGCGCCGGCAGGCGCGAAGATCGTGTCGGCCGACTATTCGCAGATCGAGCTGCGCATCATGGCGCATCTCTCCGGCGACGAGAACCTGAAGCGCGCGTTCGCGCGCGGCGACGACGTGCACCGCGCCACGGCCGCGGAGGTATTCGGCCTGCCGCTGGACAAGGTCAACCCCGACGAGCGGCGCACCGCGAAGGTGATCAACTTCGGGCTCATCTACGGCATGTCGAGCTTCGGCCTGGCGCAGAACCTCGCCATCGAGCGCGCGACGGCGCAGGCCTACATCGAGTCGTATTTCGCCCGCTATCCGGGGGTGAAGCGCTACATGGACCAGACGCGCGAGCGCGCCCGCACCCAAGGCTACGTCGAAACGGTGTTCGGCCGGCGCCTCTGGCTGCCGGAGATGAAAAGCGGCAGCCCCATGCGCCGCCAGGCGGCGGAGCGCGCAGCGATCAACGCGCCGATGCAGGGTACCGCAGCCGACTTGATTAAGCTTGCGATGATTGCGGTTCAGAATTTCCTGGAACAAAGAAACCTGCGCACGATGCTCATCATGCAGGTGCACGATGAGCTGGTCCTGGAAGTGCCGCAGAACGAGCTGGAAGAAGTGAAAGCCAAAGTACGCGAGCTGATGCAATCGGTGGCGAGGCTCGATGTCCCGCTGCTGGCCGACGTCGGTGTCGGCGACAACTGGGATCAAGCGCACTAGAGAAGAGCGCCGAAAACCTTCCTGATGATGTTGCTGCCGGCCTGCAGCGGATCCTTGCGGATTTTCTTCTCTTGCTCGGCGACCATTAAATAAAGGGCGTCGAGCGCTTTCTGCGTCACGTACTCGTCGAGGTCGGCGTCTTGCTTCTTCACCAGGCCGAGCGCGACGCCTTTTTCTGCGTATTCGTTGTACTTGCTGGTGAGATTCACCTTCGCGGTCGCGTGCTTCACGATCGGCAGGAAACGGCCGTGCAGCGGGTCGCGCGTGGTGCGGCGGAAATACTCCGTTGCGGCGGTGTCGCCGCCGGCCAGGATGCTCTTGGCGTCGCTGATCGTCATCTTCCTGATCGAATCGACGAACAGCTGGCTCGCCTCGGGCACCGCCGCCTCCGCGGCGCGGTTCATCGTGAGGATCAGCCCGTCGGCGTACCTGCCCATGCCGACTCTGCGCATCATCTTCTCGGTGCGCGTCAGCGAGTCAGGCAGCGGGATTTTCACCTGCGGATTGCCGAAGAAGCCGTCGGTGCGACCGAGCTGCGCCACGGCGGCATGAGAACCCCTCTCGAGAGCGGTCCTCAACCCGGAGACCGCTTCCTGTCGCGTGATCCGTTCCAGTTGGCCGAGCGCGGCAGACGTCCACAGCATGACCGCCGCGGCGCAGGAGGCGAGAATAGGGTTCATGAGGCTGAAGATTATCGCTGCGCTCGCCGCAGTGGCAATGACCGCCGCCGCGGCGCTCGCGTTCCTTCGGCACTGCACGGCGGTGCTGGTCAACTTCTGGACGACCGCGCGCATGGCCTGCGTCGAGGAAACGCCGAACATGCTCGACCCCTATTAGAGGCCCGCATGATGCCCCCAACCCGGGCGCACGGCTAAAAGTCATGGCTTCTGCCGAACCGCGTGCGCTCGGCAGTGCGGATCACCCCGTTTCGAGCTACCGCAACTATCTCGCTGCAAGCAGACCTTCTTCAGCACCCTAGGGTTGGTAGGGCAAGTTGGTTCCTGGGTAAAACCGGGAAAAGTCGAGAAGAACCTGAAGAAAATTGCTTTAGCCCGACCAACTGGAGCTTTGGCGGCGCTACGCCCAGATAACGGGAGTCGAGTTCCACACGCTGCTGGGTGAAGCGCTCAGCGAGCCGGCCTCGCCCAACTTCGCATCCATGAGAGCGCCGGGCGCCGGCCGCCGCGAACGGGCGCGGCGGCTCTAGCCCCAGCGGGGGCCGCGGCGGCTTTTGGTCCGGCAGGCGCGCCGAGCTCGATGACCTTTGCATCGGCCCTGGGTTTTTGCTCGCCTTCAACCCATTCGACGATCGGCATGAATGCCTGGCGCTCGGCGGCGGACATCGAGGCGTCCAACTCGAAAATTCCCACCCCCGTCTCCGCGGCTTTGACGTAGGCGTCCGAATCGCCCAGGCGCGTGAGCAACGTCAGGCTAAGCGAGCTGAGAAAGCGCTCGAGCGGCTGGTACACCGGCATCGAGTTGCGCACCCGGTTGGCGACTACCGCCAGCCTGGCGTTGCGCGCCCGGATGCTGCCCGCGAGGAGCAGGTCCCGGATGAAGTTCGCCGTGGCGTGGATGTCGATCGCCGAGGGCGCCACCGGGATGAGGATGCAATGCGCTCTGGCGAGCATCTCCTGCAACAGCAGACCGGACGCGCCAGCCGGCGCGTCGATAATCAGCTGGCGGGTCTCTGACGGGACACACATCTCGATGCTGCGTAAGCGGCCACCCTTCTGGGGCGCGGCGTTGGCGCCGTGAATCCGCGTGGCGAGCGCCGGGCGCAACCGCAGCCAGTTCAAGCACGACCCCTGCGGGTCGTAGTCCATGATGGCGGTCGGGATATTCCGGGCGGCGAAATAGCTGGCAATGTTGGTCGTGACGGTGGTCTTTCCCGACCCGCCCTTCGAGTTGATCACCAGTGTGGTGTTTATCCTCATGTCCGACCCCCTGCCCGGCTAGCCACCCGGACGCAGACATTGAGAGGGTAAGCAGAAAATCCCGCGTTCGCCTGTTAACTACTTCTCCGCGGGACGCGAATTAACGCTTCTAGTACCGGGTTCCGTCCTTTTTCGCATAGCACCACTGGCCATCGGCCCCCAGGACGGCCTGGAGGTCGTCGTCCGGGTAGCTCACCGTGTCGCCGGCGCTGCGGTCACCCACCTCGAGGTACAGCACGTCGATTTGCGTGCGGTTGGCGATGTGGTGCGCCTCGCCGCTGCCCGCCTTGAAGCCGGCGCACATGCCGGGCTCAAGCGCAGTCTCCCCCGCGTCCGCGACGAGCGTCGGATAGCCTTCGAGGATGTAGACGAACTCGTCCTGCTTCGAATGCGCGTGCCTCAGCGCCGACACGCCGCCCGGCTTGAGCCGGGTCAGATTCACGCCGAAATTCGAAAGACCGAACACATCGCCGAGCGGACGCTTCTCGCGGCCGGCCATGCGGGAGGCGAACGGCTCGGGATAGTTGGACGGCCTGGTGCGAGGCGCGGCAGCGCGCGCCTTGATCGCCTTAGGCGACCCCGGCTTCACGGGCCTGCTCATCCGCGTGGTACGACGAGCGCACCAGGGGACCGATCGCGGCGTGCCTGAAACCCAACCGGTCTGCCTGCTTTTCGTATTCCTTGAACACTGCAGGTTCAACGTAGCGCTCCACTGGCAGATGATGCGGCGAGGGCCGCAGGTACTGGCCGATCGTCAGCAAATCGACGTCGTGCACGCGCAGATCGCGCATTACCGCGAGGATCTCGTCGTCGGTCTCGCCCAAGCCGACCATCAGGCCGGATTTCGTCGGCAGCGCAGGATGCAGTTTCTTGAACTGCTTCAGCAAATCCAGCGAATGCGCATAGTCAGCGCCAGGACGCGCCTGGCGGTACAGCCGCGGCACCGTTTCGAGGTTGTGGTTCATGACGTCCGGCGGTGCCGCCGAGAGGAGCTCGAGCGCGCGCTCCAAGCGGCCGCGGAAGTCGGGAACCAGGACTTCGATCCGCGTTTGCGGAAGGCTGGCCCGCACCGCACGGATACAGTCGACGAAGTGCTGCGCCCCGCCGTCGCGCAGATCGTCGCGATCGACGCTCGTGATCACGACATAAGACAAATTCAGCCTTGAAATCGTTTGCGCGAGGTGGCGCGGCTCTTGCGCATCGGGGGCAAGCGGCCGTCCGTGCGCGACGTCGCAGAATGGGCAGCGCCGCGTGCAGATATCGCCGAGGATCATGAAGGTCGCGGTGCCCTGGCCGAAGCACTCGGCGATGTTCGGGCAGGAGGCTTCCTCGCACACCGTGTGCAGTTTCTGCTCGCGCAGGATGTCCTTGATCGCGTGAAAGCGCGAATTCGGACCAGGGGCGCGCACGCGGATCCAGGCCGGCTTGGCGAGCGGTGCGCGCGGCACGATCTTGATCGGGATGCGCTCGGTCTTGGCGCGGCCTTTCTCCTTGATCCCCGCCTCACGCATGCTCGAGTTTCCAGACCAAGCTCGCAGCGAGCTCGGCGCCGATTTCGTCCATCGATTTCTCGATTCCAAGGTCGCGCGTCTGCGTCACCGCGAGACCGGGATAGCCGCACGGATCGATCGCCGCAAACGGCGCGAGATCCATGTCGACGTTCAGCGCGAGACCGTGATAAGCCCTGCCGCGGGACACGCGGATGCCGAGCGCCGCGATCTTCGCGCCGCTCACGTAGACGCCCGGCGCTCCGGGCTTGCGTTCGCCACGGCCGGCGAGAAGCTCGATCGCCGAGTCTTCGAGCATCGCAACGAACTGCTTCACCTTGATGCCGCGCCGCGCCAGGTCCACCAGCGCGTAGAGGACCACCTGGCCGGGCCCATGGTAGGTCATCTCGCCGCCGCGATCGGCCCGCACGACCGGAATGCCGTGATCGACACCCGGCCATTCGGCGCCCTGCCCAAGGGTGTAGACCGGCGGATGTTCGAGCAGCCAGATCTCGTCCGCAGTGGCCTCGTTTCTGCGCGCGGTGAACGCGCGCATCGCCTCGAACGCCGCCAGGTAGTCGACCCGCCCGAGCTGCTTGACCAGAATTTCCTCGACCAGCGTCATAGCACCATCACGACCGAGGGGTGATCGCACAACTCCCGGTACAGCGCGTCGAGCTGGTCGCGCGAGGTCGCGCGCACGATGCAAGTGAGACTGAGGTAGCGTCCCTGCCGGCTCGGGCGCATCTCCATTGTCGCCGCGTCGAAATCCGGTGCGTGCTTGAGAACGATCTCCATCACGGTCTGCGCGAAGCGCGGCTCCTTGCGTCCCATCACTTTGATCGGGAAGTCGCAAGGAAAAGCGAGTGCTGAGCCATCCGCTACCACCGGCATGAGTCGCTGCCCTTCAGACCGACACTGCCTCGCGTTTGCCCGCGCGCATCACCTTTTGCTTGAACTCCTGGTAGAGCTGGTACATGCGCCGGAAAACGGGGCCGGGCTGGCCGCCGCCGATCCTTTTGCCATCCAGCATCACGATCGCCAGTACTTCCTTCGATGAGGACGTGACCCACAGCTCATCGGCGCCGCGCACTTCCGACTCAGCGACTTCCTTGAACTCGAGCGGCATGGCGTTCGCGCGTGCGAGTTCGACGATCACGTCGTAGGTGATTCCGGGCAGGATGAGGTTTCCCTTGGGCGGCGACTCGATGACGCCTCGCCGGACGATGAAGACGTTCGAAGCCGAAGCCTCGGTCAGCTTGCCGTCGCGAAACAGGATCGTTTCGGCACCGTCCGCCTCGGCGGAAAGCTGGCGCAGCAGCACGTTGCCGATGAGCGAAATCGACTTGATATCGCAGCGCAGCCAGCGGTAGTCCGGTGCGCTCATTGCCGAGGCGCCCTGCTCCACCTGCTCCCTGGGCGGGTTGACGAGCGGATTAGACATCATGAACACGGTGGGCTCCGCGTTCTTCGGAAAGGCGTGATCGCGCTTGGCCACGCCGCGCGTCACCTGGAAGTACACGCCCTGGTCGTCGAACGGCTGCGCATCGATCAGGCGGTAGATGAACTCGCGCCATTGCGCCCGTGAGTACGGGCTGCGGATGCGCACTTGCGCAAGGCTGCGCTCGAGGCGCGCGAGATGCTCCTCGAGCCGGAACGGCACCCGCGAGTACACCGGCACCAGCTCGTAGACCCCGTCGCCGAAGATGAAGCCCCGGTCGAGCACCGAGACCTTCGCGTCTTCGATCGGGAGAATCGTGCCGTTCAGAAAAACCATGTGCGCCTCGCTACTTGAGCCACAGCCTGAGTGTATCCCAGGCACGCCCGAAAATCCCGGCGACAGCCACCGGCTCGAGAGCGACGACGGGGTATTCGCCGACCGGCTTGCCATCGTGCGTGACGCGCATCACACCGATGCGCTGGCCCTGTGCCACCGGCGCGACGAGCGGCTGCTGCGACAGCAGTTCGGCTTTCAGCTTGTCCGCCTCGCCTTTCGGCACGGTGATCATCAGGTCGCCCTTGAAGCCTGCCTTGACCGCATTCGCCGCCCCCTTCCAGACCTCGAGCGATTTCACGGCGTCACCGGCGGCGTAGAGCTTCACGCTGTCGAAGAACTGGAAGCCCCAATTGAGCAGCTTCTGCGACTCCTGCGCGCGCGTCGCTTCCGAGCTCGCGCCGAGCAGGACAGAGAGCAGCCGCCTGCCGCCGCGTCGCGACGACGCGATCAGGCAGAAGCCCGCCGCCTCGGTGTGGCCGGTCTTCACGCCGTCCACCGTCGGATCAAGCCACAGCAGCCGGTTGCGGTTCGCCTGCGTAATGTTGTTGTAGCTGAATTCCTTCTGGGAATAGTACTGGGCGTACTCGGCCGGGAAGTCGCGGATCAACGCCGCAGCGAGCAGGTACAAGTCCTGCGCCGTGCTGTAATGCTGCGCGTCGGGCAAGCCGGTGGAATTCATGAAGTGGGTATTTTTCATGCCGAGGCGCGCCGCCTCGCGGTTCATCATCTGCGCAAAAACCTCTTCCGAGCCCGCCGTCGCCTCGGCGAGCGCGACGCAGGCGTCGTTGCCCGACTGCACGACCACGCCCCGGATCAGCTCATCGACGGTGACCGGCCGCCTTGGCTCGACGAACATGCGCGAGCCCGGCGCACGCCAGGCGCGTGCCGAGACCGTCACCTGCTGCTCGGGCGAAATTTTCTTCTCGCGCAGCGCCGCGAACACGATATAAGCGGTCATCAGCTTGGTGAGGGAAGCGGGCTCGATGCGCGCGTCGGGCTTTTCCGAAGCAAGGATCTGGTCGCTCGAGAGATCGCCGATGATCCATGAGCGGCCGATGACGGGAGGCGGCTGCGGCGCGGCGGCTTGGGCAACGGTACCTACAAAAAACAGGACAAGGAGGACGCTTCGCATGAGTGACCATAAAAAAAGGAGCGAATTATAACTAGCGCACAACGAGGAGCGGCTTTATGCTGAGCTGGCTTTCGATGCGCTCCGCTACCGAGCGCGCGTCGTCGCGCGTGCGGTATGGGCCGAGGTGCAAGCGCCACAGGTTGCCGATGGCGAGCACCTGGACTGTATCCTTGAGCCAGCCAAATTCGTCTTCCAACCTTGAGCGAAGGTTTTCTGCGTTGGCGCGCGACGAAAACGCCCCCACCTGCACGTAAACGGCCGCGGCCTGCTCTCGCGCTGGTAAAGCCTGCTCAGTCGTCGCTGCACCCGGCGGGGTTGTCGTTGCATCCGGCGGAGTCGTCGTTGCCGCCTGCTGCTGGGTCGGCGCTGGAGCCGGCGGAGTCGCCGCTGCAGCCAGCGGAGTCGTCTCTAGAGGCGGCGGAGTCGTCGTTGCCGCCTGCTGCTGGGTCGGCGCCGGAGCCGGCGGAGTCGCCGCTGCAGCCAGCGGAGTCGTCTCTAGAGCCGGCGGGGTCGTCGTTGCCGCCTGCAGGGTCGGCGCTGGAGCCGGCGGAGTCGCTGCTGGAGCTGGCGGAGTTGTCGTTGCACCCGGCGGAGTCGCCGCTGCAGCCTGCGGGATCGTCGCTAGAGCGGGCGGGGTCGCCGTTGCAGCCTGCAGGGTCGGCGATACAGCCTGTCCCGGTTCAATGCTTTCCAGCTCCACCTCTGCGCTGCCGAGCTGAGCAAAACCCAGCTTGAGCGCAGCGGCATACGAAAGATCGATCATCCGCCCCTGGTGAAACGGCCCGCGATCGTTGATGCGCACGACAACGCTGCGCCCGGTTGCGACGCGGGTCACGCGGGCATAGCTCGGGATCGGCAGCGTCGGATGCGCTGCGCTCATCGCATACATGTCGTAAATCTCCCCGCTTGCCGTTCTCTGGCCGTGAAATTTCCTGCCGTACCAGCTCGCCATGCCGCGCTGGCGGTACGGCTGCACCGAGGCGAGCGGCACGTAGTCCTTGCCGAACACCTGGTACGGCCGATTGGCGTAGCGGTGCAGCGGCTCAGCCTTCGGCTGGGCATCGGCAATCTGGTCGATGTTCGCGGGCGGCTTCTCGCCGGGGCCATCGTCCTTGTAGTAGCCCCCTGACCCCGATGGCGCTGAGGCACATGCGCTCAAAGCGAGAACGACGAGGGTGACGAGCGGCTTCATGCCTCGTACACCACGTTGCCGGCCACCACGGTGTAGCGCATCCCGCCCGCAAGCTCGTAGCCGAGGAACGGCGTGTTCTTGCCCTGGCTCTTCAGCGCCTCGGCTGTCACGCGCGCTGCTGCGCCCGGATCGAAGAGCGCCAGATCCGCCGGCGCCCCGGGGGCAATGCGCCCCGCGCCGACCCCGAGGATCCGCGCCGGGTCCGACGTGATGCGCGCCAGCGCAACGGCGAGCGGCAGCTTGTGCGCCGCACCCCACTTCAGCGTAAGGGGCAGCAGCAGCTCGAGGCCGGTCGCGCCGGGCTCGGCTTCGGCGAACGGCAGGTGCTTGCCGTCTTCATCCACCGGCGTATGGTCGGAGCACACGCAGTCGACAGCGCCCTCGGCCAGCCCGCGCGCGAGCGCGTCGCGATCGCGCTGGCTTCTGAGGGGCGGCTCGAGCCGGCAGTGCGAATCGAAGTAGCCGAGATCCATGTCGCAGAGATGCAGATGGTGGATCGCAACGTCGCAGCTCACCGGCAGGCCTTCCTGCTTGGCGCGCCGCATCATCTCCACCGCGCCGGCCGTCGACAGCCGGCAGACATGCACCCGTGCCCGCGTGGCGCGGACCAGCTCCAGAATGGCGGCGAGCGCGATCGTTTCCGCGAACGAGGGGATCCCGGCCAGCCCGAGTCGCGTCGCGACCTCGCCGTCGTGCGCCACGCCGTCCTTCGCGAGCCAGGCGTCTTCTGCGCGTAGCCATACCGGGTAGCCAAACGTGGCCGCGTACTGCAGCGCGCGCCACAGCAGCTGCGTGTCACGCAGCGGCACGTTGCCGTGCGAAAACGCGACACAACCGGCCTCGCCGAGCTCGGCCATCTCAGTGAGCGCCTCGCCCCGCAGCTTCACCGTCAGCGCTCCCAGGGGATAGACGCGCGCACGCGAAAGTGCCTTGGCGCGCCGACACAGCATGTCGACGAGCCCAGGCTCATCGAGCGGCGGATCGGTGTCCGGCGGACAGGCGAGAGCGGTAACGCCGCCCGCCACCGCTGCATCCATCTCGGACTCCAACGTGGCTTTGTACTCGTAGCCCGGCTCGCGCAGCCGCGCCGAAAGGTCGATGAAGCCGGGCGCGACGACCAGCCCTTTCGCGTCGATCACGCGGTCCGCTCTTGAAAATTCTTCGGCGATTTTTCCGTCGGCCACGTACACGTCGCCGAGCGCGTCACGCCCGCTCGCCGGGTCGACCACGCGTCCGCTCTTGACATGCAGGCGCATCAGTTGCCCGCGACGATGCTCATCACTGCCATGCGCACTGCGATGCCGAAGGTCACCTGCGGCAGGATCACCGCGTGCGGGCCGTCGGCGACCGTCGAGTCGATCTCGACGCCGCGGTTCATCGGGCCCGGGTGCATGACGATGGCGTCGGCTTTCGCGAGCGAGAGCTTCGCGCCGGTGAGGCCATAGTGCTTGAAGAATTCCTGCGCCGAGGGCAGCAGCGCGCCGCCCATGCGCTCGTTCTGCAGCCGCAGCATGACGATCACGTCGCAGTCCTTCAGCCCGGCGCGCATGTCGTGGAACGCGCGCACTCCCAGCGCCTCGACGCCGCTCGGCAGGAGCGTCTGCGGGCCGACGACCCTGACTTCCGGCGCGCCGAGCGTCGTCAGGCCGTGGATCAGCGAGCGCGCCACGCGCGAATGCAGGATGTCGCCGACGATCGCCACGGTGAGCCGCGCGAACTCCTTCTTGTAGTGCCGGATCGTGTAGAGATCGAGCAGGCCCTGCGTGGGGTGGGCGTGGCGGCCGTCGCCCGCGTTCACCACATGCTCGTGCGGCTTGACGTTGCGCGCGATCAGGTAAGGGGCGCCCGAGGAGTTGTGGCGCACCACGAAGATGTCGGCCTGCATCGCGGACAGATTCGCCACCGTGTCGAGGAGCGATTCGCCCTTGGTGTGCGAAGACAGGGCGATGTTGAGATTGATGACGTCGGCCGAGAGGCGCTTGGCCGCGATCTCGAAGGTGGTGCGGGTGCGCGTAGAGGGCTCGAAGAACAGATTGAACACGCTCTTGCCGCGCAGCAGCGGTACTTTCTTCACCTCGCGCTCGGTGACACCGACGAAGGATTCCGCCGTGTCGAGGATCTGCACCAGCACCTCGCGCGGCAGGCCTTCGATAGACAGCAGGTGCTGCAGCTCGCCGTTCGCGTTGAGCTGGGGGTTACGCTGCACGCTCGGGCTCGAGTGCAAGGGCCAGCCTGTCGCCGGCGTCGCGCTTCAGGCGCAGGCGCATGCCGGAGGGCACCTCGACGCGCGCGCCGCAGTGCTGGGCGCAGATCGGCAGCTGCCTGCCGCCGCGGTCGGCGAGGACCACCAGCGAAATGCTCGCCGGCCGGCCGTAGTCGAACAGCTCGTTCATCGCCGCGCGCACCGTGCGGCCGGTGTAAAGCACGTCATCGACGAGCAGCAGATCCCGGCCGTTGATGTCGAACGGGATCTTGGTGCGCTTCGGGTCGTGATGCAGCCCGCGGGCGTGATAGTCGTCGCGGTAGAACGCGATGTCCATCAGGCCCAGCGCCTCGGGCAGCCGCAGCATCGCGTGCAGCCGCTCCGCAAGCCAGGCGCCCCCCGTATAGAGGCCGATCATGGCCGTCTTCGGGCCGATGCGCGCCTTGAGCTCGCTCACCAGCTGCGCGCACAGCTGTTCGGCTTCAGGCAGCTTCATCAAAGTATTGCTCGAGGATGAGTTGCGCGGCCACTGAATCAATCGATTTGCGCTTGGTGCCGCGCAGACGGCTCTCCGCCTCCACCGAGGTGAACCGCTCGTCGACTCGCGCGACGGGCAGCTTGAACCTCCCCTCGAGCTGCCGCGCGAACCTTTCAACGCGCCCGGCAAGCGGATGCACGCCGTGCTCGCGCACCGGAAGACCGACGACCAGTCGCGCCGGGCCCCATTGCGCAACGAGCTTTTCTATCTGGGCAAAATCCGCGACTGCCGGCAGCGGATGCGCGGTGGCGAGCTCGGGCTCGCCGACTGCGACGCCAATGCGCTTGAGACCGAAATCGAAGGCAAGGACCGTGCGCGCGGCCCGCTCAGGCATGTCCCGCTTCGTCCTGCAGCCTCGCGTAGTCGAGGCCGAGGAGCTCCATTGCCGCCGGCAGGCGTTCTTCGGCCGGCGTGTCGAAGATGATGGCGTCGCGTGCCTCCACGGTGAGCCACGCGTTCTGCGACAACTCGTGCTCCAGCTGGCCGGGCGACCAGCCGGCGTAGCCGAGCGTCACCAGCATGCGCTTGGGACCCTCGCCGCGGCCTACCGCCTCGAGGATGTCCTTGGACGTGGTGAGGCCGATCACGTCGCGCACGCGCAATGTCGACTGCCAGTTGCCCGCAGGCGCGTGCAGCACGAAGCCGCGATCGGTCTGCACCGGGCCGCCGAAATAGATCGGCGCATGGGCAAGATAAGCATTGCGCAAAGTGAGCGAAAGGCGCTCGAACAGCGCCTGCAGCGTCATGTCGATCGGGCGATTGACCACCAGACCGAGCGCGCCCTGATCGTTGTGCTCGCAGATGTAAGTCAGGGTCCTCGAGAAGTACGGGTCCGCCATGTTCGGCATGGCGATCAGGAAGTGATGCGTCAGATTGATCGAGGACATGCTCGCCGCCCTATTTTACCCGCATCGGGGTTAGAGCCCCCTCTGGACGCAAAGTTTTTCAGATCTCCACCATCTCGAAGTCGTCCTTTCTCGCGCCGCATTCCGGACAAGTCCAGTTCATCGGCACATCTTCCCAGCGCGTGCCCGCTGCGATGCCCTCCTCGGGCAGCCCCGCCGCCTCGTCATACACGAAGCCGCAGATGAGGCACATCCAGGTCTTGAATTGCGCTTGCTTTTCGGTCATTGAAAGCGAGGCAGTAGAATGAGTCGGATATTAAATGGGATTTATATACTTAACTCCAGAACGGGAGTCGGTACATGTTTCCGGGCGCACGCTCATCGTAATCCGATCACGTTAAGCGCCCTCGCGCCAATCCCGGCGCGGAGAATGTTCAGGCTGGCGTTGTGGTCCCGGTCGATCACCAGGCCGCAAGATGGGCACGTATGCGTGCGCGCGGCCAGCGACTTCGGGACCAGCTTCCCACAGCCTGAGCATTTCTGAGTTGTGTTTCTCGGATTGACTCGAATCAAATAACCACCAGCTTTCTCGAAATCCAGCCTTCCCGCTGCACGCCCTCAGGCGACGGAAGAATCCCTGAAACGCATCGTCCAACCGCTTTAGCGTCCACCGCTGCAAATTCACCGGCAGTTCGCCCATCCCCGGGAGCTCGCTTCGACACTGCGTCAGCGCTTTGCACTGGTCGATGTAGGTACGGGTCTTTCCGGTCTTGCTATAGCAGTCAATTCGCTCTTGAAGAGCTGCGTTGTACAGCACGCGCTGTCCATCGCAAATCCGCTCCAACGCCCGGTGCTGGCTCTTGAGAGGCAGAAGACGGTAGCGGTAAGTCAGGATCACGGTCTATCCTCGCTCAAGGGAGTCGTCTATATAATTCCCTTAATTCCCTATTAAATCATGTCCCATTCGCCTCCGATCGTGCTTACCTTCGCGGCGTCCGATCCTACGGGGGGCGCGGGGCTGCAGGCGGATCTGCTGACGCTTGCTGGCATGGGATGCCATCCGCTTTCGGTCGTGACCGCGCTCACCATGCAGGACACGCGCGGCGTGGAACGCGTCCTCGCGGTGCAGGCCGACTGGGTCGCAGGCCAGGCGAGGCACCTGCTCGAGGACATGCGCGTCGCCGCCTTCAAGCTCGGCGTGTTCGGGTCGCTGGAAAACATCCGCACGATCGCCGATGTCATCTCCGATTATCCCGAGGTGCCGGTGATCCTGGACCCGGTGCTCGCCTCGGGGCGCGGCGACGCGCTCGCCAGCGACGAGATGATCGGCGCCCTGCGCGAGCTGATCGTGCCGCAGTGCACGGTGGTGACGCCCAACAGTCTCGAGGCGCGTCGGCTCGCCGCGAGCGGCGACGACGCAGACGAGATCGAGCTCGCCGCCTGCGCGAGGCGGCTGCTGGCGCTCGGTTGCGAGTACGTCCTGGTGACCGGCACCCATGAGGCGAGCGCCGAAGTGGTCAATACCCTGTATGCCGGCGGCGCCGTGGTACGCGAAGATCGCTGGCAGCGTCTTGCGGGGAGCTATCACGGCTCGGGCTGCACGCTCGCTTCGGCGGTCGCTGCGGCGATCGCCAACGGACTCGAAGTCGCCGAAGCGGTGCGCGACGCGCAGGAATACACCTGGCAGGCGCTCGCCGGAGGTTTCCGTCCCGGCATGGGCCAGCTCCTTCCCGACCGCTTTTTCTGGGCGCGCGAGGGCGAAGGCGGGAAGTGAAGCTGCGAGGCCTGTACGCCATTACGCCCGAAGCGGCGGAGAGCGCCGCGCTGCTCGCGATGTTGCAGGACGCGCTCGAGGGCGGTGCCGCGCTTTTGCAGTACCGCAGGGGGAAGCGCGACGTTCTGGAGGCAAAGGAGGTCGTGCGCCTTGCCAGACGCCACGGCGTGCCGGTCATCGTGAACGACGATGTCGAGCTCGCGCTCGAGGTGAGTGCCGACGGCGCCCATCTGGGGCGCGAAGATGGTGATTTGCGCGCCGCGCGCGCCAGGCTGGCGGGCAGGATTCTCGGGGCGTCGTGCTACGACCGCTTGGAGCTTGCCCGAGCCGCCGTCGCGAAGGGCGCAGATTATGTGGCCTTTGGCAGCGTGTTCGCCTCGCCCACCAAGCCTGGAGCGGTGCGCGCACGGCATTCGCTTTTCACTGAAGCGAGGAATTTGGGCGTGCCGCTCGCCGCGATCGGCGGAATTACGCTGGACAACGCTCCGCAGCTCATCAGCGCCGGCGCAGATCTGCTTGCGGTCATCTCCGATCTCTTCGAGGCGCCCGATATCAGTCTGCGCGCCCGCCAATACGGGGAGCTGTTCACATGAAAAGCGAATCGCTGTTCGAGCGTGCGCAGCGCCTCATCCCGGGCGGCGTCAATTCTCCGGTGCGCGCCTTTCGCGCGGTCGGCGGCGTGCCGCTATTCTTCGAGCGCGCCTCGGGCGCCTATCTGTGGGACGCGGATCGCCGCCGCTACGTCGACTATGTCGGGTCCTGGGGTCCGATGGTGGTCGGCCACTCGCACCCCGCCGTGGTCGAAGCGGTCCAAGAGGCGGCTTCGCGCGCGCTTTCCTTCGGCGCGCCCACTGAAGCCGAGGTCGAGCTGGCCGAGACGCTGTGCCGGCTCGTGCCCTCGCTCGATCAGGTCCGTCTCGTTTGTTCGGGCACCGAGGCGACGATGACGGCGATTCGCCTTGCGCGCGGCTTCACCGGGCGCAGCCTGATCGTCAAGTTCGAAGGCTGTTATCACGGCCACGCCGACGCGCTGCTGGTCAAGGCCGGGTCTGGCGCCCTCACCTACGGCCAGCCGAGCTCGGCCGGCGTGCCGGCGCAAACGGCCGCCCATACGATGGTGATCGACTACAACGACAGCGCCGGCCTGGAAGCGCTGTTTCGAGAGAAAGCTGAACAGATCGCGGGGGTCATCGTCGAACCCGTGGCCGGCAATATGAACCTCGTTCTGCCGGCGCCGGGATTTCTCCAGGCGCTGCGCGAGCTATGCACGCGCAGCGGCGCAGTATTGATCTTCGACGAGGTGATGACCGGCTTTCGGGTCGCGCTCGGCGGAGCGCAGGCGCGCTACGGCGTGCGGCCCGACCTCACCACGCTCGGCAAGGTGATCGGTGGCGGCTTGCCGGTGGGCGCTGTCGGCGGGCGGCGCGACATCATGCAGAAGATCGCGCCCCTCGGACCGGTGTACCAGGCCGGGACGCTTTCGGGAAATCCGGTGGCGGTCGCCGCCGGCCTCGCCACGCTGAAGCTCGTGGACCAGCCCGATTTTCAGGAAAGGATCGAATCGATCACTCAGCAGCTCGTCACGGGTCTTGCCGCCGAAGCGCGCAAGGCAGGCGTCATCTTTTCATCGCAATCCATCGGCAGCATGTTTGGCATCTATTTTCGCGATGCGCCGCCGCGTAGCCTCGCCGAGGTGATGCAGTGCGACCGCGAGCGTTTCAATCGTTTCTTCCACGCCATGCTCGAGCACGGCATCTACTTGGCGCCTTCTGCTTACGAAACAGGCTTCGTGTCGGCCGCCCACGACACGCCGGAGATTGACACGACGCTTGTCGCGGCGCGCAACTGTTTCGAGCGCCTGTCATAAAACCGGCGCAAACTTTGCGTAGTCTGCCGTGTCGAATCGGGCAGACCATGAACATACCCGTTAGGCAGCTTTCTTGGCTTGAGCGGCCCGCGCTCGAGCGCCATTTCCTCGCGCTCGGCGCCGGGGATCGACGATTGCGCTTCGGCAGCGGCATGAACGATTTCGCGGTGCGGATCTATGTGAAGCGCATCGATTTCGACAACGACGCGGTGTTCGGCGTGCTCGATGACGAATTACACCTCGTCGGCGCAGCGCATCTGGGGCGTGGCGAAGGACACGCCGAGCTCGGCGTGTCGGTCCTCCCCGGCCATCGGCGCCGCGGCATCGGCAGCGCGCTGCTCGGCCGTGCCCACATGCATGCCCGCAACTGGGGCGTGCGCGCACTTTTCATGCACTGCCTTACCGAGAACGCCGCCATGATGCATCTCGCCCGCAAGCAGGGCATGGACATCGTCACGCAAGCCGGAGAAACCGACGCCTGGCTGAAGCTGCCGCCTGCCGACGCCTCCAGCTATCTGGGCGCGGTGTTCCAGCAGCGGGTCGCCCTTTTCGACTCCGCGCTGAAAAGTCAGCTTGCTCACGCACGGCGTATCGCAGACGTCCTTAAACCAAGAACAGCGTCGCGAGCCCAAGAAAAATAAAAAATCCGCCGGAGTCGGTGCACGCGGTAATCAGCACCGATGAGCCGACCGCGGGATCTTTGCCGAAGCGCGCGCGCACCCAAGGGATCGCCACTCCCATCGTCGCGGCGAGCACCAAGTTGAGAAGCATGGCGAGCGCCATCACGCCGGCGAGTGCCACATTAGCGTAGAACGCGTACGCAATCGCGCCGAGCAGTGTTCCCCACACCACGCCATTGAGCAGCGCGACGCCGATCTCCTTGGCGAGCAGCTTCGCCCAGTAGGTGCCCTGGATCTGGCCCAGCGCGAGCGCGCGCACGATCATGGTGATCGTCTGGTTGCCTGCGTTGCCGCCGATGCCGGCGACGATCGGCATCAGCGCCGCGAGGGCCACGAGCCGCGCGATCGACTCCTCGAATGCTCCGATCACGCGCGAGGCGATGAATGCGGTGACGAGGTTGACGGCGAGCCAGGCCCAGCGGTTCTTGAAGCTGTCGAGCACCGGCGCGAACACGTCCTCCTCGTGACGCAGGCCGGCCTCGGCCAACTGCGACTCGGCACTTTTCTGGCGGATGTAGTCCACCACCGCGTCAACCGTGAGCCGCCCGATCAGCCGGCCGCTGGCATCCACCACCGGCGCCGACACCAGGTCGTAGCGCTCGAAGGCATTGGCCGCGTCCTCGGCGCGGTCCTCGGGATAGAGCTTGACGCTTTCGTGCACCATGATGCCGGCGACGCCGAGTTGCAGATCGGATACGATCAGTCGCGCGAGCGGCAGCGTGCCTTTGAGTGCCTGCTCGCGATCAACGACGAACAGCTGGTCCGTATGGGCCGGAAGCTCATCCATGCGGCGCAGGTAGCGGGTCACCGCTTCCAGGGTGACATCGTCGCGCACTGCCACGTGCTCGAAGTCCATCAGCGCGCCAACCGAGCCCTCCGGATAAGACAGCGCCGCACGCAGCCGCTCGCGTTCCTCTGCAGGGAGCGACTGCACGACTTCCTCGATGACGCTCGCGGGGAGATCAGCGGCGATGTCGGCAAGCTCATCGGCCTCGAGGGTTTCGGCAGCCGCGACCAGCTCTTCCGAGTCCATGCTCGCGATGAGCGTCTCGCGCACCGCATCCGACACTTCGAGCAGGATTTCGCCGTCGCGGTCGGCCTTGACCAGGTCCCACACCGCGAGCCGCTCCTCGAGCGGCAAGGCTTCAAGAACGTACGCGATGTCCGCCGCGTGCAGAGCCTCGAGCCTGCCGCGCAGTGCCACCAGGTACTGCCGCGCAAGCGGTTTCTCGTGCGCCAAGAGCTCCTGAACTACGCGCAAGGTCTCCTGCAGCTCTTCGACTTCCAGGCGCGTCGGCGCTTCTTGCATGCCCGAAGCGTATCAGGGGATCTGCGCGTCTCCCATTCGCGCGGAGATCGTGGCGATTCTTTCCGCGAGGTAAGGCGTGCTGCGGCCGCGCTGGTAGCGCCGCGGGCTGGGCAGAATCGCCGCGAGCCACGCTGCCTGGTCTTGGGAGAGCGCCGACGCCGGAACGCCGAAGTGGTAGCGCGCCGCCGCCTCGGCGCCGAACACGCCGCCATCGCCCCATTCCGCGACATTCAGATACAGCTCGAGGATGCGGCGCTTGGACAACGTATGCTCCAGCATCCACGTAATGGCCGCCTCCTGGGCCTTGCGGATCCAGGAACGCTCCCCCGACAGGAACAGGTTCTTTGCCAGCTGCTGGCTGATGGTCGAAGCTCCCGCGACCAGCCTCCCGCGCTCCTCGTTTTTCGCCATCGCCTGCTGAATCGCCTGCCAGTCGAAGCCCTCGTGATCCAAAAACCGCGCATCCTCGGCGACGACCGTCGCGCGCTTGAGATGAACCGAGATGCGCTCGTAAGGCACCCATTGCTGATGCGCCTGCGCCGCGGGATCGCTCAGCCGCAGCGCCTCGAGGCGGCGCTCCATGAAGGCCGTGGAGGCCGGCGCGTACGAGTTCCAATACAGGATGTGGCCGAAGAACCACAATTGGACCAGCAGGGCGCCGGCCACGAGCGTCCCCACGCTGTAGCAGAAGAGCTTCCACGCCGTCACCAGGCCGCGCAACAAGCCCGAGCGCCTTCTAGACGAGGCCACGCAGCCGCTCCCAGCACCGGGGCCGTCTGCGGGCATGGATCCACGGCGATTTCGAATGCGCCACGGGATTGCCGATGAGCGCGTAGCGCTCGGTCATTCGGTCCAGATCGTGTCGCCTTGGCCGAAGAACCAGGTCCGCGTGATGATCAGAAGGTCAGTGTCGCGTCGGATGTCGGGCGGGAAGGCTGCGAAAGGCGCCGCCATGCGCACGATCTTGAACGCAGCGTCGTCGAGCACTTTCAGGCCGGAGGAGCGGTCGAGTTCGATCGACTCGACCTTGCCGTCGGGCCGGATGGTGACGCTAAGGCGCAGGTTGCCGTAGATCCTGCCACGCGCCTCGGCAGGATAGTTCAGCGTGCCCACGCGCTCGACCTTCACGCGCCAGTCCTCCTCGTACTGCGCGAACCGGTATTCGGTGGTGCTCGCGCCGATGAATTTCTTGCGCGGACGCTTCTGGTATTGCTCGATCTGCTTGTCGATCTGCGCCTGCAGCCGCATCGCGGCGAGCGACAAGTCGGCAAGGTCGCGCCCCGCCGGGTGCGGGGTCGGCTGCTCGGCGCGCTCGGCACGGGGGTTTTCGACGGGCACGCGGCTGGGCGAGTCCTGCGCCCGTGCAAGCAGCCTTTGCTGCTGCACCTCGAGCTGCTGGACCCGCCGCTGGGCATCGGCGAGGTCCTTGCCGGGGCGTCGCGGCTCGATCACCGGCAGCGGGGTCTTCGCGCGGCGTCGCTCATCGACGTCGCCGCCGCCCTCGAGGTTCGCCTGAGCGAGGATGTCGGCCTTGGAGGGCCTTTCGCGCGTCTTCGCGTTGACCAGGACCACCTCGAGCGGCTGGCTGGCCGCTTTCCAGTGCGGGGGGTCGGGGAACTTGAAATGCACCGAAAGCATCGCCGCATGAAGCAGGATCGAGAGTCCCAGCGCTACGCCGAGCACCCGGTCGTTGCTGCTGACGGTCAAGGGCGATCTCACCTCCGTTCGACAAGCCTTTCATATTGTAGGCTTTTTAGCTGGGATCTGCCGTGTCGTCCTCGAGCACCGCCGCGCTCGCCTGGAGAGTTTCACGGTAGAGCGCGGACACCGAGCGTTCGAGCAGATCGACCGATTTCAGTTCCAGCCGGATGCGAGTCCCGGGAGCGGCCTCGGGAAGTGAAGGCACGCGCGTCACGAGCGGCACACCTTCGAAGCGCACCAAGTTTTCGCGCAGTACCACCGCTTCGATCGACTCGATCCCCTCCTGCAGCAGCCAGCGCAGGCCCCAGTACGTTTCCATCGCGCGTTGGTGTTCGTCATAGCGCGCCGCCGTCACCTCGAAGGCGCGCAATGCGGCAAGCAGCGCGTCGGAGTTGCGCGCAAAAGGGGGCCGGCGGCCTTCCAGGGCGGCGACCAGTTGCCACTGATTCAGGAGATCGACGTAGCGCCGCAGCGGCGAGGTCATCCACGCGTAACACGCCACGCCGAGACCTTCGTGCGCCTCCGGATGGACGCTGAGGCGAACCTTGCCGGTCGACTGCACGCGGTAGATCGCCGCAACGTCGCGCTCGGCCAGCAGTTCGCCCCAGCTGCTGTTGGCGAGGATCATCATTTCGGAGACCAGTTTGTCGAGCGGCGCACCGCGCTTTCGCGGCGCGATGCGCACCCGCTCGCCCTCGACATGGAAGGTATATTCCAGCACTGCGCTGCCCGCGCTGGGTCGCCCACGACGCGCTTCGAGCGCCCCGGCCAGGCGCCACAGGGTGCGCAGCTCGTCCTCGAAGGCGAGGCCGGTGCTCGCTTGCGAAGCAAAAGCGTCGTTCAGCGCATCGTACTGGGAGTGCCGCAGATTGGCGGCGATCGGCACGCGCTCAACGCGGGTGTGCCGTCCCCTTACCGCCCAGTCGCTTTCGGACACGTCGAAGTAAAGCGACACCGCGGGCCGCTCGCCGCCGTGGTCGAGCGAAAAGCGCTCGATGACGTCCTCCGGGAGCATGGTGTACTTGCGCCCCGGCATGTAGGCCGTCGAAAGCCGCTCGCGGGCGATGAGGTCGAGCGGCGAACCCGGTGCGAAGCCAAGCGCCGGCGCGGCGATATGAATGCCGATGCGCACCACGCCTGCGGCGCTGCGCTGCACTGAAAACGCATCGTCGATCTCCGTGGTGCCGATGTCATCGAGGCTGAACGCGGCGGCCGCAGCCGGCGGCAGGCTCTCTGGCGCCGGCGGCACCTCGTGCGCCGGGAACCGCGTGCCTTGCGGAAAGAATTCGTGCAGGAAGCGCTGCAGGTGGTATTCGTGAGGGTCGCGCAGCAGGCCGCAGCGCTCGAGCAGTCGCGCCGGGGTAAGGCCGGTGTCCTTGCACGCCTGCTCGAGAGCCTTCGTTTCCGCCTTCGCCCGGTCCGGCGCGTACAGCAATTCCTCGCGCAGCGCAGCGATCTCCGGCGGACACGCGTAGCGCGCGAGCGACTGCGTCCACGCGGCGATCGTTTCCTGCACCCGTTTTTTCTTCTCGAGGCCGGCGAGGGCCAGCTTGAGGATCTCTTGCGGGGCTGCCTGGAAGCGGCCTTTGCCGCGCCGATGGAAGTACATCGGCTCCGACTGAAGCTTCAGCAGCACGCCTGCAGCCTGCACCGGCGTCGGCTCGCGTCCGACATATTCGTGCGCGAGTTCCTGGAAGCCGAACTCGCGGCCGCCGCTGCACTGCCAGAGAAACTCGACGTCCAGCTCGGCGGCGAATTTTTGCGCCTGCGCGAGCAGCTCCGCGCCAGGCGGCCGCTCGAAGGCGAGAAGGACGTTGGCTGCCTTGACCTTGGAGCGCCGGCCATGCGGACTTTCCACCTGGAACGACGCAGGCGCCCGGGCGAGGACCGCGCCGACCTTCAGATCGCCCTCCTCCTCGTAGAGCACTTGCATCGTCAGTGCGCAAGCCCCGCAAAGCGCACGATGCGCGGCAAATGCTGCGCAAAGCTCTGCAGGCTGTGATCGCCTCCCTGCGTCACGACCTGTTGCGCGCCCGCATAGCGGGCGACGGCCTGGCGGTAGTCGAGCACCTCGTCGCCGGTTTCGACCAGCAGCAGGTAGCGCTGCGCTGTGATGCGCTCGCAATAGAAGCTCTTCCATTCACGCAGATGAGCTTCGGTGAGCTCGTAAGGCTCGCCGCTGTGGAGGTTCTTCTGCGGACCGAGGTAGGCGCGAAGTCCGACGTGCGGCTCGATGGCGGGATTGATCAGCACCGCTTTCGCAGCATGTCGCTCCGCGAGGTAGGTGGCGTAGTAGCCACCCAGCGAAGACCCCACGAAGCATATCGATGCGCCGCGATGCAGTTTCATGATCCCTTCCGCCTCAGCGATTGCCCGGCTCGCCAGCGGCGGCAGCCCCGGACACAGATAGTGCTCGCCCAAGCCGAGCCCCTGCAGATAGCGCCCCAGTAGCTGTGCCTTGTGCGACTGCGGGGAGGAATTGAACCCGTGAAGATAGACGATCACGTGGCGGCGCCCTCCCCCAGCTTGGCGAGCAGCTTCTCGCAAATGCCGCCAAAGCCGCCGTTCGACATGACAAGGACATGGTCTCCGGCGCGTGCTTCAGCGGCCACCGCGGCAACCAGCGCGGCGAGATCGCCCACGCAGCGCGCGCGCGCGCCAAGGTTCGCAAACGCGGCCGGTGCATCCCATGACAGCCCCTCGGTATAAACATAGACGCGATCGGCAGGCTCGACACTCAGGGCAAGCGCATCTTTCATGACGCCCCGCTTCATGGTGCTCGAGCGCGGCTCGAGGACCGCGAGGATGCGCCCCTGCTTCGCGCGCTGCCGCAGCCCCTCGATGGTGGTGCGGATGGCGCTCGGATGGTGGGCGAAATCATCGTAAACGGTCACTCCGCGGGCGCTCCCCGTCACCTGCATGCGTCGGCGCACCCCTGAAAAGCGGCCAAGCGCCTCTAGCGCCTGGGCCGGGTCGACCCCGACATGGCGAGCCGAAGCGACTGCGGCCAGCGCATTCATGCGGTTGTGCGCCCCCATCTGCTGCCAGGTCAAGCGCCCGAGCACCCTGCCCTGCCAGGCAACCTCAAAACCCCCTTGCGCATCCGGTTCGCCCGCCTCCCAGCCCCCCGGCACGCCGAAACTCTCCACCGGGGTCCAGCATCCCTGCTTGAGCACTCGCCGCAGAGCCGCGTCAGCCCCGTTCGTGATAATCAGCCCGGTGCGTGGCACGATCCTGACAAAGTGATGGAATTGGCGCTCGATCGCTGCAAGATCGGCGAAGATGTCTGCATGATCGAACTCCAGGTTGTTCAATATTGCAGTGCGGGGGTGGTAGTGGACAAACTTCGAGCGCTTGTCGAAGAAGGCGGTGTCGTATTCGTCAGCCTCGATGACGAACAGCGGCGAGCCGGTAAGCCGGGCCGAAGCCGGGAAATCCAGCGGCACGCCACCGATGAGGAATCCGGGAAAGCGGCCGGCCTGCTCCAGGATCCATGCCAGCATGGCGGCCACGGTGGTCTTTCCGTGGGTGCCCGCCACTGCGAGGACATGCCGGCCGCCGAGCACGTGCTCGGCGAGCCACTGCGGCCCCGAGACATAGCGCTCCCCGCGCTCGAGAATGGCTTCCATCAAGGGATTGCCGCGCGTGACGACGTTGCCGACGACCCAAACGTCGGGGCGCAGCGCGAGCTGCTCCTCGTCGAAGCCTTCGGTAAGCTCGATGCCGAGCCCCGCGAGCTGCTCGCTCATCGGCGGATAGACGTTGGCATCGCAGCCGGTCACGCGGTATCCCGCGGTCTTGGCGATGGCGGCAATGCCGCCCATGAACGTGCCGCAAATGCCCAGGATGTGAAGATGCGCCGCCATGGATGAGGGCGCAGATTCTATTCGATGGATCCCTGCGACCCCTACGCTATGATTGAGTCGCAGCCATGAGCCGCAAGAGCAATCGGCAGACCGGAATGCGCGTGCGCATCGCTGCGACGGCAGCGCGCATCATGGCCGAGGACGGTATCGAGGACTTCGCTCTCGCCAAGCGCAAGGCGGCGCGCCGGCTGGGGGCCTGCGAGGCACAGGCGCTGCCAGGCAACGACGAGATCGAAGCGGAGTTGCGCTCGTACCGCGCTCTCTACCAGGCCGAGGAGCACCCGCTGCGCATCGCGGCACTGCGCCGCAGGGCGCTCGAGGCGATGCGCGCGCTGCGACGCTTCAATCCCTACCTGACCGGTCCGGTGCTGAAGGGGATTGCCGGACGCTACGCTGAGATCGAATTGCAGTTGTTCCCCGAAAGCGCCAAGGACGTGGAGCTGTTTTTGCTCGACCGTAACCTCGCCTACACCACGCACGAGTGCCGGCGCTTCTCGGGGGACCGTGCGCACGCGGTGAGCGTGCTGTCGCTCTCGTGGCGCGGTGCACCGCTGAAGCTGTCGGTTTTCGATCCGCGCGACGAGCGCCTTGCGCTGAAGACCTCGCAGGCCGGCCGCGTGATGGAGCGCGCCGGAATCGCGGAGGTCGGGGCGCTCCTGCGCGATGGCGCCCGCCAGACGTGAAGTCCTCGTCCTCGGCGCGATCGGTGCCGGGGCCGCACTCGCCGGGGGGCTCGCCGGCGCGCTCGCGCTGCAAGCGCAAAGCGGGGCGGCGGATCTGCTGGCGGCCCCATTTCGAGACCTCTCAGGCGCCAAGCGCACCCTACGGGAGTGGCAGGGCCGCGTCCTGGTGTGCAACTTCTGGGCGACATGGTGTGCTCCGTGCCGGGAAGAGATCCCGATGCTGGTTGCCGTTCGCGGGGTTTTTGCCGCGAAAGGTGTCGAAATTGTCGGCATCGGTATCGATCAGGCGTCAAAAGTCGAGGAGTTTGCCAAGACCTACCGCATCACCTACCCCGTACTCATCGCTGATGCGCGCGCGCTGGAGCTCATGAGCCGTTTGGGAAACGGCTCCGGCGGACTGCCCTATACTGTCGTGCTCGACCGGCTGGGGGCGGTCGCTCATCGCCGGCTCGGGGCGCTCAGCCGAGCCGGGTTGGAGGAGGTGCTCAGAGGCTTGTTGCGCTAAAATGCAGCGTTCTCCTGCGAAAAATGCCGAAAATCGGGAAACCGCCAAAAGACAGGCAGATCCTTGTCCTTCACGGTCCCAATCTCAATCTCTTGGGAACTCGCGAGCCAGAGGTCTATGGCAGGCAGACCCTGAAGGCCATCAATCGCAGACTGGTCGAGGCCGGACGCGCCGCGGGCGCGCAGGTGGTTTGCTACCAGAGCAATCTCGAAGGCGAGTTGATCGACCGCGTTCAGCAAGCGGGCCGCGACGGCGTCGGCTTCATCGTCTTCAACCCGGCGGCCTACACGCATACCAGCGTTGCGCTGCGCGATGCGCTTGCCGGGGTCGCCATCCCGTTCATCGAGGTTCATCTATCCAATGTCCACGCGCGCGAGCCATTCCGGCATCGCTCTTACTTTTCCGACCTGGCGCTCGGGACCATCTGCGGCCTGGGCAGCCGCGGGTATGACTTTGCTCTCGATTACGCACTGAAGGCCGCCGCACGTTCGGGGCGCTGAGTCGCCGCCCCGGGGGGAGGAAGCTATGGATCTGCGCAAGCTGAAAAAGCTGATCGACCTCGTGCAGGAGTCCGGCATCGCGGAGCTGGAGATCACCGAGGGGGAGGAGAAGGTGAAGATCGTCAAGGGCGGGGCGGTGAGCATCACCCCGGCGCCTGCGGCGACACCCGGTCTTGCTGCGGCTCCTGCGCCCGTCGAGGCCCGCCCGGCGCCCGCCGCTGCGGCGACGCCGCCGCCAGCCGAACCCGAGGCAGGCCAGGAAGGCCACGTCGTGAAGGCTCCCATGGTCGGTACCTTTTACCGTTCGTCCTCGCCCGACGCCAAGCCCTTTGTCGAGGTGGGCCAGACCATCAAGGAAGGCCAGACGATCTGCATCATCGAGGCGATGAAGCTGATGAATGAGATCGAGGCCGACGCCTCCGGCTTGGTGAAGGCGGTGCTGGTGGAAAACGGCCAGCCGGTGGAGTACGGGCAGCCGCTGTTCATCCTCGGCTAGCATGTTCGAGAAAATCCTGATTGCCAACCGCGGCGAGATCGCGCTGCGCATCCAGCGCGCCTGCCGGGAGATGGGCATCCGCACCGTGGTCGTGTACTCCGAGGCCGACACGGAAGCGAAATACGTGAAGCTCGCCGACGAGTCGGTATGCATCGGGCCGCCGCCGGCGAGCGCCAGTTACTTGAACATTCCATCGATCATCAGCGCCGCCGAGGTCACCGATGCCGAGGCGATCCACCCGGGATACGGATTTCTCTCCGAGAACGCCGATTTTGCGGAGAAGGTAGAGCGCTCGGGTTTCGTCTTCATCGGTCCGCGCCCCGAGAACATCAGGCTGATGGGCGACAAGGTGAGCGCCAAGCAAGCCATGCTCAAGGCCGGGGTGCCGACGGTGCCGGGGTCCGACGGCGCGCTGCCAGAGGATGCGAAGGAGATCGTGCGCGTCGCGCGCAAGCTAGGCTATCCGCTGATCATCAAGGCCGCGGGCGGCGGCGGCGGGCGTGGAATGCGCGTCGTGCATACCGAGGCGGCGCTGCTCAACGCGGTCAGCATGACGCGCGCCGAGGCGCAGGCCGCGTTCGCCAGCGCCGCGGTGTACCTCGAGAAATACCTCGAGCATCCGCGCCACATCGAGATCCAGGTGCTCGCCGACGCGCACAAGAATGCGGTGTATCTGGGGGAACGCGATTGCTCGCTGCAGCGCAGGCACCAGAAGGTGATCGAAGAGGCGCCGGCACCCGACCTGCCGGCCAAGCTGCGCGACAAGATGGGCGAGCGCTGCGTCGAGGCCTGCCGCAAGATCGGCTACCGCGGCGCCGGCACGTTCGAGTTCCTGTACGAGGAGGGCGAGTTTTATTTCATCGAGATGAACACGCGCATCCAGGTCGAGCACCCGGTGACCGAAATGATCACCGGCGTCGACCTGGTGCAGGAGCAGATCCACATTGCCGCGAGCGAGAAGCTGCGCCTCAGGCAAAAGGACGTCCAGCTGCGCGGCCATGCCATCGAGTGCCGCATCAACGCCGAGGATCCGCACCGCTTCACTCCCTCGCCCGGGAAAATTAGTTCGTATCACCCGCCCGGCGGCCCGGGAATCCGCGTCGACTCGCACATCTACCAGGGCTACAGCGTGCCGCCCAACTACGACTCGATGATCGGCAAGGTCATCGCCTACGGCGCCAACCGCGACCAGGCCATCGGGCGCATGCGCGTCGCGCTCTCAGAAATGGTCATCGAAGGCATCCAGACCAATATCGCGCTGCACCGCGAAATGCTGAACGACATCGGCTTCCTGCGCGGCGGGGTATCGATCCACTACCTCGAGCAGAAGCTCGCCCTGGAGCAGAAAAAGAAGAAGTGATGCCCTGGCTCTCGCTTACGCTGCAAGTCGACGCGGCCGCGGCAGAGCGCTTCACGCAGGCACTGCTCGACGCGGGAGCGCAGTCCGTATCGCTCGAAAACCCTCAAGGCGGGCTCCAAGCGGTGGGTGCACTGGTGGGCATGAATGTCGACGCGGGCGCGCTAGTGCGCGAGGCGGCGAGCGCAGCCGGACTCAAAACTGCCCCCGCGTTCCGCGCCGATCAGCTCGAAGACGAGGACTGGGTGCGCCACAGCCAGGCGCAATTTGCACCGCTGGAGATCGGCGCACGCCTGTGGATCGGCCCTAGCTGGCACGCAGCGCCGGCCGATGGCCGCGCAGTGGTTCGGCTCGACCCAGGGCTCGCGTTCGGCACAGGCAGCCATCCCAGCACGCGACTCGTGCTGCGCTTTCTCGAGCGGGAATTGCTTGGCGGCGAGCGCGTCCTCGACTACGGTTGCGGGTCGGGTATATTGGCGATCGCTGCGGCAAAGCTCGGCGCGGCGCGGGTCGACGCAGTTGATATCGATCCGCAGGCGCTCGAGGCCGCCGCGGCGAATGCGCGCGCCAACCGCGCAGCGGTGCGCGCCTCGCGACCCGAAGCGCTGGCGCCCCAACTCTACGACGTCGTGGTGTCCAACATCCTCGCCCAACCGCTCATTCTGCTGGCGCCATTGCTCGGCGCGCGTACTGCGCCCGAGGGGCGCATTGCGCTCGCGGGCGTGCTCGAGGCGCAGGCGTTCGAGGTCGCCGAGCGCTACAGCGCATGGTTCGATGTCGGCCTGTCTTCGATCGACGAAGGCTGGGGGCTCATCGAGGGCATTCGCAAATGAGCCTGACCACTCGGTGCGCGGTGTGCGCGACCGCGTTTCGCGTCCAGCGCGCTCAGCTCGCGGCGCGCGCCGGCAAAGTGCGCTGCGGCAGGTGCGGCGAGGTGTTTGACGGCATTGCCGGTTTGGTGGAGGAGGGCGCCGAGCCCTTTATTCTCGAGCCCTCGCCGCAACTGGGACTTTTTGATCCTTCGCGCCGACCACCCTCGCCGCCGCCCAAAACGGAGAACGATCCGCCGCCGCCCAAAATGGGGAACGACGCGCCGCCGCCTTTCCTGGCGGAAGACGAACCGGTGGGCCGCGGGCTGCTCTGGGGTTTGCTCGTGCTGAGCGCCGCCGTCGCGCTCGCCGCACAGGCCGCCTACCGCTACCGCAGCGAGATCGCTGCGTTCATGCCCAGCGCCGCGGCGCCGCTCAGGGCCGCGTGCCGTTTGCTGCGCTGCCAGGTGCCGCTTCCGCGGCGCGCGGAGCTCATGAGCATCGAGTCGTCGGATTTGCAGGCCGAGCCGCGCCGCGACGGCGTGATCGTGCTGAACGCGGTGCTGCGCAACCGCGCCACGTTTGCGCAGGACTACCCGGCGCTCGAGTTGACGCTGACTGACGCGGCGGATGAGCCGGTTCTGCGCCGCGTTCTTGCGCCGAGCGACTATCTTGAGCCGGAGCCCGGCGCGAGCGGCGTGGCACAAGGCATCCCGGCAGGCGCCGAGCTGTCGCTGCGCATTTATCTGGATGCCGGCCGCCGACGTGCCACCGGATACCGCCTGTATCTCTTCTATCCGTCATGAAAATCCTGGTCACGGGCTCGATCGCGTACGACACCATCATGGTATTTCCGGACCGCTTCCGCAATCATCTGCTCGCCGACCAGCTCCACATCCTTAACGTGTGCTTCCTTGCGCCGGAGATGCGGCGCGAGTACGGCGGCACTGCGGGAAACATCGGTTACAACCTGCGGCTGCTCGGCGAAAGAGCGCTCGTCATGGCCACGGTCGGCGAGGACATCCAGCCCTATCTCGATCGCTTGCAAGCCCTGGGCATCGCGACCTCGCTGCTCAAGCGCGTTCCCGGGCAATTCACCGCGCAAGCCTTCATCACCACCGATCTCGACGACAACCAGATCACCGCCTTTCATCCCGGAGCGATGAACCATTCGCACGAAAACCATGTCGGGCGAGAGCTGCAGGCGGGCCTGGCGATCATCGCTCCGGACGGCAAGCTTGGCATGCTGCAGCACGCGCGCGAGTGCAGCGAGCTCGGCATTCCCCTCGTGTTCGACCCCGGGCAGGGCCTGCCGATGTTCTCGGCCGAGGAGTTGGGAGAGTTCCTGCGCCTGGCTCACTACGTTGCGCTCAACGACTACGAAGGAAAGCTGCTCGAGGAGAAGACCGGCCGCAGCCTCGAGGACATCGCCCGGGGGGTGAAGGCTCTGGTGATCACCCTTGGCGCGAAGGGGTCGCTCATCGTCGCAGGAGGTCAACGCCATGAGATCCCGTGCGTCGAGGCAGACAAGGTAGCCGACCCCACCGGCTGCGGCGATGCCTATCGCTCGGGTCTGCTGTATGGCATCGCTCGCGGCTGGGACTGGCCGACAGCCGGTAAACTAGGCGCTGTGATGGGCGCGATCAAGGTCGCGCGACGCGGCGCGCAGAATCACGCGCCGACGCGCGAAGAAATCGAATCCCGGTTCCGGCGCGCCTTCGGCTATTCACCGTGGAAAGGATGAAGCCATGAAAACGACGATTCTCCTGAGCGCACTCGCGGCGGCGCTCGCCGGTTGCGCGACCCATGAATCGGCAAACGTTTACGACAAACATGAAGCCGGGCGGGAGCAGGTGGTGCGCTTCGCCACCGTGGACTCGGTGCGCAAGGTGACCATCCAGGGTGGCCAGTCCGGGATCGGCGGGGCAGCGGGCGGGGTCGTGGGCGGGGTCGCAGGCAGCGGGGTTGGGCACGGCAAGGAATCGACGGTTGCGGCGGTCCTGGGTGGAGTGGCAGGTGGCGTGGCGGGAAATGCGATCGAGGAAAAGATGACCAGCAAGGATGCCCTGGAAATCACCGTCCGCCTGGACAGCGGCGAGCTGCGCGCCATCGTTCAGGAAGCCGATGAAGCTTTCACTCCGGGTCAGCGCGTACGGCTGCTCACCTCAGGCGGCGTGACCCGCGTCACACCCTAGCGCAGCTTCTGGCGAATCTTCGCCGCGTACTCCTCGAGCTTCTCGCGCGGCGGATTCTTCACCGGCCAGGTGAGATTCATGCCGTCGTTGTCGTGCCGCGGAACCAGGTGCACGTGGAAATGGAACACGGTCTGCCCCGCGGCTTTGCCGTTCGCCTGGTAAACCGACAGTCCCTGTGGCGCAAAGGCGTCGCGAATCGCGCGCGCCACCCGCGCGACTGTTCGAAACGCCGCCGCCGCCTGCGCATCCTGCAGCGCAAACAGATTGTCGGCATGCGCTTTGAGCGCGACCAGCACGTGCCCGGGATTCACCTGCCCGATGTCCATGAAAGCGAGCGTGTCGGCATCTTCCTGTACCACGGTCGCGGGGATCTGCTTCGCCACGATCCTGCAAAAAACGCAATCGCTCATCCTTCTCCTCCCGCAGACTGATAGCCGGGGCATGGTACCTGGTAGAGCGCTCGGTCCTCCAGCCGCAGCGCACTCAGCCGGCCGCCCCATACGCATCCTGTGTCGAGGGCCGCAAGCCGCTCAGTAAGCTTCAAGCCGAGTGCCGACCAGTGGCCGCAGACGATGGTTTCCTCCTCGTTTGGTCTGGCCGCGTACCACGGGATATAGCCCCGCGGCGGCTTAACGCCCTTGGCGTCAAACTCCATGCGGCCCTCGCGCGTGCAAAAGCGCATGCGCGTCATTGCATTGACAATGACGCGCAGCCGGTCCCAGCCGGTGAGCCCATCGCTCCATGCGTCGGGCGTGCTGCCATACAGGTTGGCAACGAATTCGCGGTAATTGGGCGCCGAGAGCGCACTCTCGACTTCCTTGCCGAGAGATAGAGCTTTGGGGACGCTCCATTGCGGCAACAGACCGGCGTGTACCATCGCGTAGCGCCCTTCGGCGTGCATCATCGGGCGCGTGCGCAGCCAGTCCACCAGCTCGCGCGCATCGCGCGCGTCCAGCACGTCATCGAAGGTATCGTCCTTGCGCCGGCGCTCACATCCTTCGTGCTGCGCGAGGAGATGCAGATCGTGATTGCCGAGCACCGTGAGCGCGCGCTCGCCCAGTTCGCGCACGAAGCGCAGCACGTCGAGGGATTTCGGGCCGCGATTAACCAGGTCGCCTACGAACCATAGGCGGTCGCGCGCACGCTCGAATCCCATGCGCTCGAGCAGCTCCCGCAACTCGTCATAGCACCCCTGGACATCGCCAATCGCATAGGTCGCCATACCACGAAGCTCGCGTCGAGACGTCGACACTGTATCCGCTTCAGCGATGTGCTTCGGCGCTGGGCGCGCAAGCTGCGTCTCCTGCGCCACGCGGCCCCGAATAGCGCTCGATGCGATCGGCAAGCGGCCCCGACACTCCGCGATGCGTTTCGGGGGTACAGCGGCAGTGAAGGTGCGTTCGCCGCAATGCCCGCAAAGACAGGGGTTCATCGCGGCGACGAGTTGAGAACGCGCCGGGAACTGCGCGCGGCGCGTGCGATCGAGACGCGACCGGATTCGACCGGCTCGCGCGGCGCTTCCAGAACATCGCGCACGAACCGACCATCAGCATGCTGTGGACCTGAAGACCAATCTTTGCTACATGCCGACAGCTAACAAAACCCCGAGGCGGCCGTGTCGAAAGCATTCGAATATGTCCGTTTCTCCACGCCTGAGCAGGCGCAGGGGGGGCAGCCAGCGTCTCATTTTAGTACTATAGTTTAAATTTATGACAGTTCTGTACTTATATATCCATTGACAGTTTCCACCAATATATTAGTATGTAACTGTCTAATTTAATCATTTATAGACTAATATGGACCCTCAATTTGAGGCTAGAGAGCGTTTGCAGACCTCCATCCTCCGAGCATTGTTTGAGACAACGGAGAAGGATGAGATCGCCCTCAAAGGCGGAATGGCACTTCGGGTAGGTCTGGACAGCCATCGCGCGACCAAAGACATCGACATTTCCGGTAACCCGGATGTCCCGGTTGCCAAGCTCCGGAAGAAAATTCGCGCGGCGATCCAATCCGCAATCCGCCAGGTTGGCCTTACTGATGCGCAAATCAGTGATCCGAAGCAAACCGAGACTACGAGCCGCTGGAAGGTGCGAGGCAAACTCTCGAACGGGCTGGACGTCATGCTTACCGTGGAGATGTCCGGACGCCCACCGTTCTCCGAAGACCACATCACGACAAAGCTCTACAGCCCGCCCAAGCCGCACCGCATCGGGCCGTTCTTCGTGAACCTCTACGATGAGCCGTCCCTCATCGTTGCCAAGATCTTGGCCTTGACCGACGAGAAGCGAAGCGCTCCACGGGATCTCTACGACCTACACTTACTCATTGAGCAGGGTGCGACGCCGGCACAAGACCTATTCAGAAGGATTGGCGGCGGTGAAATCGCTGGCGCCCTACAACGACTTCCGGCCAAGCTCGAAATTATGCGTTGGCCACTCTTCCAACAAGAAGTGATGCCATACCTGCCTGACGAAGTCTCTTCTCGCCTGAGCGAAAATTGGTACGAATCCATGAGGACTTCGGTGTACGGCACCGTATCAGATTGGCTTCAGAAAGCATTGGAATCCGCAACGGCGCCGGCTGAGGCGGTGTCGCACAAGAAATGAGAACTGCGCATCTTCTGCAGCTCATATCGTCTTTAGCAGGAGAGGGCGAACACGCGCCGAGGGTCTTAACCGCCCCCTCACTTAACTCTTTACTGCGAAGTATCTTAGAACGCACATCGCCGGAAGCCCTAAACGACGCGAGAAAAACTCTAGTTCTTCAGCACGTTTTGACCCCGGTGACTAGAGGCCTTTATCTCAACAATCAATGCAAACCGCGGGTTGTACCTGCCGAGGCGGCTCCTTACCTCAGGGCGGGTGCGGTGGTAAGTCTTCAATACGTCCTCGGGGAAATCGGTGTACTGAATAATCCAACCGCCGTCGTGACGGCCGTTGTTCCGCTACCGAAGGGCGGCAAAGCCGTGCCTCGCACGGGCGCCGTGGCGACGCGCGCCGCACGATTCCGATTCCACGGAATGCCGGAGCGATTCTTCAATATTCTTCCTGCGGAACTGAACGACCATCGCCAGCTTAGGCCGTATCCATGCGCGACCCCGGAAAGGTCGTTGATTGACTGGATTTACCTCGGGTTGAGTCCTCGAGCTGCGCTCACACCGCCGCCGCTAGAGCTCGACCTAGACGATTTGGACCTCCGCCGCCTCCGGCGCATCGCAAGGTTTTTCAGTATGGAGGAGGAGCTTCAAGGACTGTTGGCTCGTATTGCACAGTACTCAGAGTCGCCAAACGTCAAGCAGCAGGCAAACACGAGTCTCGGTATGTAGCCTCGGCCAGGTAAATGACCGGCCTACTCAAGGCTTCAAGTCCCTCTACCAAGTTTAGTAGCTCCTACCGGGGAGGCTTGCCCTGTCCGTGCGATTCGAGTTCTCCGATCCGGCGCTCGAGCTCCGCGAGCTTTGCCTGCGCGCGCTCGAGAAGCTTTTTTTGCACCTCGAAATCCTCCCGCAGCACTAGGTCAAGTCGATCGAGCCACGCCGCGAGCAGCACCCGCAGGTTGCGCTCGATGTCCTGCGCGGGCGAACCGCGCAACGCGTTGCCGATCCGCTCGTTCAACTCCTCGAACAGCGTCTTATCGATCATGTGAGGAAAATATAACCGTCCTGCACCAATTTCGGGCGACGAACGCATGATCGCGCACCGCCTTCGGGCGCTGCCCGCGAGACGATCGGCTGGCAGAGAACCAAGTCTTTGAAAGAAAGAAGAAAAAGCCCTGGCACAGGAGATGCTAAGTGTCGGGAGCAATTTTTCATCTACTAACACTCGAAGGGGTTCTCGATGCGCAAGTCCATTCTTTCACTGTCAGTCGCCGCCGCTTTGCTCGCGCCAGGCCTTGCTGCCGCCCAAGCGAGTACGCCGTCTCCGCTCACCGGAAACGCGACACTCATTACAGACTACCGGTTCCGCGGCATTTCCCAAACCCTCGGCAAGCCTGCTTTCCAAGGCGGCTTCGACTACGCCCACGCGAGCGGTTTCTACCTCGGCAACTGGAACTCCAACGTATCGGAGGCGGCTGGTTACCCTGGCGGTAACCTGGAAATGGATTTCTATGGTGGCTATAGACGCGCGTTCGGCGATTACGGTCTTGACGTGGGGTTGCTTGAATACTACTACCCGGGGTCCAAAGCCTCCGGCTCTCTCGGCGCGGCTGCATTGACCAACCCCCACTCCCCCGGAAAAACCAACAGCAGCAACGTGCACAACACCGAGTTCTACCTCGCCGGCAGCTGGAAATGGATCACGCTTAAGTGGTCTCATTCCCTCACCGATTACTTCATGGTTCCGGACACCAAGGGATCGAACTACTTGGAGGCTTCCGCGACCTACGACATGGGCAACGGCTGGGGCGTGAATGGACACGCTGGCCATCTGAGCGCGCATAACTTCAGCGAACTCGGCTATACCGACTACAAGCTCGGCGTGACCAAGGACCTGAGTGGCTGGGTGTTGGGCGCAACGCTCGTCAGCACCAATGCAAAGCACGACTGCGCTGCAGCCGACCCTTACTGCTTCGCCAAGCCTGCCGGGGGGACCTACGACGCCGGCAAGAGCACGGTCCTCCTCTCGATCAGCAAGACGTTCTGACAACACTTTGCGCCCGGCGGGCGCATGGCCCGCCGGCTGCGGGAGAACAGGATGAAATTCGTTACCGCAATCATCAAGCCGTTCAAGCTCGACGAGGTGCGCGAGGCGCTCTCGGCGATCGGCGTGCAGGGGATCACCGTGACCGAGGTGAAAGGCTTCGGCCGGCAAAAGGGGCACACCGAGCTTTACCGTGGCGCGGAGTACGTCGTCGATTTCCTGCCCAAGGTGAAGATCGAAGCCGCGATCAAGAACGAAATGCTCGAGCAGGTGATCGAGGCGATCGAGAAGTCGGCCAACACCGGGAAGATCGGCGACGGCAAGATCTTCGTCTTCGATCTTCAAAAAGTCATCCGCATCCGCACCGGCGAGACCGATGCGGCGGCGCTCTAGGGGAGAAACGACATGAAGAACTTGCTAGCACGCTTGGCGCTGCTCGGATCGATCGCCGCCTTTGTGGCTTCGGCGAGCTGCGCGTTCGCGCAGGACAAGCCGCCCGCTGCGGGCGCCGAGGCCAAACCTGCTGCAACAGCACCTGCGGCGCCTGCGGCAGCGCCGGCCGCCGCGCCGAAATGCGGCGACAAGGGGTTCGACTGCAACAAGGGCGACGTTGCCTGGATGATGACCTCGACGGCGTTCGTGCTGCTGATGACCGTACCGGGTCTCGCGCTGTTCTACGCGGGCATGGCTCGCACGAAGAACGCGCTGTCGACCGTGATGCAGAGCTTTTCCATCTTCTGCGTCGTCGCCGTGCTGTGGGTGATCTACGGCTATAGCATCGCGTTCACCGCCGGCAGCAACCCGTTCTGGGGCTCGCTCGACAAGCTGTTTATGCTCGGCGAGGACCCGGCCAGCGCGGTCGCCGCGACCTTCAGCAAGGGACAGTACCTGCCGGATTTCGTGTACTGCATGTTCCAGCTCACCTTCGCTGCGATTACGGTCGCGCTGATCTGCGGCGGCTACGCGGAGCGCTTCAAGTTCTCCGCGATGATCCTGTTCAGCATCCTGTGGTTCACCTTCGCGTACCTGCCGGTCGCGCACATGGTCTGGTATTGGGATGGCCCGGATGCTTATACGACCGCGAAGGCGGCGGAGGTGGCGAACAGCCACGCCGGCTTCATCTTCCAGAAGGGTGCGCTCGACTTCGCCGGCGGCACCGTGGTGCACGTCAATTCAGGTATCGCCGCGCTGGTCTGCGCGCTGATGCTCGGCAAGCGCAACGGCTACGGCAAGGTGCCGATGCCTCCGCACAGCGTCATGATGACCGCGGTCGGCACCGGCATGCTGTGGATGGGCTGGTTCGGCTTCAACGCGGGCTCGGCGTTGGAGGCCAATGGCGGCGCCGGCATTGCGTTCTTCAACACGTTGTTCGGCACCGCCACGGCGGGTGTCGCCTGGGCGCTCACCGAGTGGATCGTCAAGGGCAAACCGAGCCTTCTGGGCATCTGCTCTGGGATCGTCGCGGGTCTGGTGGCGATCACGCCAGCGGCCGGCTATGTCGGACCGGTGGGGGCGTTTGTCACCTGCGCCATCGCCGGCGTGCTCTGCTTTTTCGCCGTGACCAAGGTCAAGTCATGGCTGGGCTACGACGATGCGCTCGATACCTTTGGCGTGCACTGTATCGGCGGGGCGATCGGCTCTCTGGGCACGGGCACTTTCGTCAATCCGGCGTTCGGCGGCACCGGCGTCTACGACTACGTCGCCAACAAGGTGGGGGGCTTTGACGCCATGGCGCAGATCATTTCGCAGCTCTGGGACATCAGCATCACGCTGGTCTGGTCGGGAGGCGTCGCCTTCCTGATCATGCTGCTCCTGAAGTTCACGATCGGCATCCGCGCGAGCGATGAAGCACAGGAAGAGGGGCTCGACCTCGCCGACCACGGCGAAAGAGCCTACAACTACTGATCCGCTCTTTTTTCTCAGCGATGAGGGGCCGGCTAGACCGGCCCCTTTTCTTTGGTGATATGAGATTTCCCGTACTCAAGGTGAACGGCTTGCGGCAGTCGTAGCACCTGTAGACGCCGATCCGGGTGCTCTTGCCATGCATCTTCTGTTCCGGAGAGCGTCTCGCCTGTCTTGGAGAAATGGCTGCTCCGCGTCCCACAAAGCGCCCAGCTCGCCGATCAGGTGATACAAGAGGTAAATGCCCGTTTCCGTACGGGCGTACTGCGGGTCTTCGGTAGTCTCGTTTTCGAGGTATTTCTTGCAGAGCTGCTCTATCTCAGCAAAGTTATCGTCGTAGAAACTGTCGTCACTAAGCCGCCGCTGCAATTTTCCCTTTAGTCGTTCGAAGCTGCTCAACTGCTTTGACCGCCTTGGGGAAGTCAGACGTTATAAAGATCGCTTTGACTTTGCCAAAACGCTTTTCTAGCTCCGCCTTTCCGCCCTCTTCCCTATCGATAAGGACGATGATCCCCACGATCCGATAGCCTGCCGCTTTGAACTCCTCACACGCCTGCAAAGTGGAGTTCCCTGTTGTCATTACGTCATCTATGACCACAATCGGGGTGCCGCGATCCAACTCGTTTTCTATTCTGAGCATCGTGCCGTGCTTTTTGGGCTCCTTCCTAACAATGGAGCCCTGTATATGCATTTCGCGCTCAAAGGATCGCAACGCTACCGCAGCCGTAATGAAATCGGCCCCCATCGTTAAACCGCCAATTGCTTTCGGTTGCTGATGCAGCTTCTGGATTTCCTCAAGGAACGCTTCGGCGATTAAGCTGAGGCCCTCGCCATCAAGCGTGATGTTTTTACAGTCAAAGTAGTAATTCGAAAGAGCCCCATTGCTGAGCTTGAACGGCTTATCGCTGATCTTGAGGCAACGTTCCTCGATGAGCGCGCGAAGTCGCGTCCAGTCCTGTCTACGCATTTTTGTTCCTCCCGTTTTTGCGCGGCTTTTCATCGGCATCAGTTGTACGTACTGCTAAAAAGGGAGGTAGTACCGGGAAACTGAAATTATACCCACCAGCCCCCCTAATCCTCATGACCCTCTCGGCGGTTTTTGACTTCGCGCAGGCCCACTACTTTGCGGCTGGTCCTCAAATACGCTTCCACGCGCTCGCGGACTCCAAGCTTCGCCTCTTCGCGGTAGATGCATTCAGCCACCGCTTGGCGAACTTGACCTGCGAATGAAGGGGCGATTGCAGCGGTGGCCCTAAGGGCCTCAAGATGATCTAGTTGCGAGTCGTAGAGGCTCACATCCTTCGTGGTGGACGGAGGGCCAGGCGGTCGCCCAGGTCGGCCATGTGCTTCCCCGTTATTACCTGCTTTAACCTGTATTAACCCGTACTATAGGGATAAAACCGGGGAAAATCCACTCGCGTTCTGGCGCGCGCCCACAGGGCTGGTCGAAAGCGCAGTAATCATCGAAGACAAGGATCTTAAGGATCTTGAGGAATTCCTCAACGCGCCAGAGCCATCTCCGATGGAGAAACTTATTTTTGAAATTCGTGATCTAAAGCGCGCTCATTGCGAGGTGACGAACGCTAATACGGTCTCAAGCGCGTTTGCAGCACGTGCCGTACGGGGCTGCCAAGTAGTGCTGTGGATAATCGCCGTGTTAATGGGAGTCGGCCTGTGGCGGCATTGGTAGCCTTTAGCCAAGTACACACTCGGGTTTTCTTTCTATAGGGAAAGTTTCTCCAGCAGGACGAGAAGCTGGGCCCTTTCGCCGGGGTTGAGCCGAGCGGCGACGCGGCGCTCGTGAAACTCGATGCGGCGCTTAAGCCGCGCGAGCAGCGTGCGCCCCGAACGGGTGAGCCATAGCCCGTTGGTGCGCCGGTCCTCACCGCGCCGGCGCTCGATGAGGCCGCGCTCCTCGAGCGTATCGACCACACCCACCATGGTAGAGCGGTCCAGGCCAACCGCCTGTGCGAGGCGGCTCTGGGTGACGCCGGGATTGGCGTCGACGAGCAGCAGCATCCCGGTGCGACCCGGGGACAGGTCGGACACGCTTTCGGCGAAGTCGCGGAACACCGCCTGCTGCGCAAGCCGCAGCCGGTAGCCGAGCAGCCCCGGCAGCATGCCGGGCTTGAGCCCGGCGCGATCCCAGGTCATTTTGTTTGGACCCCAAACGATTTGATACCATCGTAGTCGAGCGCTGCGCGCCATGCAAATCACTCTCGAAGGCCACGATCAGCCGGTTCCGGTGCGCGCCGGAGACACCATGCTCGAGGCGCTGCTGCGCGCGGGCGTCGCCTTCCCGTTCTCGTGCCAGGCCGGCAACTGCGGCACCTGCAAGTGCGAGCTGATCTCGGGCGATATCCTCGAGCTCGAGCACTCGGAGCATGCGCTCGCGCCCGAGCAGCGCGCGAAGGGCATCATCCTCGCCTGCCGCACCCAGGTCTGGGACGATGCGGTGATTCGCCGCATCGATGCCGAGGACCTGGTGATGCATCCCTCGCGCGTCATGCGCTGCCGGGTACTCGAGCTCGAGGCGCTTACTCACGACATCCGGGGCGTGCGCCTCGCGATCGAGGCGGGCGGACCGCTCACTTTCTCTGCAGGACAGTACGCGCAGCTCGAGTTCGCCCCGGGCCTGTCGCGCCATTATTCGATGGCCAACACCCCGCACGAGCCGGAGCTCGTGTTCCACGTGCGCCACATGCCGGGTGGGCGCACCAGCCGCTACGTCGCCGAGCAGCTGAAGATCGGCGACAAGGTCAAGGTGTCCGGGCCGTTCGGGGTTGCGTACCTGCGCGAGCGGCACGCGGGCCCGGTGCTGCT
>Ga0209577_10000170_pt1 | contig 63163 bp, 51 predicted proteins | sample GraSoiAngelo_109_FD_185874 | JGI IMG/M metagenome (GOLD analysis project Ga0209577, IMG submission 185874) | Grasslands soil microbial communities from the Angelo Coastal Reserve, California, USA - 14_0903_12_20cm (SPAdes) (version 2) | ecosystem: Environmental > Terrestrial > Soil > Grasslands... | reverse complement strand
TATGCTCGACCATCCGAACTCTCCGGGGCTTGCAGAAATTCTTTCCGGCGACGTGGCCCCCGACGAAGCCATTGTGGCGACCAATCAGAAAAATCTGTTCATTCTTCCGGCCGGCATGGTTTCTTCTCCTCCGCCGGAACTCTTTGCTGGGACGCGCTGGCAGGAATTTCTTGGCCACTGCGGCGAAATGTTCAAAGTCATTCTCATCGACGCGCCGCCCATTCTTCCCCGGGTGGATTTCGAGCTGATCAGTGCGGCCTGCGACGGCATTGTCATGGTTGTGCGAGCGCATCACGGTCAGCGGGAAAGGCTCCAGAATACGGCGAGCACACTCGATAGGAAGAAACTTCTTGGCGTAGTATTCAACGCCACGGATGTCAGCGCGAAGGATTACCACGGTTATGAGTACGGCTACGGATATGGCAAAGACTGAGGCGAGTTTTCAAAAGGGTCTCCGTTCGTTTCGAAGGCGGGCCCTAAATGCATCCCTGCAAGGGGCAGTTTGAGGTAAAGCGATGTATCCGAATCTGAAGTTACAGCTTTTCAGAAGCTCCGTGCGCCAGAACTTCCTTGCGCGCGAAGTGGGCATCGACGAGAGCATCTTGAGCAAGATCATTCACGGCTATCGTGAGCCTTCTAAAGAACAGCGGCAGTTGCTGGCAAACTACCTGGCAGTGGAAGAAACCTGGCTCTTTGAAAAATTCGAGATCGCCTCGCGGGCGCGCTCGGCGGGCAATCACGGCGCTCCTCAGGAAATGAAAGAAGACATCACTTAGCCTTCAGGCCGCGCTTCCCTCCATTCCTGATCCTCTCCTCCGATGTCGCCCGCAATTGTGCGGGCGTTTCCAGAATGAGGACACCGATCGCAGGTTCAAAGATGAGCGCTTCTCTACGAGGTTCGCGAAGTGGACCGTTGCCGGAGTCGGGTAGAGCTGAGAAGGGATAGAACTTTGCCACTTAGTGGAAGGAAGTGGGGACTATTCCAACAGCTGAGCTGCGAAATTTGCCTGCCATAGATGGATATAAGCGTTGTATTATGAATAGGATACGCCGTAGAACGTCTTGTTAGAATCTTATGCCCTCCTGGTAGCGTAATTGCACCTTTCAAGTTCAGAAGTTTCACGATCCCGATTCAAGGAAGATTTGGGTATCGGTAGGGCAATTGTCCATTCATGAGCCTCGAAATCGATCATAAGTTGGACTTATCCGCCAAGGCCGGTTTCGTCTTTGGCCAAGGTGCTGCCATTCAAGCACTGAACACGATGGTGGCCGACATCGCGCGTACGGACATCGCCGTTCTCTTGATTGGGGAGAGTGGCAGCGGTAAAGAAGTCTACGCGAGACTCATTCATCGTCTCTCTGGCCTAAAAGATGCGCAGTTAAAGAAAATTAGCTGCGCAGCGCTCGATCCCGGGCGCCTGCTTGGGCAGGTGCAGGATTGCTTGCGAACTGGAGCAGAGGACCACAGCGCGGGCTCCTTATTTCTAGATGGAGTGGAGGAGCTCGACCTCGCCTGCCAGCGCGTGCTGCTCTCCTTGCTCCCGGACGGCGAGCGGAACGGGAAAACCGATGAGATGACCGCGCGATTGATCTCCTCCACTACCCGCAACCTGGAAAAAGAGACTGAAGCGGAGCGCTTTCGCCGGGAGCTGTATTTCCGGATCAGTGGGGTATGCCTCCGCCTGCCACCGCTGCGCGATCGCAAGGAAGACATTCCGGCACTGCTCGAATGCTTTTTAACCAGACATGCCGCTGAATTGAAGAAGACGGTTCCGGTTTTGAACAGCGAAATGATGGGACTTCTCGCCTCCTATAGCTGGCCGGGGAATATTCGCGAGCTTGAGAATGTGGCCAAGAAGATCGTGGCTGTCGGGGATGCCCAGGTGGCGCTCGAGGATCTGCGAGCCGCGCCGCCGGGGCCTCCGCAGGTAAGTGGCGGACCGCGGGTTTCATCACTCAAGGTGGCTGCCCGCGCCGCGTCGCGGAGGACGGAACGTGAGCTGATTCTGAAGGCGCTCGAGCACACGCAGTGGAACCGCAAGCGCGCCGCTCGAGAATTACAGATCAGCTATAAAGCCTTGTTATACAAAATTAGGCAAACTGGCTTACGGGTATCCAAATCTGAGGAGTAGTGGGAGGACGCAATGAATTTCTCAACCGGCCTGGTTATGGCAGCTTGGCTGGCTTTTGCTTTCGGGCAGGCGCAGGAAGTGCAAGAGCCGGCTGCAACGGAAACGGCAGCAGATAAAACGGCGGCGAGTGCGAAATCTCGGACGGCATCGCTGGGGACTTTGAATGATGCGGAGTACAAGATTGGTCCGCAAGACGTTCTGCGTATCGATGTTTGGAAAGAGGCAGAGGTTTCGCGGGCCGTTCCTGTCCGACCAGATGGAAAAATTTCTTTGCCTTTGTTGAACGATGTGCAGGCCGCTGGCCTGACGCCCATGCAACTCTCCGGGGTCATCGCTGATGGCCTAAAAAAATACATGAACGGTCCACAGGTTACCGTGAGCGTATCGGAAATTAACAGTCGGCGGATCTATGTGACCGGGGAAGTCACGCGCGCGGGCGCCTTTCCGCTGCTGCCTAACATGACAGTATTGCAGGCGCTTTCAAGTTCCGGTGGGTTCACACAATTTGCCAAGCTCAAAAACATCTACGTCTTGCGCATCGAAGATGGCAAACAGGTGAAACTTCCCTTCAACTACAAAGATGCAGTCAACGGCAAGAAGCCTGAACAAAATGTTTTGCTGCAACCTGGCGATGTAATTGTGGTGCCTTAGGGGATTCAGATGAAACGACACATACGATTTTTGGTGGGATCGGCCTGCGTGGCAGCTCTCTTCCTCAGCACTTCTTTGATCTCAGCACAGGAGGATAACTCCAGGCCAAGACCTGCGGCCCGCGAGTATCCGCCGCTGATCGAAGGTTTGGGCGAGCAGGATTCGAATGGCGGTCACGGGTCAACGACCAACCTGAATGCGGACACCCGCCCGTTGACTGGCGTGCAGAATCCTACGCTGGGTACCCCAGGAATTCGTCACAGTTACTGGTTGCCAGGCTTCCAGTACGCAAATACCGCCCGGTCAAGCGCGCTGAACCAAGCAACTTCTTTGGGCTGGAATACGACCAGTCTTGCCACCGCAAACTTAAGTCTGCTTGAAACTTGGAGCCGGGCACAGCTGGCCGTGAACTATTCGGGGGGCGCAAGCTTTTCCTCGGACAGCGCACAAGACAATTCTCATTTTCAGCAGTTGGGTCTCGTAGAAATGTTCGATTGGGGGAGATGGCAGCTGTCCTTCCTCGACCAGTTTTCGTATCTCCCCGAAACCCAGTTCGGCTTCGGTGCCGGAACAGCTCTGTCCATCCCTGGTACCGGTGGTCCTCTCGCGCCTCCTCTGCCGGGTCTGCAGGGTAGTTATGTACCCAACCAAAGTATTTTCACGACGTTTGGCCCTCGTTACAGCAACGCCTTTGCGACTCAAGCGGCCTACACCGTCAGCCCCCGAGGATCAATCACGGCAGCGGGCACCTACGGTATCCTCCGGTTTATCGAAGCGGGAAACATCGAGAGTAATAATGCAAACTTCAGTGTCGGTTACAACCACGTGTTGACGAGCGCGGACACGCTCGGAGTTCAGTACCGCTTCAGCGGTTATCGCTATATTGGCAATCCACAAGCGGTCGACGATCAAGTTGTCCAGTTTATGTACGGTCGAAAGATCACTGGGAGAATTGCTCTGCAACTATTTGGCGGACCCGACGTCACCACCCTCCGGGTGCCAGCTAACAACTCTACGAACAGGGTTTCGGGATCCGGAGGGGCCAACCTCACCTACGCCTTGAATCGAGGTAATATGGCGCTGAGTTATGATCATAGTATCAGTGGTGGGAGTGGGGTTTTTGCCGGAGCGAACACAAATCAATTGCAGTTTAGCCTTGGTCGTCAACTCTCCCGAGAATGGGCGGCAAGTCTCAATGTAGGCTATTCCCGAAACGCGAGCGTTGTCAGTCCCGCTTCTTCACAGGTATATAATTCATGGTACGCAGGGGGTGGGCTGAGCCGACCGTTTGGACGAAACGCCGATTTTACGATCGGTTACACATCCCAATTCCAAGCATCGAATCAAGCAGTTTGCGCTGCAGGTACGTGCAGCACGAACTTCACATTGCAACAGATTACTCTCGGGTTCCGGTGGCATACTCGACCCTTCGTGTTGCGATAGGCCTGATTCGCGAAAATATTGGTGTTTGCGGAGTAATTGTTTGCCCGAAGAAAATCAGCTAGCAATGGGGCAACATCGGCGGGAGATAGCGAGAGTCTAGAGACCATGTACAAGAGCTTTTTCGGGCTAAAAGAAAACCCGTTCAACGTCAATCCAGATCCGCGCTACCTCTTTCTTACCAAAGAGACCGAGGAAGCGCTAAGCGGACTGATGTATGGCGTCCAGAATCGCAAAGGTTTCATTACTCTCACCGGTGAAGTCGGCACAGGAAAAACCACCCTCATAAACCGCCTTCTGGACTGGTTGCATCAACGGCGGGCAAGGACTGCGTTTCTATTTAATTCCCGGATGAATACGAATCAAATGTTCGATTTCATTCTGGCGGAGTTTGGTATTTCCTGCGACTCTCAGACGAAGAGTCAGCAGTTAATGCGACTCAATCAATGGCTTCTCGAGCGTTACCGTGCCGGTGAAACTACCGTGCTCATCGTGGACGAAGCGCAGAATCTGACCTACCCTGTGCTCGAAGAGATTCGGCTGTTGACCAACCTCGAGACATGCACGGAAAAGTTGCTGCAGATCGTATTGTCTGGACAGCAAGAGTTGGAAGAGAAACTGATGCTGCCACAACTGCGACAACTCCGGCAGCGCATCATGCTCCGCTGTAAGACGACCCCTCTGACGAAAGAGCAGACCCATGACTATATCGCCGAGCGGCTGAGGATCGCCGGAGCATGCGGTGAGCTGATTTTCAGCCCGAAAGCCGTCGAAACGATCCATTTGTATTCATTGGGCATTCCGCGCGTGGTGAATCTGCTTTGCGAACACTCCCTCATCAATGCTTACGCTGAACAGCAGCGACCGATCTCACCCAAAATTGTTGAAGAGGTCGCGCATGAATTTCAGCTTGACGAGGTCGAACCAACTGCGCCCGCGGAAAGCACACGCATCCAGGCGGATGTTTATAATTCGGATGCTTTCATTCAGAATCTCGGAGAAGCGCTTTCGCGGTTCCGGATGAGCTCTCCGGGGACGACACCGACCCGCGGAAGAAAGTAAGGACGCGAAATTGCGACGATTCGCCGCAATCAGCCTCCTTTCTCCTGGCTGATGCGTGCAAGCCTTTCCGCTTCTGCCAAACCTTCACGCCCACTAAACCTACACGGAATCATGCTCGAACTGGGGTGTTGTCACATTTCAGGATGGGACAGGGATATTTACCGACAGCGAATTCAAAAGGCAAGCGGTGGGGAAAGGATCTAAGAGGCTGACCACAGCGGGATAAGAAACTCTGCCCAACTTACGCGTCTGATTGTGACCGTGTTTACTAAGAGTGTATGAGAGAGAATGATGCCTTTGTGGATGCTTTGGATGTGTCCACGAGAGGAAATCGTGGACACAATCGAGCGAATGCTTCCGCTAAGAGTTGGAGTAAAAAAGCATCGGCGAACGGTCGAAGAAAAGCGGGCGATCATCGAAGAACCTTGGAGGTCGGTGCATCGCTGGGCAGGATTGCACGGCAACATGACGTGAACGCGAATCAGGTGTTTTATTGGCGCAAGCTGTATCGCGAAGGGCGGCTGGGAACTAACACAAGCACAAGACTTCTCCCCGTAAGGGTTTCGGCTGCCCTATATTCGAGACCATGGTGATCGAACTCCCCCAAAGGAAATCTACGGATCACTGGCAGTCGTGGAGTTGGTTGTTTTACGCAGGGCGCTCGTGTGTTTGTTGCGATGATTGGGCTGCTGCGGGAACACCCATCTGGATCGCCGCGGGAGTCACGGATCTGCGGCGTGGCTTTACAGGCCTGAGGGAATCAATTGGTGCCATCCGGTTCGCAGCTATGGCCCGCAGATGGCGGTGTGAGAGAAAAGTGTTTTGCGCTTTTTGTGTGCATTTTCATCGTGCTGTAAAAGAAGTGCGGCAAACTTTGCGTAATCGCTTCCGAGAATCTTCCCGGTCTCGATCAATTCGAACCTGAAGCACTGAAGGCACGCATCCTCGCGCAATATGCGCAGATTCTTACGCAGAACCAGGCACTTCTCTCGACTCGAGCAAGAGTTCCCAATAGAACGGCGCTTGAGACTCTGGACACGCTCCTTCCTATTCGGATCACCTTTGCTGGGGCTGGCGGTTCTGCTAGGCGTCATCGTCATTCGGTGGAATTCGTACGCGTCCGGCCAATCCATCTTCCGCGGCTGAGGGTCACGGGTAATACTTTCCCCGACAAACGAGAACCTTGCGCGTAGTGCCCATGCGCTGCGCGAAGGCGGAGGGGATGTCGATTCGGGAGTTTTACCGACAGCGGCGATTGCGGGAGAGCCAGTTCTATTGGTGGCAACACAAACTGAAGGAAGGTCGGCAAGAGCCCAGGATAGCAAAGCCAGGCATGCGTGGAGGAGCGGCGAGTTTTGCTCTGGTGAGTGAAGGCCAGGGAAACATGCTGGCGGGTCTAGAGCTGGTGCTTCGGGACGGATATCGGCTGCGCATCAGCCAGGGAGTCAAGGAAGAGACCCTGCGAGCGGTACTCGCGGTCTTGGAGCCGTAAAGGAACAAATAAGGATGCTGAGTTTTCCGGCGGCGATCAAAGTGTACTTGTGCACGGTGGCCTGCGACATGCGTTGCTCCTTCGACGGACTCTCGATGATGGCCGAGCATGTGATCCACTGCAATCCCTTCTCCGGGCACCTGCTGGTGTTCTGCAATCGGCGGAGTGATCGGCTCAAGATTCTGTACTGGGATCGAGATGGTGGGCGATCTGGTACACGCGGCTGGAAGCGAGTACTTTCCAGTTTCCTTTCGCCGAGACCGGGCGGAAGGAGATCGCGGCCTGGGAGTTGGGTCTGCGGCTGGAAGGAATCGATCTTAGTAAGGGGCGGCGAAGAAAACGCTACAGCCTGCCCCCAACGGCAACGCAACATCAGGAAAGCCAGAACGCGGTTGCACCGCAAGTGCGTTCCTGAAAACCTAGCCACTGCCCTTCGCCCCGTGCCCACGGGTAGTCTTGGAAACCACCGGAGATCGCTTCTTTCCGCTCCGCTTGGCGAATTCGTCCTCCACCGCGGCCCGAAACAGCTGGTAATGGTCCTTCAGACGCTGCACGTAGTCCGGGGATTCGAGTAGGAACTTGAATAGATCCAGAAGCACGGGCGAATACTGGGTTTGTGCGGCAAGTGGATCGAGCAAAGGGCCCTGCCACTGGGACCGATCCCAATCGGGTGCTCCGGCCCATTTCTGGTAGAACTCCCCACTCTCCCAACCATAGTTGATAGTGGCCCAAAACTTCTTCCATCCCGTGCTCGGCCGGAGAACGGCGATGACCACCCGCCGACAGTCACAGACCGGCTCATTGCAATACAATTCGAAAAACCCATAGTCTCCGTCGGGCAGATCGTTTCTTCCGGTGACCGTCAGCGACCTGGTCTCCCGAGCTCCCAGTTCCTTGAACCTTTCCACAAACGGCGTCATGGGCATGGCGAGATTGTATCTCGGATGGGGATCACACGGATGGAGGAAGAGATCCGGTGGAGGGAAACCAAGAAAGAATCAAGAAAATCTCGGAAATATGGAAAGAAAAGGCTTGACAGAATCCGATATCGGATATGAACACTTCCCAAATCGCGCGCAAGATCGAGCAACTCAAACGGCAACTCGCTCAGTTGGGGCCCAAGCATCCCGGCAGCCTGAGCGCGCAATACAACGTGTGCGGCAAGCCGAGCTGCCGCTGCAAAGACCCTAAAGAACCCCAGAAGCACGGCCCCTATTACCAGCTCAGCTTTACCTGGCGGGGCAAGAGCCGGACTCGCTTCGTGCGTGCTGAGCGCCTGGCTGGGCATGGCGCCGCTCAGCTGCCGGTAGCCGAAGAACGGAGCGGACATCACCACCGGTGCCCTCCCCCAGCTACACCACGCCTCCGTACAAAGAACCCGCAAGTCTGCTGTTACTCAATGGGGTGATCTATCTGAGCCGGACTTCGCACTGTGATTACGCGCCCTACTCCTGCTGGGTGTGAATCCACTGTGCAACAGCTCAGCATGATCACTTTACCCCCAACGACAGCGAGGGCTCCGTGTAGACGTCCAGCGGGCGGGCGCCTTTTCCTACCCAGGCACCACCCCAACTATCTCTGCCCATGGAACGTCGAACCTGGAAGGTCGCTCCGCTATCCGACTTTCTGATAGTGACTAGGCGGGTCAATCTATAGACTGCCGGTCCGAAGCTCGTGAAAGCGATTCTATTCGGGGCATCCGCCAGATCACACTAGTGTGGAATCCCTCGCGCAGGAATTAGCAGCGTTAGAGAGAAACTGCCTCCGCACCGAGGCACGGAGGCAGAATCAAAATCCGAGGTTTGGCAGAATCAAGCTGACTGCTGCTGGCTCCGCCGGATGAGAAGAAACATCGAGACAACTCCGATTAGCAAAAGCACGGCCGTGGCCGGCTCAGGGGTCTGCACGATGAATTCTTGGACTTGACCGGTATAGGTGAGTGTCCCTGTGTTGGTGATAATCATAAAGTTCGCTGGATTGATTTGGACGTAATTAGCTGCGGCCAGAGCCAGCCACTGCGCCACGGTAGTACCATCAGCATTGGCGAAATTCGTGGGCTCCGCCCCAGGTGTCATGAGGTCCCAGAGAGCATATTGCAGGCTGACGTAGTCCCCAGAATGAGAAGTGAATTGAGTTACGAGCCAAGCGGCTTCTTCGTACAGAGTTTGCGGGTTCACGGCACCAAGATGGAGGTTGACGGAGCCATTCCCGTAACGCGTGTTCGAGAAATTGCCCGACGCCAGACTGGTCACGTTCGCATTCCAAAGCTGGTTCATAGAAACTTCATTATTGATATCGTCGCAGAACAAGACCACCGTTTGAGCGCTGGACGTTCCGTAGTTCATTATCCCGGTGTACGGGCTGACGTAATACACTCCGTTATTCGCGCCATTCACACCGGTGAACTTCATTTTCGTCGTGGTGTCCGCCTGCGCCAGCGGCGTTACGATCATGAGCGCAGCTAGAACCCACACAGCCCTTAAAAACGTCATCTTGATTCTCCGTAGTTATACTGGGCCATCGCTGCGGCGACGCTGCTACTGCTAAGAGCAATCGTGCTACCAAAAAACATGCCATCGTATGTTATTGTAAATAAAATAGTTAGCTATAAAATAGCACATATCGCACAGCAAATGTTTTTCCGAAAGGAGGCTTAGGTTTACAACCGCTCCATTAAGGGCCGCTTTGAGAAACTTAGGGTAGAGTCGTTGCCCTAAATTCTCATGTCCCGAGGCCGCCTGGCGTAAGCAAACTATTACCCGTGGCCTTCATCATCCCGCCAGGAAAATTGCACCGTTTCGGGGATCGGAACCTTCGAGGCACAAAAGTCGCTAATGAATCTGGATGGCGCTGACCTTCGGCAGGTCGACGGAGCCAGAAGTAAATTGAATGGTTATACGATTATTGATTACCGTGACCGGGAAAGTCTTGTCGATAGCGGTGAGCGCAGCTCCGGCCGCGGCAACAATATCAAAGTTGGTCAAGACCGTGTCCGTATAAGCCGCACCGCCGGAATGTACGAGGATCGGGCTGAACGGGGGAACGAGCGATACCGTAGCGCTGGAAGCTTGCGTAGGGTCTGCCACGCTGGTAGCGGTGACGTACACTGTCTGCGCTGCGGTGATTGACGACGGTGCGGTGTAGAGACCGGCTGTCGCTCCAGATGTGACAAGCGTTCCGACCTGCGGGCTGTAGGTCCAGGTGACGCCAAGGTTGGTCGTGCCCGTAACCGTTGCTGCAAATTGCTGACTCTGCGAGGCAAGCGGCGAAGCGCTAGTCGGGCCTGGATGCCGATGCCGGTACCCGCCTTGATCTCGATGGCGCTAATTTTCGGCAAATCCGCAGATCCCGTGGTGAATTGGATCGTGATCGAACTGCCAGTTACCGTTACAGGGAAGGATTTATCAATCGCGGTGAAAGCTGCCCCTGCCGCGGCCACGATATCAAAGTTCGTTAGGACTTACGTTCCGTTGATCGAGGTATTGAAGAGCCGTCTTCCTGTCGTAGTCCAATAGATTTCGGCGAACTTGAGGATCACCGTGTATTTTCCGGGAGGCACGGTGAACTGATAAGCGGAATTACCGTACGCTCGGTCTGGTAAAGAGCGGGATCGGGCGTGTTGGCGATGGCCTTCGTGGTGGATGCAACCTGTCCTCCTGTAAAGCCTGTGTCCGCGCTCCAATTGTTCCCCAGGGAGTCGGTGTAAGCGCTGCCACCGGAATGGACAAAAATCGGAGTAAACGAACCTGCTGGCGGCAGAAGATTGACAGTGGCAGTTGCCGACTTGGTGCTGTCCGCCTGGCTGGTAGCGATCACAGAAACAGCTTGAGCTGTTGTTACGGAAGCTGGGGCGGTATATAGGCCATTGGCTGTTAGTGTGCCAACTAGAGGACTGTAGGTCCAGGTGACAGCCGTTGTTAGCGTTTCCTGCAACGCTGGACGTGAACTGTTGTTGTTGAGAAGCATATAAACTCGCGGTCGTGGGACTAACCTGAACAAAAACCCCGGAGGCAGAGCTGATCTCGATAGCACTGATCTTGGGCAAATCGGCCGAGCCAGATGTGAATTGAATTGCGACGGTGCCGGTGGAGGTCATCGTTGCAAAGGTCTTGTCGATCGCCGTGTATGGAGTACCTACAGCTGCGATTATGTCAAAATTGGTCAGCACCGGGGTACCGTTGATCGCCACATTGAAAATGCGTTTCCCCACAGAGGTCCAGTAGAACTCGGCGAACTTTAGAACGACATTGTAGGTGCCGTTCGGCACGGTGAATTGGTAGGTGAAGTTGCCGTAGCGCTCTGTCTGGTAGAGCTTTGGATCCGCGGTATTCGCGATGGAATGAGTGCTGCTCGCCGTGGAGCCACCTGAGAAATTCTTATCCGCGCTCCAAACCTGCGTCTGGCTATCTGTATAACAAAGCCCGCCCGCATTCACGAGGATCGGTGAGAATGGGTTGGTGTTGAGCGCAATCGAAAAGCCGCCGGGCAAAGTGGCGATCTGACCATCTGTATCTATGATTGAGATCGTATTTGTGCCGACGGTGGCGTTAGCGGCGATGGAAATGTTCGCGGTGATCTGAGTGGCCGAATTGTAGGTACAAGAATTCACGGTAATTCCAGGGCCGAAGCTGCAGACGGGTCCGGGCAGGAAATTGGTGCCGGTTAAAACGACTGGCAGATTCAATTGCGACTGCATACCGGTGTTCGGGCTGGCGGAAATGAGGGCTGGCGCTGGCCCCAGTGGCACGATTGTGTACACGCTGCTGGCCACGGCGTTTTGAGAGAGCCGCTGGCTACGGCAATGGCCTGGATGGTTTCCGTGGCCGTGACGCTGATGGAGCCGGTGTACACCGTCGAGGCGGTCGTCGGCGTCGCGTCTTAAGCTCTCCCACAGAGCGCGGACAACCCCCCCCAAAGGGCGGTGAATTCGCCGATTCCACGATCACACGGCTTCCGCAGCCAGCGCCTTGGGGAAGGACGAATTGTGTGATTCACAGTCCCGGCCGGCGACTAGCCTGCGACCCTGCTTCTGTTCAGAACCTTTCGGCAGGAAAAGAGCGTAAGAAACCCTATACCGAGCAACGTGATCGAGCCGGGTTCGGCCGTGGCGATGGGTGGCGTGCTGAAAGTGGTCACCAAGCCATTTGAATCGGGGTTTAAGATTGTGCTCGCACCGTAACTCCACGCCCGGCTGGTTGTGGTGCCGGTGCTGTCAGCTGCGAGATACCCGTTCCCGCTACCGTTTTGAAAGTTGGGCTGGTCCGACGCTATTACCTCGAGTAGGAGGTTACCGCTTGTCGGGTCGTAAGAAAACGGTGAGGTCAAGTTGATTGTGAACGACGGATTACTGTCGACTAAGCCCGAAAATACATCCACCAGAGTGTAGTCTCCCCCCCGGTTCGTTGTGGGATCACTTGACAGGCCGTTCACTGCCGCCCCTGTCGTCGATAAGTAAATGTCATACGTGCCGCTCAAGACGTTCGAAGTGCCGCCAAAGTTCGGATTAAAGTAAAAACTCAACGCGTTGATGGTTTGGGTTGCGCCAAAGGCGCTAGAACTATAGACCTGTTGGTAGTCGATCGTCTGCCCAGTGCTGACTCCGCTATCGTTGCAAAGGAACGGGTAGCAGTTCCCGCCACTAGTTGCCCCCACTGTGGTATCCGCCGACGCAAGCCCGCACGTCAGAAGAAAAATGACAACCATAACACCCAGTCTTAGGAATAGCTTCATGCGAATCCTCCCGCATTTGTATCGACCACCGCCTGAATCCGACCAGGTTCGATGGACCTGCCGCAGCTTGGGTCTCGTCTTGGTAGGCCTTGACGTTACACAGCCAAGGAGCCAACGGCGCAGCCCCGCAAACTACGGGCTCTTTAGTGCAATCACAATGCCAAGACGTTCAAGCGTGCATCCTCGGGCTCATAAGTCTATTTACCCTGATCTCGATAACATACAATGAGACATCCAAGCCCCTCGAATCGCATGTTTCCTTGGAGGCCAATCGGTTTCCCATTCTTGACATTCTGGCGGCGCAGTTTCAGATTTTCTTCTTCGAGTGGATTGCGCCTCGACTTCGGCCCGCGTCGCTGGGGAATCAACCTCTCGCGGATGCCGTTGGCTCGTTCTGGCCGCCAAGTGGCCAACAGCAAGGAGTACAAGCCTTCACGGCGAAGAAGAGCGCTGATACCACCGCATATCGCAATAGCGGCTTAGGCTTCTTCCAGGATGCGTTGCTTATCTTCAGCGCTGTAGGCACGCCGCTTGGCTTTGGCTACCACCTCAGGATCCGCCCGCGAAGTCGCCCCCGAATCGGCGCCCGCTTTGGCTGCCGCTGCACTCCGTTGCGGCTCGCTTCGCTCCGTTCCGCGGCAGCCAAACTCCCAAGCAAAGAACAACAGCAAGAGAATTAACAACCCCCAAGTTCGGGTTCGAGGCCGAATTCCGGCGGCAAAAGCCGTGAAAATTCGTATTGAGGCCAGTAACGTGGAACGATCAAGGGGCCTCCGTGGTGAAGTATTGATCCTCAACCTGCAAGTGACTGAATCTGTCGGAGTTCATGCGTCAGAGGAGCCTGGAAAGCCATTTCCGCTTTTGCCCTTAGGATTCCGTGAAAACAAGGGCTTGGAGACCTGATTTTTCATAACATTAAGAAAAATGGAGACTTACAGTGGAGTCAGGGTCCTGGGTTTTTGGTCACAAAGGTGCCTCTCACTTGCTTGTCATACAGACACAGTGCAAGGTCCCTAGAGACAGTTGAGCATCCCAGACGGTCGTCGAGCGATTGACGAGCCAATAGGAGACAGTCGGCGTAATCGGCCGGCGAATTTATAGATGAGAAAGTACTACCGATTCGTTGAGGGTTTTCGCAGATTCGCGAAGCAACGAATGACGCCAGAGGAAGCCATCACTCTGGCGAAAAGCTCCATTAAGAAGCGTGTAGCGGCTCGCGATGAGAACTTTCTGAACTTCGTCGAAAAGGGTGTCTTCCAGTATTCCAGTAGCCCTTACCTGAAGCTGCTTGAACCGAAGAAAATCCATTTCGACGATCTGAAAAATTGGGTTTCGAGGGATGGGATTGAAGGAGCGCTCCGTACCCTGGAAAGCGAAGGTGTGTATTTCACCGTCGACGAGTTCAAGGGCAAAGTCCCGGTGGTGCGAAACGGAGTGGAATTCTGGTGCAAGGAGGGAATGTTCGACAATCCCTTCCTCTCCTACGTGTATGAAGTGCGAAGTGGTGCCACCCGCAGCGCTGGAACCAGAGTTCGCATTGACTTCGACTATCTGCATCAGAGGTCTCTCTACGATGCGCTGTTGTTGAACATTCATGGATGCCTCGAGGCACCCATAGCTAATTGGTTTCCCGTATTCCCCGGAGCGCCCGGAATCAACTCGAGTCTGCGATTTGCGCACATTGGTAATCCCGCGCGACGGTGGTTCTCGCAGGTGCCAGAGGACCGTTTGAACGTTAACTGGGAGAAAAAGTGGGGCACAAAACTGATCTTCACCCTCGGGAAATTGCATGGCTGCCCGCTGGCGGAGCCCGAGTATGTGCCATTGGATGATGCCCTCAAGGTGGCCAAATGGGCTGCCGCCGCTTTGCAGGAGAACGAACGCTGCGTGGTTTACACCTTCGCGGCCTCGGCGGTACGAATTTGCATTGCCGCGGCGGACAACAACCTGAACATCAAGGGAACTAAGTTTCTGGTAACCGGCGAGCCGCTCACTCCGCAGAAGAGAAAAGAAATTGAAGCTTTGGGGGCTTGCGCGGTACCCGTGTACGGAATTTCCGAGGCCGGAGTCATCGCGGCGGGCTGCGAACAAGCTCACACAGAAAGCGACCATTGCCACCTCTACAAGGACACGACTGCGATCATTTCGCACCGGCAAATTGTGCCGCATTCCGATCTCTTCGTTGACTCCTATCTATTCACAACGCTGCTCTACGAATCTCCCAAACTTCTCCTGAATGTCGGAATGGGCGATTACGGCAATCTCTCGGAGCAGGACTGTGGGTGCACCTTCGGACAGGTTGGCTTCCGCACGCATCTGAGCGGAATTCGCAGCTATGAAAAACTGACCGGCGAAGGCGTGACCTTCGTGGACACCGATTTCGTTCGAATTATCGAGCGGGAACTGCCGGAAAGATTTGGTGGCAAAAGCACGGACTATCAACTGGTGGAGAAAGAAGATTCACGTGGGCTGACCCACCTGCAGTTGCTTGTGAGTCCGCGCATCGGCGAGACTCAGGAAACAAAGGTTCTGGACACGTTCTTGAACCTGCTCAAGCGCGCCGAAGATAGCCCGGAATCCTGGTCGCAGTCCGGCACGGAAATGTGGAAACAGTCGAACATGGTGCAAATTGTTCGAGAGTTCCCCATCGCGACCGCCAGCGGAAAGATCCTGCCTTTCTTTGTTTTGAAACCCAAGAGCGTTGCCAGCGCGGAACGCAGTACAGTGAGCCAAAAAATATGACACCGGACAATAAGTCAGTTGTGACCTTGGTCGAAGAGATTGTGCCGCAGCAAAGGACTCAGACGATTGGCGGAGTCGCACCAACGCACGGAAAGGAAGCCGGAACAGGTTTTCCTGCCCGAAGGCTGAGAAGGCTCAGGCAAAATGAGAGATTCCGGCGGTTGGTGCGTGAACATTCTCTGGCTATTGATGATTTGCTATTGCCCTTGTTCGTGGTGCCTGGTTACGGAATAAAACACGAGATCAATGCGATGCCGGGCAACTATCATCTTTCCATCGACAAATTGATCGAGGAAGTGAAAGAAGTTCGCGACCTCGGTATTCCCGGGATTCTGTTGTTTGGAGTGCCTGACCCCAGAGAAAAAGATCTATTTGCCACGGGCGCCTTCGCGCCCAACGGAATCGTTCAGGAAGCGGTTCGCGCGCTAAAGAAGAATGTGCCCGAAGTGTTGGTGGTGACCGACGTATGCCTGTGTGAGTACACGCCGCACAGCCATTGCGGGATTCTCGACAACGGATACCTGGTGAACGATGCGTCGAAGGAGGTGCTGGCGAAAACGGCACTCTCGCACGTGCAGGCCGGCAGCGACATGGTGGCGCCGGCAGCGATGCTCGATGGACAGATTCGTGCGCTAAGAGAAATGCTGGATAGCGACGGCTTTGTGAATACGCCAATCATGGCGTATTCGGCGAAATATGCCTCGAAACTCTACGATCCCTTCTTCAAGGAAGGCACCCAGTCGGCGTTGTCGCACGGTGACAAGAAAACCCACCAAATGGATTCCGGCAATTCCAATGAGGCGATGCGCGAGATCGCACTGGATATCGAAGAGGGTGCGGACATTGTGATGGTAAAGCCCGCGCTCTATTACCTCGACATCGTGTACCGGGCGAAGACGGAATTCAAGATGCCCTTGGCCACGTACAACGTGAGCGGTGAGTACGCCATGATCGACGCCGCCGCACGAATTGGCCGTCTGGATAAAAGGCTGATCATGATGGAAGCGTTGACGTCAATGAAACGAGCCGGCGCGGACATCATCATCACCTATTTTGCAAAGGAAGCGGCGAAGGAGCTGCAGTAGGCACGCTCCCGGTTGTCCCGCGTTTGGCCTCTCGCTCATCCATAAGCGGTGAAGGTCCACGTCTCCGAGATGTGGAATCGTGAATCTCACAATGTTCTATTGCAGAAAGACCGTGAAACACGCGAAGTGTGAAAAGGCCGGCCACCGGCAATCGACATGGAAATAGTGCTCATAGGGATCAGCCACCGTACCGCGAGCATTGAGCTGCGCGAACGCCTCACGTTTCGCGTTGAACAGGCCTGCGAGGCCGCCGATCAGTTGCGCGCCCGCGGAATCCTGAAAGAAGTGGTCATCCTGTCCACCTGCAACCGCACGGAACTCTACGGCGTCACTCGCGAGCGCACAGCGGACAACCTGAGTGCAATGGAAATGTTTATTGCGTCGTATCACCAGGTCGCACAGCAGGAATTCAAGGCCGCACTATACCGGCATACGGATCGCGATGTAGTACGCCACATTTATCGAGTAGCAGCCGGTCTGGATTCGATGCTGTTGGGCGAATCGGAAATTCTCGGCCAAGTCCGCGAGGCCTATCGGGTTGCGATGGATCATGGGGCAACCGGGCGTGTGCTAAACCGGCTATTCCAGTCCGCGCTGGAAGTGGGAAAGCGAATTCGCACCGAGACGCAGATCGCAACCAGACCCATGTCCGTGGCGTTTGCGGGAGTGAAGCAGGCGGAAGCACTCTTGCGCGGCCTAGAAAATCAGCGCGTCTTGATCGTGGGAGCGGGTGTCACGAGCGAGCAGGTAGTGAAACACCTGTGTGACCGAGGTGTTCCCCAATTCCGGGTTCTGAATCGCACCCTGGAAAATGCCAAGGCCTTGGTGGCGCGTTATGGAGGCGAGGTTTGGTCGTGGGGAAAACTCCCCGAAGTCTTGGACTGGCCGGATCTGATCGTCAGTTCGGTTTCGACCCCGGAACCCATCATATCCAGGCAGATGGTGGAAACGGCCATGGTCGCCAGGGGACATCGTCCGCTGATGATGATGGATCTCGGTGTTCCACGAAATATTGCTGTGGATGTGAGTGAAGTCCCCAACATTCAGCTGAGTGATATCGATGGCCTGACGGAAGTCGTCGAGGAGAACAAGAAAGCTCGCGAAGAGGAAATTCCTCGCGCGCTCGCGCTCATCCATGATCAAATCGACGGTTTTATGCGCTGGCAAGCAGGTGTGGCGGCGTGCTCGGTATCCGCACAGTTGCGAAATGTGCCCGAACAGAGCAGGGAAGCAGTCCTGCGTCAGCATTTAGCTGCAATGATGAATTTTACAGAGCACGAACGAACCCATTTCATAAGCTTGATTGAAAAGTTCCTGAAGGGCAGCAGGGCGGAGTCTGTTGCCTACTCCCAGAGCGTTCCGCAAGCGCTTGGTAACTCATAGACAAGAAAATCCTCAAAAACTACTCTCAGCCCTGATTGCGCGAGTCCAGGCTGGCCGCGTTTGCCGGCCGGAGGGCTTGCCAGGAGCATTCGAGAACGAATAGCGGAGCCGGGTACGGCTCTTCAGTTAGGTCTCTTGTCGGAACACTAAGCTGAAATATTCCTATTGCCTCCGATGGTTAGGCTCATAGACTGACAGGGTGGGAGCTGGATTCCGGAAACCATGGACTTGCGAAGTTTTATCGAGCAACTTAACCAGCGGGGACAATTGCACCACATTGGTCGCCAAGTTGATTGGAAGTATGAGCTGGGAGAGGTGACCAGAAACGACTTGGCGCCATTGCTCTTCGAAAACATCAAGGGCTATCCCGGGCATCGAGTCTTCACCAATGGTTTGATCAGCATCGCCGCAATTGGGCTTGCGCTCGCAGTGGAAGCGGGGAAAAGCCGCAAGGAGTTGGTCCGGCAGGTGCACAGGAGAGTGGCGAACCCGATCGCTCCTACGCGCGTTAAGAGCGGTCCGATTTTCCAGAACATTCTCGAAGAAGAAGCGGTCGATCTCCTAAACTTACCCGTTCCCCACTGGAACAGATCTGATGCTGGCCGCTACATCGGGACCTGGCACGTGAATATTAGCCGCGACCCCGAAGACGGTTCATATAACCTCGGCGTATACCGCATGCAGGTCTTAGGGCCTAGACAAGCAACCATAAGCACCTCTTCGAAAAGTCACCTGGGAATACAATTCGCGAAGGCAGAAGCAATGGGGAAGCCGCTGGACGTAGCCGTGGCAATCGGAGTCAGCGAGGCCGTGTTTATCGCCGCCGCTGCAGGGTATCCTTGTGGGAAAGACGAATACGAGCTGGCCGGGGCGTTGCAAGAGAAGAGCGTGGAGCTCATCAAATGCCCGAGCATCGATGTCGATGCACCAGCCGATACAGAAATACTCATTGAGGGGCACGTTATGCCAAACGTACGGGTTCTGGATGGCCCGTACTTTGATTACGCAGGCAAAGCGACGTCGAATCCCAAGGCATATTTGTTTGAGGCAACACGGATCCTGTTTCGGAACAGTCCCATCTTTCGCGGAGCGATTGTCGGACACCCACGCGCCGAAGACCTACTCTTATTTTCGGTGCTCTCGGAAGTGGGGCTATTCGATTTTCACGGTTCACGGCTGAGGAGAGCGCTGCAAATTCTCTTCTTGAAAGAACGCCTATTCAAGGCGTTCCAGTTGGCGGGTCGAATCGGCCCAGGAATGTTGCGGGTGGGACCATTTCGCGGCAAGCGGAGTAAAGACGCATAGGGGGCAGTTAAACCGGCGCTGTTCGACCGAAAGGGTCGAAAAGAGCGTCAGTCGGATCTTCCCCCAAAAGGTCCTAATTATCCAATATGCGGGTAGATTAGCCTCCCCGCGAGAATCAGCGCACCATCCGGCAATACTGAAAAGAATTTTTTCGCATATTTCAGGCTCCAGCTGTTTGCGCCCGCCTCCCAAGACATCGCAGGAAAGACCTTGAGGGTGAGCACAGATTGTTTTGCACCGAAGTGGTTCTTAAAGCGGATAAGGCCCCTGTTTTCGATCTCGGATCTGCCGAGATCAAACTGTGTTGCCCCCGTGTTTTTGGCCTCTTCGATTGCCTGCCACAAAAGGAATGGCATTGTACCTAAGCTATGGAACCTCGCGTCACTCGCACCGTATTTGAACAGCATGGTGTCCTTATAACGGAGCGAGAAGACTGCGCCGGCAAGTTCCCCATTTTTGGTCACCGCTATTCGGATTTTCGCATGCTCCCTTAAACATTGAGCGACATTCTGGAACCACGCAAATGGGGGCGGTGGAAGCGATTTGCGGCGTCGCGTCATTACCGACAATCGAAAGAATTGACGCAACTGTTCCTCGGATCGGCCCTCTTCATACTTCAGGCCTTCACGGATTGCCTTCCGGATTTTCCTCTGTGTGGAATCCTTGTTGAGACCCCGAAAAAGGCTTGCGAGACTCGGCTGAAGGTCCAGGCTATGCAGGACAAAGTGCTGGCCATCCTGGAAATTCGACCAGTTCGCGAAAGTATTTAAAGCATAAGGTGGACGAAGCTCAACGCTCGTCCATTTCCCTAGCACTGCGCCCTCTGCCAAGAAGGCCAACAACTTCAGCAGATTTTCTTGGTTGGAAACCAGCGGCTCCGTGTGGTCGGAGAACGGGAGAGAGACAAGTCGTAGCCTGACCAGCCAACTCTTCACCCTGCAAAATACAACCCCATCTTGCAACTGCTCTCCCGGCCGGCTGGTTGTGAAGACCACGGGCTCGTATCCGTAAGTTCGCTGTAAGGCTTCAAGCCACCCCGGGGTATGAAATATCGAAGCCCTCGCGTGGCGATGCAGAAATTCCCCCCATCGGGAATCCGCAAGGGGATTGATTTCGTGAAATATTGGTGGAACGGAAGCACTCCAAGGCGCGATCGTTGGACCCGAAAAGTGCTGACCGTCGAGCATGCTGCGATCACTGTGCGGGTAGCGCGTGATATTCTAACCCATGGCAGAATCCTCGCCAACAAAACCGTAACAACCGTAACTTGGAATAACTTGGAAACAACCTGGATAAGTTGTGCCGGGGGCAGACTTAACAGGTTTTGGGGCGCAGATCTTTAGCGAAAGGTTCGTGGATTTGCGTGCCAGACAAATGGGAAGTGTTTTTCCCAACTGGGCTGGGCCGCATGGTTGCAATGTATGGCACACTTGAAACCAAAGATGGGGCATGAAGTTTTCGAAGGTGGATTGAACCGAATGTCGTGTTAACCATTGCTTTATCAATATCTTACAAGACTAACCGCCTGTCTGACAGAACCACGAGCTGGCTATCACAGGGTTGATCACGGCGGAGGCGATCGGGCGAGTGTGCAGGAAGCTTCTGCTCAAGCTAAGCTAGGCCTCACCCTACAGCGTGACTCCACATTACGTGGTTGCCAGAAGTGACTTGAACTTTGAAGCTTCGCACAAATCTTCTGTAAATAGTTGCAATTAAAACACTTATTACTTACCTATGGAACCGTACTTTGCCGCCAGTGCTCGGGAAACAGATTTCGGCAATCGGGTACTGGATTTCTCTTTTCGGGCGTTCAGAACTCACCCTTCAGAGGGATACAATTGCTCAAGAGCAATTGGACTGTAATAACTCATGTATTTTCTTTAGTTTAAGTAAGGAATCGAAATACCTGTCCTCTAGATCCTTCTGGAACCAGTTGGAAGCCGAAATGCCTTTACTACAAGCGAATCCGCAAATGGGAGTCCAGTGGCGTTAGCCTACGCGCACTGACAAAGATTCACAAATTACTGAGGGGGAGAAGAGAGCCTAGCGAGTGACTGGCTTCAATTCGAAAAGTGAAGAAGCGTTAACTGGAATTCGTTGGTTTGCCCTCCATGTTCATACCCGCAAAGAGAGCTTCATTGCCTCTCAGTTGGAGCACCAGGGGATCGAGTGTTTCCTCCCCCTGTACAAAAGTTTCCGTAAGTGGTCGGATCGGATGAAGGAAGTGGAATTACCCCTTTTCCCGAGTTACTTGTTTTCGCGATTCGATTTTCAAAATCGCCGGCCGATCGTCACGACTTCGGGAATTCTGCAAATCGTGGGAAACGGCCGGACAGCGATTCCGGTATCGGATGAAGAAATCTCTGCAATTCAGACAGCCGTTCGCTCGGGCCTCCCACAGCAACCGTGGCCCTTCATCGAGGTCGGAGAGAGAGTTCGTGTGACGTATGGATCGCTTGCGGGCCTTGAAGGAATTCTCGTCAATTTCAAGGGCGACCATCGGGTGGTGCTCTCGGTGGGCTTGCTCCAACGTTCGGTGGCATTGGAAGTGGACCTTGCCTGGCTCGTCCCCGTTCGAGAGCCGCGCGAAGTGGGCAGCAGCAACAAGGTCCTGCAGCTCCCCCAGGCTGCAATCACCGTAAGCTGATTGGTGATTGGGGATTCCCAACGGTTAGGAAAGATCGATGAGCCCTCTGGAAATGGAAGTGCGGCAAGAGGAAAACAGCCGACGGCTGGACGTAAAGGCACACGTCTCGCTGCCGGATCCCGGAAATACCCCTGTGCGCCTGCTGCTCCCCGAGAGCGCTTTTGTTTCCATGCTCTATCTGGAGCGCCGGCGCGCCGAGCGAGCGAAAAAGCGATTCGTCTTGGTGCTCGTGGATGTCAGAAAGGCGCTCTCCGGCGATCATAAGGAGCGCACCCTGGGAGCGCTGAATCACGCCATCTCGCAAAGCACGCGGGAAACGGACATCATCGGGTGGTACGTGGAAAACGATGTCATCGGCTTGATCGGCACCGAGCTTGGCAAAGCCGACAATCAGTTAATTCAAAAAACATTTCAGGATAAGATCCGTAAAGTGTACGGAGCGGTCCTTGGCATGGAGAGAGCGGAAACCATTTCCGTTTCCTTTCATTTCTTTCCGGAAGAATACGACGAAGGCGACAACGATCACTCCGCAAACGTTGCGCTCTACCCTGAATTCAACAAGAAAGGCGAGCAACGTCTGTTCGCTATGGGAATCAAGCGCTGCATTGACATCTTGGGAAGTTTGGCGGCGCTGTTGTTCTTCGCACCCGTTTTTGCGGCGATATCGCTAGCCATTAAACTCAGCTCAAAGGGACCTGTGTTCTTCAAGCAGGAACGATTGGGCGAGTATGGCAAACCGTTCACTGTTCTTAAATTCCGCTCGATGCGCACAGACTGTGACGCGCGCATTCACCAGCAGTACGTAAGTCAATTCATCGCGGGCAAGGTAGACGGCGACACGCCGGAAGGCCAGAAGCCGGTCTTCAAGATTCAGAAAGATCCCCGGATAACCCGTGTGGGCCAGTTCGTTCGTAAAACGAGCCTGGACGAGTTGCCACAATTCTGGAATGTCTTGCGCGGCGATATGTCGCTGGTTGGCCCACGGCCCCCGATTGCGTATGAGTTCCGCGCGTATGATGCGTGGCACCGCCGCAGAGTACTTGAGATCAAGCCTGGAATTACGGGTTTGTGGCAGGTGAAAGGCCGCAGCCGCACCCGATTTGATGACATGGTCCGCCTGGATCTGCAATACGCACGAGATTGGTCGATCTGGCTGGACTTGAAAATTCTTCTCCAGACGCCCGCCGCAGTAATTTTGGGTGAAGGCGCCCACTAGGTAAAGTTCATCGCTTTTCTTGCACCTTTATGCCTATGGACAGTGAAGCCGCAATATTAACTGCCGTCGGGCTGTCGGTTGTCCCACTGCGGCTCTGCACAGACACCTTTTTGGAATGATCTTCCCGCTGGTTATCGCTCCCGCGAAGGCCTTGGCGCTCCAAGGCGCATTGTAGTTCTTTCAAATACTTAAGGAGTCCCATGATTCACATTGGTGTAATTGGTTATGGCTATTGGGGTCCGAACATCGTTAGGAATTTTCACGCGCACGATTGCTCGGAAGTTGTTCTCGTCTGCGACAAGAATCCCAGGTGCCAAGAGCGATTGCACAAGGCACATCCGGGGATCGCCTATACCACGGACGAAAAAGAGATCCTCAATTCACCGAATATTGATGCCGTCGCGGTGGTCACACCCGTCTGGACGCACTACGAACTAGCCAAGCAAGCACTCGAAAACGGCAAACACGTATTTGTGGAAAAGCCGTTCACCTGGAGCGTTGCTCAAGCGGAAGAACTAATTGAGCTCGCCGACCGGAAGAACTTGAAGATCATGGTCGACCATACCTTTCTATTCACCGGTGCGGTGAAAAAGATCAAAGACGTGGTTGAGAAGCGGGAACTGGGTGACTTGTATTACTACGATTCACTTCGTGTAAACCTCGGCCTATTCCAGCACGACGTTAATGTCATCTGGGATCTCGCTCCGCATGATCTTTCGATTATGGATTATGTCATCGCGGAGAAACCGGAAGCAGTCGTGGCCACTGGCCAAAAGCACCTGAACGGCGTCGAGGACGTGGCCTTTATCACGGTGTATTTCCCGAACAAAATCATTGCCCACGTCAACGTAAATTGGCTGTCACCTGTGAAAGTGCGCACCACACTTATCGGCGGAGAAAAGAAAATGCTGGTCTGGAACGATCTTGATGCCGATGAAAAGATCAAGATCTATGACAAGGGTGTCAGCATGTCGACAAATCCCAGCAACCTGCATCAACTGCTCGTCAGCTATCGCTCCGGCGACATGTGGGCTCCCCAAGTTGAACAGATTGAAGCGCTTCGCGCCGAGACCGCCTATTTCCTTAAGTGCATCCAGGAAAATACGAAGCCATTCAACGACGGCGTCGCTGGACTGCGAGTTGTCCGCATCCTGGAAGCAGCGGACAAGTCCATCCGGAGTCGCGGAGAGGCGGTTGCCCTGTGAACGAATTTGTCTCTATCGCACCAAGCGTAAGGCTCGGCAAGGACGTGCGGCTCTCCAAGTTCATCAATTTGTACGGCTGCGAAATCGGGGACGAAACCAAGATTGGGGCCTTCGTCGAAATCCAGAAGAATGCCAGTGTCGGCAAACGCTGCAAGATTTCCAGTCACACCTTCATCTGTGAAGGCGTAGAAATCCAAGATAACGTCTTCATTGGGCATAGTGTGACCTTCATCAATGATTCGTATCCGCGCGCCACAACGGCAGAGGGCGGGATGCAGACGGAAGCGGACTGGAAGGTGGAAAAGACCGTGATTCGGAGGGGAGCATCCATCGGATCCGGCTCCACGATCCTGTCGAACGTCACCATCGGCGAAAACGCCATCGTCGGAGCGGGCAGCGTGGTGACAAAAGATGTACCGGCGAATGGAATCGTCGCCGGGAACCCCGCCAAGTTTCTGCGCTTTATCGCAGAGGAGAAAAGTAAGACCATGACCAATCCCACGAAAATTCCATTTCTCGATTTAGTGACTCCGCACCAGGAGCTTGAAGCAGAGCTTCTTGCGGTGGTGAAGAAGGCTTTCAGCACCGCCGGCTTCATTGGCGGACCAATGGTAGAGGAATTCGAGCGTGAATTCGCCGCCTTCTGCCACACGAAGTATTGCGTCGGGGTCAATAGCGGTACCGACGCTTTGCGCTTTGCTTTTCTAGCAGCCGGAATTGGGCCTGGGGAAGTTGTTGTCACTGTCCCCCATACATTTATCGCCACAACCGAAGCGATCTCTCAGACCGGGGCCACCATCGCATTCGTGGACATCAACGAAGAGACCTACACGATGGATCCAGGAAAGCTGCGCGAATACCTTGAGGGGCAATGTGATTTCGACGCGAGTTCAGGAGAGTTGATTGAGCGAAAGTCGAAACGCCGAGTCACAGCCATTGTGCCTGTTCATCTCTATGGCCAGACGGCTGATATGGATTCCATCCAGGAACTGGCCAAGAAGTATGACTTGATCGTGATCGAAGATGCCTGCCAGGCTCACGGAGCGGAATATTTTTCGAAGAACGATAATGTCTGGAAACGGGCAGGATCAATGGGTCACGCCGCCGCTTTCAGCTTCTACCCAGGCAAGAATCTTGGCGCTTGCGGCGAAGCTGGCGCAGTCACCACAAACGACGAAGCCATGGCGCAGCGGATGAAGGTAATTCGCGACCACGGCCAGGCGAAAAGGTATTATCACGATGTCGAAGGCTACAACGGGCGGCTCGATTCCATCCAAGCCGGCTGGCTGTCCGTGAAGCTACGGCACCTTGCCATGTGGAATGAGGCGCGGCGTGCGCTCGCTCATCGGTACCACGAGCTTTTCGCGGATGCCGACGAATTGGTGGTACTGCCGGTCGAAGCGCCATGGACAAGGGGCGTATTCCACTTGTATGTCGTCCGCGTGCAGGATCGCGAAGGACTGCAAGCCCACCTTTCCGAAGCCGGGATTGGCACTGGCATCCATTATCCGATTCCGCTTCATCTACAGAGGGCTTACGCTTGCCTTTCTTACAGAAAGGGAGATTTCCCGGTTACCGAACGGGTTGCCGCAGAAATTGTATCCTTGCCGATGTTTCCGCAAATGACCCGTGAGCAGCAAGAGGAAATAGTTAATCGCGTCATGGAATTTGCGGAAACACGCGTCTGGGCTTCTCGCTGAATCGGTTCATTTCTACACTCTGAGGAACAACCCTCAACATTCCTTGATCGCTAAGCGAAGAAAATCTATCTGCAGCAGAAACGCTTACTACTGAGAACCTCCGCACCGTGCCACGTTTCGATCGACTAGCTACGCTTTACTTGGGCCACCCATTTGTCAAGGTGTTCGGGCCGAATGAGAGTAGTTGTGTGCCGATCCTCATGTATCACAGCATTTCAGACAATCTGTTCGCCAAATCACACCCCTACTACCAGATCAACACCCTACCCGAGGTGTTCGCCCAGCAGATGCGTTGGCTGCGCAACGAGGGTTACCGGACGCTGGACACGACCGAATTGATCGCGGCCCTCGAGAATAGCGAGGTTCTCTCGAAGAAGGTGGTCATTACCTTCGATGATGGCTATCGCGATTTTTACACCGAAGCCATGGACGTGCTGAAGCAGTGCGGATTCCGGGCCACAATTTATCTCGCTACCGATCGTGTCAAAAATGAGTCCTTTCGCGTTGAGGGCGCTGACTATTTGACCTGGCGAGAAGTGCGCGAACTGTACAAGGAGGGGATCCGCTTCGGTTCGCACACGGTTACCCATCCGGACTTGCGCTCACTCGGGCCGGAACAGATCGAGTACGAGCTCGGATACTCAAAGGAAATTATCGAGGACAAGTTGGGCGCAACGGTAGATTCCTTTGCTTATCCTTTCGCATTTCCCGAGCAGGACGCGGCCTTCATACACTATCTTGAAGATGTCTTGAGTAATTGTGGATTTGAAAGCGGAGTCTGCACCACCCTCGGCCGCGCCTCGCTCCTGCAAAATCGTTACTTCTTGCCTCGCATCCCGGTCAACTCCTGGGACGATGAACTATTCTTGCAAGCGAAGCTTCATGGTGGGTATGACTGGCTGCATTGGGTACAGGCGTTCAAGAAATCATTCGACAAGAATCGAACCCTCATGGGGCGTAATGGCAATACAGAGTGCCTGCAGCAGAACTACCCAGGCGTATACCGCGATGAGGCTCCCGGTCCCGATCGCAACCTCCTGTAACATGCTGATTGCTGAGGGTTTGTAGGATGATCTTGGTACAGGACACTCCCTGTACTCCTCTTAGACAAAAGTACAGGTGTTGCTCCACTTCGGCCCTGTTACGATACAACCGCATGGGTAGGCCGGCATTGACGGAGCGGCGGGGATGGCCAGAAATCAGCGCTGTTTACCAATAATTGATAATCATCAAACTAGATATTTTATATTCGCCCGCTTTTCAATGCTATCTCTTATACTTTTTCTCGTCATTTTGTCGCTCCTGACCGGCGCCCCCGCCGCCCATGCGAGCGATATATATGTCGCGCAAAGCTCTGCTGGGGTGGGCAACGGCGCGGATTGCGCCGATGCGCGTTCGGTTGCGTGGTTTAACAGTTCTAGCAGCTGGGGCACAGCAGCGAACCAGATCGGCCCGGGAACCACAGTGCATCTGTGCGACACTTTCTCAGGAGCACCAGGTTCCACAATGCTGAGGGTCCAAGCGAACGGCACAAATGGAAACCCCATCACCATCAAATTTGAGTCGGGGGCTCTCCTGACGGCGCCCTACTGGGCCGGAGGGGGGGGCGGTGCCATCAACGTGTCGAATCAAAGCTACATTGTGATTGATGGCGGAACGCCCTGCGGAACGAGCGGCACATGCAACGGAGTTATCCAGAACACGGCCAACGGGACGGGGCTAACCTACCAGAGTGCGAGCTATGGAATTGAAGGCAGCGGATGCAATAATTGCGAATACAAAAATCTTGGAATTTACAATATTTATGTCCACGCTGGGTTAGGCAACGAAATTGATCAGACAGCCATGCAGGCGATCCATGTCGCCAACAGCACAAACGTCACAATTGATAGCTGCACTTTTCATGATATCGGATGGGCCGTTGGCGGAATCGTAGAAAACTACAACATTTACAACAATTATTTCTACAACTTCGATCACGGCATTGCCTACGGCGTCGCATCTGGGAGCCACGGAAACATCACTATTCGCGACAACCACTTTGGGTCGATGACGGCCTGGGATACCACCGCCAATTCTTACCACCATGACAGCATCCACATTTGGGGCGGCCAGCCAGCAGGGACCATCTCAGGCGTCTGGATTTACAATAACCAGTTTGATGGGGACCCCGGCCATAACGTTAACGCGTACATCTACTTGGAGCAAGCCGTTAGTAATGCGGTCCTTTTTAACAACGTTATGATCTCACCCCCGAACCGGACTTTTCCAACGGAGATATGCCTTGGCAATAAGAGCAGTTCGGTCTCGCAAAACAACCAGGCATTCAATAATACGGTTCTTGGCGGCTCGTATGCGGCAGGAACGGCACTCCAGAACTCTTTGCAGAGTGGGACGACCGGCCCAGTGGCAATTAACAACGTTATTCAGGGACAAAACGTTGTCATTAATTACGGGAGTGGCGCTGATACGAACACGACGCCCTGCCAAAGCCCCGGCGGAACAGTCTTGGGTTGCATTCTGAGCAATGTATATGAGGATGTTGCAGCGGCCAGCGGATCCTACAATACATTCGGGTACCACGGAACAAACGGAACCAAGCTTTCCTGGTGGCAAGGTGTACTTCCCTCCGGAACCGGGCAAGATGCCGGCGCACAGTTAATGTCTGCGGCCGCCATGAAGCTCGATGCTATGGGACACCCGTTGTCTGGTGCACCGGTGATTGGTGCGGGTACGAATCTGTCCTCCCTTTGCACGGGTCCTCTTGTTCCGCTATGCAAAGATAAAGACGGGAATCAACGGCCGACGAGCGGGGGCTGGGATGTCGGAGCCTACAATTCCGGCATAAGCATCACGCGTCCTGCGCCGCCAAGCGGTTTGAATGCAATTGTGAATTAGTCTTCGAAGAATTTGCAGACCTTCTCAAAATCTTCTTGGCGTTTCTGAATCAGTTAAGAATGCATGACGATTGCCATCAGTGTGCGCTGGTTCCTCATGGCTAGCAGGACGAGTATCATAATCTTCAGAATTCCCCATCAGTATCTTGTGAGACGCTGTAATTCGTTGATGCGACTTGGCCGATTTTTCGATCGTCGAGGGCGGATCGGGCTCTATAAAACAGCGAACTTTCGACCGCTGCCACTCTCCTCTTCCCTCCAAGGCACTCCAAGAAAGGGCAACATCTAAAGATTCCTATGACTATGGAAAGCCCACACCGCCAGGGTCTTATTGCGCGGAATAGTATCTTCAACTTGCTTGGCCAGATTCTGCCCATGCTCGTCGGTATTCTGACGATTCCTTATATCGTCAGGGGGCTCGGCACGGATGGATACGGCATTCTCTCGGTTGCCTGGATGGTGCTTGGCTATTTCAGCGTGTTCGACTTGGGCCTTAGCCGAGCGACCGTCAAGTTCGTGGCGGAACATCTAAGCCCGGACAAGATTAACAAAGTTCCGGAGCTGGTGTGGACGTCGCTTGGCCTTCTGTTTCTACTGGGATGCGCTGGTGGCTTGTTTATTGCCGCATTCGTTCCTATGTCTGTGACTCACTTCTTCAAGATGCCCCTCTCTTTTGTGGGAGAAGCGAGAACCGCACTGTACATCCTGGCGGCTTCGATGCCTGTGATCCTAGCTAACGACGCCATTCGTGGCGTCCTGGAGGCGACCCAGCGATTTGACCTGGTCAATTATGTTAAGGTGCCCGCAAGCATCTGCTTCTATCTCGCGGCGGCCCTGGCGATCCCGCTTGGAATTGGAGTCGTGGGAATAGTAGCGCTCCTCGTTTTCATCCGCCTCGCGACGGCCATTACCTATTTGGCTCTCTGTTTCCGGGTCATTCCCAGCCTTCGCACTACACTGCGCTTCTCCCGGGAAGCCCTGGGGCCTCTCTCTGTCTACGGCGGTTGGATCATGGTCTCCAACATTACTGGCCCGATCTTCGGATACCTGGAACGGTTCCTCATAGCCTCGGTGCTTTCTGTTGGCACGCTCACTTTTTACTCAGCACCATTCGACTTGGTTTCCAAGGTCATCATTTTTCCTGCCAGCATTACTCCGGCCCTCTTTCCCTATTTCAGTTACCATGGGGCCAGAAGCCGCGCCGTCGTTTCTGACACCACCTCACGTTCCCTCAAATATCTTTTCTTGGTGATGACTCCGGTGATCGCTACCTTCGTGTTTTTTGCCAGGGGAATTCTCCATCTCTGGTTGGGTACGCAGTTTGCAAATCAAAGTACAGTCGTGATGCAGATCATCGCACTAGCTTTCTTCCTTAATGTCTTTGCGATGGTTCCGTTTACTTCCGTGCAGGCACTGGGCCGCCCGGATCTGAAAGCGATTCTGGATGTCATTGCCCTGCCCACCTATGCCATCGTCTGTTGGTTGCTCATGCGGCGAATGGGTATTAATGGGGCCGCGTTTGCGAAGTTGTTCATTACGGTGGTGGATTGCACTTTCCTCTTCGCCTTTGCCCGGAGGCTGAAGGCGTTCGCTGTTCGGGATTGCGTTTCCGGCTCTCTTGGGCGGACCATCCTGCTCAGTGGTGGAGTGTTCATCGCGGCGTTTCTCATACAAGCATTGCATGCAAGAATGGTGGTGTCTTTTCTGCTCCTAGGTTTGTGTTTCGGACTGTATCTAGGGCTTTTCTGGTTCCTGGCGGCTGGCCAAAACGACAAGGATACGATCCAGGGGGTTTTCCAGGAATTATTGGCCGGAGGCCATCGACAAGAAAGAGCCGCGGTGGTCCAAGCCAGCGAAACAGTGGCTGAGTGCAAGGGATGAAAATCACCTTTGTGATGCCTTGTTATCCTTGGACGCCGATGGGAGGTTTCCGGGTCGTCTATGAATATGCGAACCGGCTAGTCGCCAGAGGGCACGAAGTTACGGTGGTTCATCCAAGTCGAGTGAGATATTCTCCGCAAGAATCATTGCCTGCCTATCGGCGGGTCCGCAAAACAATCAACTCCATGATCGAGTTGTATGCAAAACCTTCGGTCAGCTGGCAATCTATCGATGTTCGCGTGAACATGCGTTTTGTCCGGGATACAGATGTAGGTCGTATTCCGGATGGAGATGCGATCTTTGCCACGGCATGGCACACTGTTCGGTCCGTTCTCGAATGCCCTCCGGAAAAGGGAGAAAAGTTTTATCTGATTCAAGGGTATGAATCTTGGCAAGCGCCAAAAGAGATGATTGATGCGACTTGGCGAGCACCATTGCACAAAGTGGTGATCTCGAAGTGGCTGCTTGAAATCGCTAAGGAGCTTGGCTGTCAAGATACCGTTTGTATTCCGAATGCCGTCGACCACCAGCGTTATCGGGTTACAAAACCAATTGAAGGCCGACGCCCACAGGTGGGGATGCTTTTTTCCTTGTCACAGATAAAAGGCTCGATCGACGGCATCAAGGCTCTCACAATCACAAGAGAAGAATATCCGGACCTAAAGGCAGTCTTGTTTGGTACACCGCATCGCCCAGCCTGGATTCCCAGTTGGATTGAGTATCACGAGAATCCGCCGCAGGAACTCATCGTAAACCAGATCTACAACAACTCATCTGTGTTCCTCAGCTCCAGCTGGGCGGAGGGCTTTGCGCTTCCACCTGCGGAGGCTGCGGCCTGTGGTTGCGCGATCGTGGCAACTGATAGCGGTGGCATTCGAGATTTTGTCGAGGATGGGGTGACTGGACTGCTTTCGGCCGCCAAAACACCCACAGCTCTTGCCGGCAACCTCTGCAGAGTGCTCAAGAATGAGAATTTGCGGGTGCAGCTTGCCAAAGCTTGCAACGGTGTCGTCGCACGATTTAGTTGGGAACAGAATACCGACAGGCTCTATCAACACATTATTAAAGTACTGAATGTAGAACAGCCAGGAATGGAACAAGTCCAGGTACAGTCCTATCTGGATGCGGTTTGAAGAACCTGGTCGTGAACGGAGCAGAGCGTGCCTCCTGAGAATTATAAATTTGGCGGCGGTCTGTCGGATACAGTCTTGCACCCGATTGTTCTGATGGCCATGCTCATCGCGATTTTGCTTATCTTTCTGCTGCCCCGCAAGTACATTGTGGTGCCCCTTCTCTTCTTTGTGTTTCTGGTTCCGCGGGGCCAGGAGCTTTATGTGGGAGGTGTGCACCTATTGGTCTCGCGGATCCTGACGATAGCAGGAGGCTTGCGAATGATGGCAGGCAAGCACCTGTCGAAGAAGCCGCTTCTGGCCGGTGGGTTCAATTCTGTTGATCGCGCATTCATTTTGTGCTCTCTCTTTCAGGTCCTTGGCGTTATATCTCATTTTTTTCAATCACAAGCGATCATCAACCAATTTGGTTTTCTTTTGGACGTTCTTGCGGCGTATCTCTTGTTGAGGAGCCTGGTCCAAGGCGAAGAAGACATACACCGTGTGGTGAAGTGCTTCGCTTTTCTTACAGCAATTATCGCGGTAGGCATGGTCATCGAACAGTTGAAACTGATCAATATATTCGGACTACTCGGTGGAGTTCGACTTATCCCCGAAATTCGGGAAGGCAAGATCCGTTCACAAGGCGTCTTTCAGCACCCCCTTCTGGCGGGCACGTTCTCGGCGACTTTGTTGCCCCTATTTTGCCTTCTTTGGAAGAACGGTAAAGCTAAGTTTATCGCTGCCATAGGTATGGTGGGGGCAACCATCATGACCGTGACAGCGTGGTCCAGCACTCCGCTGCTGACGTATGCGGCCGGGCTGCTATGCGTTCTCCTCTGGCCTATTCGAACCAAGTTGCGTCTTGTACGTTGGGGTCTTGTGTTTGCCGTGATCGGTCTGCAATTCGTTATGAAAGCACCGTTCTGGTTTCTGATCACCCATATCGATTTGTCAGGTGGGTCATCTGGCTATCATCGCGCCATGCTGATCGATCATTTCATCCGGCAGTTCGCCGACTGGTGGTTCCTTGGCGCAAAAGACACATCCACATGGGGTGACGATATGTGGGATGTACAGAATCAGTTTGTATCCGTTGGCGTGAATGGTGGCTTGATCGCGCTCTTCGCTTTCATTGCCATTGTCTCACGCAGTTTCGCAAGACTTGGAGATACAAGAAAGGCTCTCGCGGGTGACAAAAAGCAGGAATGGCTTTTCTGGTTTCTTGGTTCCGCGCTCGTGGCCAACGTTGTGGGCTTCTTCGGCATCAACTATTTCGACCAATCGTGCATTTCCTGGTTCGTGCTTCTGGCCATGATTTCGACCGTCACCGCCCCTCCCTTGCTGGAGATCCAGGCCGTAGCAGAGCCAGCAGCCAGTCCGTCGCTGAATTCTTCCAGATGGACTTGGTCGCAGCGGTTGGCGGGAAGTGCGAGAATCACTGATTCCCCTGACAACTACAGCACAAATCTCTTCAAGTCGCATCCTCGCTAGCGCAGACGCGAAACTGATAGGGGCCAACACGATCGCAGTAGAAATCTCGTCGGGGGGCAGACAGCAAGCATATCTCGGAAGCCATTATGAGCACCACGGACACAAAATACGTAGTCGTTACTCCTGTTCGCGACGAGGAGGTCCATTTACCGCTCACCATCCAAAGCATGATTCGTCAAACGGTGCACCCACAAGAATGGATAATTGTTAACGATGGGTCTAAGGACAAAACTGGTGCAATCATCGATGAGTATTCACGGCAATACCCCTGGATTCACGCTGTCCACCGCCAGGATCGCGGCCACCGAAAGTGGGGCGCCGGGATTATCGAAGCTTTCTATGATGGCTACCATGCGCTCAGCTGCCGGGACTGGCAATTCATGTGCAAACTCGACGGGGATCTCTCATTTGAGGCCGACTACTTTGAAAAGGGCTTTGGCAAATTCGCAGAGAATGGAGAATTGGGAATAGGTGGCGGGATGCTCTATCACGTCGACAAGGGCGTGAAGCGACTTGAGTCGCATCCCCTTTTCCACGTGCGCGGCGGCACAAAGATCTATAAGCGTGAATGCTGGGATGCGCTGGGTGGCCTGTGGGTCGGCCCCGGCTCGGACACGTTAGACGAGGTGAAGGCCAATATGCTCGGCTGGAACACTCGAAGCTTCCCAGATATTCTGATGCATCACCATCGCTGGACCGGTGCTACTCTGGGGACATGGGGCGGCATCATTAAGAACGGCAAGACGGACTACGTTTCGGGCTACCATCCACTGTTCATGATCGCCAAATGCAGTAAGCGGCTCTTCGAGCGCCCTTATGTACTAGGTTCTTTTGCGCTGGCCTACGGGTATCTGGCAGGGCGCTATGGAAAGATGCCACAGGTCGATGATCCACTGCTCATTAAATACTTGCAAAAGCAACAGTTAGCTAGACTTCTGGGCAAAGAGACCATCTGGAAGTGAACGACGATTCAAACGCTGCTGTTTGCGGCGGGTCCCCCCAGTCATTTAGCTCCGTAAGCTAATTCAATGGAACTCTCGATCATCTATGTCAACTGGAACTCGCTGGACTATCTGCGCCAGTCCCTCGCGAGCGTCTATGAATTTACCCACCGCACCGAATTCGAAATCATCGTGGTCGACAATGCTTCCCCTGAAGGCGGAATCGACTCGATCCGCGGTTCTTTTCCGAAAGTGGTTGTCATCAAAAGCGAAAAAAATCTAGGGTTCGCCGGCGCGAATAATTTGGGAGTTCTCCACTCCACTGGCGAATACATCTTGCTACTCAATCCGGATACAAAGCTGTTCGAGCCTTCGATCGACCTGATGTTGGAGCACATGAAGAAACTCCCTGATGCGGGAATTGTCGGCTGCAAACTATTAAACTCGGATTTGTCAGTCCAGTTGAGCTCCATCCAGAGGTTCCCCAACATCTTGAATCAGGTGATTGATGCCGAGTATCTCCGCCATCGTTGGCCCCATGCCCCCCTTTGGGGCATTGCGCCGTTGTTCGCCGAGGACGTCACGTTGATTCCGGTCGAAGTCATCCCCGGGGCTTGCATGCTTCTTCGGCGGAAGGTGTTTGAACAGGTTGGCTGCTACAGTGAAGATTACTTCATGTATGCCGAGGACATCGACCTAAATTACAAGATCGCCAAGCTGGGCTACAAGAATTATTATGTTGGGGAAACGGCCATTGTGCATCACGGCGGCCGAAGTAGCGCAAAACAGCGTGTGAGCCACTGGGCCACAATTATGAAATATAAAGCGATGGTCCTCTACTTCCGCAAGACACGGGGAAGCGCCTACGAGTGGTTGTATCGCGCCGCGATTGCCACAGTCGCTGCCTTCCGCATTTTCTTGCTTACCGTCATGCTGCCATTTGGAAACATCCTCTGGGACAAGGAATCGCTGATTTTTTCGTTCCATAAGTGGAAAGCCGTACTAAAGTGGGCTTTCGGCCAGCAAGATTTATCTATTGGAAAGGCTTGACACCCACGGAACCCAAGTGAGGATCTTGTGTGCGGAATTTGTGGAAAATTGAATTTTGACCGAGAAGCCCGCGTGGCCCCGGCGCTATTGAAAAAAATGGCCGACGCCATCGAGCACCGTGGCCCGGATGACGAAGGATACTTTGCTTCCGGTCCGGTGGGATTTGGATTCCGCCGCCTTTCGATCATTGACTTAAATACTGGCCATCAACCGCTTTCAAATGAAGACGAAACCGTCTGGATCGTGTTCAACGGCGAAATCTACAATTTTCAAGAATTGCGCGACCAGTTGACCGCTAAAGGTCATATCTTCCGGACGAAGACGGACACGGAAGCCATTGTCCATCTTTACGAGGAATATGGACCGGCTTGCGTTGAACGACTGCGGGGCATGTTTGCCTTTGCAATCTGGGATGAGCGAAAACAGCAGCTGCTTCTAGCTCGAGACCGCGTCGGAATCAAGCCTCTTTATTACTGGGAGGGGCCGAACGCACTCCTGTTCGGCTCTGAAATCAAGGCTATTCTTGCCGACCCCGATTGCACACCGGACGTAGACTCGAGAATGATCGATCGGTTTCTTTCTTTTTACTACGTTCCTGGCGAGGAAACTCTGCTAAAGGACGTGTACAAACTCGCCCCCGGATCCTACATGGTCGTGCGGAATGGAACGGCGAGCATTACTCAATACTGGGACCTTGAATTCGCACCCCGAGAGATTTCTCTTTCGCAGGCCAAAAAGCAAGTTTACTCGCTCCTCGAGCAATGCGTTCGAATGCATATGATCGCCGATGTCCCAGTTGGCTTCCTACTGAGCGGAGGAGTCGATTCGACAGCTATGTTAGGCTTTGCGACGGGGAAAACGGATCATAAACTCCGCAGTTTCACTCTTGGATTCTCCGAACCCGGCATCATTGATGAACGGCCCTACGCGCAACTAGCGGCGAAGACCTTTGGGGCAGAACATCATGAGATGACGATCAGCGCGAAAGATTTCGCAGATTTTCTTCCGAAGTTCGCTTGGCATATGGAAGAACCGGTCTGCGAACCTCAGGCTGTGGCCCTTTATTATGTTTCTCGTCTCGCCAAGGATTACGTGAAGGTGTTGATCTCCGGGGAAGGTGGCGATGAAGCATTCGCTGGATATCCGAACTATCGGAACCTTCTCTGGTTGGAGCACGCCAAGAGAGCGCTTGGGCCTCTGAAGAGACCGGCTTCGTTAGCACTAGCTGGCTTGAGCTCAATTGTTCGGTCGGACAGAATCGCCAAATATCAGCAGTTGTTACTGATCCCTTTTGAAGACTATTACTTCAGCCGAACCTCTCACCCCAAGTTGTACTTCACCCGGATGGCTCAAGAACTCTACACCGCCGACTACTGGCAACACTTGAACAAGTCGTTCTCGCTGGAGCCGGTAAAGCGCTATCTGCGCCGAAAGTCGGGTCAAGGGTTTGTCAACCAGATGCTGTATCTCGACACGAAAACGTCACTGCCCGACGACCTTCTGCTTAAGGCGGACAAGATGACCATGGCAAATTCTCTCGAACTCCGCGTTCCTCTCCTAGATCACAAGATGCTGGAATTTGCCGCTACGCTGCCCGAATCATTTAAGGTGCATGGCGCGACTACGAAGTACATCGCAAAAGAAACGCTACAAGAGTGCGTACCTCGCGAGATCTTGCATCGTAAAAAGGCTGGGTTTCCGGTCCCCTATGCGTCCTGGCTGCGCCGGGATCTCAAAGGATGGGTGCAAAGTGTCATTTTGGACCCTCAAGCCATCTCCAGAGGCTATTTCAAGAAGAAGAGTCTCGAGCAACTGATTGAAAATGATTCTAAGTACGAAAATCACCAAAAAGAAATTCTCTCTCTCGTCTCTCTCGAGCTGTGGCACCGTGCTTTCGCAAATAAACAAGCCCGGACAGTCGAAAACTCGATTCTGGTTCACGAATCAAGATGAACTGATTCACGTGGACGTAAGTGACAACCGATGAATTCGGATAAAGATCCAATTCGTGTTCTTTACAGCTTTCCTCACAAACTCGGTGCCGCTCGTATCTGTTACACGGCGTGGCAACAAGTGAATGGACTCGCCTCTGCGGGTGCAGAAGTTACTGTATTCCCCGGCGTCCTTCAAAGAAGCCTCGCCGAGAGCGTCACGGTCCGTCCCACGCTCGCGTGGGGCAAACTGCGAATTCCCTATCAGGCCCTGGGTACAATGCGCGCCCTTGCATTGCATGATCATATCGTCGCACGCCGTCTGAAAGGAATGGCAGGGCAAATTGACATAGTGCATACCTGGCCCGATGCTGCGCTTGAAACGATCAAGGTTGCCTCCGATCTGGGCATTCCCACCGTACTTGAAAGACCAAACGCCCATACTCGATACGCTTACGACGCTGTTCAAGCAGAGTGCCGGCGCCTTGGCATCGTTCTTCCCGCAAATCATGAATACGCATATAAAAACGACGTTCTTGAAAGAGAAGAGCTGGAGTACCGACTGACCGACTTTCTGCTGTGTCCTTCTGATTTCACCGTGAAAACTTTCATCGACCAGGGGTACTCGGAGGAAAAACTACTCCGACATGGATACGGTTTTGACGAAAAAACTTGCTATCCACCCGCGACGCGTCCCCCTGACACCGAGAGAGGCCTCACCGTGCTGTTTGCTGGCGTTTGCGCAGTGCGCAAGGGTCTTCATTTTGCTCTCGAGGCTTGGTTTAGGTCACCCGCCCACGAAAAGGGTACTTTTCTGATTGCAGGAGAATTTCTTGCGGACTATGCGCAAAAGCTTTCAGCAATGCTCGCTCACCCGAGCGTGCGGGTTCTAGGCCATAGGAATGACATTCCCGATCTGATGCGGATCAGCGATGTCCTCGTTTTGCCCAGCATCGAGGAGGGCTTCGGCTTAGTCGTCGTGGAAGCAATGGGTTGCGGCTGCGTGCCAATGGTCTCGGAAGCTTGCACAAATATAGCCGGGCACATGAAAGCAGGCCTCACTCACCGCATTGGCGACGTCGACGAGCTAACGAGGCAATTTTCAGTCCTGAATTCCGATCGCGCGCTCTTGTCTCGATTAAGTGAGACGTGTCTTCGCCTGGCTCCTACACTTACATGGAAAGCAGCAGGGGCCCAATTGTTGGGTGTATATAGAGAAGCCATAAGCCGGTATTCTTCAAAAAAGTTAGTTCTGGAAAACGTTTAGTGCGACATCGGCTCAACGATATATGATCACCAGTACGTTACTAAAACGGGTTCGCGCACGAAATAGTAGGACTGAGCGCCAATCTGGCGATTCGATCGGCTCCGGATCTAACGATGAAAAACAAATCGTCGTGCGCGAAGCGCAGTTTGAGGACTTCACTCAAATCAGCGAAATGAATCTGCGTTTGGGCCAAGGCCCGGATTCACCGGAAAACTGGGTTCGACTTTGGCGAGACAATCCCACAATCAAAGCCCTTAGAGCACCGGCTCGAATCGGTTGGGTGCTCCAAGACTCGGACCGCATTGTGGGATTTCTCGGAAGTATACCGCTTAGTTACGAATTTGCTGGTGCTCCCGTTCTCGCGGCAGCAACGTGCCGATTTGCTGTCGAACCGCGGTACAGAGTATTCAGCCACCTGCTGGTGATGGCCTTCTTTCGCCAGAAGGAATTTCAGCTTTTCATCGATTCTTCGGCGACTCCGGCGGCCGGGAAGATTATGGTCGCTGTCAAGGCCCAGGCAATCCCTCAGAGAGATTATGACACCATACTTTTTTGGGTTCTCAATCCTCTGCGATACTCCGCCTATGCGTTACGCAAGATCGGGATAGATAAAACTTGGGTCGCCGCAGGCAGTCACTTTGGATCATTGGCCCTTCGCATCAGTAGTCTCTACTGGAATCAAGAACCTCCGGCCCCGGTGAAGAATCTTGAGGTAAGGCAGGAGAGCCTCTCATCCTTGGGCGAGCAATTCGAAACCTTCATCCGCAAAGTCAATATCCGGAATCAAAGGATTTTCGCCAAGCGCTCGCTTGAGATTCTTCGGTGGCATTTCGAGCCGCCGCAGAATCGTAGACCGGTTTCCCTTCTTGTTTGTTATCAGGGTTGCAGCATAAGGGGTTATTTGATTCTTCGCAATTATGAAGAGACGATCGATGGGCTTAGGAGAGCTGTTGTTGCTGATCTGCTTGTCGAAGACAATGATCCAAGGGTTACGGCAGCTCTGTTCAGGTTCGCACTCCGCGCAGCCCAGAATTCTGGTGCTGACATTCTCGAAGTCACAGGATTTCCTGCCGAAATACGCGAAGGCCTTCAGGAGTGGCGCCCTTACATGCGGAAATTGCCTGCAAACCCCTTTTATTATAAAGCCCAAGAAATAGCGTTGCAGCATCGTCTCCAGCAAGAGAGCGCCTGGTACGCTTGCCCATATGATGGTGATTCAACGCTCTGGCCCTGAGCAGAGTGAGCCGAATTCATCGCCCAACTCGATGGACCATTCACCATGAAACTCATTGAAGCTCTCGAAATCCTGAAGCAGGCACCAACCGAAGGGGCAATACCGTTCGAGGTCTATATGGTATCGAGTTTCACGCCGCTCCATCTGCAAACATTTCTAGCCGCAGAACTCCGCAAGAGGAATCCGAATAGGTCTGTCAGCCTATCAAGTGGGCTATACGGAGACATCCGTGGCAATCTGACACGCATGGCCCAGAGCAAGTCGGACGGTGCAGCCATTGTGCTGGAATGGAGCGACTTTGACCCTCGGCTCGGCTTGCGCAGCCTGGGGAGCTGGGATCCGGAAGTGACCGAGGATCTCCTCAATAACGCCCGGCAATTCGCGACTTTTCTTTGCGCTGTACTGCGCTCAATGCTCGTCAAATTTCCCGTGAGTCTTAGCTCACCGACTCTGCCTTTGCCGCCCGTTACTCACTATCCCTCTTGGCATTCCAACAAGTTCGACTTGTCTCTCAAGCAATGTGTTGCTTCTATGTTGGTTTCTATTTCTGAGTTGCAAAACGTGCATATCATCTCTTCGGATCGACTCGACATTTCTTCACCATTCAATAGGAGACTGGATCCCAAATCGGAGTACGCGTCAGGCTTTCCCTACCAAATCCCCCATGCCTCGGAAATGGCGCACCTGCACGCCAATCAACTTCTCCCCCTGAACCCCAAGAAGGGTCTGATCACTGACTTGGATGACACCGTTTGGCTGGGAATCCTGGGCGAACTGGGTGTTGACGGCATTTCCTGGGATCTTGAGCACGGTGCGCAGGGTCACGGCTCTTATCAGAGATTTCTTCAATCCTTGTCTCGAACGGGAGTCCTGTTGGCCGTGGCCAGCAAGAACAATCCGCAATTAGTTGACGAAGCCTTTCGGCGAACTGATTTGTTGCTATCACGCAACCACCTCTATCCGATGGAGGCCCATTGGGGACCTAAGTCTGAATCAGTGGCTAGAATCCTAAAAACATGGAATGTCGCAGCAGACTCAATCGTCTTCATCGATGATTCCCCGATGGAATTGGCCGAGGTCAAAGCGGTTCATCCGCAAATAGAATGTCTCCTGTTCCCCAAGTCGGATCCAGCTGCAATTCTCGATTTACAGTACCGTCTGCGCGATTTATTCGGGAAGAGAAGCATCACGCAAGAAGACACAATCCGGCAAGAGAGCATTCGTGTGGCAGAGGAGTTTCGGGCCGAAAGCGCTAATGGTAACGTTATTTCCGACGTCTTCCTGCGTCAGGCAGAAGCGGAACTCACCTTCCATGTTCAAAAGCATCCGCTGGATCCACGAGCCATCGAACTCGTAAACAAAACGAACCAGTTCAATTTGAACGGCAAGCGGTATACCGACGCGTCGTGGCTGACCTACATCAAGCAACCCAACACACTTTTAGTGATGGCTTCCTATCGTGACAAGTATGGTCCGCTCGGGAAAATTGCTGTCATAGCAGGCCGGAAAGAAAGACGGACGCTCCATGTCGATACTTGGGTCATGAGTTGCCGCGCGTTCAGCCGGAGAATTGAGCATCATTGTATCGAGGAGTTGTTTGAGCGTCACGAAATCGAAGAGATCGTATTCTACTTTGAATGGACGCCCCAAAATGGCCCGATTCAAGAATTCTTGGCAGAACTTCTGGGGGGCTCTCCGGTAGCTCAGGGTAGGCTCACTCGCAACTGCTTTGCTGAACGCCGCATGAAAACCTTTCATAAAGTGTTGGAGACGGCGAATGGATGAGCTGCACGTTCGCTTGGCAAGATGCTTTTCGGCAGTCTTTCCTTCACTTTCACCGGCCAGGATTTTGAAAGCTCAATCGTCTAACGTAGAAGGGTGGGACTCCGTCGCAAGTGTTACACTCTTTGCCACGATCGAAGAAGAATTTGGCATTGAAATAGATATACAGGATCTGAAGGCGCTCCTTTCCTTCGAAAAGCTCATCGTTTATCTGCAGCAAACACTCAAACAAAACGGATTCTAGAAGAAGATCGAGCACGTTCTCTTGCCAAAATGACGCAAACACAAGCCAATCCGTCTAATCGCAGATGAAAAATCCAAGCACTCTTACCTGCACGCGGCTCCTCAAATGCGGCATCAGCTTGGGAGTGTTCGCGGCGACGAATTTGCAGACACTACTAGCTCGTCTGCTAGGCAGAGATTCCCGCGGGACATGCGTTGTCCTGGACTATCATTCCCTCCCTCCGGACCAGCGCACTCGCTTCGCCGAGCAACTGGACACCTTGCTCCAGCTTGCTGAACCGATCGACGTCAGCACGGATATCCAGTTGCGTTCTGGTGTTAGATATGCGGGCGTCACTTTCGATGACGCATTCGAGAACTTTGTCCATCAGGCACTTCCGGAGTTGGAAAAGCGAAATATGCCAGCCACTCTCTTCGTTATCTCGGATGCCCTGGACAAAGCATTCGGGCCTGCAGGTTGCGCGGAGAGAGTAATGTCACTAGAGCAACTCCGTTCATTGCCAACGGGACTTATCAGCATTGGATCGCATACGGCCACGCATCCGATGCTGCCCCTCCTCAGCGAAAGTGAAGCTCGAATGGAACTAGTCCAATCACGCAAGAGCCTTGAAGAGCGCTTGCGTCGCCCGGTACTGACCTTCAGTTTTCCATTCGGCGGCTTTTCGCAAAGACTGATCGAGTTATGCCGCGAGGCAGGTTATAAGCGGGTTTTTACTACGTTGCCGGTTCTTGCCTTCACGGACCCGAGCGAGTTCGTTGTGGGTCGGGTGCGGGTCGACCCAACGGACTGGCCACTGGAGTTTCGGCTGAAACTAGCCGGCGCTTATCGATGGCTGCCGGCTGCCTTCGCCTTCAAACGGAAAATTGTCTCCTGTCCCATACTGCGTCCATTTTTTGGCCGAATGGGCCAGGGGGCCAGGTCGCTATCGAGGATTCGAGAATTAAGCAGCCGTTGAAATGGCGGTCAGTTATTTGGTACGGGATGGGCGCTACAGCCATCGAGTCGGGGAAAATCCTAAGAGCCACAGTACCTGGTATTAAGAATTCTGGATCTGGACAAGAACTCAGAACTGTTCTCGGCGTTCAAGAAAGGCATTGGAGTGTGTGCCTTGTACCGTTTCGCCCCCCAAGTTGAAGAATCGAACTTCTTGAATTCCAACGATATGCCCTGCATTGGCAGCAGCTGCGGGTGACTCACCATCCGCAGTTTCACCGTGAGTGAACCGTCGCTCAAGGCCAACGCTTGCGGTTGCAATATAGATTTTCTATTCAATGAAATGGAGAATTACCGATGTGCACTGAATCCTGCACTATAAATTCAAAATCGTTTTCGACTATTGTCAACGGGCGAATCCTGGGGCTGTTGAAGCTCATTCCAATTTGGTTCTTGTGTGCGTTTGGTGCATCTGCCCAATCCAGTCCTTCGGTGACTCTGTCGGCAACGAATTTGACCTATGCGACGCCGAACAGCCTGAGCACAGTAAAGGCTCAGCTGGTTACGCTGACCAATACCGGCACGGGGGTCCTCTCGATCAGCGGGATTAGTGCGACGGGGAACTACTCCCAAACCAATACCTGCGGAACGAGTGTTGCGGCAGCAGCCAGCTGCACGATTAGCGTGGCCTTCAATCCTTCAGGAACAGGGATACAGACCGGTGCGGTTGCCATCACCGATAATGCCGCAGGCAGCCCTCATGTCATCAACCTCGCCGGACCGGTGTCTAACCTCGCCCCCAATGCTGCCGTCACTGTCTCCTCGCAGAATACCGGTACGGGACAACTAGGATCGAAAGCCGTCGACGGAGTGATTACCGGCTATCCCGGGACTTACACCTATGAATGGGCAACCAATGGGCAGTTGGCCGGTGCATGGATTCAGTTGACCTGGAGCAGCCCCGTACAGCTATCCCAGGTGGTGCTCTACGACCGTCCTAACCTGAGCGACAATATCCAGGCTGGGACACTCCAGTTCAGCGATGGAAGCTCCATCAGTGTCGGAACCCTGCCCAATAACGGACAGGGTTATCCAGTGACGTTTGCTACCAAAACAGTTGCCTGGGTGAAGTTCACAGTTACCCAAGCGGTCGGAAACAACATCGGCTTGGCAGAGTTTCAGGCGTTTGGACCCCTGGGACCGGTGGTTAGCCTGTCGAGCACAACTCTGAACTTCCAAAGCCAGCTCCTTGCAACGACCAGCCCTGCTCAGTCTGTCACAGTCACCAGCAACGGAACCTCCCCGGTCATCTTCAGCGGAATTACCGTGACCGGCGACTACGCTGAAACCGACAATTGCAACGGCAGCACATTGCCAGTCGGTTCCACTTGCACGATCAATGTGACATTCACGCCCACGGCCACGGGCACGCGGACGGGCACGATCTCCCTCGCTGATAATGCCATGGGTAGTCCCCAGACGATTAATCTGACGGGAACCGGTGCGGTGCTCACGTCGCCATCCATCACTACTCAGCCGGCCAACCAAACCGCAATCGCGGGACAGACCGCAACCTTTTCAGTCGCAGCCTCAGGCTCCGGACCGCTCGGTTACCAGTGGCAGAAGAATACTGCCAACATTGCCGGAGCAAATTCTGCAACCTACACGACTCCGGCGACAACCACCGGCGACAGTGGATCCACTTTCCAAGTGGTGGTTACCAATACGGCGGGAACTGTCACCAGCAACCCGGCTACACTGATGGTAACTCCGGCTGGCTCGCCGATTCTCAGTCTCTCGACAAATACGTTGACCTATGCGACGCCGAACAGCCTGAGCACAGTAAAGGCTCAGCTGGTTACGCTGACCAATACCGGCACGGGGGTCCTCTCGATCAGCGGGATTAGTGCGACGGGGAACTACTCCCAAACCAATACCTGCGGAACGAGTGTTGCGGCAGCAGCCAGCTGCACGATTAGCGTGGCCTTCAATCCTTCAGGAACAGGGATACAGACCGGTGCGGTTGCCATCACCGATAATGCCGCAGGCAGCCCTCATGTCATCAACCTCGCCGGACCGGTGTCTAACCTCGCCCCCAATGCTGCCGTCACTGTCTCCTCGCAGAATACCGGTACGGGACAACTAGGATCGAAAGCCGTCGACGGAGTGATTACCGGCTATCCCGGGACTTACACCTATGAATGGGCAACCAATGGGCAGTTGGCCGGTGCATGGATTCAGTTGACCTGGAGCAGCCCCGTACAGCTATCCCAGGTGGTGCTCTACGACCGTCCTAACCTGAGCGACAATATCCAGGCTGGGACACTCCAGTTCAGCGATGGAAGCTCCATCAGTGTCGGAACCCTGCCCAATAACGGACAGGGTTATCCAGTGACGTTTGCTACCAAAACAGTTGCCTGGGTGAAGTTCACAGTTACCCAAGCGGTCGGAAACAACATCGGCTTGGCAGAGTTTCAGGCGTTTGGACCCCTGGGACCGGTGGTTAGCCTGTCGAGCACAACTCTGAACTTCCAAAGCCAGCTCCTTGCAACGACCAGCCCTGCTCAGTCTGTCACAGTCACCAGCAACGGAACCTCCCCGGTCATCTTCAGCGGAATTACCGTGACCGGCGACTACGCTGAAACCGACAATTGCAACGGCAGCACATTGCCAGTCGGTTCCACTTGCACGATCAATGTGACATTCACGCCCACGGCCACGGGCACGCGGACGGGCACGATCTCCCTCGCTGATAATGCCATGGGTAGTCCCCAGACGATTAATCTGACGGGAACCGGTGCGGTGCTCACGTCGCCATCCATCACTACTCAGCCGGCCAACCAAACCGCAATCGCGGGACAGACCGCAACCTTTTCAGTCGCAGCCTCAGGCTCCGGACCGCTCGGTTACCAGTGGCAGAAGAATACTGCCAACATTGCCGGAGCAAATTCTGCAACCTACACGACTCCGGCGACAACCACCGGCGACAGTGGATCCACTTTCCAAGTGGTGGTTACCAATACGGCGGGAACTGTCACCAGCAACCCGGCTACGCTCAGTGTCAATCCAGCATCGCCTGGAATTTCCCTTTCCAGCACGAGTCTCACTTTCGCGGGCCAAGTGATCGCAACAACGAGTGCTGCGCAGACGATCACCGTTACGAGCAACGGCTCAACCGCACTTGTCATCAGCACGATTGCAATGACTGGCGATTATACCCAGACGAATACCTGCGGAGTGAGTAGTGGCATCACTCTCCAGGTAGGCTCGACCTGTACAATCGATGTCATGTTTACTCCGACGATCCCGGGAACGCGGACGGGCGCGGTAACGATCACGGATGATGCAACGGGAAGTCCCCAGACCATCGCGCTGGCGGGAACAGGTCTCGCCGCGGGATCGCCGGCAGTTAGCCTGTCTGCCAATAACGTGGTCTTTGCCATGCCAAACAGCCTGAGCACGGTAAAAACCCAGTTAGTATCCCTGAGTAATACAGGAACAGGTATATTATCTATTAGTGAAATTACTGCAAGTGGTAACTTCACGGACACCGATAGTTGTGGGAACAGTTTGGGAGCAGGATCGGTTTGCACGATCAGCATCGGATTCTCACCCTCAGGGACTGCTGTACAAACGGGGACGATTACTATTAACGACGACGCAAAGGGCAGCCCTCATGTTGTCAATCTCGTGGGTCCTGTCCCAAATCTCGCTCCCAATGCAACTGTGGCCGTTTCCTCTCAAAGTACGGGCACGGGGCAACAAGGTACCAAGGCGGTTGACGGCGTGATCGCCGGCTATCCGGCCAATCCCACCAATGAGTGGGCTACTAATGGACAATTGACCGGATGGATCCAGCTGACTTGGAGCAGTCCGGTGCAGATTTCACAGGTGATTCTCTACGATCGGGTGAACCTGACAGACAACATTCTGGCCGGCAATTTGAAGTTCAGCGACGGCAGCACAATCAACATCGGCGCTCTTTCCAATGACGGGCAAGGCTATCCCGTGACGTTTGTTCCGAAGACAGTCACTTGGGTGCAGTTCAACATCACGCAGGCGGTCGGGAACAGCATCGGGATGGCGGAGTTCCAGGTCTTCGGCCCAATCGGGCCGGCGGTAAATTTGTCCGCCTCAGGTCTAACGTATGCACCTCAGGTCATAGCAACAACAAGTGCTACCCAGACGATTACTTTAACGAGCGTAGGCACATCCGCGGTGACCTTTAGCGGCATTACGGCTACCGGTGACTTTGCGGAAAGCGATAATTGCAATGGCACTTCGCTGGCCGTGGGTTCGAGCTGCACCATCAATATGGCCTTTACTCCCACAACGACTGGGACCCGGACTGGTACGCTTACTATTTCAGACAATGGACTGGCAAACCCCCAGACGGTCGCTCTGACGGGAACAGGGGTTCCCGCCGCGCCGACAATCCTGGCCCAGCCGAGGAATCAGACGGTAGTCGCGGGACAGATGGCAACGTTCTCGGTAGTTGCCAGCGGGCTGGCGCCCCTCGCCTATCAGTGGCAGGAGAACGGATTGAATATCGCAGGAGCGAACGCCGCGAGTTACACCACCCCGGCCGCAGCACTAAGTGACAGCGGATCTACCTTCCAAGTTATAGTGACGAATACCGCGGGAACCGCGACCAGCGCCATTGCGACACTTACGGTGAGCTCGACGCCGATTTTCCCAGGTGTTCTGACACAGCATAATGACAATGCACGGACAGGGCAGAATACCGCTGAAATTGTCCTGACCCCGGCCAATGTGAACGCAACGCATTTCGGAAAGAAGTTTGCACAGCCTCTGGACGGTCACGCCTATGCCCAGCCGCTCTACGTGCCAAACGTGGTGATTCCTGGCTTGGGTACGCACAACGTCGTGTATGTGGCGACGGAGGCCGACAGCGTCTACGCCTTCGATGCTGATGACAAGACCGGCGCGAACGCGTCGCCTCTTTGGAAGGCCAGCCTCATAGATACGGTACACGGAGCTGCTGTAGGAGCTACAACGGTCAATAGCAGCACCGATCTTGGTTGCAGCGACCTTGCGCCTCAGGTTGGCATTACCAGCACACCTGTGATCGATCCGGCTAGCGGAACGATGTATGTCGAAGCCAAGTCTAAGGAGAATGGAGTCTTTGTGCACCGATTGCACGCCATCGACATCACTACCGGCGCAGAAAGAGCATCTGGGCCCGTGGTAATCACCGGTTCGGCCCGCGGAACGGCGGCAGACGCTTTCGGCGGCGTTATCACATTCAACCCATTGCATGAGCACGCCCGGCCGGGACTCCTACTCTTGAATGGCGTCGTCTACGTAGCCTTTGCATCCCATTGCGACTGGCAGCCGTATCATGGCTGGATTTTTGCCTACGATGCGGCGACCTTTACGCAGAAGGCTGCGCTTATCACCTCGCCCAATGGCTATGAGAGCGGCGTTTGGATGAGCGGGGCTGGCCTTGCCGCTGACGCATCTGGAAATATCTTCGCGCCCACGGGAAATGGTGACTTCGATACCGTCAACATCCCTGCGACCGATTTGGGCGACAGTATACTGAAGCTCGCCTTAGTCCCAGGACAGCTCTCGCTCCTGGACTACTTTACCGTCTACGACCAGGCGGCCCTGAACAACGCCGACACCGATCTTGGATCCGGCGGGGTCCTGTTGTTACCCGATCAGACGGGCACCCACCCACATGAGCTGGTGGAAGCGGGAAAAGGTGGCACCATCTACGTCGTGGACCGGGATCAAATGACCGTCAATAACCTGCACTACTGTTCATTGAGCTGCACCTCCGACCCGCAAATCGTTCAGGAACTGCCAAGAGCGGTGGGCGGAATGTGGAGCATGCCGGCCTACTGGAACAACACCGTCTATTTCTGGGGCCAGTCGGATGTGCTCAAGCAGTTTTCGCTCACCAGCGGTCTCTTGAGTGCGAGTCCTGTCACTACGTCGATTACTTCCTCGACCGGATTTGGCTCCACTCCCTCCATTTCTTCGAACGGCGCCACGGCTGGCATTGTCTGGTCAGCTTATCAATCGGCGTCCCAATCGATGGTCTTGTTTGCCTTTGACGCCACCAACGTGGCTAACAAGCTTTACGACAGCACCCAGGCGGCGAATAATCGCGATGGCGGCGGCCGTTGGGTGAAATTCGCCGTCCCGACCGTCGCCAACGGGAAGGTCTACGTTGGGACACAAACCGAATTGGACGTCTACGGCCTCTTGCCATGACCTAATTCAGATACTTGATCGCCACCAGATAATTGATTACAACAACGAGGCGTCCTGGAAACCGACCAGGGCCGTTCGAAATCTGGGTGCGGTAGGGCTTAGTGTGCGCGGGTAGGCCAGGCGAGATATTCCCTCTCGGCAAGCTGTATTGTCGAGTTCGGATCGGAAGCACTCCTCTGTGTATTTCTCGGATCGCTGCTCGGATCGCATGCTGGCCGTCGTGGAGAACTTACTTTATCCGCAACAAGCCGACGACTAAACATCACGATGGCGCCACTTGGGTCATAATGAGTCGAGCGGGCACGGCGTCCGGGGAGACCTTCTTCCCTCCGGCGAGTCCAGTTTAATGGCGCTACTGTTGCAACTCGTTCAGGGACTGGAACTCGACAAATTAAGATGACATCTGCCTTTCACGAACACTTCCGTTGCCCCGATTCAGTGGTCACTTTTCGGTTGACAGGTAAACTGTCTGAAGCGCAGGCATTCTTCCGGTTTGGAGAAGATGTCACATGCTTTGGACAAACCTGTGGCGCGGGGATCACCCGCGATCACAGTGGTCAACTCGGCGATGCCCTGCCTGGCTCCGACGCACGCGATGGTGAGGTCAGGCTTCCCTTCGATGTGGATCAGGTCGCCAAAAATCTGCGTTGGGAACTGTATACCGGGCAAATACACAACGACTATACGAAACTAGGCCTTCACCCTCTCCTCAGAGATCTCTATTATTGGGCACGACCGCTGCTGCCCGTGCCTGTACGCAGCATTTTGCAAAGAATTCGCTTGCGAGGGGCAACCAAGAGGTCTTTCCCTCATTGGCCCGTGGACCGCACGGTCGACCGGTTATTTGAGAACCTTATGGCTATGGCCATCCAGGCAAGAGGGGCCGAGAGCATCCCTTTCATTTGGTTCTGGCCCGAGGAAAAGCAGGCGGCCTGTATTCTCACTCATGACGTCGAGGACGCTGTCGGTAAGACGTTTTGTTCTTCGCTCATGGACATCGACGAGGAATATGGCTTCAAATCCTCTTTCCAGATCGTTCCAGAAAGGCGCTATCCTGTCGAAGAGGAATTTCTTCAAAGTATCCGGTCAAGAGGGTTCGAAATCTGCCTTCACGACTTAAACCATGATGGCAATCTCTTCGAAGAGCGATCCGAATTTCGCCGCCGCGCCCAACTTATTAACAACTACTGTGAGAAGTACGGAACGGAGGGCTTTCGTTCAGGAGCACTCTACCGAAACTTACTTTGGTACGGAGACTATCAGTTCTCCCATGACATGTCAGTACCAAATGTGGCCCACTTGGACCCACAGGGCGGCGGTTGCTGCACAGTTATGCCGTATTTTGTCGATAAAATTCTGGAGATCCCGGTTACTGCTACCCAGGATTATTCCCTTTTTCACATTCTCCACGCACATTCAATCGACCTGTGGAAACAACAGATTCAGATGATAGTGGATGGTCATGGACTCATCAGCCTCATTATCCATCCGGATTACTTGACTGAAACACTCCACCAACAAGTCTACCGTAAACTGCTCGGTCATCTTCGTGAACAATGCACTGCTCGCAACATCTGGGTGGCTTTGCCATCACAAATCAACGCTTGGTGGCGGCAGCGTAGTGAGATGAAGCTTGTTCCGAGTTCCCATGGCTGGCGCATAACGGGAGAAGGGAGTCAGCGTGCGCGCGTGGCCTACGCCTGCTTGGAGGGAGATTCGCTCGTATACTCTTTTGAAGAACCCCAGGGCCATGAGCGGGTTGTCTCAGCGGCCCTCGCTGGCTCAGGTCGTCGACTTGCGATCCAGTCACTCCAGGAGATTCCCGCTCATTCCCCGGAGGCCCCTCCTGTTCCACAGGTGCTGAATACCTCGAGTGCCGCTACCGCCGTTTTGGCGCGAGCCGACCGAGAAACACAAAAGGTCTCGCAAAAGCCTTCTCCACGTCGCCCCCTGCGGATTGCGATGGTTTCATACTCCTTCTATGAATTGGACAATCGCGTTCTGCGCTATGCCTCTACTCTTGCCAGGCGCGGCGACCACGTGGACGTTTTTGCTCTGCGACGCGAAGGAAAGCCCGCTGAAGAAGAGATCGATGGCGTTCATGTGCATCGATTGCAGGGCCGCCTCCTGAATGAGAAGCATCGGCTCTCCTACGCTCGGCGAATTTGTCAGTTTCTTCTGCGGGCTACGGCTCAGGTGACGAGGCACGACTTCAAGAACCATTACGACTTGTTGCACGTTCATTCCGTTCCGGACTTTATGGTTTTCAGTGCGCTAGGTCCGAGACTTCGGAGCACCCCGGTAATCCTCGATATTCATGATATCCTGCCGGAGTTGTATTCCAGCAAATTTGCCGCGGGCAAGAGAACCGCGCTATTCCACGCTCTTGTTCGGGTTGAACGGGCCTCTTGTCGTTTTGCGAGCCACGTAGTCATCGCGAACGATATCTGGCGTGAAAGACTGATCTCCCGCGGCCTACCGCCCAACAAATGCACGGTCGTGCTCAATTCTCCGGATCGCACCATATTTACGCGGACTGGCAACTCGCACCCACCGAGCGCGAAATTCCTCATGCTTTACCCCGGCACCCTCAACCAGCATCAGGGACTCGATATTGCGATCCGTGCCTTTGCCAAGATCAGTCGGAAGGTTCCCCAAGCTGAGTTTCGGATCTACGGTGATGGCCCGTCGAAGGAAGAATTAGTGAATCTCGTCCGGCAACTTGGGGTCGAGAGTCAAGTGCTGATGCTGCCTCTCTCTCCTATACAAGAGATTGCTCGCGTCATGGAAACGGCCTCCCTGGGCATCGTTCCCAAGCGCAAAGATAACTTCGGGAATGAGGCGTTTAGCACAAAGATCCTCGAATTCATGGCCATGGGCGTGCCCGTCATTGTTTCCGATACTATGATCGATAAACTCTATTTCAATAATTCGATTGTTAGGTTTTTCCGTAGTGGCGATGAACATGATTTGGCGCGTGGCATGCTCGAGATGATCGAGAATCCCAAATTGCGGCAGCAGCAAGTCGCAAATGCAGATCGATTCGTCGAGACCATGGACTGGAGTGCAAAACAACACGAGTATCTTGATCTCGTTGATAGCTTGGCCGAGGGATTGCGATCGTAGAGATTGCAAATTTCTTCAGAAGTGGCGTTTACCAGGCATTCGATCTTGAAAAGATACGGTACGGGGCGCTATGACTATTGCAGACATTTCTATCCGTGGCTGTTCACACTAAAGATCATTACAGTTTTTTCATCCGAAGGGAGAATCCGTGCCCATGAAGGGTGTCGTTCTTGCTGGCGGAAAGGGCTCGCGACTTTTTCCGCTCACACGCGTTACAAACAAACATCTCTTGCCGGTCTATGACCGGCCGATGATTTTTTACCCCATCCAGACCCTCGTGGATGCGGGCATAAAGGACATTATCGTGGTGACGGGGGGCCAGAATTCAGGCGACTTCTTGCGTCTCCTTTCGAACGGGAAGGATTTCGATCTCCACCGCATTCATTACACGTATCAGGAAGGCGAAGGCGGGATAGCCGATGCCCTTCGGCTTGCTGAGCCGTTTGTTGAGGGCGAAAAAATCTGCGTTGTCCTTGGAGACAATCTCATCGAAAACAACATCATCGAGGCTAAGCGTGCCTTCGAAAAGCAGCCAAAGGGCGCACACATTCTGCTGAAGGAAGTTCCAGATCCAGAGCGTTTCGGTTGTCCAGAAATCTCCAATGGCCGGATCCTGGGAATCGAAGAAAAATCCAAATCGCCGAAATCAAAGTATGCCGTAACCGGCATCTACTTTTACGATCAAAGCGTGTTCGAAAAGATAGGAAAAACCAAGCCAAGCTGGCGTAATGAACTGGAGATCACCGACGTAAACAATATGTATCTTCGGGAGGGTACCCTTACGCACAGCGACCTGGAAGGCTGGTGGACGGATGCCGGCACGTTTGATTCGTTACTTCGTGCCACGAACATGGTCGCGGAATCCGGAGCAAACAAAATTCCAGGTCGTGGTGCTCCGCCGCGACATGGGCGAGACGGCGAATAGAACGGAGCATCGATTATAGTCATGACCGACAGGTTAGAACAAATAGGAGAGCCAGCGTGAAGATTCTCGTAACCGGTGGTGCAGGCTTTATCGGGTCGAATTTTATTCGGTACCTGCTTACGTCCCGGCGTGAAGTGGAGATTGTGAATTTCGACAAGCTGACGTATGCCGGCAATCCGGAGAGTCTTGCGGACTTTGCCAGCGATCATCGGTATTCGCTCGTTTGTGGCGACATCGCTGACTCACGAGTCGTGAATGACGTCTTTGCGAAGGGCATAGATGCCTTAGTGAATTTCGCAGCGGAAACACACGTGGATCGTAGCATTGAAGATGCATCTCCCTTTCTGCGAACAAACGTCCTGGGGACTCATTGCTTGCTTGAGGCCGCGCGGAAATTCCATCTCCCACGATTTGTGCACATAAGCACGGACGAAGTGTACGGAAGCGCGCCTCCCGGCGTTAGTTTCAATGAAGAGGCAACGCTTGATCCCCGCAGCCCCTACGCCGCAAGCAAGGCTTCGGCGGATCATCTTGTTTCCGCTTATGCGAACACCTTCGGCATCTCGGCCATCATTTTGCGTTGCACCAACAACTATGGCCCCTTTCAGTTTCCCGAAAAACTTGTTCCGTTAATGATCGCGAATGCGCGGGAAGACAAACCGCTACCTATCTATGGCGATGGGCTGCAGGAACGCGACTGGCTCTTCGTGGAAGACTATTGTCGCGCCATCGCGCTGGCTCTCGAAAAGGCCAAGCCGGGTTCCATTTACAACGTTTCGGCCGGCATGCCCCAACCTAACCTGAAGATCGTAAGAACCATCCTGCATCACCTCGGAAAGCCGGATTCTTTGATGCGTTCCGTGCAAGACCGACCTGGTCACGATCGACGCTATGCCTTGGACTGCTCCAAAATCCAACGGGAACTAGGTTGGCGGCCAGAGGTGAGCTTTGAGGACGGAATTCGCCAAACGATCAAGTGGTACCAGACCAACGGCGAGTGGCTCGAGCACGCACAATCGGGAGAATATCGGAATTACTATGAGCGGCACTACACGCGGCGGGCAGAGACATTCAGCAAGTAAGCAAGGGAGCGAACCAATGGGAGCCAGCCTGCCATCGCGAGACACATTGAACTCGACGCGATGTCTCGTGCCTTTGCATGAAATAAATTTGAAGCATTTGCAAAGGTAACGGAGTTAAGCGCATTGGATGACACGCGGAACAATGTTTTAAAGCGCTGGCTGCTGTTTAGTGTTTGGATGGTGGTCAGTTCGCTCCTTTTTGCAAAACCTCTGATTGCCCTCGTTCGCTTATCGCTCACGAATGACAATGCCTCCCACCTCATACTGATTCCCTTTCTCACGGCTGGCCTGCTATTCATCGAACGCCGCACTATCTTCAGCACTCTTTCCTTCCAAGCGGGCGGCGCCATTTTCCTTTTCTTGTCTGTCATCATCGTACTCAGTGTGCGTTTGGCTGGAGGCATAATGACTCCCAATCTCCGGCTTACAGGCAATGTCCTTGCGGTCATTTTGTTTTGGATAGCAGGATTTGCTTTTTCCTTCGGGATGGCTGCCGTAAAATCAGCTTACTTTTCTCTTCTCTTTCTTTTTCTCACTGTTCCCCTGCCAAATTTCTTATTGGAACGTATCATCACCTTGTTGCAGGTTGGTTCCGCAGAAATCACTGAAGTTCTCTTCAACTTGACCGGAGTCCCCGTGCTGAGAGAGGGGCTGGTCTTCCACCTCGCTCGCGTTAACATCGAAGTGGCAAGAGAATGCAGCGGGATCCGCTCCACGATAGCACTTTTCATTCTGGCGCTACCAGTTGTGCACTACGGCTTGCACTCTCTCTGGAAGAAGCTGTTCTTCTTGACGTGCGCATTCTTCATGATGATTCTGAAAAACGGGATTCGGATCGTTACCCTGACTCTGTTAGCGATGTACGTGGATCCGAGCTTTCTGATTGGGACACTTCACCGTGATGGTGGAATTTTGTTCTTCCTGCTGGGCTTACTCTTGTTGCTGCCTGTTTTCTTACTGCTGCAGCGGGGAGAATCACGGGTCTTGGCGGGAACGAAAGAATTGGCTGCATCTTCTGAACAAAGGAACTGATGCTGTGGAGTTTCTCTCGAGTGGCTACGCGGCAGTTTGCAGCAATGTCAGTGAAATACATCCCGAGCGCAGCAGCGGGGGGTTAGCCGCCGGTGTAGTGGTTATAATACTGCGTGTAAGCCGTCTCCCGTCCGGCCCCGTTCAGTACTACTCCCAATAGATTTTTCTCTCTGAACTCGGCCACTGCCTTCTCCGCTACCTCGAAATCCGTAACTCCCGCCCTCACGACGAACAGCACGCCGTCGCACAAATCCGCCAACACGCTCGGATCATGCACTGGAGTAGCCGGCGGGGAATCCAGGATCACAAAGTCAAACATGGGCGTGACGACGTCCAGCAGGTGTCTCATCCTGTCGCTAAGTAGAAGTTCGCTTGGATTCGATACCTCGTTGCCTCCCGGAATGAAGCACAGCTTCTCGTCCGGGCTGCTTTGAATAATCGCATACTCATCTACTTCCCCGCGGAGATAGTCAGTCAAGCCGGGCGTGGAAGGCGCCCCCAGGGCTACATGAAGGCGCGACGCTCGGAGGTCAGCGTCAATCAGGAGAACGCGACGGTCAGGCTGGCGGATAATAGACTGTGCGAGATTTGCAGCGACAAACGTCTTGCCCTCTGCGGGAACACTGCTGGTAATAACAATGCGCTTCAACACGTGCGTACCAGCAATCTGAGACAGCCGCGATCGAAGAGTTCGAAAAGGCTCGGCCCCGATCTTCTTGCTGTCGGTGCCTCCGAAAACGCTCATGCGGGGATCCAGTGTCCATTTCGGATGGGCGCACCGCTTCAAGAGCTGTTCGAATCGGGCGAAAGGCTGCTTACCCGCTTTTGCACTCCCGTTTTTCGGAGCTGTATCCAGTCCATTCCCTGTTTGGGCAGAGCGACTAATTCCTTCCGTCACATCGACGAAAGTCTGCGGTGAGCTTGCCGGCGATTGCGACGCCCTTTCCTCCGCAGCCTTCTTTAACGCATCATGTATCCGACTCATCTTTTCCCTTTCGAATATTCACTCAACCGCAAAGGTCAAACACGCGTCCCGATCGCGTCCAAGCGCGGTTGATTCTTCGGCGCCTGACTCTTTCCTTGAGACAGCGCTTCGAGAACCGGCACTAACGCAAGCACGGGAAGTTTGAGCGCAAGTTCGACATCGCGTTCAGTATGCATCGATTTGTCACCGATGGCGATCAAGTAGAGAAGCGCCAGCCCGAGAGCGAGCCCGCCACCAAAACCTCCGCCAGCAAAATAGACTTTCTTCGGAAACGAGGGTCGATCCGGCAGGCTCGGTGGATCATATACTCGGAACTGCTCGCTCTGCTGCTGGCTCTCAAGATCGCCAGCTACGCCTGCGTTCTGTCTCTTCTTCAGGAGATCGTTGTAGAAGTCCTGCGCTGTCTGATAGCTGCGGGTCAATTCCTTCAACTGCTGCTCGACCATGGGACTAGCCTGAACGCGGCTTTGCAACTGGCGAATTTCAACTTGAATTTGACCTTGTCGCTTGGTCAAATCTGTGATGTTTATGTCGTCTTGCCTTAGTTTTGCTCGAAGTTGCTGAATCTGTGGGGGTTCGGCCGCGGAAACTTGCTTCGAACCATTCGCGGATGGGTTATTCTTCGGTGCTTCTGCCATCCGTTTTTTTAGTTCTTCCATCTGGCTCTTAAGTTTGATGACATCGGGATGCTCGGAAGTGTAGCGCGCCTGCAAACTCGTAAGCTGCTCTTGCAAGGCGCCCAACTGGTGTTCCGCGGTCTCAGGGTTTTGCCCTGTCTGTGATGCCTTCCAGTTCGCCTCTTGCTGGCCGATGAGGGATTCATTAAAAGCCTTATCCTGCTGCGCGCGACTGAGCGCCTGGGTATTGGCCTCTAGTTGTGCGTTCATCCCCGTCAGAATATTGAGGTTGCTTTGCTCTTCTTGCGGCAAAGACCCTAGATACTGCCGCTTGAACTGGGCAAGTTTCGCATCTTGGTCATCTAAGTTCTTCTTAGCCTCTTCGACTTGTTTGCTTAGGAAACTCGTGGTTTCAGTTGCCTGTTGCTTGCGCTCACGGGCGTTCTGTTCCAGGAACATTGAGGTGATTTCGGTACATATTTGTTGAGCAATTTGCGGGTTGTCGAAGGTTACAGCTACGTAGAAACCCGGCAGTTGCCGGCTCTGCGTACCAGGCGTCGGCTCCAGTGGCTTGATTTCCACGGCGGTTCGCAACCGTTCGACAAGATCTTCCACGTGAACACGGCCCCGGACCTCAGCGTACAGGCCGAATTTCTCAATGATAGGCTGCAGGCGTGTCCGGCTGAGGATCTGCTCTTTCATGGACGCAAGACGGTGATTCAAGTCTTCGGTGACGACAGGCTTCACGTAGTCTGGGCCAACCGTAGGCTGCTCAACCAGCACCATAGTCTGCGATGTATATCGCTTGGGAAGGACAAAACTGGCACCCAGGCCCACTCCGCCAAGAAACAACGTGGAGAGCGGGAGAAGCCACCAATAGCGACGCAAGGTGCGTTTTGCTTCTGCCAAGCCAATCTCGCCGTTCCGGACCATGATGACCTCTTCCTAACTCTGCCTATATCCCCATAGCGGCTTCATCACCGGATGCAACAGTCCTGAAGATCGCCAATCCCCACCTGTGCAGGCTACTGCGCTAAGATATGGGAAGCACGGGTTATGCCAGCTAGAATAGCCCACCGGCGTGCCCAGTTCTAATTTAAATGGTTTATTATCAACAACTTATGAAAGACACATGGCGCACTTTCCCGGAGCGGGCTAACCCGTCTCTTCCTTGGAGCACGGGAAGTGGTAGAATTCTATCCATACTATCCTCGTAATTCTCCTTTCCTGAGTTTCACCGCACAATAAATTGACTCTAAGCCAGGTTGGAGGATATTTGGATGCCTCTGGTGTAGGAATGAAAAGCATTTGTAATGAATAGGTTACATAAATCCCTGGACCTCACTCCATGCGCCCCTTCTCAGGGCTTAAAATTGCACCCGTACTTGCGCGAAAGAGGTGTTGTCTGTGTACTCCTGTAAACCAGCGCCTATCAGGCGCAAGGCGAGTTTGGTACTGTCTTACGGGCTTTTCCTGCTCCTGGCCGCCCTCGTGGCTGGCTGCTCGCGTAATCCCGAGGTGCGCAAACTGAAGTACCTGCAGCAGGGCGACCTCTATTTCGAAAAGGGTAAGTACCCCGAGGCCAACATCTCCTACAGCCGCGCTTTGCAGATCGACCCACGCTTTGTCGAGGCTCACTACAAGCGCGCCCAGGCCCTCCTCAAGCAGAACAGTTGGGCAGCTGCCTTTCAGGAGCTCTCGCGCACGGTTGATCTGCAGCCACAAAACTGGCCCGCCCAGCTAGACCTGGGTCAACTCTTGCTCGCTGGTGGTAAACCTCAGGAAGCCAAAGATCGCGCCCTTCTCATCCTTCAAGGCAACCCAAAACACGCGGACGCACAATTACTTTTGTCCGACGCGGATGCCGCAATAGGGAATCTGGAAGACGCTCTCGAGGAAGCAAGAAAAGCCACAGAAATGGCCCCGGATCGTTCAGCAAGTCTTATTAATTTGGGTCTGATCCAAGGGAAAGCCAGCGCCTTTGACGACGCAGAGGCAAGTCTCAAGGAAGCCCAATCCCTCGATCCTGTATCGGTCACTCCGCTGTTAACCTTAGCGAATCTCTACGAGCGGCAGAGACGGTGGGCCGACGCAGAGAAAGAGTTTCAGGCGGCGATCAGCCTCGCGCCTAAGTCAACCACGCCACGTATTGCTCTCGCACGTCTCTATCTCGCTCAAGGGCAAGAGTCGCTTGCGGAAAAGGTTCTGACAGACGCCAAACAACAATTGAGTGACGATCCCGCGGCGTACCGCTCGCTTGGCGATTATTATCTGACCCATGGAGAAAACGCCAAAGCCCTCGCGGAATTCGGCGCCCTCTCTGCGGTTCATCAGAATGATCTGACCGTAAGAAAGACTTACATTCAACTCCTGATCTTGAATAGAAGGATCGACGAAGCCAACCAACTCAATGACGCGATTCTGAAGAAAATACCGCAGGACGCGGAGGCGCTGATCCTAAAGGGGCAGATTCAGCTACAGCAGAAGAAAGTGGAGGAAAGCGTTCAATCGTTACAGCAGGCTCTCAGGTACGCCCCCGAAAATGCCATGGGGCATTACCAGCTTGGTGTCGCATTCCAGCAGAAGGGCAGCACTCAGCAGGCTAAGAGCGAGTGGCGCGAAGCGGCGCGACTGCGTCCCAATCTTTCTGAAGCGTGGCGGGCGCTCGGCGCCAATGCTTTGCAACAGGGAGACTGGAGAGAGCTCGAACCCATCGCCGATCAACTGAAGACAATCGCGCCGCGCTCCGCAGACGGCTATCTGTATCATGCAACCGCTAGGATGAATCAAGGCGATGCCTTGGCCGCGGAAGCGGACTTGAATCAACTGCTTCTGATCGCACCAAACAGCGCGCTTGGATACGTCAAGCTAGGCCGGCTGCGTATGGCACAAAAGCGCCTGGACGAAGCAGAAGAAATGTACCGCCAAGGTCTTGCTCGGGATCCCGGTTCTCTAGAGGCCCTCGAGGGACTGGTAGACCTGGATCTCCTCAACAAGAAGCCGGCCCAGGCGTTGCGCCGCATTCGAGAGCAACTCGACTCTACTTCCCAAAATGCGGCTCTCTATTTATTGCTAGGAAAAGCACTGCTTCAAAACAAGCAGCCGGAAGAAGCCGAGCACTCCTTGGAACGGGCCGTGGAAATGGACCAACAGAACGTCAGTGCACTCGTCCTGCTCGCAGGATTAGAGTCATCGCTTGGAAAGTTTGATCAGGCGATTGCGAACTATCAACGAGCCGTTGGAGTTGCGCCCAATGATGTCCGGCTCTATGTCGCGTTGGGCGGCCTCTATGAGAGCCAGGGCAATTGGCAACAAGCCCAGAGCGTCTACCAGAAGGCGCTGGCGATCCAACCCGAAGACGCACTCGCAGCGAACAACCTGGCCTACATCATGATCGAACACCGGGAAAGTGTGAATGTAGCTCTTAGGCTCGCTCAGACGGCTCGGCGCGGACTGCCGAACCTGCCAAATTCCGCAGATACGCTTGGCTGGGCCTATTACCACAACGGAGCGTACTCGGTTGCCGCACCCCTCTTCGAAGATGCCATCAATAAAGTTCCGGAGAATTCGACTTATCACTACCACCTCGGACTGACGTATCAAAAACTCAATGATTTGCCCCGGGCTCGCACAGAGTTCGAGAAAACTATTAGCCTCGACCCAAAATCGCCGCTTGCCAACGAGGCGCACCGGGCACTGAGCCAAACCATGGGCACGTAGGCGCATTTCTCAGTGCGTACGAGGAGAATCTCTGATTTAATCGATGAGAGGCATGAAAACGATGGCCGAAGTGTCCGCAACGCAAAGAAGCAATGAAGGAATTGTCTCCCTCGGTACACGTAACGGCATTGAGTTGGCAATTCTCACGCGAACCGAGAAATCAATGGGCAAAATTATTGCCAGGCCGGATTCGACTGACCTCATTGACGGCGTCCGAATCGAGCCGCTCCAGATCTATCCCGATGACCGCGGTTTTTTCACCGAAATTGCGCGGCTTGGCCGGGGGCTCGCCACCGATATGGTGCCGGACAGCACACGAAAGATTCAGATTTCCCTCACGCTCACTTATCCCAACACGATTAAAGCGATCCACTACCATTCGGAACAAACCGATCTGTGGGCCCCGGTGACCGGGATGGTTCAGGTTTTTCTCTACGACTTGCGGCGTCATTCGAAGACGTTTGGCTTGATCAACACGATTTATGCCGGACGATTCCGCCCCTGGGAGATTCTAATTCCGCCGGGCGTCGGCCATGGATACAAAGCCTTAGGAGTTGAACCGATTCAACTTCTTTATTTGACCGACCGCCACTACAACCCAGCGGATGAGCTCCGACTGCCTTACAACGACCCCAACATTGCCTACGACTGGGAAACGCAGCACAAATAAGCCCGATGCGTGTTTTGATCATCGGTGCGCGGGGCATGCTCGGTACCGACCTGTTGAAGGAATGGGAGACAGACGAGCTCATTCCCGCCAGTTCACGAGATGCGGATATCCGGGTCGCGGAGCAAGTGCACAGTTTACTTGCTCGCACGCGGCCTGACTGGACCGTGCTGACGGCGGCGTATACCGACGTCGATGGGAGCGAGCGTAATCCAGAAATCGCTTTCGCGGTGAATGCTCGGGGTACCGAGAATGTGGCTCGTGCAGCGAAAGAGGTTGGCTCGCGCTTATTTTTCCTGAGTACGGACTATCTTTTCGACGGAACTTCCACGCGGCCTTATGAACCCGACGATCCGATCGCACCGCTCAACGTATACGGGCAATCCAAGGCGGCAGGTGAAAAAGCGATCCGCGATCACCATTCAGACTGGTGCATCGCACGCACTTCCTGGCTTTTTGGCAGCGCCGGCGGTTGTTTTCCGGAGAAAATTCTTCGTGCCTCCGAGACACGGCCGGAACTTACGGTTGTCGCCGATCAGGTGGGATCTCCCACCTCCACCCGCGACCTGGCACGGATGATTCGCAATCTTGTCCGCATGGACGCGCGAGGGACTTTGAATGTAACGAATGAAGGCTCCTGCTCGTGGTTTGAATTCGCGCAGGAAACTCTTCGACAGGCAGGCCGCGGTTCCGTTTTTGTATCGCCGATCACTACTGCCGAGGCACGCCGTGCGGCAGGACGCCCATCCTATTCCGTCCTCTCACCTGCGAGCCTGAACGCCCTCGGCCTGAGAATGAGGCCTTGGCGTGAGGCCTTGAGCGCCTACCTAAAAGAATTGCGGGAGATGGGCAATCTCGTGTGAGCTATGTCTGATCGACCTGACGGAACAGCGCAATGGAGCTATTGGTTTCCAGCGATTTTTGTCGCCATCCTAATCTCGGTCTTCTCAATACAATACTTTGCCGCTGAGCGGACGGGCCGCGTCATCCTCCCAGTCTTACACTGGCTCTTCCCGTGGGCTACACGCGGAATGCTGCATCTCATGCACTTTGGTATTCGCAAGACGGCACACGTCACTGAGTTTGGGATCTTCAGTATTACGGTGTTTCGCGGTGTCCGTGCCGGAAGGTCTGGTTGGAAATTCAACTGGGCTTTTACGACCCTGGTGATCGCGGTCTTGTACGCTGCGCTCGACGAATGGCATCAGTCATTCGTTGTGCTACGGCATGCGACACCGCGCGATGCAGCGATTGACGCCATTGGCGCATTGCTGGCTCAATGTTTTGTTTGGGGGTATGCGACGCGAAGATGGCCCTTCACGGCCCTTTTTCTAAGGAATGCTGGTTCAGCAAAGAAGCAGGAGGAAATGACTCGCTAAGTTATTCCGCGTGCGGCTATGGGATGTTGGCGGACACTTCATTGGAATGAGCGCTCTCGTTACCGCTGGCGTCCACCGCCGTCGTCACGTAGTAATAGATAGTACCGCTCAGCACGGTCGTATCGGTATAAGCTAGGCTGCCCACCAACGAAGAATTCACCTTGGCGTATTGGGTGCTACTCACGGTACTGCGATACACGTTGTATCCGGCCACTGTCGAAGTGCTGGCGATCCAAGACAGCGCTACTGAATGCGCCTGCTGCACCGTTGCGGTGAAATTCACACCGGGACCGTTTGCGGCGTTTATCGTCACACTCTTGCTGGCGGGAGAAAACGTATATCCGGTATTGCTGGGAGTTACGACATATGTCCCGTTTGCCAAACCAGAGAAGGTGTAACTGCCCGACGCGTTGGTAACCGTCGTCGCCCCGGCGGCCCCGCTCAAGATCACGGTAGCTCCACTGCCACCCGCAGCCGGGCTGATCGTCCCGGAGATAGAATACGTGGCACCTTGCGGAGTGTCCGTGAAATTTATTCCGGTGACGTTGGCGCCGCTGACGGTTGCAGTTTGGCTGGCCGGACTGAATGTGTAACCGGTGAGGCTGGGAGTAATCGCGTAGGTCCCGTTTGCCAAACCAGAGAAGGTGTAACTGCCCGACGCGTTGGTAACCGTCGTCGCTCCGGCGGTCCCGCTCAAGGTCACGGTGGCTCCACTGCCACCCGCAGCCGGGCTGATCGTCCCGGAGATAGAATACGTGGCACCTTGCGGAGTGTCCGTGAAATTTATTCCGGTGACGTTGGCGCCGCTGACGGTTGCAGTTTGGCTGGCCGGAC
>Ga0209577_10000169_pt1 | contig 63196 bp, 57 predicted proteins | sample GraSoiAngelo_109_FD_185874 | JGI IMG/M metagenome (GOLD analysis project Ga0209577, IMG submission 185874) | Grasslands soil microbial communities from the Angelo Coastal Reserve, California, USA - 14_0903_12_20cm (SPAdes) (version 2) | ecosystem: Environmental > Terrestrial > Soil > Grasslands... | reverse complement strand
CCGGTGGGGGCGAGCGTGATTGCGTGGCTGGTCCCTTCCATCCACGAAGTGCCTCCGCCGGCAGCGGTGCTCGGGGGGACTCTCGTGCTGCTGGGAGTCGGCCTGTCCGTGAGAGCGGGAAAGTGAACGCGGAACGCGGAGGTCGGAACGCGGAACAGCGGGGCGAGCCTCAGTTCGTAGGCGACCTTCCATTTCAGTTCCGCGTTCCGCATTTCGCGTTCCGCGTTACGAAGGGTAGGGGATGGGAGGGGATAGATGCGCGTTGAGCAGCTCCGCGGAAGTTGGGTCGAGGCGGTTCACGAGGTCCACGTCGCCGTCGTGGATTCGACGGGCGGTCTCGTGGCGCGGACGGGCGACCCGGAGCTCGTGACGTTCTGGCGTTCAGCGGCGAAGCCGTTCCAGGCGCTGCCCCTCGTGGAGGACGGGGCAGCGGCGCGGTTCGGCCTCACGAGCGAGGAGCTGGCACTGGCGTGCGCGTCGCACTCGAGCGAGCCGGATCAGGTGGCTCGGGTGCGCGAACTGCTCGGCAAGATCGGGTGCTCGGAGCGCGATCTCCTGTGCGGCCCGCACCCACCGTTGTCCGATCGGGTGGCCCAAGACTACCAGACGCGCGGCTTACGGCTTACGGCGGTCTACTCGAACTGCTCGGGGAAACACGCCGGTATGCTCGCGCTGGCGCGCCACCACGGCTGGCCCACGGAGTTCTATACGCGGCTCGAGCACCCCGTGCAGCAGCGCTGCCTCGCGCAGGTCAGCCGCTGGACGGAGGTCGGGGTCGGCGACATCCGAACCGCTGTGGATGGATGCGGAGTTGTCTGCTACGGGCTTCCGCTGAGAAACATGGCGCTGGCGTACGCGAGGCTGGCAAACGCGGAAGGCGGAACGCGGAACGCGGAGCAGCAGCGAGGCCTTCGAGGTGCGAACGATCTCGCCGGGCAGTTCCGCGTTCCCACTTCCGCGTTCCGCGTTGTCGAATCCATCCTCCGCCACCCGGATCTCATCGCCGGTGAGGGTCGGCCCTGTACCGAGATCATGCGGGCGCACCCCGGGCGCGTGATCGCCAAGGTCGGCGCCGAGGGTGTGTACTGTGCCCTCCTCACGCAGCAACGACTCGGCGTCGCGCTCAAGGTCGCTGACGGACACGCGGTCGCTTCGGCACTCGCCATGGCGGCCGTGCTGGAGGAGCTAGGTCTCCGGCCGCGTCCGGCCGGGCTCACCGCTCGACCCAACGTGAACACGCGGGGTGAGACGGTAGGGGAGCTGCGTGTAAAAGGCGGACTGGAGCAATGAAACGATGAGGGAGCGGGGAGCGGGGAGAGGTACTATGACCGCTGGGACGGGCCCGGTGCTCGACGCCCCAACCGCGGCGTTGGTGCGCGTGGCGGCGGCCGTCGCCCGGGGCAACGGGCCCGAGCTCAAGGCCCGCTTCGCCGCCGCGCGCGACGCGCGCGTCCCGGGGCTGTGGATCGAGGAGCTGCTGCTGCAGAGTATGCTCGTCGTGGGCTACCCATTGGCGCTGGTGGCGTTCGCCGCGTGGCGTCGCGTTGGCGGGCCGGCGCCGATCGAGGGCGATGGCGCGGAAGACCTGGCGCACACCGACTGGGAGTCGTGGGCGGCGCGCGGCGCGGCGGTGTGCCGCGAGGTGTACGGGCGCGCCTATCACAAGTTGCTCGTGAACCTGCGCGCGCTGCACCCGGCGCTCGAGGACCTCGTCCTGGTGGACGCTTACGGCAAGGTCATCGGGCGGCCGGGCCTCGATCTCAAACGGCGCGAGCTCTGCACGGTGGCGACGACCGCGGTGCTCGGCACCGCCGAGCAGCTGCATTCGCACTTGCGAGGAGCGCTGAACACGGGGGCGGAGCCGAAGGAAATCGAGGCGGTGCTGTCGCTGATCGAGGGTGATCTCGACGACGAGCAGCGCGGGACGGCGCGGACGCAGTGGGAGGACGTGAAGAAGAGGAAACTATGAACGCGGAAGGCGGAACGCGGAAGGCGGAACAACAGGGCAGGCTCCTGCCCTCACGAGACCTCAAGGAGCGCACCAAGGCGTTCGCCCTTGGTGTTCTTCGTCTTGTGCAGGACCTCCCACGGGGTCGCTTTGTGGATGTCATCGGGCATCAGTTGCTTCGTGCCGGCACTTCGGTTGCTGCGAACTACAGGTCAGCCCGTCGCGCTCGGTCTCGCAGGGAGTTCCTCGCGAAGATGGGCATCGTGGAGGAAGAGGCCGACGAGAGTTCGTTTTGGCTCGAACTGCTCGAGGAGGCGGGGCTCGTGACGTCCGAGCGGGTCGTCGAGCTGCAACGCGAAGCGGGGCAACTCGTGGCCATCACGATTGCTTCAATTCATACGGCGCGTGGAGACCGCGGGTCTGTTCCGCGTTCCGCGTTCCGCGTTCCGCGTTCGTCCTGATGTTTATAGATCGGGCGGTGGTTCAGGTTGTCGGCGGCGCCGGTGGTGCCGGCGCTTCTTCGTTTCGTCGCGAAAAGTTCGTCCCCAAAGGCGGCCCCGACGGTGGGGATGGGGGAGCGGGCGGCAGCGTCTTCGTGCGCGCCGACTCGAACCTCGCGACGCTCCTCGACTACCGCTACCGCACCCAGTGGAAGGCAGAGCGCGGGCAGCACGGCAAGGGCAAGAACATGACCGGCAAGTCTGGGGCCGATCTCTACCTCCCGGTCCCGCCCGGCACCGAGGTGCGCGACGCCGCGACGGGGGAGGTGATCGGTGAAGCGCTCGCGAGCGGGGACACGCTGCTCGTGGCGAAAGGCGGGCGCGGCGGCCGCGGCAACGCGCGCTTCGCCACTCCGACACACCGCAGCCCGCGCGAGTGGGAGCCGGGTGAGTACGGCGCGGAGCGCCAGCTCGAGCTGGTACTGAAACTGATAGCCGACGTCGGGCTCCTGGGCGAGCCGAACGCGGGGAAGAGCACGCTGCTCTCCGTGATTTCCGCCGCTCGCCCGAAGATCGCGGACTACCCCTTCACCACGCTCGAGCCGCACCTCGGGGTAGTCGCCTTGTCGGACCACCGGACGTTCGTCACCGCCGATATTCCCGGCATCATCGAGGGCGCGCACCTGGGAAAGGGGTTGGGCCTCAGGTTCCTGCAGCACGTGGAGCGCACCCGGCTCATCGCGGTGCTCGTGCCGGTGGACAGCCCCGACCCGCAGGCGACCTACGAGCTGCTGCTGCGGGAGGCCGCGTCCTACTCGCCCGAGCTCGCGTCGAAGCCGCATATCGTAGTACTGACCAAGCTCGACCTGCTCCCTGCTCCCCGCTCCCTGGGACCGTCAGGGACTCCTTTAGGGCTCCCCGCGATCCGAACGACGGGCGGCGCACCGGTCGTGGCGGTCTCATCGGTGACTCGCGAAGGGCTGCCGGAGCTCATGGAAACGCTGTGGCAGGCGCTGCGGGCCGGAGTCGCGACGAGGTAGCCGCGTATCTGGCGCTCGCGCAGGTCCCGGGGATCGGGGCCGCGCGGCTGCGCACCCTCGTCGCCGCCTTCGAGACCGCGGCGGCGGCCTTGCGCGCTCCGCACGGCGCCCTCGCGGCACTCCCGGGATTCAGCCGCGCCGCCGCCACCGCCATCCGCGCCGGCTCGCCGCAGGCGGGCCATGAGATCCTCGACCAGCTGGATCGCCTCGGTGCCGCCGTGCTGCTTCCCGAGGACGCGGCGTTTCCGCCGCTGCTGAGCGAGGTCCCCGATCCGCCCGCGCTGCTGTTCGCCTGGGGTGACACGGCGCTGCTCGCCCGTCCCTCGGCGGGTATCGTGGGCAGCCGCGACCACTCGCCCTACGGCGCCGCGGCGGCGCGCCTCCTCGCCACCGGTGTGGCCGGCGCGGGAGTGGTCGTGGTGAGCGGCATGGCGCGCGGCATCGACGCGATCGCGCATGCGGCCGCCCTGGACTCGGGCGGCGCTTCGGTGGGGATCCTCGGGAACGGATTCGGCGTGATCTACCCGGCCGTGAACCGCGCCCTGTACGAGCGCATGGTCGCCCACGGCTGCCTGGTGACGGAGCTGCCGCCGGGCGAGCGGCCTCACGCCGGCGCGTTTCCCAGACGCAATCGCCTGATCTCCGGGCTCGCCGGGGTGACCGTGGTGATCGAAGCCGCGCCCGGATCGGGCGCCCTGATCACCGCCGACTGTGCGCTCGACCAGGGACGGGCGGTCCTCGCCGTCCCCGGGCCGATCACGAGCCCCACCTCACTCGGCTGCAACAAACTCATCCAGCAGGGCGCGAAGCCGGCACTCGCGCCCGGAGACATTCTCGAGGAGCTCGGCCTGCCGGGGGCGGCTCAAGGCGCAGCCGAAGGAGGTCCACCCGGACGCACTCCACCACCGGACCTGAGCGCGTTGCAGCGCTCGCTGTGGGAGACGCTTCGCTCGGAGCCCAGGCACGTGGACGTGCTGGTGGCCACCGCCGGCGCCGAGACGAGTGCGGTGCTGACGGCGTTGACGGAGCTCGAGATGCGGGGGGTGGTGAAGCAGGAGCCGGGGATGGTATTCGGGCTCGTTTGAACGCGGCAGTGCGAACGCGGAACGCGGCACAGAAATCCGAGCGCGGCTGCCGCGAGTGACCCTCCATTGGCGTTGCGCGTTCCGCCTTCCAACTTCCGCGTTAAGTTTCAGTCGTGCGGCACGTTTATCTGCATGTCCCCTTCTGCCAGCGGCGCTGCTCCTACTGCGACTTCTCCATCGCGGTGCGCAAGCACATCCCGGCGCGAGAGTACGTGGACGCCGTGCTCGGGGAACTGGCGGCTGTATGCCCGGCTGACTCCGGGCGCGAGCCCGGGGATTTCGGTGGCGAGAGTTTGGACACCCTCTACCTCGGCGGTGGCACTCCGTCGCTTCTCCCCCCCGACGCGATCTCGGCCCTGCTTACGTCACTGCTTGACGTCTTTCGTGCTACGCCTTCGCGTGACGTCTTTGAAGTCACGTTGGAAGCTAATCCCGAGGATGTGACGCCCGACAGTGCGCGGGCGTGGCGTCGCGCCGGCATCAATCGTGTGTCGTTGGGCGCGCAATCCTTCGACAATCGGGTCCTACAGTGGATGCATCGCTCTCACGACGCGACGCGCATCAGCGACGCGGTGCGGACCCTTCGTGCCGCGGGGGTCGACAACATCTCGCTCGATCTCATCTTCGCACTCCCCACGGAGCTCGAGCGCGACTGGGCGCGCGACCTGGACCTCGCCTGCGCCCTGCTCCCTGCGCATCTCTCGCTCTACGGGCTCACCGTCGAGGAGCGGACCCCGCTCGCCCGCTGGATCTCGCGCGGCGCCGCCGCGGCGCCGGACGACGAGCGCTACGCCGAAGAGTACCTGCTTGCCCACATGCGCCTTGCGGCTTGCGGCTATGGTTTCTACGAGGTCTCGAACGCGTGTCGCGACGGGTTGCGCTCTCGTCATAATTCCGCCTACTGGTCTGGTCGCGCTTATCTCGGGCTCGGGCCCGCCGCGCATTCGTTCGACGGCAGGGTGCGTCGCTGGAATCTGCCCGCGTGGGAGGCGTACCGACGGGCCGTCGCCGCGCGCCGACCGGTGGTCGAGGCCGAGGAGGTCCTGACCGATGAGCAACGGGAACTCGAGAGCCTGTACCTCGCATTGCGCACCGCTGCAGGGATGCCACTTGCCGCCCTCTCCCGCCCTCTGCCGCCTGCTGCCGCCCGTTGGGTGGAGCGGGGCTGGGCGGAGATCAGGGACCAGCGGCTGGTATGCACGCCCGAGGGCTGGCTCCGCTTGGACGCCCTCGTCGGCGACTTGACCAACCCGGGGGGAGCGGTCTAAATTGTTAGCAGGTAAGAGCTTGGGTGACATGGCAGGGTCCCTGAACGAGCGCGAGCGCCAGGTCCTCGAGGCCGTTATCGAGACCTACGTCGAAACCGCCGAGCCGGCGGGGAGCCGGACTATTTCTAAGAAGTTCGGCCACACGCTCTCCGCGGCCACAATTCGCAACACGATGAGCGACCTCGAGGAAAAGGGATACCTCTACCACCCCCATACCTCCGCCGGCCGCATCCCCACGGACCTCGCCTACCGCGTGTACGTGAACTCGCTGATGCGGCTGTCGCAGGTGTCGGCGTCCGACTCGCACCAGATTCGCGAAGAGCTCGCCGAGCGGAACGCCGTGGACCAGATCCTCGAACGGGCGGCGCAGGTGCTCGGTGTACTCACGAAAGAGCTGGGGGTGGCGGTGGGCCCGACGCTCGACGAGGCCGTGCTCGAGCGGCTGGAGTTGCTGCAGGCGGGGTCCGACCGGCTGCTCCTCGTGCTCACGCTCAAGAGCGGCGTGGTGCGCACCATCTTCGTGGAAGTGCCCGCACACATGGCGCCCGAGATCGTCGTGCAGGTGGCGGTGGTGTTGAACGAGCGCCTCGCGGGGCTGACGCTGCGCGAGATCCGCGCGACCCTGTCCGAGCGGCTGCGCGATGCCGCGCCCGGCGCCGGGTCGAGCGAGCTCCTGAACATCTTCATCCAGGAAGCGGACGACCTGTTCGACGTCCAGGCCACCGGGGCGGTCGGCGGGGGCGTGGTGCTGGGGAGCGCGCAGTTGCTCGCCGGCCAGCCGGAGTTCGCCACCAAGGAGCGGCTGCAGGGACTGCTGGAGGTGACCGAGCGTCGCGACGTGCTGCGTGAGGCGCTGGCGAAGCGGCTCGGTCAGGGGCTCACCATCACGATCGGTACCGAGCACCAGGACGCGACGCTCGCGCCGTTCACCTTGGTGACTGCCTCCTACCGCCTCGGTCCGCTCGCCGGAGTCATCGGGGTCATGGGCCCGACTCGTATGCCGTACGACAAGATCGTGGCGCTCGTCGATCACACGAGCCGTCTCGTGGGTGAGCTGCTCGAGTGAAACGCGATTACTACACCATCTTGGGGGTCAAGCGCGACGCGGACGAGGCCGAGATCAAGAAGGCCTACCGCCGCCTCGCGATGAAGCACCATCCCGACCGCGTCGCGTCGGGGGAGAAGGACGCCGCCGAAGCGAAGTTCAAAGAGATCACCGAAGCCTATGAGGTCCTGCGGGACCCCGAGCGGCGCGCCACGTACGACCGCTATGGTGAAGCGGGGCTCAAGCGGGGCGCCGGGGCGGGGGCCGGGGGGTTCGCCCCGTTCGACCTGTCGGAAGCGCTCAACATCTTCATGCGCGACTTCGGCGGGTTGGGCGGGTTCGACGCCTTCTTCGGCGGCTCCGAGCGCGCTCAACGCGAGCGCCATCGCGGCCAGGACCTGAAGGTCACGCTGAAGCTCAGTCTCGCCGAGGTGGCCAGCGGCACCACCAAAAAGGTGAAGGTGCGGACACTGGACCGCTGCACCGCGTGCGGCGGCACCGGGGCGGCGCCCGGCTCCAAGGCCACGAGCTGCGGCACCTGCGCCGGAACGGGCGAAGTGCGCCGGGCCGCGCGCTCCATGTTCGGACAGTTCGTGTCCGTGTCGCCGTGCCCCAGCTGCGCGGGGGAGGGCACGGTGATCCAGCAGCCCTGTCCGAAGTGTCAGGGCGACGGACGCGTCCGCGCCGACAAGGAGCTCGAGATCAACGTCCCCGCGGGCGTCGCCGACCATCACTACCTCACCATGCGGGGACACGGCGTCCCCGGGCCCCGCAACGGTCCGGCCGGCGACCTGATCGCCGTCCTCGACATCGCCGAGGATCCACGGTTCGAGCGCCAGGGCGACGACTTGATTTACGACCTCCCGGTCTCGTTCACCCAGGCGGCCCTCGGCGCGGAGGTTGGGATCCCGACGCCGTACGGCGACACGACCCTGGAGATCGCACCCGGCACGCAGACCGGTGGGGTGTACCGTCTGCGTGGCAAGGGGCTGCCGCGCGTCGGGGAAGGGGGTCGCGGCGATCTCCACGTGCGCGTCCATGTCTGGACGCCCGTCAAGCTGACCGCGGAGCAGCGCGCCCTGCTCGAGCAGCTCGCCAAGATCGAGAGCAAGCCGCCCGCGGAAGGGCACACCGGCAAGAAGTTCTGGGAGCAGCTGCGCCAGGCGTTCGGGCGCTAACTGACCCCGGGCGCGAGCCCGGGGTGAAAGGGGACGATGCCCGGAGCCTGTGTCTTCTGCAAAATCGCCGCCGGCGAGATCCCGGCGACCGTCGTGAAACGCGGCGACGGGATGCTGGCGTTCCAGGACATGAACCCGCAAGCGCCCACGCATCTCCTCGTGATCCCCACGCATCATGTGGCCACGCTCAACGACACGAAGGACGCGGCGTTGCTCGGGAAGCTGCTCGGTTTCGCGCGCGACCTGGCGCGCGAGGTCGGGATCGCGGGTCGTGGGTATCGCGTGGTGGTGAACACGAACCCCGACGGCGGACAGACGGTGTTCCATTTGCACCTCCACCTGCTGGGCGGCCGGCCGATGACGTGGCCGCCGGGGTAGCGTCCACTCCCGTCGATCGAGAAGGGTTGCCGCCCGCACTCGGCGGGGCTAAGTTTTTGTGTCCGTCACAGTTACCCAGAGGGTGAGAAGGCGGGGATCCTGGCCGACTTGCACACGCACTGTCATTCCGAACCGCCGAGCGAGCGACGCAAGCGAAGGATGGACGCGGCGCGCCGTAAGAGCCGGCGCACGCACCCGGCCTGACGTGGCGAGCTTGCCCGAGCGGCTCCGCGCCGCGATGAACCAGGCCCGCAAACAACGCGATCAAGGGCGCACGCTCCTCCTCTCCACCATCCTCGCAGACCTCAAGAACCGCGAATTCGACCTCCAGCACCCCGTGTCTGATGAAGAGGCGGCCGAGGTCGTGCGTCGCGGTATCAAGCGCCGCCGCGAAGCGGCCGAGCAGTACACCGCCGCTGGCCGCGCCGACCGGGCCGAGGCGGAGCTCGCCGAGGTGACGGCGCTCGAGGAGTTCCTGCCCGCCGCCGTCGACGCCGACGAGATCCGGCGCGCCGTGCGGGAGGCCATTGCCGGTGGGGCGAAGGATCTCGGAAAGGTCATGGGACAAGTGATGCCCAAGTTCAAGGGCCGGGCGGACGGCAAGCTGGTGAACCAGATCGTCCGCGAGGAGCTGGCGGCCGCCGTATGACAGTCGGAGGAGGGGTCGCGCCCTCCGTGCTGGAGACACTGGAGTTTCCTGCCGCGTTGCAACGAGTGGCGGCGCACGCCGCCGGGCCGCTCGGCGCCGCTCGCGTGACCCGCCGCTCCCCCGCCACCGATCCCGATGCCATCCGCGCCGCGCTCGCCCAGGTCGCCGAGCTCGCCGCCCTCCTCCTCACCGACGACGCGATTCGCGCCGAGCCCGTCCCCGATATTACCGCCGCCCTGGAGCTGCTCGGCGTGCCGGGGAGCGCGCTCGAAGGTGCCGCGCTGGCGCGGCTTGGGGGCGCGCTCGCCGCCGCCCGGATCGTCGCGGGCGATCTGGCCCGCCTGGCGGCGGAGGCGCCGCGTACTGCCGCCCTGCGGGTCGCCCCCCCCGCGAAAGAGCTCGAGCAGCGGCTCGCCGTCTCCCTCGACGCGGATGGCCAGGTCCAGGACGGTGCCTCCCGCACCCTCGCGCGTGCTCGCCGCGCGGTGCGGGAGGCGCGTGCGCGTCTGGTCAAGCAGCTCGATGCCATGCTCGCCGCGCTCGATCCCACCGACCGCGCGCCCGACGCCGCGGTGACGGTGCGGGAAGGTCGCTACGTGATCCCCGTCCGCTCGACCGCCCGCGCGCGCATCGGGGGCATCGTGCACGACGAGTCGGCGACCCGCGCCACGGTGTTTATCGAGCCGCCCGAGGTGATCGAGCTCGGCAACGCGCTGCGCGCCGCCGAGCTGGACGAGCAGCGGGAAGTGCTGCAGGTGCTGCGGGATCTCACGGAGCTGTTGCGCCCCCATCGCGACGCGATCGCGGCGGCGTGGGAGATGTGCGTCGCATTCGACGACCTGTGCGCCCGCGCGCGTTATGCCGTGGAAGTGAACGGGTTCGCCCCGGCCATCGGCACGGGACCTCTCGAAATCCGGAACGGTCGCCACCCGCTGCTCGCCTCACCCCCTGACCCCCTCTCCGCGGGGCGGAGAGGGGGAACCATGGAACGAGGTCAAGGAGGTGAGGCAGTCGTCCCGTTCGATCTGGTGCTCGCGCCCGACGAGTGCACCGTCCTGGTCTCGGGCCCGAACACCGGCGGCAAAACGGTGCTCATCAAGGCCGTGGGCTTGCTCGCCCTCATGGCGCAGAGCGGCATCATCCCGCCGATCGGCCCGCACTCGACACTCCCGGTCTTCACCGGCGTGTTCGCCGACATCGGGGACCGCCAGTCGATCGCCGCGAGCCTCTCCACCTTCTCCGCGCACGTGGTCGTGCTGCGGGACATCCTCGAGCGCGCCGCAGCGGGATCGCTCGTGCTACTCGACGAGATCGGCAGCGGCACCGACCCCGCCGAGGGAGGCGCGCTCGCGACCGCGGTGCTGCACACGCTCACGCGTCGGCGGGCGGTCACGCTCGCGACCACGCACCTGGGCGCCCTCAAGCAGTTGGCGGCGGAGACGGTGGGGATCGTGAACGCGTCACTGCAGTTCGACGGCGAGACGCTCACGCCCACCTATCGACTGCTCAAAGGCGTGCCGGGACGGTCTTACGGACTCGCCATCGCGCGGCGTCTCGGGATCGCGGGTGACGTGCTGGAGATCGCCGAGCGGGCCATGCCGAAAGCCGAGCGGCAGCTGGACGCGCTGCTCGCTACTGTCGAGGCCAGGGCTCGGGAGCTCGACGCGAAGCAGCAGGAGCTCGCGGCGCGGGATCAGAGTCTGCGCGGGGACGCGGAGCAGGTCGAGGCGCGCGCCGCGGAGCTGGCGGCGCGCGAGCGGGAGGTGAAGGCTCGCGCTCAGAGTCTCGAACGCGAGGCGCGCGAGCAGGCCCGCGCCTACTTGCTCGAAGCGCGCAAGAAGGTAGAAGACGCACTGGGCCGGGCGCGGGCAGCCGTTGACGAGGCGACGGCGCGGGAGGCGCGGCGATTGGTCGAAAAGGCGATCGAAGCGACCGATGAGGGAGCAGGGAGCGGGGAGCGGGGAGCAGGATGGATGTCCCTGGAGGACCTGAAGCGCGTGCGCAAAGGATCGCCCTCCACCGCCCTCCACCATCCTCCACCGCCCTCCACCGCCCGTACACCGCCAGTCAGCGCTGCCAGCGAGATTTCGTTAATTGGCCTTCGCGTCGCCGAAGCCGAGCCGCTGCTCGTCAAGGCCCTCGACGATGCCGTTCTCGCCGATCTCCCCTATCTCCGCGTGGTCCACGGCAAGGGGACCGGCGCCCTGCGCGAGTTCGTGCACGACGTCCTCTCGGCCGACCCGCGCGTGAAACGCTTCGGGTTCGCCCCCCCGAACCAGGGCGGCCACGGCGTCACGCTGGTCGAGTTTCGCGCGTGAGCCTCATCCCCGACGACGTGATCGAGCAGGTCCGCGAGGCCGCGGACATCGTGGGGATCATCGGGGAGCACGTCGAGCTCAAGCGCACCGGGTCCGATTTCCGCGCCCCGTGTCCGTTTCACGGGGGCACCCACCGCAACTTCGCCGTCATCCCTCGCAAGGGGATGTTCTACTGTTTCGTGTGCCACGCAGGTGGGGACGTTTTCACGTTCTTCATGAAGAAGCTCGGCATGGATTATCCCACCGCCGTACGTGAGGTGGCGCGCCGGGTGGGGATCACCATTCCGGAGCGCGGTCCGACCGGTCCCGATCCGCGCGAGCCGCTCTACAGCGCCGTGGCCGCGGCAGCCGACTGGTTCGCCCGCCAGCTGCTCGAGAGCCCCGAAGCGCAGGTCGCCCGCGATTACCTGACGACTCGGCATCTGGATCTGGAGACGGTGCAGCCGCTCGGGCTCGGGTACGCGCCCAGGGGCAAGGCGTTCCTCGACGCAATGAAAGGATTGGGCGTGCGTGACGAGGTGTTGCTCGAGGCGGGTCTCTTGGCTAAACGGGAGGATGGCACGCTCGCACCCCGCTTCCGCGGCCGGCTGCTCTTCCCGATCCACGACCTGCGCGGCCGCGTGGTCGCCTTCGGTGGCCGGATCCTCGGCGAGGGAGAGCCCAAGTATCTCAATTCCCCCGATACGCCGATCTTCCACAAGGGAAAGCTGCTGTACAACCTGCACGTCGCGAAGCACGCGATGCGTAAGGCGGAGCGTGCGATCCTGGTCGAGGGGTACTTCGATGTGCTCCGTCTTTCCCTCGCCGGGATCGAAGAGGTCGTGGCGCCGCTCGGCACCGGGCTCACCCCCGAGCAGGCTCAGCTCGTGAAGCGCCATGCGCCGCTCGTGATCCTGCTGTATGACTCGGACGAGCCCGGTCTGCGCGCCACGTTCCGCGCCGGCGACGAGCTGCTGCGCGAAGGACTGCGGGTGAGCGTGGCCACGCTCCCGGCGGGCGAAGACCCCGACACCCTGGTGCAGAAAAAGGGTGCCGCGGGATTGGAGGAGATCCTCAAGGACGCGGTCGATGTGCTGGAACGGAAGATCCAGATCCTCGACCGCAAGGGATTCTTCGGCACCCTGCCGGGCCGGCGCCGCGCGCTCGACCGGCTGCTCCCGACGATTCGAGCGGCGACCGACCCGATCACGCGGGAGCTGTATTTGTCCCGCGCAGCGGAGGCAGCCGGAGTGCGGAAGGATGTCCTAGAACGGGAAACGGGAAACGAGAAACGGGAAGCGGTTAGGGCGCCCACGTTTCCCGTTTCCCGTGTCCCGTTTCCCGCTCTTCCCGCCAGCGCCGAGAAAGCTCTCGTCTTGCTCATGCTCGAGGGCGAGCCGTGGAAATCCCGCGTCGTCGAAGCGGTCGATCCCGAGGAGCTCGAGTTCCCGCCCTATCGCGCCGTGTTCGAGAGCGTTGCCGACGATGCGGTCCTCGCGCTCGACGACACGTCGGCCCGCGCGTACGAGCAGCTCAAGGCGGAGGGTCTCGGGCGTCGGGATCCCAACGAGATGTACGAGCTGGCCGTCAACTGGATGGAAGCCCGGCGGCTCGAGCGGCAGCTGGAGCAGCTGGACGATCAGCTCCCGTTCGAGAGCCCCGAGCGGCAGGTGTCCCTGATTGCGGAGAAGCGCCGCGTGTTCGACGAGCTCCGCAAACGCTACCCGCGGTACAAGATCGCTAAGAGGAGGAGAGGTGCACCCGGAACTTGAAGCGTTGTTGGCGCTACAGGAGAAGGATCAGGCCGTGACGGCGACCGATGAGGCCCTCGCCGCGCTCGCTCCCGAGCTCTCGACGCTCGACGAGGCGCAGGCGGCGGCCGAGCGCGCGCTCGCGGTCGCGCGGGGGGGCATCCAGGCCGCCATCGACCGGCGCGACGGGCTGGAGGGCAAGATCGCCAATTATCGCTCCATGCAGGAGCAGCGGCGCCAACGCCTCGAGTGGGTGCGGGGCGCGAAAGAAGCCTCGACCCTCATGGCGGAGCTGGACCTCGCTCGCTCGGTGCTGGCGAAGGAAGAGGCCGAGTTCATGCGCTCCGGCGACGCCGTCACCGAAGCGGAGCGCAAGGCCGCGGAGGCCGAACGGGCCCTCGAAGAGGTGCGCGCACGGCAGGCCCCGCTGCGCGAGGCGCTGGCGGGAAAACGCGAGCAGATCGCGGCCGCGCGCGAGCTCGCCTTCGCGGAGCGCGAGCGCGCCACCGCAGACGTGAGCCCCGGTCTGTTGGCGCGCTACGAACGGATCCGGCGCGGCAAAGCGCCGCTCGCGTTGTACGCGCTGCATGGCGACGCCTGCGGCCACTGCTTCACGGCAGTGCCGACGCAGCGCCGGGCCCTGATCCAGCGTGGCGCGTCGATCGAAGGCTGCGAGGCCTGTGGCGTGCTGCTGTACGCTCCGGAATGATCCCCGCCCGCTGGGCGGTCGCGGCGCCGCCCGATCCACAGCTCACGGCGGCCCTCGCGTCCGAGCTCCACATCCCGGAGCCGCTCGCCGCCCTCCTCGTGCAGCGCGGGCTCGCCGCGCCCGAGCTCGCCAAAGCGTTCCTCCGCCCTGACCTCGAGCGTCTCTCCGATCCACACGCCTGGGCCGATATGCCGCGGGCGGTCGAGCTCGTCGTCGCCGCCGTCCGGGCGGGTGCCCCGATCCTGGTCCACGGCGACTACGACGTGGACGGCCAATGTGCCGCGGCGCTGCTCACCCGTGTGCTCTCGAGCGTCGGCGGCCGGGTCCACGCGTTCGTCCCGCACCGGCTGCGCGACGGCTACGACTTCGGGCCGGCCGGGCTCGCCGAGGCGCGCCGTCTGGGCGCCGGGCTGATCATCACCTGCGACTGTGGTATCACCGCGGTGGAGGTGGTACGCGCCGCCCGGGCGGCCGGGATCGAGGTCATCGTCACCGACCACCATCTCCCCGGCGACGAGCTCCCCCCGGCGTCCGCGGTGCTCGATCCGCAGCGCGCCGACTGCCGCTCCGCAGCGAAGGAGCTGTGCGGCACGGGCGTCGCATTCAAGCTCGCGCAGGCGCTCGTGCCGGCGCTGGGGTTGTCGCCTCATCTGCCGCTTCATTTTCTGGACCTGGTGGCGCTCGCGACCGTGGCCGACGTCGTGCCGCTCACGGGCGAAAACCGCATCCTGGTGCGCCACGGGCTGAAGCTGCTCGCGGAGTCCCATTGGACGGGCGTACGGGCGCTGATCGAAACGGCGGGCCTCGCGGGGAGGCCGATCAAGTCGGGCCACGTCGGGTTCATCCTCGCGCCGCGCTTGAATGCCGCAGGGCGAATCGGGGACGCGAATGACGGGCTGCGGCTGCTCCTCTCCGACGACCCGCAGGAGGCGGCGGCCATCGCCCGCGAGCTCGAGACGTTGAACGCCCGTCGCCAGGCGCTGGACCAGCGTATCCTCGACGAGGCGGTGGAGCTGGCGGAGCGTGTGCTGCGGCCGGAGGATCGCGCCCTGGTGCTGGCCGCCGACGCGTGGCACCCCGGGGTGATCGGGATCGTCGCGTCCCGCTTGGTGGAGCGCTACGGGCGGCCCACGTTCCTCATCGGTTGGGAAGAGGGGAGCGAGGTGGGGCGGGGCTCGGGGCGGAGCGTGCCGGGCTTCGATCTGCACGCCGCGCTGCACCGGGTCGGGCACCATCTCGAGAAATACGGCGGTCACACCATGGCCGCGGGCCTCACCATCCGCCGGGAGCGCTACGACGCGTTCCGTGTTGCGTTTCTCGCCGTCGCGGGCGAGCTTCTGGGCCCCGACGACCTGGTGCCCGCCCAGCGGGTCGACCTCGAGCTGCCGTTGGGTCTCGTGAGCGACGAGCTGGAGAAGCTGATCCGCTACCTCGAGCCGTGCGGTCCGGGCAATCCGGCGCCGGTCTTCGGCGTGCGGCAGGCCCGCGCGGTGGGCGCGCGGCGCGTCGGGACGAACCACCTGCGCTTCACCCTGGACGACGCCTCGGGGGCGCTCCCGGCGATTGCGTTTCAGTGGGCCGACGCGATCCCCGACCATTGGCTCGCGGAGCGGCTGGACGTCGCGTTCCGGCTGGAGCGGGACGAGTGGCAGGGGCGGACCACGCTACAGGCACGAGTGGCGGCGATGGCGCCGAGCGAATGAGCGCGGAAGGAGGCCGGGTTGGGTTTTGTCCGCATCATCGCCGGGGAATTCGGCGGTCGGCGTCTCAAGACCCCCGCGACCGACAAGGTGCGGCCGACCGGAGACCGCGTGCGCGAAGCGTGGTTCTCCATCCTCCAGCGGCCGTTGCGGGGGGCGCGCGTCCTCGATCTGTTCGCGGGCTCGGGCGCGCTGGGCCTCGAAGCGCTCTCGCGCGGCGCCGTGAGCGCGGACTTCGTGGAGATTCACCGGCTCGCGTTGTCGTCGCTCAAGGTCAACATCACGCTCCTCAAGGTGGATGACCGGACCGTGGTGCACCGCGTGGACGCGCTCAAGTTCGCGGAACAGCTCCACCCCGGGCAGTACGACGTGGCGTTCGCGGACCCGCCGTACGCGAGTGGGCACGCGGCGCGGCTCGTCGCCCTGTTCCGAGTAAATGCGTTCGCGCGCATCATCTCGATCGAGCATCCAGCGGATCAGCCGATTCCCGGCGACGACACGCGGCGCTACGGGGATACCGCCGTGACGTTCATCTACGCGCCATGACGGCTCCCGGGACCCGCATCGCCGTTTACCCCGGGTCGTTCGACCCGATCACGCGCGGTCACGAGGACCTCATCCGCCGCTCCCGGACCTTCGCCGACCGCGTGATCGTCGCCGTGGCGGTGAACGTGGCCAAGCAGCCGCTCTTCACCCTCGAGGAGCGCGTCGCGTTGATCCGGCAGGCGGTCGACGATGCCAGCGTGGAGGTGCGGTCGTTCGACGGGCTGCTCGCCGAGTTCGCCATTGCCGTGGGGGCGACGGTGATCGTGCGGGGCTTGCGGGCGGTGAGCGACTTCGAGTACGAGTTCCAGATGGCGCTCATGAACCGCAACCTGGCGCCGGGCATCGAGACGGTGTTCCTGGTCCCGGCGTTCGATCTCACCTACCTGAGCTCGAGCCTCGTGCGCGAAGTGGCACGCTTCGGCGGCGACGTGTCGCAGCTCGTCCACCCCGTGGTACAAAGGGCACTCAAGAAAAAGTTCGGCAAGTGACGTTTCGCGACTCGGTGTACGAGCGGGCGCGCCGTGCCGGGCGCCGCATCGTGCTCCCCGAGGGGACCGACGAGCGCGTGCGCGCCGCCGCGACGCGGATCGAGCGAGAGCGGCTCGGAATCGTCCAGCTCTTGGAGGGTCCTGCTCCCCGCTCCCCGCTCCCCGAGATGACCCGGCTGCTTCGGACGCGGCATCCGGACAGGTTTCCCACCGATGCCGTCGCCGCCGCCGCTCTCGAGCACCCGCTCACCTTCGGGGCCGCGCTCGTCGGGGTGGGCCGCGCGGATGTCATGGTGGGCGGTGCCACCTTTCCGAGCGGCGACACGATCCGCGCCGCGCTCTGGGGCGTGGGCGTCGCGTCCGGAATCACCACGGTGAGCGGCGCGTTCTACATGGTGCGGGGCGACGCCGTGCTCACCTTTACCGATTGCGCGGTCGTGCCCGAGCCCACCCCGGCGCAGCTCGCCGATTCGGCGGTGGCGGCTGCGCGCGATCGTCGCCGCATCGTGGGCGACGAGCCGATCGTCGCCTTCCTCTCCTACAGCACGAAGGGCAGTGCCGCGGGACCGCGCGTGGAGCGCGTGCGGCAGGCGCTCGAGAGCCTCGCGCGGCGGCAGCCCGATTTCGCGTTCGACGGGGAGCTTCAGACTGACGCCGCGTTGGTCGCCCACGTGGCGGCGCGCAAGGCGCCGGGCTCGCGTGCCGCCGGTCACGCCAACGTGCTCGTGTTTCCCGACCTTGACAGCGGCAACATCGGATACAAACTGGTACAGCGCCTGGGCGGTTGGGAGGCGATCGGGCCGATCCTCCAGGGACTCGCGCGACCCGTGGCCGACCTGTCGCGGGGCGCAACGGCCGATGATATTGTGGACACGGCGGCGGTCGCCGTCCTTCAAGCGGGGGAGCGGTCATGAGCTTCAGTCTCAAGAAGGACAAGCACGGCGTGGTGGTGGTCGGGGTGGACGGGCAGCTGATCGTCGGCAACCGTCAGGAGCTGAAGCAGAAAGTGCTCGACACGCTCGAAGCCGGTGGCAAGAAGTTCGTCATCGACTTCACCAAGACCGGCTATATCGATTCTTCCGGCCTTGGCGTCCTGGTGTCGCTCTCGAAGAAGATCCGCGAGCAGGGTGGAGACCTCCGGCTCTGCGGCTTGAACGAAGATCTCCAGACGCTGTTCGAGCTGACCAAGTTGGACACGCTCTTCGCGATCGCGAGAACACCAGAGGAGGCGCTCGCCGCTTTTTAGCTCATGACCACGCCGCAGCCCCCGCAGCCCCCGCAGCCCCTCCAGGTTCGCCGGCGGACGACGAGAGGCGAGACCGAGATGGAGTTGTCGCTCGACGTGCCGAGCGACCTCGAGTATGTCGGCCCAGCGGTGGAGCTGATCGCGGACGAGCTGCCCGGCGGTCCCCTCTCCCCCCGCCGCATCCGCTTCAACTTCCGCACCGCCTTCGCGGAAGCCCTCGCCAATGCCATTGCGTACGGCAACCATCGAGACCCGGGGCGCCTCGTGCGCGTACGGGTCGAGGTGGCCCGCGACGTCGTGCGGCTGCATGTGACCGACGAGGGCAACGGGTTCGATCCCGCCGGCGTCCCCGATCCCACGCTCCCCGAGCGCCTCGAGCGCGAGGACGGTCGCGGTCTGTTCGTGCTGCGGAGCCTCGTGGACCAGGTGGCTTTCAACAAGAAAGGAAACTCGGTGTGCCTGACGCTCCGGGCGGGCTGAGCCGTGCCGAGCGGCTGCTCCCCGTGCTCGAGCGGCTCGTCGGGGCGCGCCTGCGGCTGCGGCGGTCCGGGGAGGCCGGGACGGCGGAGGGCTCGACCCGGCTCGAGCCGATTCCCGAAACCGAGGGGTTCTGGCTCGAGATCGCGAACGGGGGACCGGAGAAGTCAGTGACCCCGGGCGCAAGCCCGGGGATGGCTCAGGAGCTGGCCCAGGTCGTCGGCTCCGTGCTCGCCGCCGAGCGCGATGCCGTCCAAGTCGCGGCCGAGTTGTCGGAGCGCTACGAAGAGATCGACCTCATCTACACGATCAGCGAGATCCTGGGCCACACCATTCGGCTCGACGAGGCGGCCGACCGGATTTTGCGCGAGGTGTCGACGGTGGTGGGCGCCCGACGCGCGACGCTCCTGGTATACGATGCCGAGCAGCAGATGCTCCGCATCGTGGCCGCGCGCGGCATGGACCCGGAGGACGTGGAGCCGATCGAGGTGGACGATGCCTGCTCGGTGGCCGCGCGCGTGTTCCGCGAGATGCGCATCGTGAGCTACGACCCGACCGACCCCGCGGCCCCGAACCCCGGGTGTCCCGAAGGGCGGAACTACCGCGGCCAGGCGTTCCTCTCGGTCCCGGTCCTGTACGCCGCGCCGGGGGCGCGCGGCAAGCCCATCGGCGTGATCAACCTGACCGACCGGGTGGGGGGGGACGCGTTCACAGCGGGCGACCGCAAACTGGTGGCCGCGATCGCCAACCAGATCGGCGCGGCGATCGAAAACGCGCGGCTCGTCGCCCGCGATCTCGGGCAGCAGCGCGTGCTCCGGGAGCTGGAGCTGGCGCGCGACCTGCAGCTCAAGCTGCTGCCGTCGCCCCTCGTCGTCGCGTCGCGCGTCGACGTAGCGGCGCGCTGCCGCCAGGCGGAGTCGGTGGGCGGGGACTTCTACAACCTGCTCAACCTGCGGGCGGACCGCGTCGGCGTGATGATCGGTGACGTGACGAGTCACGGCTTCGGCGCCGCGCTCATCATGGCGCTCGTGATGGCGGCCTCCGGCATCCACGCGGAATCGGCCGAGACACCGACGGAAGTGCTGCGCCGGCTCGAGGAGTCGCTCGCCGATGAGCTCGCGAGCACGGAGATGTTCCTCACCGTGCTCTACGCCGTGGTCGACCCGAAAGCCGGCCGCATCACATTTGCGAACGCGGGCCATCCGCATGCGTTTCTGGTATCCACGCGGACGGGCGAGGCGGTCCGGCTCGAAGCCACACGGCCGCCGCTCGGTCTCGCCAACGCGCCGGGGAAGGATGCCATGCAGACCTGGGCGCGGCGGGAGGGCATCATCTGCCTCTTCACCGACGGCGTGGCCGAGGCGCTGGGGGGGAGCGGGAGCGGCGAGCGGTTCGGCGAGGAACGCGTGCTCGGGCACGTGGTCCGCATGAAGGACCGCCCGGCGCGCGACATCCTCGAGTCCGTGCACGCCGACCTCGCCGGCTTTACGGGCGGCGCGCCGCCGGCCGACGACCGCACCGTCGTCATCCTCAAGGTGTGATCCCGAACAAACGGCTCGGCCAGCACTTCCTCACCGACCGGAACATGCTGCAAGGCATCGTCGACGCGCTCGCGCCCGCGCCCGACGACGTCGTGGTCGAGATCGGGGCGGGGACGGGGAGCCTCACCGAGCAGCTGCTCGCGCGCGGGCTACGCGTGATCGCGATAGAAAAGGATCGGCGACTGGCAGCCGAACTCGGAACGCGGAAGGCGGAACGCGGAACAGATAGACTGACCGTCGTTCACGGAGACGCACTGCACGTCGATTGGCAAGCTATGCTTGTTCCGCCTTCCGCGTTCCGCGTTCCGCACTTCAAAGTGATCGGCAATATTCCGTATGCCATCACCTCTCCCCTGATCGACAAGGCCCTCACGCCACCCCTCCCGGCGCGGATCGTGTTTCTCGTCCAGGCCGAGGTCGCCGACCGGATCGCCGCGCCCCCGGGGTCCAAGACGTACGGCGCCCTGTCCGTCGGCGTGCAGGCCGTGGCTCGTGTGGAGCGACTCTTCACCGTACGCGCCGGGGCGTTCACGCCGCCGCCCAAGGTCACGAGCGCCGTGGTGCGTCTCACGCCGCTCGTGCAGCCGCTCGTCGCGCCGGAAGAAATCGCGGCCTTCCGCGCGTTCGTCACCGCCTGCTTCACCCGGCGTCGCAAGCAGCTGCGCAATGTGGTGATGGCGGCGACGGGTCGCTCCGCCGCCGTCGTGACGGCCGGACTCGCCGCGCTCGGGCTCGATGCGGCGGCGCGTCCCGAAACGCTCGCCCCGGAAATATTCGTGCGGCTCTTGCGTTGGAGCGTTCGATTGTGAAATAATTCACAATGCGGAAGATCTCCGAGAGCACCGTGCGACGGCTCTCCCTGTACCTCCGGTTCCTCGAGCAGTTCGACGCGCAGGGCCAGACCACCATCTCCTCCGCCGAGCTGGCCCGCCGCGGCGGCACCACCTCGGCGCAGGTGCGCAAGGACCTCTCGTTCTTCGGCTCGTTCGGCAAGCGCGGTCTGGGCTACTCTGTCCCGGAGCTCACCGCGCGGATTCGCGACATCCTGGGCCTGCGACGCACGTACCGCGTCGTGCTGGTTGGCGCCGGCCGGATCGGCAGCGCGCTGGTACAATATCCCGGCTTCCGGCAGCGCGGCTTCCACGTCGCCGCGATTTACGACAAGGATCCGAAGAAAATCGGCTCCCGCTGGAACGGTCTCGTGGTCCGCGACATCCGCCACTTGGACGCCGACTTCGCCAAGGAGCCCAGCGACATCGCCATCGTCGTCACCCCGGCCGAGTCGGCGCAGGAGGTGGTGGACCGGCTGGTGCGCGCGGGGGTGAAGGCGATCCTCAACTTCGCCCCGGTGCAGCTCACCGTGCCCGGCGACGTGGTGGTGAAGTCGGTCAACATGGCGCTGGAGCTGGAGACGCTGAGTTTTGCGTTGGCCAACCGTTGAAACGCGGAACGCGGAAAGCGGAACGGGGAACAGCAATGGGAGGTCGCGCGCGATGCGACGCCCGCCGGACTGTTCCGCGTTCCGCGTTGCGCCTTCCGCGTTAGATTCCGCCCCATGGCCCGCGTCCACGTCACCTCGGAAATCGGCCCGCTGCAGACGGTCCTGGTCCATACCCCCGGCCGCGAGCTGGTCGCGGTCACGCCCGGCAACCGGGAGGACTACCTCTACGACGACATCATCGACCTGGACCTGGCCCAACGCGAGCACCGGCGCTTCGTGGCGGTGTTGGAGCGGTTCGCCCAGGTGTACGAGGTGCGCACCCTCCTGACGGAGCTGGTGGCGCGTCCGGACGTGCGCGAATTCCTCGTGACCCGCGCCCTCGAGGTGGTGCCGTCGGACGTCCTGGCGAAGCAGCTCGCCGCGCTCGCGCCCGAAGAGCTGGTCGGGCTGATGGTCGAAGGCGCCCTGGAAGAAGCCGGGCCCATCGCCCGGGCGCTCAACGAGACAGGTTTCGCCCTGCCACCGCTCCCGAACCTCTTCTTCACGCGGGATGTGGGGATCGTGATCGGCGAGCACTCGATCATCGGATCCATGCGCTATGGTGTGCGCTGGACCGAGGAGCTCCTCGTGAAGGCGCTGTTCCGCTACCACCCGTGCCTCGAGAATGCCGGCATCCTGTACGACGGGTCGGAAGAAAAGCGCAACAACTACACCCTGGAGGGCGGGGACGTGCACCCCGTTCGCCCCGACCTGCTGTTGCTCGGGTTCAGCGAGCGCTCGAGCCCCGCCGCGCTGGATCACCTGTGCGACCTCGTGTTCGAGCATTGCGGCGTGAAGGACGTGATCGTCGTGGTGCTCCCGAACGAGCGCACCGCGATCCATTTGGACATGATCTTCACACAGCTCGACCGTGAGCTGTGCTGCGTCTATCCGCCGCACTTCGTCGGGCCGGAGCGGCTCGCCGTGCTGCACCGCCGCAAGAAATCCAAGGGTGTGAAGGAGATGCCCAACTTCTTCGCCGCCATGCAGGCGGTGGACCATCCGCTCGAGCCGGTGTTCTGCGGCGGCTCGGACCGCTCCCTCCAGGAACGCGAGCAGTGGTCCTCGGCCTGCAATTTCTTCGCGGTGCGGCCCGGCGTGACCGTCACCTACGCACGTAACGAGGCCACGCTGCGCGAGCTCGAGCATGCGGGGTTTAAAACGGTGTCCGCCGAGAGCCTGCTGACGGGAGAGGAGGGGCTGGACGACGGCGACCGGGCGGTGATCACGATGGACGGGAGCGAACTGGTGCGCGGCGGCGGCGGTCCTCGGTGCATGACGTTGCCGCTCCGACGGGATGATCTCTAGCCCGGCATCCGAGTCCCTCGAGCACGCCCGCTTCGCCGTCGTGGACGTGGAAACGACGGGCGTGCGGGCCCAAGTCGGCGGTCGGATCCTCGAGGTGGCCGTATGTGTCCTCGAGGGCGGAACCATCCACCTGGCCTTCGAGGCGCTGCTCGACCCGGGGACCCCGATTCCCCTGTGGGTGGCGCGGCTCACCGGCATCACTGACGGCATGGTTGCCGGTCGCCCCCGTTTCGGGGACGTCGTGGCCGATTTTGGACGAGCATTGGATGCCGCGGTGTTCGTCGCCCACAACGCGCGCTTCGACTGGCGCTTCCTCGCGGCCGAATACGCCCTGGCCGGCGTCCCCGCGCCCGGCGGCAAGCCCCTCTGCACGGTCCGCCTCACCCGCCGCCTGGTTCCCGAGCTTCGTCACCGCGGACTCGACCATGTGGCGGCATTCTTCGGCATCGAGAACCCGGCACGCCATCGTGCCTTTGGGGATGCCCTCGCCACCGCTCACGTCCTGCGGGCGCTGATCGGGCGAGCGCGGGAGCGAGGGGTCGAGACCCTGGAGCAGCTGATCGAGGTGCATGAGAGGCCGCGTCATCGAATGCGGAATGCCGAAGGCGGAATGCGGAACAGCGGCGAAAGCGTCAGTGGCCAAGCGACCCTTCCCCACAGTTCCGCGTTCCGCGTTCCGCCTTCCGACTTCTGATGCCTCACACGACGTTCAAGATCGGCCGCCTCACCTGCCACGCGCTCGAGGCCGGCCGCCAAGCCCTCGACGGCGGCGCCATGTTCGGCGTCGTGCCGAAACCGCTGTGGCAGCGTCGCATTGCGGCCGACGAGCGCAACCGCATTCCCCTGGCGCTGCGCTGCCTCCTGGTCGAGCACGGCGACGGGCTCGTGCTTGTGGACACGGGGCTCGGCAACAAGGAAGACGAGAAGTTCAAAGACATCTACGGCGTCGTGAACGAAGGGAAGGACGGGCGTACCCAGCTCGAAGATGCGCTCGCGGAGCTCGGTCATGCCCCCGCCGATGTCCGCTGGGTGATCGATACGCACCTGCACTTCGATCACGCGGGCGGCAATACCTACCGCGATCCGTCGGGTCGCGTCACTCTCAGTTTCCCAAAGGCCCGCTACGTCGTCCAGCGGGGGGAGCTGGAGTTCGCGCGCCACACCAACGAGCGCACGGCGGCGAGCTACCTCCCGCCCAACTTCGAGTCGGTCCCATTCACGCTCATCGACGGCGAGGCGCAGCCCCTTCCCGGCATCCGCTGCCTCCCGACGCCCGGACACGTGCCCTATCACCAGTCGGTCTTGGTTGAGAGCGGCGGTGAGCGGGTCTGCTTCCTCGCGGACCTCGTCCCGACCAGCGCCCATCTGCCGCTTCCCTGGATCATGGGATACGACCTGGAGCCGCTCGTGACCCTCGAGTCAAAGCGCCGGCTGTATGCGCGGGCGGAAGCGGAAGGCTGGTTGTTGTTCTTCGGGCACGATCCCGCGGTGGTCGCGGGTCGGTTGGGGCGTGATGGCAAAGCGTTTGCACTTGTGGACCCGCTTCTGGCGGGCTAAACTTAGCGCCGAAAATACGGCAAGCGGGCGCCTTGAGTGCGCCTCACCCGCTGCCTCTCCGGAGGGAGAGTGCTCTAGGGTTTCCGAAGCCTCACCCCCTGACCCCCTCTCCACGACCTGGCGAGGGGAAACGGGGGAGCGGAAAGCGGATTCCCGGGCAGCCGGAGTCCGCTTTTTCTTTCTCGTGGAGGAGAACGGCACCTGGCCATCGAAAACCCGAACAACAAAACGCCGCGCATCCGAGTCAACCGGCAGATCCGGATCAGTCCGATCCGCGTGATCGCCCCCGACGGAGCGCAACTGGGCGTGCTGACCGTGGAGGAAGCGTTGGCCGCGGCGCAAGAGCGAGGCCTCGACCTGGTCGAGGTGGCGCCGCTCGCGCGACCCCCGGTCGCGAAGATCATGGACTATGGGAAGTTCAAGTTCGAGGAGGCGAAGGCGGCGCGGGCGGCGAAGAAAAAGCAGCACGTCATCCACCTCAAGGAAGTGAAGTACCGGCCGGGGATCGACGATCATGACTTCGCCTTCAAGACCCGCCACGCGCGGGAGTTCTTGCAGGACGGCAACAAGGTCAAGGTGACGATGATGTACCGGGGGCGGCAGATGGCCCACATCGACCTGGGGCGCGCGGTGCTCGACCGCGTCGCCAACGAGCTGAAGGACATCGCCAAGATCGAGCAGGACCCGAAGCTCGAGGGTCGCAACATGTCGATGGTCTTGGCCCCTAAGTGACAACTGACCCCGGGCGCAAGCCCGGGGAGGACGAGATGCCCAAACAGAAATCCAAGCGCGCGCTCCGCAAGCGCGTCAAGCTGACGGGGACCGGCCGCCTGCGCCGGTACCACGCGTACAAGAGCCACATCCTGACCAAGAAGCACCCTAAGCGGAAGCGTCACCTGCGCAAGCCCGCGCTCGTGTCGCACGCCGACGAACGACGCCTCAAGCGGCTGCTGATGGCGTAAGGAGCGATCCATGCCCCGCGTCAAGAGCAACGTCGCGCGCCTGAAGCGCAAGAACAAGATCATGAAGCTCGCCAAGGGCTACTTTGGCGGGCGATCCAAGCTGTGGAAAGCGGCGAAGGAGTCCGTCGAGCGGGCCCAGAAATACGCATACCGGGACCGGCGCCGCAAGAAGGCCGACTTTCGCCGGCTCTGGATCACGCGCATCAACGCCGCGGCACGCCTGCACCAGCTGTCCTACAGCCGCCTCATGAACGGGCTTCGCAAGGCCGGCGTCGAGATCAACCGCAAGGTCCTCGCCGACCTCGCCGTCCGCGATCCCGTCGCATTTGAGCAGCTCGCGGAGGTCGCCAAGCAGGCGCTCTGATCATGCGCGACCTCCTGGCAGCCCTCTCCGAGCTGCGGGAGCGTCTGAAGGAAATTCCGCAGGCGGACGAGCGCCGGCTTTCGGATCTCAAGACCGAGATGCTGGGACGTAAGGCCGGCGCGCTCACCCAGATTCTCGGGCGCTTGCCCAAGCTCGACCCGGCCTCCAAAAAGGAGGTCGGCGCGGCGGCGAACGCGCTGAAGCGCGAGTTCGAAGCCACCTTCGAGGCCCGCGAGCGCGAGCTCAAGCGCGCCGCCGGCACGGTCACCGGCCTGGACCTCACCATGCCCGGCCGCGCCGGCTGGCAGGGCGGGCTCCACCTCGTCACCCAGGTCGTGGACGAGATCTGCGAGATCTTTCGCGAGCTCGGGTTCACGCGCGCCGTCGGTCCCGAGGCCGAGACCGAACGGTACAATTTCTTCGCCCTGAATTTCCCCAAGGATCACCCGGCCCTCGACGCCCAGGATTCGTTCTACTTGGGCGGGGACGTGCTGCTGCGCACCCATACGTCGCCGGTGCAGATCCGCACGCTCGAGCGCTACCCGCCGCCCATCCGCGTCGTGATTCCCGGGCAGGTGTACCGGCGCGACCCGTTCGATGCGTCGCATTCCCCGGTCTTCCAGCAGATCGAAGGCCTCGCCGTGGACGAGGGGATCAGCTTCGTGGATTTCAAGGCGACCTTGGCGACGTTCGCGCGCCGGTTCTTCACGCCGGACACGCGGGTCCGGTTCCGGCCGTCGTTTTTCCCGTTCACCGAGCCGTCGGCCGAGATGGATGTGCAGTGTCAGATCTGCAAAGGCGTCGGATGCGCCACGTGCAAGCAGACCGGCTGGATGGAGATCCTCGGCTCGGGCATGGTGCACCCCGCGGTGCTCGAGAACTGCGGCGTGGACAGCGAGCGCTACACCGGCTTCGCGTGGGGCATGGGGCCCGAGCGCATCGCCATGACCCGCCACGGCATTCCCGACATCCGGCTGCTGTTCGAGAGCGACGTGCGATTCCTCGCGCAGTTCGCGGGAGGGGCGCGATGATCGTCTCGCGGCGCTGGCTCGAGGCGCTGCTGGATCGATCGCTCGACGCGCGTGACGTCGCCGAGCGACTGACGCTGCACGCGGCGGCCGTCGACGCCGTCGTCCCCCTGCACCAGGACCTGAGTGACGTCCTGATCGCGCGCGTGCTGGAAGTGAAGAAGCACCCCGACGCCGATCGCCTCTCGCTCTGTCTGGTGGACCACGGGGGCGGGGGCGGACCCGTCGAAGTGGTGTGCGGCGCGCCGAACGTCCAGGCCGGCAAGACCTACCCCTTCGCCCCGGTGGGCGCCGTGCTGCCCGGCGGGCTGAAGCTCGAGCGCAAGAAAATCCGCGGCGTCGAGTCGAACGGCATGCTCTGCTCGGCGAAAGACCTCGGCCTCGGCGCCGACCACACGGGGATCCTGGAGCTCGACACGGCGGCCCCACCGGGAGCGCGCTTCATCGACGCGATGGGGATCGGCGATTACCAGATCGTGATCGACGTACCGGCCAACCGCCCCGATCTGCTGTGTCACAAAGGGGTCGCGCGCGAGCTGGGCGCGTACTTCGGCGCACCCGTGAAGCTGCCGCAGATTCCGGGCGCGAAGCCACTGTCCGTCAGTCCGCCCGTCCGCCAGTCCGCCCGTGGAGTGGTTGATGGCGTGGAAGTGCGTCTCGAGGATCCCGAGGGGGCCCCGCGCTACATGATCGCGGTGCTCCGCGGCGTGCGGGTGGGGCCGAGCCCCGCCTGGCTCGCCGACCGGCTGACGGCGGTGGGTCAGCGCCCGATCAACAACGTCGTCGATGCCACCAACTACATCTTGCTCGAGCTGAACCAGCCGCTCCACGCCTTCGATCTTGCGAAGCTGCGGGGGCCCGCGGTCGTGGTGCGGCGCGCGCGGCCGGGCGAAAAGATCGTCACGCTCGACGGTGCGACGCGCACGCTGACCCCGGAGATGACCGCGATTTGCGACGCCGAGCACCCTACGATCGTCGCAGGCGTGATGGGGAGCGCCGAATCGGAGGTGAGCGCCGGCACGAAGGATCTCGTGCTCGAGTGCGCCTACTTTCAGCCGACCCGTATCCGCCGCACCCGGCGGGCGCTGGAGCTGTCGAGCGAGTCGAGTTACCGCTTCGAGCGCGGGATCGACATGCTCGGCATGCCGGATGCGTTGCGGCGGGCGATCGAGCTGATCACGGCCGTGGCGGGAGGCGCGGTGCGCGCCCCGGCGCTCGACCTGTGGCCCGAGCCCCAGCCGGAGCGGACGATCTTCCTCCGCCCGGAGCGCGTCAGCCACCTCCTCGGCGTGGCCGTAGAGCGCCCGGAGGTAGAGCGTCTGCTGACCGCGGTAGGGTTCTTCGTCGCGCCGAAAGACGGGCGGCTCGCCGTGCAGGTCCCGGGCTGGCGTCCCGACGTCACCCGTGAGGTGGACCTGATCGAGGAAGTCGCCCGCTTGAAAGGGTACGACGCCTTCCCCGACGAGTTGCGCGCCTACCGGCCTGGCACGGTGCCGGACGCCCCCGACGAGCGCGCCCGGGCTCGCGTACGAGAGCAGTTAGTGCGTGCCGGCTTGCTCGAGGCGCGCACGCTGCCGCTCGGGCCTGCCGACGGTCCCGACGCCGTGCCGATCCTCAATCCCATGTCCGCCGAAGAGGCGTACCTGCGACGGCGCCTGCTGCCTGGTCTGGTACGGCGCATCGAGTACAACTGGGCCAACCGGAACCGTGATATCCGGCTCTTCGAAGTGGGAACGGTCTTCCGGAAGGGGGCCGGGGCGGGGCGGGGAGCGCCTGAGGAATGGACATCCGTCGCCGGAGTCCTCACGGGGGCCCGTCGGCCGCCCCATTGGTCGGAGGGTGCGAAACTACCTGATATGGACATATGGGACCTGAAGTACCACTTTGAGTTAGCGGTAGCGGTCGCCGACCCCTCTTGCGACGTGCGGCCTGCAACGGGGGGGGCAGTGGGTTGGGAGGCGGTGCAACGGGGCGGTGGTGAGGTGGTGGGTTGGGCCAGCCCCCTCGAGGCAGACGCGCCGGTTTGGGCCGCTCCATTGTTCGGTTTCGAGGTACGGCTGGACGCGGGCGAGCGCGACCTGGTGGCATACCGCCCGCTGCCACTGCAGCCCCCGGTCGAGCGGGACTTGGCGCTGGTGCTGCCCCCGGGCGTCAGTGCCGCCCAGGTCTCCGATGTCTTGCGGCGGACGGTGGGGCCGCTGCTCGAGCGGCTCGAAGTGTTCGACGAGTATCGGGGGCCCGCCATCCCGGCGGGGCACCGCGGCGTGGCTTGGCACTGCTCGTTCCGCGATCCCGAGCGGACGCTGCGCGAGCGGGACGTGGATGCGCTGTTGGCGCAAGGGCTGGCGGCGCTGGAGGGTGAGCTTGGCGTACGACGGAGAGAGAGCTGATGCGCAGGTGCTCGACCAGCTCGAGACCATCCTTCGCCACGTGGCGGACGAGCTGGCCGGGTGGCGCGCGCGTGCCGTCAAGGCCGAAGCCGAGCTGAAGGAGAGTAGTGGGCGGGGCGGGTCCGCCGCCAAGCCCGACGCCGAGACGCGGAACCGGGTGGCGGACCTGGAGCAGGAGAACAAGACGCTGCGCCAACGGGTCGAGGCGGCGCGTGGGCGGGTCCACGATCTCCTCTCGCGCCTCACGTTTCTCGAAGAGCAGGCGCGGGAAGCCGGCGGCAACGGCGGCGTGCGCTCGGCGGCCGGCGGCGCGGCGGCGGGTGGGGGGGGGGGGGGGAGGGGGGGGGGGGGGGGGGAGCGCTCCGGGTGCCGGCGGAGGAGCCCAGTGAGCACAAAAAAGCACGCGGTCAAGGTGATGATTGGCGGCGAGGAGTACACGGTGCGGTCCGACCTGCCGCCCGAGTACACGCGAGAGGTCGCGGCATACGTGGACCAGGCGCTAAAGAAGGTATTGTCGCAGGGACCCATCGTCGAAACGCACAAGGCAGCGATCCTGGCGGCGCTGGACATCACCAACGAATTATTCCAGGCGAAGAAAGGCGAACGCGAGGTCGCGGCTCGGCTCGCGGCGCTGGCGGACGATCTGACCAAGCTGCTGCCGCCGGCGAAGCGAAAGGCCGTCATCAGTCATCCGTCTTCCGTCGTCGGTTGAGAAGTGGTGTTGCTCGCGTAGAAGACACTCGCTCCGCCTCCGGCGGGGTGATGCTGGAGATAGATCCTATGGCGGACTGGCTGGCCCTTTTCTCAGCCCTCCTCGGCGGAGGCGTCGCTGCAGGGGTGCTGTTCTACCTGGTCGGCCGCCGCGTGGAGCGCCGAACGGCGGAGGCGGCGGCGCGCGCGGCCGCGGTGGAGACCGAACGGCTGCTCGGGGAAGCCCGACAGCGTGTCGTGCTCGCGGCGAAGGAAGAGTTGATGACCGCGCGCGAGGCATTCGAGGAGGAGTCCACGCGCCGTCGCCGCGAGATCGAGCGGCGCGAGCAGGTGGTCGAGCAGCGAATCGGTGGCCTGGAAGAGCGTGCCCGCGGTCTCGAGCAGCGCGGGCGGGCGCTGGAGGATCGGGATCAGGCGCTCGCCGCCCAGGAGCTCGAGGCGCGGGCCCGGCTCGAGCAAATCGCCGGCCTGACGGCCCAGGAGGCCAAGCAGGAGCTGTTGCGCCGGCTCGAGGACGAGGCCCGGAATGATGCAGCCGCCCTGGCCCGGGACCTGAAGGAGCAGGCGCGTCGCAGCGCGGATAAAGAGGCAAAGAAGATCCTCGCCCTCGCGATCCAACGGCTCGCGCCCGAGTCCACCGCCGAGACCACGGTGTCCGCGGTCGCCCTCCCCTCCGATGAGATGAAGGGTCGTATCATCGGGCGCGAGGGTCGGAACATCCGTGCGTTCGAGGCAGCGACCGGTGTGGACGTCATCATCGACGACACGCCGGACACGGTGGTGGTGTCGTGCTTCGATCCCGTGCGGCGCGAGGTGGGTCGCCTGGCCCTGGAGCGGCTGGTCACGGACGGACGCATCCACCCGGGCCGGATCGAGGAAGTGGTGGACAAGGCGCGCGCCGAGGTCGACGGCTCGCTGCTCGAGGCGGGCGAGCAGGCGGTGTACGAAACCGGCATCAAGGGCATGCACCCGGAGCTGGTGAAGCTCGTGGGCCGGATGCGCTACCGCACCTCGTACGGGCAGAACATTCTCGAGCACTCGAAGGAAGTTGCCTGGCTCGCGGGGATCATCGCCGCCGAGTTGAGGCTCGACGTCCAGCTCGCGAAGCGCGGCGCGCTGCTGCACGACATCGGCAAGGTGCTGACGCACGAGCACGACGGCACGCATGTCGAGCTAGGCGTGGAGGTGGCCACGAAGTACGGTGAGCACCCGACCGTCATCAACTGCATTGCCGCTCATCACGACGACGTCGCCCACGAGTCGCCGATCAGCGTGATCGTGCAGGCGGCCGACTCCGTGTCCGGCTCACGACCGGGAGCGCGGCGCGAAGCGTTCGAGACGTACGTCAAGCGGCTCACCCAGCTGGAGCAGATTGCGAGTGAGTTCGCCGGCGTGGAAAAAGTGTTCGCGATTCAGGCGGGTCGGGAGGTGCGCGTGGTGGTGACCCCGAACGCGATCGACGACGGCAAGGCGAGCGAGCTGTCCGAGCAGATCGCCCGCAAGATCGAGCGCGAGCTGCAGTACCCCGGCCAGATCAAGGTGGTGGTGATCCGCGAGACCCGCGCGGTGGATTTTGCCCGCTAAGCTCATCGACGGCAGCGCCGTGGGCGACGCCATGCGCGCCGAGCTCCAGGGTGAGATCGACCGGCTCCGCTCGCGTGGGATCACCCCGGGCCTCGCGGCGGTCCTGGTGGGAGACAGCCCCGCGTCTGCCACCTACGTTCGCATGAAGGGGAAAGCGTGTGATGAGGCGGGCCTATATCACGAGACGATTCGGCTCAAGCCGGAGACCACCGAAGCCGAGCTGCTCGAGCTGATCGAGCGGCTGAACGCGGACCACAAGATCCACGGGATTCTGGTCCAATTGCCCTTGCCGAAGCACATCGACGCGCAGCGGGTGCTGCACCGGGTGTCACCGGGCAAAGATGTGGATGGCTTTCATCCGGAGAACGTGGGGAAGGTCTCGCTCGGCGACCCGACCGGCTTCCGCCCCGCGACGCCGTACGGGGTCCAGCAGCTCCTCGTCAGGAACGAGATCGAGACCAAGGGTCAGCACGCCGTGATCGTTGGTCGGTCCAACATCGTGGGCCGGCCCATGGCGGCGCTCCTGCTCCAGGACGACCCGGGCGGCAACGCGACGGTCACCGTGTGTCACTCCCGCACCCGGGACATCAAGTCGGTCACGCGGCTGGCGGACATTCTGATCGTGGCTATCGGGAAGCCCGAGTTCGTGACCGGCGAGATGATCAAGCCCGGAGCAGTGGTGATCGACGTGGGCGTGAATCGCGTGCCGGATCCAACGACGAAAAAGGGCTACCGGCTGGTGGGCGACGTACAGTTCGAGGACGCGAAACAAGTGGCGGGGGCGATCACCCCCGTGCCGGGAGGGGTGGGGCCGATGACCATCACCATGTTGCTCTACAACACCGTTCAGGCGGCGCGCCAGTGGGCCAAAGTCTAGACCTGTTCGCGGCCGTTTCGCCCGAGGGCGCGTGGACCGTCACCCAGGTCACCCGACGGGCCCGAGCGGTGGTGGAGGGCGGGCTCCTGCCGCTGTGGGTGCGCGGGGAGATCTCCGGGTTCAAGGCGTGGCAAAGCGGGCACTGGTACTTCGCGCTGCGCGACCGCAGCGCTCAGATCCGGTGCGTCATGTTCCAGAAGGACAACCGTCGCCTGCCCGCTCCGCCCCAGGATGGCATGCAGGTGTTCCTGTTCGCGCGGCCCACCGTGTGGGAGGAGAAGGGTGAGTTCCGCCTCACCGTGGTCGATCTGCTCTCCACGGAGGCGGGTGGGCTGTGGCAACTCGCGTTCGAGAAGGCGAAAGCCGCCCTCGCCAAGGATGGGCTGCTCGATCCGGCGCGCAAACGCGCGCTCCCGCGCTACCCGCTCCGGATCGCCGTCGTCACGAGCCCAGACGGCGCGGCCCTGCGGGACATCATCGCGGTGACGGCGCGCCGCTGGCCGGTAGCCGAGCTGCTCGTGCTGCCGACCCGCGTGCAAGGAGAGGGAGCGGAGCAGGAGATCTGCGCCGCCCTCGCGCTGCTCTGCCGGGTGGAGGGCCTGGACGTCGCGATCATCGGCCGGGGCGGTGGGTCGCGCGAGGATCTCTGGACCTTCAACCACGAGCGCGTCGCGCGGGCGGTGGCCGCGCTTCCCGTCCCGGTGATTTCCGCGGTCGGCCACGAGACCGATGTGACGCTGTGCGACCTGGTGGCTGATGTGCGCGCTCCCACGCCCTCCGCCGCCGCGGAGGCCGCGACGCCCGACCGGACCGACGTCCTGGCCGAGCTCGTGCACCTGGGCGCCCGGTTGGCTCGCGGTCTCGCCGGACGCTCGGGGCGCGTGGCGGAGCGCCTGGACCGAACGTTCGATCGGTTGACTGGGACCCTGGAGCGTCGCCTCGAGCGGCACCGCCACGAGCTGTCGGGGCTGGCCGGCCGGCTCGATGCCCTGTCCCCCCTGAAGATCCTGGAGCGCGGCTACGCGCTCGCGCGCGACGAACAGGGCCGGGTCCTGAAGCGTGTCGTGCAGTTCTCGTCCGGGCTGCGGTTCCGGCTGCGTGTCACCGATGGCGAAGTGGCGGCGCGCGCCGGCGAGTCGTGATGGCACGCACCCCCTCGGCCCGCGAGCCCTTGAGCTTCGCACAACAGCTCGACCGCCTCGAGGAGATCGTGCGGCGGCTCGAAGCGCAGGAGCTCGACCTGGACGAAGCGCTGAAGCTGTTCGAAGAGGGCGTCGAGCGGCTCCGCGAGGCACGCGCGCGGCTGACCGCCGCCGAGGCGCAGGTGAAGCAGGTGCTGTCGGACCAGGCCGGCCATCTCAAGGTCGAGGACTTCGACGGCTAACCGCGCCCTCGAGGTCTACCTCCTGGACGCCCGCGCCCGCGTGGATGCGACCCTCGAAGCCTGGGGCGCCCGCGCCGACGGCTGGTGGCGTCCTCCGCTCCCGGCGGCGATCCGCTACAGCCTGCTCTCGACCGGCAAGCGCCTGCGCCCCACGCTGGTGTTCGCCTCGGCGGAAGCCGGTGGGGGCGGGGGAGCGGCCGGGGTGGCGGAGCTCGCGGCGGCGGTCGAGGTCGTGCACGCGTACTCCCTGGTCCACGACGACCTTCCCTGCATGGACAACGACGACCTGCGGCGCGGCCGGCCGACCACCCACCGCGCATTCGACGTGGGGACCGCCACCGTGGCCGGCTTTCACATGGTAGCGCTCGGCGCCCGCGTGCTCGACGCCGGAATGGCCGCACTCGACCTGGAGCCGGCCCGGCGCCGCACGATCGCCCTCGAGCTGTTCCGCGCGGCCGGAGCGGGTGGCATGATCGGCGGGCAGGCGCTGGATCTCGAGGCGGAGGGGCGGCGGCTGCCGGCGGCGCAGCTCGAGGACGTGCACCGGCGGAAGACGGGAGCTTTGATCGCGGCCGCGTGCGTGATCGGGGGACTCGCCGCCGGGGCGCCGGCCGGGGCGTGCGAAGCGCTCCGGGGGTACGGCGCGGACGTTGGGCTCGCGTTCCAGATCTACGACGACGTCCTGGACGCAACGGCGACCTCGGATCAGCTCGGGAAGACCGCGGGGAAGGACGCAGCGTTCGCCAAGTCGACCTTCGTCACCCTGCTCGGCGTGGGCGCCGCCCGGGCGGAGGCGGAGCGACTGGCGGCGCGGGCGGTGGACCGCCTGCGGCAGGCGGGGTTAGTTTCTCCTACGCTGGCGGAGCTGGCGCACTACATTGTTACGAGGCCCAATTGACGGTCGGAACGCGGAAGTCGGAACGCGGAACGGGTGCGCGTCCTGGTGTTCCGCGTTCCGCGTTCCCCGTTCCGCGCTAGACGAGGTGTGATGGCGCTACTGGAATCCATTCGGGGACCGGAAGACATCAGGCGCTTGGGGCGCGACCAGCTCCAGCCCCTCGCGGACGAGGTGCGCCGCCGGCTGATCGACGTCGTCTCGCAAACTGGCGGTCACATCGGTGCCGGCCTGGGCGTAGTCGAGCTGACCGTGGCGCTGGGGTACTGCTTCGACTCGCCCCGCGACAAGATCGTGTGGGACGTGGGCCATCAGGGCTACCCCTGGAAGATCCTCACCGGCCGGAACGATCGCTTGCCGACGCTGCGCCAGGCGGGTGGCCTGTCCGGGTTCCTGCGCCGCAGCGAGAGTCCGCACGACCAGTTCGGGGCCGGGCACGCCGGGACCGGCCTCTCGGCGGCGTACGGCATCGCCGCGGCGCGCGATCTCGCCGGCGAGCAGTTCAAGGTGGTCGCCGTCGTGGGAGACGGTGCGCTCACGTGCGGCCTCCCCTACGAGGCGATGAACAATGCGGGCCATTCCGGCCGCGACATCATCATGGTGCTGAACGACAACGGCATGTCGATCGCCCCCAACGTCGGCGCCATCAACAAGTACCTCGGCTCCATCATCGCGAGTCCGATTACCGTGCGGATCCGGGAGCGCGTCAAGGCGCTGATCGAGTCCGTCTCCCACATCGTCGGCGGTCAGAAGCTCGTCGACTTCGCCAAGACGATGGAGGAGAGCATCAAGAACTTCTGGTCTCCCGGTATGCTGTTCGAAGAACTCGGGTTCCGCTACTTCGGGCCGATCGATGGTCACAACATCGCGCAGCTGGTGCAGACCTTCGAGATCGTGAAGACGCTCAAGGGACCGCGCGTCGTCCATGTGATCACCGAGAAGGGGAAGGGCTTCCCCCTGCCGGCGCCGGACACCGAGAAGTACCACGCGCGTGCACCCTACGACCCGGTCACGGGCGAGCTGCGACCGGTCAAGGCCGGTCCGCCCCAGTGGACTACGATGTTCGGGGAGGCGATCACCCAGCTCGCGGGGGAATACCCCAAGCTCGTGGCGATCACCGCGGCCATGCCGTCGGGGACCGGGACCGGCATTTTCCAAAAGAAGTGGCCCGACCGTTTCTTCGACGTCGGCATCGCCGAGGCGCACGCCACGACATTCGCCGGGGGCCTCGCCACGCAGGGCATCCGGCCTGTGGTCGCGATCTACTCGACGTTCCTGCAGCGCGCCTACGATAGCATCATCCACGACATCGCGATCCAGCAGCTGCCCGTGATTTTCTGCCTCGACCGCGCCGGCATGGTGGGCGAGGATGGGCAGACGCACATGGGCCTGTACGACATCGCCTATCTGCTCGCCGTGCCGCATATGACGGTTACCGCGCCGAAAGACGGCGCCGAGCTCATCGGATTGCTGCGCTGCGCGCTCGAGCACACGGCCGGGCCCTTCTCGCTGCGCTATCCGCGCGACAAGGCGCCGGGCGAGACGCCCCCGGCCGCCGAGGTGGCGCCCATCCGCTACGGCACATGGGACGTGCTCCGCAAGGGGCGGGAATGCGCCCTGCTCGCGGTTGGTGCGATGTGCCAGCCGGCGCTGGCGGCGGCGGAAGAGCTCGCGGCCGAGGGGATCGAGGTCACGGTGGTGAACTGTCGGTTCCTGAAACCGGTCGATCGCGACGTGCTCGACGCGCTGCTGCACGACCACCGGCTGCTCGTCACCGTGGAAGACGGCACCGTCACCAACGGGTTCGGCGCCTTCCTCGCCGCCCTGGTCCAGACCGTCGCCCCGGAAACCCGCGTCGTCCCGCTCGGTGTCCCCGACCGCACTTACGAGCATGCGCCCCGCGCGCAGCAGCTTGCAGAGGTCGGTCTCACCGGCGTTGGGATCGCGGCGCGGGTGCGTGCGTTGGCCGCGGAGCGATCGCTCACCCACTCATGAACGTCGGGGTCGTCGGCAACCCCAGCTACCGCGATCTCAAGAACATCCTCGCGCATCTCGCGCAGGTCGCGCCTCGGCTCGGGGTCACCCTGTACACCGAGGAGGAAATCGGGCCGCTCTGGCCCGAGCCTGCGCCCCCCCCCCCGCCGCTCCACCGCGCGCCGCAGCTCGACTGCCTGATCACCCTGGGGGGCGACGGGACCCTGTTGCGCGGGGCCCGGACGCTCAACGGCGCCCATACACCGATCCTGGGGGTGAACCTCGGTCGGGTCGGCTTCCTGACCACCGCTACCTCGCAGACCCTCGACTGGGCGCTCGACGCCCTCGTGCGCCGGGCCTACGTCACCGAGTCGCGTCTCGCCTTGGCGCCGTTCATCGAGGACAAGCAGGGCCGGAGTCGCGCCGAACCGATCGTGTTGAACGACGCCGTGGTGCACAAGGGCGGCGTGGCGCGCGTGATCCGGCTCCGCGTGTCCGTGGACGGCGACGAAGTCGGGCAGTACTCGGCGGACGGGATCGTGGTGGCCACGCCCACCGGCTCCACGGCGTACGCGCTGTCGGCGGGCGGACCGATCGTCGTGCCGAGCGTGGACGCCATTGTCGTGGCGGCCATCTGCCCGCACACCCTCGCCGTCCGGCCGCTCGTCGTGCCCTCGAACGCCGCCATCGCCGTCGAGCCGATTCCTCCCTGGACCGAGGAGGTGCTCGTCTCGTTCGACGGTCAGGTCGGCACGACCATGAGCACCGGCGAGCGGCTGGTCGTGAAGCGCGCCGCGCATCCGGTGCTCCTGGTGAGGCTCGGGCCCGAGGGCTTCTTCGCGCGCATGCGCAAGAAGCTGCAGTGGGGCGACCTCTCCGACCGGGAGCGTAAGTAGTGCTCACGGAGCTGCGCGTCCGCGACCTCGCCGTCATCGCCGACGTCACGCTCCCCCTCTCCCCTGGCCTCAATGTCCTGACCGGGGAGACCGGCGCCGGCAAGTCCATGCTGGTCGACGCGCTCGCCCTCCTGCTCGGCGAGCGCGCCTCGTCGGACGTCGTCCGTCCAGGAGCCGAGAAGACCGTTATTGAAGGGGCGTTCGAATTCGCCCCTGCGGCCCTTTCCCGCCTCTTGCCGCCCTTTGCCGCCTTGGGGGTGGAGCTGGACGAAGGCCGGCTCGTGCTGAAGCGCGACATCTCCGCGGAGGGGCGCTCCCGCGCCTGGGTCAACGGCAGCCCTACGACCGTCAGCGTCCTGGCACAGCTCGGCGCGCTCCTCGTGGACCTCCACGGCCAGCACGAGACCCAATCCCTGCTGCGCCCCGACGCCCAACGCGATATGCTCGACGCGTACGCCGACGCCGCGCTGGAGCGGACGGCAGTGCGCGATGCGCACGAGCGCCTGCACGAGCTCGAGCGTCGCGAGGAGGAGCTCACGGCCCGACGCGAGGAGGTGCGCCGCAAGGCGGACTACCTGCGTCATGTCGTGGAGGAAATCGAGCGCGCGGCCCCTCAGACCGGCGAAGTGGAGTCCCTGGAGGTCGAAGCGAAGCGTCTCGCCCACGCCGACGAGCTGGGTCGTCTGTCGCGCGAGCTCGGGCAGGCACTCGATACCGCGGGCCTGTCGCGCGCGGCTAAGCTGTTCGCTGGCCTCACGCGGCTCGATCCCTCGGTGGCCAAGTGGCAGGAGCTCTTGGACGGTGCGTTCGCGCACGTCACGGAGCTTGCCCAGGCCGCGCGAGACTACGCCGCCGCCATCGAGAGCGACCCGCAGCGGCTTGGCGCCGTCGAGCAGCGACGCGACGTGCTGTTCCGGCTGACCCAGAAGTACGGTCCGGCGCTCCCCGACGTGCTGGCTACCCGCGATCGCGCCGCCCGCGAGCTCGAGCTGCTCGATACCGCCGACCTGGACCTGCGTAACATCGCCGAGCAGCGTGAAACGGCCGCTGCGGACTGCGCACGCGCGTACTCGGCGCTCACGGCCAAGCGGAAGGGCGGCGCCGAACGGTTGGCCACCGCCGTCAACGCGCTCCTCCCGGCGCTCGGCATGGAGGGAGGCCGATTCGCGGTACGATTGGTCCAGCTCCCTGCGCCCCGCTCCCATGGCGCCGAGGATGCCGTGTTCGAGGTCCAACTGAACGTCGGCCTCGAGGCGCGACCGCTCGCGAAGGTGGCCTCAGGAGGCGAGCTGTCGCGCCTGATGCTGGCCTTGAAGGTCGTCCTGGCGCAGCACGATGCCGTGCCGACCCTGGTATTCGACGAGGTGGACCAGGGTATCGGGGGTGAGGTGGGCGCGCGCGTGGGGGAGGCGCTTGCGACAGTAGCGCAGGGAACGCCGGGGGGCCGCCAGGCGCTCGTGATCACCCACCTCCCGCAGATCGGGGCGTACGCCAATCACCATCTGGTGGTGGCCAAGGGGGCCCGAGGTGGGATCGCGACGAGTGACGTCCAGGTCGTCAGGGGCGAGGCGCGCACGCGCGAGCTGGCCCGCATGCTGGGCGACCCCGATATGCGGACCGCTCTCGGCCACGCCGCGGAGCTGCTTAGAAAAGCTTCCGTGTCGCCCGCAGCACCAGCCGATAGATCGTCACCGCCGGGACGAGCCCAGCGCCGCTGACGGTCTGCTCGATCGAGAACCCTCCCTCGACGCCCGGCGTGTGATACGTCATCGCAAACCCGAGGCGGAGCCAGCGTTGCCCGGTGCCCGCGTCGAGCACGCTGGCCGGCGTCGCGAATCCCATGCGAGTCGCGAGCGCGACCGAGTCCTGCGGCGATTGAAACGCGTAGTGATCGCGCTGCTTGGAGAAGTAGCCCGCCGTGAACCCGACCGCGAATTCCGGCGCGAGGCGCACCAGCGGCGCTACATCCACTCCCACGTAGTCTCCAGGATCCCACCGCAGGTCCGCGGTGGCCGCGGCCGGAACCAGAAACGCGTCCCACGGCGCGACCCGGCGCACCTGCGTCCCCGGTCGCTGCGTCGCCGCGCGGACGGCCACATTGAGCCAGAGCGGTCCGACCGATAGCTCCTGCATCAGCCGTCCTTCGAGGTCCAGCTGGTGGTCGCCGATGTGCTGGATGAGCAGTTCGTTGGCCGAATCCTTCGCTCCCGTCGGCAGGCGCACCACCGCCTGCAGCGCGGCGGCGTAGTGCGCGCCGGCCACGAGCCGGTACTTCGCGGCAAGCTCCACGTCGCCCAATCGGTAGCGGAAGTTCCGGATGAACGGCACGCTGATATACCCGAACCCATTCGGATCGGGGCTGAGGAGGATCTGCTCGAACGCGGCGCCGCTGAGCGTGTCCTGTGCGAGCGCGACGGTGGTATCGAACCCGCCGATCCTGAATGTCAGGTTCAAGCCCTGCTGGATCCGCGCGACCGCGCTGTCGATGGCCTGGCCGGCGGTCGACGTGTCGAGCGGCAGGAACGGCGAGCCGGTCTGCCCCGCACCGTACACGGCGCCGTGCAGCGCGTCGCGCACGCCACGCCAGCGCGCCGAGCTGTCCCGCGCCGCACACGGGGATGGGGGCAGCGCACATCCCGCCGCCTGCTGGTCGAGTCGCACCAGCGCGGAGTCGAATTGCGCGAAGAACGCCGAGTCCTTCCCGCGTACCCCCAGCGTGTTCACCACCAGCGGGTTCACGCCGAGGTTGGCACCTCGGTTCGAAAGCTGCAGCGAGGCCCGCGTCTGCACGCGGACCATCGGGACCATGAGACTCACGGAGAGGCGCTTCGTGATGCCGAGCTCGGCGGTGGTGGGATAGGTGCGCCGCTCTTGGCGCACGTTGAACAGGCCCGCGCCGAGGCTCGCCACGAAGCCCGCGAGCCCGCTCGCGACGCGCACGTTCTGCTCGAGCCGCGCCACGACGGGGATGTAGCGGCCGCCCACCGTGTCTCCGGTGAGCGGGGCCCCGAGCTTCAGGCGTCCCGCATCGGTGAACTCGTCGTTCCAGGTCATGATGCGCGGGTCGAAGGTCACGCGCAGGACGCCACGGGCTGGGACGTCGGTGCGCTCGACCGCCTGCGCAGCGAGCATGGCCCCGCCCGTGAGGGCGGGGCTGACGAGGAGGAGGACAATGCGCAGGGTTCGCATCAGCAAAACGGCACCCGCCGAATGGCGGATGCCGTGTTCGCTACCCCGCGACACGCGTGGGGTTCGCGCTCAGGGGATCGGTGGGATCGCTGCGTTGTAATGTGCGTTGATCGAGTCTCGCAGCATTTGGGCGAGCAACCGTTGAGTCGACGTGCTGGGATGCACCCCATCCCGGCTCACCGCGGTGCCGAATGGCGCGGCGGTCGCGTTGGGGTCGGGGGGGAACGCCGGGAACGGTAGGATCGCCCCCGGGACCCCCGCCAGGGCTCGGAGCACCGGGTTGGGGTCGACGTACGCCCACCCCCGGGCGGTTGCCGCCTGGGCGATGGTCGCATTGTACTGAACGACCGTCCCAAGCAGGTTGACGACCTCCGGCACCGAGATCACGTGGGTGTCGGAGCAGTCGAGCGTGGTCGGTGTTCCACCGGCCGCCTGCGCCACGAGCGGCGCGCCGAAATGGAATGGGACCAGGACCCGCGCGGTGTCGCCCGGCTGGATGACGAGTGAATCCAGACAGTTCGGGAGGACCGTGAGCGTCGGGATGGACGCCTGGGCCGCGAAATATGCGCGACCTTGTGACGAGTACGGGGCGGCCGTGATTTGCACCACGCCGATCAGCAGGCCGCCCTGGATCGTGCCGAACGAGTCGAGGCTGTCCATGAAGGCGTTGAACCGGGTGGTGAACGTCGCGGGGGGCGTAACGTCCGTGCCGGCGTTGGCGCTCGTGTCCAGGATTGCTCCCGACACGTCGTTGTTGCCGATCCATACCGTCACGAACGTCGGCAGCACCTCGCGGGCGCGCTGCAGCTCGGTGCGCCCGCCGAGCAGGAACAGCTTGTAGGCATCGGTGGCGGCGGGCGTGGGTTGTGGCGGGGCGTAATTCGTATTGAGCAGCTCCAGCACGTCTGCCCCGGGGAAGGCGACGTTGTTCAGGTACGGCGGGATGATCGGGCTCCGCAGGGAGCACAGTGGGGCCGTCGGTGGGCCGAGCCGCGTCGGCGGGTTCGAGAAGATGAACGTGATCGGCGACGGGCACCCATACAGGTTCAGGCTCGGGACGTAGTTGATGCTCGGATAGTAGAACGTCGTCCCCATGGCTCTCGCGAGCAGCACCGGATACGCAAGGCGCTGCAGCGAGTCGTTGAGTCCGCCGGATTGGAACCCGGCCGTGATGCTGTTCCCGAAGGACACGTAGCGCGCGAACATCGCGCCGCCGGCGTACGCGGGAGGCAGCGGGGTGAAGAGCTCGTCCTCATGGCAGGCCGCGGCCAGGAGCGCGAGGCTCAAGCCACCGGCGACGAGAATGCGACGGTGCGTCATCGTCAGGGCTCCCCTAGAACGCGTAGCCAAGCGACACCCCGAACAGGTGCGCGTGGAAGTTGTACAGGCCGTTGTTCATCCCGGACGTCGCGGCACCAACGAGTGGCTCGCGCGTCCGGCCGCGCCGGTCGTTCTGCCTGATGAACTGGTAGGCGAGGTCGGCGGTGAGTCCGCGGCTCAGTTTGACCGTCGCTCCCGCCGTGAACTCGTTGCGGTTGCCCTCGGGCAGGAGCGGTGTCACCGTTTCGGCTGGAGCCGCTCCCCCGTGGTACAGATACCCACCCCGGAACGTCCACTTGGCGTCCTTCATCCACTCGGCGGCGAAGCGGAAGCCACTCGTGCCGTCGTAGCGCTCGAACAACTTTCGGTTGAGGGCGCCGGAGGCGTCCTGGGGAAAGACGATGTCGAGCTCATTGAACGAGTCCCACCACGTGTACTGGTAGTCCCCGAGCAGCGTCCAGCCGCTCGCGACCTTGTAGGCCACTCCGAGCGCCATCTGCGACGGGTTCTTGATCGTGGTCGTGACCGGCTGAGACCGGAACACGCCGGCCGACGGGTTGAACAGGTTGAGACCGATCCCGCCGCAGGATGCCGCCGGTGCTGTCAGTAGCGCGTCGATGGGACAGCCGGCCGGAATCGTCAGCGCGCCCACCGTGAGGTCCGCAGGCACGACGAGGCCGGTGAGCACCTGCGTGAAGCTCGCGGTCCCTGAGTAGTCGAACTTGGCCTGGGTCATGAAGCGGGCGCCGAAGGAGAGCCGGTCATTGACTTTGAAAAGCGCGCCAAAGTGGCCAGCTACGGTGGTCTTCGATGCCTCAAGGTGCGTGTCAGCGAAGTCGGTCCCGGGGGCGATCCCGAACTGGCTGAACAGGGTACCCGCGGGAACGCCGAGAGCCGTAGGCACCGGCGCGTCGGCCAGGTCGAGCCGTTGGTTCAGCTCCACGCTGCCGAACACCACGTCAAGACCGCCGCCCAGCGACAGCCACGGCGTCACCTGGTAGGACACCGTGGGTTGCACATACACCGATCGGAGGATGTTGTCGTAACCGGAGAACCGCCCGTCGAACGACAGCGGCCAGCGGGTCTGGAGGCCATACGGGGCGAACAGCCCGATTCCGACCCCCAACTTGGGCGTAACTCCGTAGGCGACGTAGACCTGCGGGATCGCGAGGAAGGGGTCGTCGAGACGCGTCTCCTGTTGCAGGATGTCGCCGGTGAAGCCTCCCTCTACATCGAGCAGGGTCACCCCGATCGTGGCGCGCCCGCCCGTGAGCCCCGCGAGCCCTGCGGGGCTGAAGAAGATCGCCGAGCCGTCGTTGCACGGCGCCGCCACCCCGGTGCCGGCGCGGCCCATTGAGCAGGCTCCTTGCTCGTAGATCCCGAAGCCCTGAGCTCCGAGCAGGGCCGGAAACCCGGCGAACAGGACCAGCGCGTACCGGACGGACCGCCGCATACGTTTGTCTCCGGGTGGTTTTGCGAGAGATGGTGAAACGGGCTGGCCAACGGTACCATTCGCCCCAACCCTTGTCAAACCCATGCGTGGCAACGCGTCAGCGCTGTTCCGCACAACCTTCGGTGACGCGCCTCACGCCGCGGCCTCGGCGCCTGGCCGCGTCAACCTGATCGGCGAGCACACCGACTACAACGGCGGCCCCGTGCTGCCGGTGGCATGCGCGGCACGCACATGTGTCGCCGTCGGCCCCGCGGAAGCGGGTGTCCTGGAGATGGTCTCAACGCACGACGGACATGTCGCGCTGACCGACTATCGGGAAGGGCGACCGGTGGGCTGGGGCGCGTACCTCGCGGGGGTGATGCACGAGCTCGTCGCCCTGGGCGCGGCACCGCTCGAGGGCGGGGCTCGCATCGCGGTGACGAGCAACGTGCCCGTCGCCGCGGGCCTCGCATCGTCTGCCGCGCTCACGGTGGCCGCGGCCCAAGCGCTCAGCCTGCTCGGAGGCACGCGTCTCCACGCACGCCAGCTGGCAGGCGTGGCGTTTCGTGCCGAGCACGATCACGTCGGCGTGCGCTGCGGCATTATGGATCAGATGAGCGCGGCGCTCGCGCGACCGGGTCGGGCACTACTGCTCGAGTGCGCTTCGCTCGCGGCACGCCACATCCCGATCCGTGGCCGCCTGCTGCTCGTGGACTCGGGATTACGGCGGGAGCTCGCCGCGGGCGCCCTCAACGAGCGACGGGCCGAATGCGAGGCGGCCGTTGCCCGGCTCACGCTTGAACTGCCGGAGCTCCGCTGGCTCGCGAGCTGGCCCGCGGCCTGGCTGCCACGCCTGAAACGAGCGCTCCCCGAGCCGCTTCGCTCCCGGGCGCTGCACGTCATCGGCGAGACCGCGCGCGCTCGGTTCGGCGCGCAGCTGCTCGCCCGCGGGCACCTGAAGCGCTTCGGCGAGCTGCTGTACGAGTCCCACGAATCCTGCCGCCGGCTGTACGCCTGCAGCACGCCCGAGCTCGATACGATCGTGGCCGCGGCGCGGCGGGCCGGTGCGCTCGGCGCGCGACTCACCGGCGCCGGATGGGGCGGTGCCGTGCTCGTCCTGTTGGCGAAGGGCACAGGCAAGAGAGGGAAGAGTGAAGCGAAGGTAACACGCGAGATTCGCCGCGCATTCCGTGCGGTGTACGGACGCGAGCCGGCGATCGACGTGGTGCATCCGTCGGGCGGCGTGCGGCGCGAGCGAGTATTTTAGTCCAGCCGGGGTGGCGAAATCGGTAGACGCAAGGGACTTAAAATCCCTTGGGGGGCAACCCCCGTGCAGGTTCGAGTCCTGCCCTCGGCACTACCGCGACCCCGACCACGTCGTGATCGCGTGCGAGCCCGACGACGGCGTGATCGCGTAGTCGACGACCAGGTGGATGGACACGCGCACGCCCCGCCCATGCAGCCGGGCCGGCCGGAACAGGGCTTTGAGGACCCAGTCCTTGGTGGGTTGGTCGAACGCGGGGTGGGAGCTCTTCATGATCCTGACCGACGCGGGCTCAACCCGCCCCGTCGTATCGATGACGGCCGGCAGGATCACCCGGCCCTGAATCCCCGCCTGTTTCAAGAGCGCCGGATAGACCGGTGCCGGGGCAGACAGCAGTGCCGGCCTCTCCTCCACCAGCCCCTCCGCATACACTTCATTCCCGCTCACCACAATGTCGCTGGCCCGGCTGCCTTCGACGCCACTACCGGAGTAATCCTTGGGATCGAAGCGCTGCTGGAGGTCCACGGGAGGCATGTCGATAGGGATCTGCGCCGATACGGTGACGGGCTGAAACCCCTGGAGCGCGTCGGCAAGCTGCACCGGCGGCGGGTCGGCCGCGTACTGCTGCTCCTGAGGTGCCAGCAGTACCACCCTGGTGTCCATCCTGACCTGGTCGTCGCGCGGGGCGGCGTGGAGCGTCGCGTACACGACCCCGGCGATCATCGCAGCATGGATCGCGAGCGACGCGAAACCGGTCTTCCACTTGGATTCGAGGAGCGTGAGAACCACAGGTCCACCTCCGGTGCGTCGGGGCGGAGCTTTGACGCCGGGCGTCGTGTATGCAAAACAATGATAGTAGGATAGGTGCCAAGGAGCCAAACGGTTACGGTGCCACGTGAGCCCCCACGCCGAACACGGCGACGTTTCCCCCGCCCTCGAGCTGCTCGTTGTCGTATGCCAAATGCACGCCGAACAGCCCGAAGCCGACGTTAGCGCCAATCGCATAACCAAACTCCGTGCTGTTCCCTCCGCCACTCACGCTGCGATACCGGATCCCTGGGGACAAGTAGGGCTCAACGCTGAAGTCTTGCGCCCGGAGCCATACACCGAAGCCTAGTGCGCCCGTGACCGCGGTCCCAGATATGGGCGAAACCACGAGGTTTGCCACCTCTGTGTGGGCTAGGCCGAGCTGCACGTTCGCGCGGATTCCACTGGAGGCGATCGGAGGCAGAGTGCCTCCAATGATCCGGAACGCGGCGTTCCCACCGATAGACGTCAGACTCTCAGTTCCCCCTCCGGGCTGCCAGCTCGCGGCACCCGCGGTGAAGCTGGCAATGCCGCGGCCCCACGATAGCCGCACGCCCCATGTGCTGCCGCTGCCATAGTCGCTGTTCGGCTTGGCATAGTCGGCACTGACGGTGAGCCCCCCGCCCTCGGGACTGTTCCACACCGGCACGCCGAGCCATTGCGCGGCTGCGCGTGTCACGAGACCTGCCACCAAACTGAGCGTCAACACTGCGCGCGTCATGGATGGCCTTCCGGTCGAGGAAATCCGCTCGCGTCGTCGTCCTTTCTGAGACCCGCGCGGTGAGGAACCCGTAACAGCCGGGAGGCACCTACCTTATGGCGACCCTGACGACCGCGTGAGCGAGTAATCGACTGGCAGGTTGATAAATACGCGAACGCCCCGACCATGCAGCCGGGCCGGACGGAACAGAGCCTTCAGAACCCAGTCCTTGGTGGGTTGGTCGAACGCGGGGCTGGGGCTCTTGATGATCCTGACGGACGCAGGCTCGACCCGCCCCGTCGTATCGACGATCGCATGCAGGATCACGCGACCCTGAATGCCCGCCTGCTTCAAGAGTTGGGGGTAGATCGGCGGCGGGGCAGAAAGCAGTTCCGGGCGCTCTTCCACGAGCGCTTCCGCATACACCTCACTCCCGCTGACCACGATACCGTTGCCGCGGCCTCCCTCGATGCCACTACCGGAATAATCCTTGGGATCGAACCGCTGCAGCAGGTCCACCGGTGGAATGTCAGTCGGAATCTGCGCCGGCACGGCGACGGTCTGAAACCCTTTGAGCGCGTCGGCGAGCTGCACCGGCTGCGGATCAAGGGGCTTCTGCTGCTGCTGGGGTGCGAGGAGTACGACCGTTGTATCCATGCTGACGCGGGTGTCGCGCGGAGCGGCATGGAGGGTTGCGTACACTACCGCTCCGATCATCGCGGTATGGATTACGAGCGACGTCAAACCGACGCGGAGCCATCCCTGGCTGCGGCTCTTTCGCCTGAACTCGAGGAGCGAGAAACCCACGGATCCACCTCCGGTGGGTAGACTGTCAACCATTGTACGGCCACATCCGGGGCGGAGAGTCGTGGGACGGCGTCCCCCGGTCTTCCACACGTAAGACGTGGAGAGGCCACCGAAGGTTGCGCCCGCAGCGTCGGGGACCCGTCAGGGGGGGGCGGGGGGCTTGACGCCGGGCGTCTCGTTCGGAAACATGAGGTGCGCAACGCACCGAGGTGAGGCCATGACTGGAATGTGGGCTCGTTTGCAGGCCGACTTGAACGTGAAGCTCCGCCGCGGCGCGTGGTACCGCATCACTCGGCTCGATCCGCTCCGGGCGGTCTTGGAGGTCGGTGGCCGCCTGCTCGAGATCCCGTCCGCGTTCCTGCAGGTCATCGAGCGGCCGCCCCGCAGGTGGAGCGTAGTCCCCCGGCCGAGCGATGCCGTGCGCCTCCCTGAAGGCTGTAACGATCGCTACGCCGTCTGTCCGAGCTGTCGTGAGCGGCAATCGCTCGCGGGACGGCCGCGCCGCATGTCCTGCCGGCGGTGCGGTGAGGAGTTCGACGTGGCATGGTCGGAAGCCGGCTGACAACCCTCTGACATCCCCGGTGCAACCAATTGGGGCCTCCGTACGTCTTACAGGTCGAAGCGTGCGGTAAACACCAGTAGTCCGGGAGGCACTCAATGCGCGTTTACGCTTTGCTGCTCGGCATCCTTCTCACCACCGGCTATGGCTACGCGGCTCAGATCGCCGTGTCCTCGTTGGGAGCGGGTCGTCAGCCGGCGACCGAGCCAGCCACCGTGGTCCCCGCCACCAATTCGCTCGATGGCGTGTGGTACGGCGGCGTACTCGATCCCGTAACGGTTGAGTCCCGCAGCGGTGGTGCGCGGGTCTCGGCATCCCAGGGTAAAGTCCTGAGCCGGCCGACCGTGCGGTGTAGCGAGGCACACCCGACCAGGTTCCGCGCCGTTTCCTGAACAGTTCGAGGGGGGCGCCGCTCCGTCCGGCGCCATCGCCCGCTCGAAACCCCATCTCGCCAACTGCCGTAGGACCTGCCAGTATGGAGCCTATCCGCTGGAGGGAGGGGCCGTGAGCGCATTCTGGGACACCTGGCGCAAAGAGATCATTCGCGGGGCGGCATTGTTCTGCGCCGTGCTCGTGATCGGTTTCGCGTTGCACGCGGTCCACCAAATGGTGCACGAGAAGGTGACGAACCTTCCGGTAGCTCTGCGCAACCTGCGCAGCGAGTTCAGTCGGGACGACGGCGGCCCGGGTCGCTCCACTGGGGCGACGTGGACCTACCGCTCCAAGCTCGGCGCCAAACAATGGGTGTGGATCCGGAACACGCGCGGCTCCGTGATCGTCGAGCCGGCCAGGGGCGACTCGCTCGAGGTCTCAGCCGTGAAGACGTATCGGTCGTCGGACACGGCGAGCGTACGTCTCGTCGCCGTGCCCTACGACGGCGGGATTGCCATCTGCGCCGTGTGGGATCGCGACAGCGGTTGCGCGCCGGGACACGGCGACATCGAAATGCGAACCAGACGCCACAACGACGTGGCCGTAGACTTCACAGTCCGGCTGCCGCGCAGTGCGAGCCTGGGCGCGACGACCATAGTGGGGGATGTGCACGTGGCGGGGGCGCGGGGCGCCCTGGTGATCCACACGATGAGCGGCGATGTGGATGTCGCGACGGCGAAAGGCCCGGTCAAGGTCGAGTCGATGAACGGCGACGTACGCGTCCGTATGGAAGCGTTCGGTGACACCGGCGGGGTTTCCGCCAGCACGATGAACGGCTCGCTGACCGCCGAGCTTCCGGCGCAGCTCGACGCGGAAGTAGAAGCGAAAACGGTGAACGGCTCGATCACCACCGACTATCCGCTCACGGTGAACGGCAAGTTCATGGGTCGGAATGTGAAGGGGACGCTCGGTCGAGGCGGCCGCAACGTCCACCTCGAGACCGTGAACGGCTCGATCAGGATGAAGAAAGTAGTCTAGCCACTTCGTCCGGGAACGTGCGGACGTCGATCGGCTTGGAGAGGTAGTCGTCGAACCCGGCGGCCAGCGTTTTCTCCCGGTCGCCCGGCATGGCGTGGGCAGTGAGGGCGACGACCTTCCACGGGTGGTCGCCCTCGATTCGTTTCACGTCGGCCAGCACGCTGTAGCCGTCGCGCCCGGGCAGCTGGATGTCGAGCAGTACCAGCCTGGGGGGCGGCTGCTCGGCCAGCAGCGTGGCGACCAGGGGCTCGCCCGACGTGAGTCCGACGACGCGATGGCCCTTCATGGTCAGCAGGGCCGTGATGAGCTTCAAGTTGTCGGGCTGATCCTCCACCACCACGATCGTTGCCATCACCGATGCTCCGGCCCGCTTTCGGCCCGCCGCAGGGTGAACCAGAAGGTGCTACCCTTGCCGAGTTCCGACTCCACGCCGATGGTGCCGCCGTGCAGCTCGACCAGACGTTTCGAGAGCGCGAGGCCGAGGCCCGTCCCTTCGTAGCGGCGGCTCTCGCTCGCGTCGAGCTGCACGAACTCCTGAAACAGCTTTCGCTGATCCGCCGGGGCGATCCCGATGCCAGTGTCGCTCACGGCGACCCGCACGGCGCCGGAGTCCTCGAGCCGCGCGCTGAGCGTGACGCGGCCGCCATCGGTCGAGAACTTGATGGCGTTGGAAAGCAGGTTGAGAAGCACCTGGCGGAGGCGTCCCCGGTCGGCCGTGACCACGAGGTGGTCGGCTGACGGCTCGATCACGAGCGTGTGCCGCCGGGCTTCGAGCTGGGCACGGACGGTGCCGGCGGCCTCCTGCAGCAGCGCGCCCAGCTCCAGCGGCTCGAGCCGCAGCTCCATCCGGCCGGCCGCGATCTTCGACAGGTCCAGCAGCTCGTTGATGAGCTCGAGCAGGTGGCGGCCGTTCCGTGCGATGGTCTCCAGGTAGTCTCGCTGGGTCTCCGTGAGGGGGTTCTCGGGTGTCGCCATCGTCAGGAGCAGATCGCTGAACCCGATCACACTATTGAGGGGCGTGCGGAGCTCGTGCGATACGTTCGCGAGGAACTGGTCCTTGAGTTTGCCCGCCTGGTCGAGCTCGGCGTTGAGGCGGGACAGCTCCCGGTGCTGGTCCTCGAGCTCGGCGTTCTGCGACTCAAGGCGCTGCGCGGCGTGGCGCACCTCCACCGCCAGGCGGCGCGTATGCTGGTGCGCAGACTCGCGCTCACAAGCAATGGCCAGGTTCGGCGCGGCGTGCTCGAGCGCGACGCGCGCGTCGGCGGAGAGCTCGCCAGCCACGGTTGCGACGAGCAAGCCCACGAGCCGACCCTGGGAGCGCAGCGGGGCGAGCGCCAGCCCCCCGGCGGCATCGACGTCCGCCGTGGCGAGTTGCAGCTGCGTCCGCACGGGCCCCGCGGCGGCGCTTCCATAGTAGATGACCGTGACCGTGTCACCCACCAGCTGGCGCACGACGTCGCGGGACAGCGGTCGAGCGGTGGCGCGGCGCACCGCCGTCGGCCCCCATTCGTTGGTGTCGTACTGCGGTTGGTACAGCGCCAGCGCGGGCGCCCCGGTCGCCCCCGCGATCACGTCGAGCGCGGGACCGAAGCTCCCCCCCGCGCTCGCCTCGCGCGGCGGCGCGTTCAGCGCGCTGAGCAGTCGTCCGGCCTGATCCTGCATCCGCTCCCGCCAGCTGAGCGCCGCCGCCATCTGGTTGACGCCGTGCGCGATCGTGCCGAACTCCTCGGGCTGGTCCTCATCGAGTCGCTCCTCGTAGCGACCCGCCGCCACCCGCTGGAGCGCCCCGACGACGTGGGCGAACGGGGTTGCGAGGCGCCGGCGGTTGTACCAGAGCCCGACGCCGAGCGCCACGAGCACGATCACGAAGATCACCGTCGTCTGGGCCGCCGCCTGGATCGCGTTGTCGCCGACTTCGGCGGCGAGCTCCCGCATGGCCACGATCTCGGGCTCGAGGGCGGGCGAGGGCGAGACGCGGGCCAGCTGCTCGAGGCGCTGGCTCAGCTCGATCATGTCCGCCTGGGTGCGTCGCGCGCTGCGCCAGATGGCGACGCGCTCCGCCAGACCGGCGACCGCGATGGCGAGGAACGCCGCCGCGAAGAGCCGGCTGATGCTCGGAACGGGCGAAGGGCGAAGCGGCGCTGGATGGGTCATGCGACCGCTACAAATAGGGGAACGAGCCGTGGCAGGACAAGAGCGGCGGCGCGGCGCCGGCATGCTGGCGGGGGGCTGGGGCGCGTTGTAAGCTAGGCCCCGACATCCTGTGCCCGATCTGCTCGAGTCTCTCCGTGCCGCTCTCGCTGACCGCTACGCGGTCGAGCGTGAGCTGGGTCGGGGGGGTATGGCGACGGTGTTCCTCGCGGAGGACCTGAAGCACCATCGGTCGGTCGCGATCAAGGTTCTGCACTCGGAGCTCACGGCGGCACTCGGCGCCGGGCGGTTCTTGCGCGAGATCGAAATCGCCGCCCGGCTGCAGCACCCCCACATCCTACCGCTGTACGACTCCGGCGCAGCGGCGGGCTTCCTCTATTACGTCATGCCGTACGTCGAAGGGGAATCCCTGCGCGACCGCCTGACGCGCGAAAAGCAGCTTCCCCAGGACGACGCGCTCCGGATCGCCACCGAGGTGGCGGGGGCACTGGCCTACGCACACAGCCGCGGGGTCGTGCATCGCGACATCAAGCCCGAGAACATCATGCTGTCGGGCGGCACGGCGGTGGTGGCGGACTTCGGCATCGCGCACGCCGTGACCGCGGCCGGAGACGCGCAGCACCTCACTCAGACGGGCACGGTCATCGGAACGCCGGCCTACATGAGTCCGGAGCAGGCGACAGGCTCGACTGAGATCGACGGCCGGAGCGATCAGTACAGTCTCGCCTGCGTCGTCTACGAGATGTTAGTGGGTGAGCCGCCGTTCACCGGGCCGACCGCACAGGCGGTGATCGCGCGCCATTCGCTGGACATGGTTTCGCCGCCGTCGATCGTGCGGAGCACGATTCCCGACGCGGTGGAGGCCGCGATCCTGCGCGCGCTCGCCAAGCTGCCAGTCGACCGCTACGCGACGACGGCGTTGTTCGCAGAGGCGCTCAATACGCCGTCAGCGGCGACCAGCGCGGTGCGGCGGGCGACCCTAACTGGAGCCCGAGCCCGTCGCCGTGCGGGACGGCGGGCGCTGGGGGTGGCGGGCGCGGTCGTCCTGGTTGCGGGGATCGCAACCGTAGTCGTTCGCCAGCGGGCCGCCCCTCGTGCCGGCACGGAGGGCGGCCTCGATCCGCGGCACGTCGCGGTGCTGTACTTTGCCGACGAGAGCAAGGCGCACTCCCTCGGGTATCTCGCGGACGGTCTCACCGAAGCGTTGATCGACGCGCTGCGCCAGGTGCCGACGCTCACCGTCGTCAGCAAGAACGGCGTGGGCCTATATCGCAGCTCGGCCGTCCGGCTCGACAGTGTGGCTCGGGCGCTCAACGTGGGGACGATGGTCGCGGGCAACGTGGACGAGGTGGGCGGCCGCTACCGTGTGTCGGTGAATTTGATCGACGGGGCCAGCGGCGCGGACCTGGGGACGCGCGCGAGCTTTGAGCAGCCGGTTGGCGCTGTGTTGGCGATCCGCGACAGCCTGGCTCGAAAGGTGGTGGAGTTTCTTCGCGTGCGACTCGGCGAAGAGCTGCGCCTCCGGGAGGAGCGGGCCGGCACGCGGAGCGTGGCTGCGTGGTCGCTGGTCCAGCAGGGGGAGCGGACCCGCAAGGATGCGGAGGCCCGGCTGCAGAAGGACGACGTCGACGGGGCGTTCGCCGCGTTTGCGCGCGCCGACTCTCAGCTCGCGCTGGCGGAGGCAGCCGATCCCGAGTGGGTCGACGTGACCGTGCAGCGCGGCTTGATCGCCTACCGCCGGGCGCGGCTGACGAGCGACCGTAAGACAGCGGCGCCGTGGCTCGACGTGGCGCTGGGTCACGCGGAGCGGGCGCTGCGGATGTCCCCCGGGTACCCGCGGGCGCTCGAGCTGCGCGGCACGGCGCGCTACACCAAGTGGCTGTTGGAGCTCTCCGCTGACCCGGCGGAGCAAGCGAAGCTTCTGACCGGCGCGCGGCAAGACCTGGAAGCGGCAACGCAGGCCGATCCGTCGCTCGCCGGCGCGTTCAGCACACTCAGCCACCTCTACTATCAGACGGAGGACGTGGCGGCGGCCGTCCTCGCAGCGCGCAAGGCGTACGAGGAGGACGCCTACCTGACCGTCGCGACGGAGGTGCTGTGGCGCCTGTTCATCGGCTCCTACGACCTCGAGCAGTTCGCGCAGGCGAAACGGTGGTGCCAGGAGGGCGCGGCGCGGTTTCCGAGGTACTATCGGTTTGCCGAGTGCAAGCTGTGGCTGATGACCACCGACGCCGCGGAGCCCAACGTGCCCGAAGCCTGGCGGCTGTACGGAGAGGTCGACACCCTCACTCCCGCGCCTGCCAAGGCCTTCGAAGTTCACTGGGTGCGGATGATCGTCGGTGCAGTCCTCGCACGCGCGGGGCTCGCGGACAGCGCTCGGCATGTCCTCGTCTCTGCCCGGGCGGACGCACGAATCGATCCGCAACACGATTTGCTCTCACTCGAAGCCTTCGGCCGGACGCTACTGGGCGAACGCGGCCAGGCGATCGACCTGTTGAAGCAGTACGTCGCGGCAAACCCGGCCCACGCGTTCAAGCGCGGTGGGGATATCTCGTGGTGGTGGCGGGATTTGCGGTCCGATCCGCGGTTCAGCCAGCTGACCGAGGCGAAGCGTTGAGAAGTACGGCAGCTAGGGCGCAGATTGTAGCAGTTGTGTTACAACGCCGCCGCCGGGCGGTCGCGGGTCGCGCGCACGTTGCCTGGAGGCTGTAGGTTACCCGGGGGGGTGGCGGTGCAGATCTTGCGCGCTCGCTTCGTGCAGCGGCGGGGATCGGGCTGCTGGCGCGCGGCCAAGCCCGCGGTCCTGGAGGCCCAAGGAGTCGAGCCATGAAGCGCGTCGTTCTGGTCGTCTTGCCGGTCGTAGCGTTTGCTGCGTGTCGTGACGAGCGGTCCCCCACGGCCCTAAACGGGCCGACCATCTCAGCCGAGATTCGTGATGCCGTCAACGGTGGCGGCAACCCGCACTTCTTCTGGCTCCCGCCCATCGTGGCCGCGCCGACCCCCACGGGCGTCTTCAATCCGCGGTTGTCGCCCGTGGTGGAGGTGTGCAGCCAGAACGTATCGCCGTGCCCCGACGGACAAGTGCACGCAAGGTTCACCACGACGAGCGGCTCGGGAGCCCAAATCGTACGTGTGGATCTGACCAACCAGCTGTACGTCGTCAACTGGAACACCGATCCGAGCCGCGAGCCGGTGGGCTCGAGCTTTCGCATCGCCGTGATCGTCCACAAGGCGGTGCTCGGCTTCGCGGATGTGGACATTGTCGCTGCGGGAATGGCGAGGAACGCCAACACGGGTGGTGACGTTGCGCTCGTGAATGGCCGCGTCCTGCCGATCAAGTTTCGCATCGAGGAGGGTGCGCTCTGCCCGAGCAACTCGGCGCTCGATTGCACCGAGCGCGTGGCGAGCCCGGGGACCGACAACACGATCGTCAGCAACAACCAGCAGGCGGGGACGTTCATTCCAGCCGGCGCGTTGAGTCAGCCGGTGACAGTCACGGTCGTCCAAAATCCGAGCAGGCGCTGCATCCCGGCACCGTTTGCGCTGCCCGAGTTCGAGGACTGCTACGACTTTTTCACCGATCCGGGCCCCACCCAGTTCAATGTACCGGTCATCGCGGCCATGTGTATCGATCGAGAGTCGGTGCCGAGCACGGCGGTACACCAACTCCAGCTGTTCCAGTTCGATGTGGGGCTACCGGTACGAGCGTTGCAGAACATCCCGGCGACGTTCTTGCCGTGCAATAGCGGGTCTGTCGGGTCGCGCGGCTCCGGTGCGAGACGTTTCCTGGCCCGCTTGTGGCGGGCCCTCACGCCGTCGTCGCTGTTCGCGTCGCACGTTGGCGTGGGTGGCAGCACCGGGTCGTTCAGCACGTTCACGTGGTCGTTCGTCCCGGAAATCGTGACGAACTCGATCAATCCTCAGCTGGGGGCTGTAGGAACACCCGTCCTCTCCGCGCCAACGGTGCTGTTCCGGGATACGACCGCGGCTCACAATCCGGTGGCTGGTGTTACGGTCACGTTCACCGTTGAAGGCGGTGGCACGATTGTCCGGAACTCCGTCGTCACCGGCCCGGACGGGCTTGCCTCGGTGGGTTCGTGGACGCTGGGAGCGGTGCCAGGAGTCAACCGGGTCATCGCAACTGCGATGGGAGCGATCAGCAGCCCGGACACGTTCACGGCCGTTGGTGCGGCGCCAGTGGTGGGCCTGTGCCCCGCCGGGTCGGTAGGGAACCTCGCGACCTTCACGAACTTCCCCGACGCCCTCGCGGCCGTCCCGCCGGGCGGGAAGATCGAGTTGTGCAGCGGGACATTCACAGCGGACAGCGTCGAGATCACAAAACCGGTCACGATCGAGGCGGCGACCGACGCCGTGACTCCACCGGTGATCCAGACGAACGTCGACGGCGCGAACGGCTTCGCGATCGACGCAGTGAGGAGTGGTACCGTGGCCTTCCGCCGCTTGAGCTTCACGAGCACCGGCACGGGCGTCACCAGTATCGCGGCGTTCACGACCTATGATCAGGTGACCGTGGACACCAGCACCTTCACGCTCGGCCCCGGTTCACAAGGTGTGTTCGGCGGCTCAAGCACTGTGACCGGCGCCAAGGTCGTGGTAATGAACAGCTCGTTTACCGGGGGGGACCTTGGGGTGTACGCCTCGGGCGATGGGGATGAGGTCGGGAACCCGATCGTGGCAACTGCTCCGCACTTCGACGTGCTCAATAGCAGGTTCCACGACTTCACGTTCAGCGGGATCCAGTACCAGGTGGGCGCAAGCGGGCGCATCAGCGGGAATACGGTGGGCGCGTGCGGGTCGAACGGCTGCATTCGGTCGAGGTTTGATAACCAGATCGAGATCAGCGGCAATGCGGTCACCGTGGACGCTGACCGCATTACTTTCAACAGGCACATCCGTTGGGGCATTGCAGCTGACGTCACCGTGGGAGGCTCGCTGCTGATCGTCGGCAATACCGTCACCGGTGTTGGCGGGGGCGGGGACCCCTCCAACCCGGCCAGTTACGCGATCCAATTCGCGGGGATCGGACTCGGCCAGATCTCGCCCGGCGGCACCATCGTGATGCTTGGCGACGCGACGGTATCGCGCAACATCATCGTCAATGCCGACACAGGACTCAGCGCCCACGATGCCCTGATCACGGGGACGGACAACGTCATCACCGGGACGCTGGTCGGGATCGCGGGCGTGAGCGTCACCACCACGACGAGCGTGTCCCTCAATCGGAGCGACGTGACGTCCTACGTCATCCCCATCGCTGGGGACGGCCTGGTCGATCTCACGTGCAACTGGTGGGGTACCGATGCGGGTCCGCTGAACGTCCCCGTCGGTGTTCTCGCGACTGTCTTCACACCGTTCGCGACCACGCCAATCGCCAATAACGCCGGCGTCACGTGTGGGGTTGCCCTCGGTGCGCCACGCGTCAACGGGTTGGTTACGACGCCGTTGCGGCCGAGCCTCGTTCCCACGCCGGGCGCCGCGGTGAAGGCCAAGAGGCCGCTCCCGCTGTAAGGACTGGAGGTCTTCGCGCGTCGCGAGGGGGGCTCGCTGCCGGGCCGCCCTCGTCGTTTACGCGACCGTGGGGTGGGGCTAGTTTCCATCCCGTGCGACCCCACACGCTCGGCGTCATCGGCCTCGGTGCGATCGGCGGCTCGCTCGCCCTCCAGGCGAAGCGCGCCGGGATCGCGACCGTGCTCGGCTGGTCTCCCGAGCCCGCCGAGCGGGTCGCGGCGGCGCGCCAGGGCGCGATCGACGACGCGCCGCCCCGCGCCGTGGACGTGGCACGCGCCGTCGAGCTGCTGGTGCTCGCCGCGCCGCCCGCCGCCAACCTCCAACTGCTCGTCAGCCTCGAGCCACACATCGGCGCCGGCGCGCTGGTCACCGACGTAGGCTCCGTGAAGCGGGCGATCGTCGCTCGGGCGGACGGGCTGCGCATCGGGCCCCGCTTCGCCGGCGGCCACCCGCTCGCGGGCACGCACGCGCATGGGTTCGCCGCCGCGCGGATCGACCTGTTCAAGGGTGCGATCGTGTACATCACGGCGACCCGCAACGGGGACGGCACCGCCCGCGAGGTCTCGCACTTCTGGGAGAGCGTGCTCGAGGCGCATCCGGTGCGCATCGACGCCGCGCAGCACGACCACCAGCTCGCGCTCACGAGCCATCTGCCGCAAGCGGTGGCGTCCCTCCTGGCCCACTGCCTCGCGCTTGCCGCGCCGCCCGGCGCGACGTTCGGCCCAGGGGCGCGCGACGCCACGCGGCTCGCCGCTTCGGAGCCGGCGCTCTGGACCGAGATCTTCCTCATGAACCGGGACGAATTGCTTCCGGCACTCCGCTCCCTGGAAGAGCCGCTGGGTGAGCTCGAGCGCGCGCTCGAGACCGGGAACGCCCGAGCCGTGACCGCGTGGCTCAGGCGCGCGGCGCAGTGGCGGCGGCAGGCGGACGCGTGAAGGTACACGGGGTCGTCCGGCCGCCAGGAGACAAGAGCATCTCCCACCGCGCCGTGATGCTGGCGGGGCTGGCTCGCGGCGCGAGCGAGCTCGAAGGCTTGCTGACCGGAGCCGACGTGAAGAGCACGGCCCGGGTGCTGCGGCAGCTCGGCGCGCGAGTCTCTTCCGTTCGGGAGGGCGGCAACGTGACGGTCCACGCCTCCCGCATCTCGCATCCCGCGTCTCGCCTCAACTGTGGCAATTCCGGCACGACCGCCCGGCTCATGCTCGGCATCCTCGCAGGCCAACCGTTCGCCGCGACCCTCACGGGCGACGCCTCACTGCGCCGCCGACCCATGCGGCGCGTCACCGAGCCGCTGCGCGCCATGGGAGCCGACATCCAGGAGAAGGGCGGCGACGCGCTCCCGCTGACGATTCGCGGCGGCCGGCTGCACGCGCTCACCTACACGACCCCCGTCGCGAGCGCGCAGATCAAGAGCGCGCTGTTGCTCGCCGGACTCACCGGGAACGTGGGCGTCACGATTCGCGAGCCGTATCGCTCGCGAGACCATACGGAACGCCTCTTCGTGCATCTGGGATTGGGGTTGCACGAGCGCGCGGGAGCGATCGTGTACGAGCCGTCTGATCGTAGCGTCGTTCCGCCGTTTCGTCTTTCCATCCCGGGTGACGCCTCCTCGGCGGCGTTTCTCGTCGCGGCCGCCGTGCTGGCCGAAGGCGGCGAGCTGGTGATCGAACACGTCGGCGTCAACCCGACCCGGACCGGCTTCCTGGTGGTCCTCGAGCGCATGGGCGCGCACGTGGAACGAGTGAACCTCCGGGACGAGGGTGGCGAGCCGGTGGCCGACTTGGTGGCCCGGCCGGCCGCGCTCCGCGGGACGGAGGTGAGCGCGGCCGAGGTGCCGACCCTGGTGGACGAAGTACCGGTGCTGGCCGTCCTGGCGAGCCGGGCCTCTGCAGGGAGCGAGACGGTGTTCCGCGAGGTGGGCGAGCTCCGGGTGAAAGAGAGCAACCGGCTCGAGCTGATCGCCGCCAACCTGCGCGCGGTAGGCGTGGAGGCCGAGGCGCGCGGCAATGACCTGTTCGTGTGCGGCACGACGCGCCACCCCAGCGGCCGGATCGAGACGGCGCGCGATCATCGCTTGGCCATGGCGTTCGCCGTGCTGGGCACGCTTCCCGGCGCGGACGTGCGGCTCTCCGAGCGAGCCTCGGTAGCGATCAGCTACCCTCGGTTCTTTGCAGACTTGCGTCACATCGGGCATCAATGAGCCTCCGCGTCATCGCGATCGACGGTCCCGCGGCGTCTGGCAAGAGCTCCACCGCCGCGCTGGTCGCCCGACGGCTCGGATGGGCGCACCTCGACTCGGGGGCACTGTATCGGGCGATTACACTCGCGGTGCTGGATAACCTCGGGGAAACGGCCGGTGAGAAGGCCCGGGAAAGGGGAAAGGGGAAAGGGGAAACGTGGGGCGCACAGCAGGTCGTATCGCTCGCGGAAGGCCTGCCGGTCCGCCTGGTGCTCGTGGACGACCAGTTCCGCCCCGAGGTGGCCGGCGTGGACGTGGCGCAGGCGATCCGCTCCGAGCGGGTTACCCAACGGGTCTCGGAGATCGCTGCCATTCCCGAGGTGCGCCACTGGGTGAATGTGCAGCAGCGGGACGCGGTGCAGGGCCACTCCCGGGGTGTGGTGGTGGACGGCCGGGACATCGGGACGGTGGTGTTCCCGGATGCCCCGCTGAAGGTGTTTCTCACGGCGAGTCCCGAGGAGCGGGCGCGGCGCCGCCTGGCCGAGCGCGGCGGGACCGGGGGCAGGGGCGGGGGCGGGGGCGGGGACGCCGAGCTGCGGCGCGAGGCCGATGTGCTGGAGGCGCGGGACCGCGCTGATTCCACGCGGGCGGTAGCGCCGCTCAGAGCCGCCGCCGACGCAGTGGTCCTCGACACCACGCGGCTCTCGCTCGAGCAGCAGGTCCAGGCGGTCGTAGCGCTGGCGCGGACGCGGCTGCCCGGCTAGGTTTGGCTGCTTGTGTTCCGGAGTCCGGGGATCGTCCCCGGGCCCATTGGTCCAAACCCGCAACCGAACCGGTGTCCTGAATGCTGGTAGATACGGAAAACCCGCCCGAGTCGAAGCCCGAAGCTGCCGCCCCCGCTCCCGCTCACTCCCACCTCCGCGTCCGCTCCGACCTGCACGAAGAGTATTCGTCGGACGAAATCGCGAAGATGACGGAGCTGTACGAGGGAACGCTCTCCAATATCGAAGAAGGCGAGATCGTCAAATCGAAGGTACTGCGCGTGACCGACACCGCCGTCATCCTCGACGTCGGCTTCAAGTCGGAAGGCGCCGTGCCGATCGACGAGTTCAAGGACGCGCGCTCGCTCAAAGAAGGGGACGTGGTCGAGGTGTTCCTCGAGCATCTCGAGGATCAAGAAGGCGCGGTCGTCCTCTCGAAGAAGAAGGCCGACTTCATGCGGGTCTGGGAGCGGATCCGCGAGGCCCACGAGAAAGACGAGGCGGTGTCGGGCACGCTGGTCAAGAAGATCAAAGGCGGAGTGGTGGTGGACCTGATGGGGGTGGACGCGTTCCTCCCGGGCAGCCAGATCGCCCTGCGGCGCGTGCCCAACATCGACGAGCTCCTGGGCCAGAGCTTCGAGTTCAAGATCATCAAGCTGAACAAGCGACGCCGCAACATCGTGGTGAGCCGTCGCGTGCTGCTCGAAGCCGAGCGTAAGACCAAGCGCGACGTCCTGATGAAGGAGCTGCAGGTAGGCCAGGTGCGAAAGGGCATCGTCAAGAACATCACCGACTTCGGTGCCTTCATCGATCTGGGCGGCGTGGACGGACTGCTCCACATCACGGACATGAGCTATGGCCGCGTGTCGCACCCGTCCGAGATGGTGCACATCGGGCAGGAGGTCGAGGTCAAGGTCCTCGACATCGACTGGGAACGCGAGCGCATCAGCCTCGGCCTGAAGCAGCTGCAGCCGTACCCCTGGAAGAACGTGGCCGCGAAGTACCCGGTGGGCACGCGCGTGCAGGGCAAGGTCGTCTCGATCACGAACTACGGCGCGTTCGTCGAGCTCGAGCCGGGGATCGAGGGCCTGGTCCACATCTCCGAGATGAGCTGGACGCGCAACGTGCGCCACCCATCGAAGATCGTGTCGATCGGCGAGACTATCGAAGCCGTGGTATTGAAGGTCGACGAGACGGAAGAGAAGGTCTCGCTCGGCATGAAGCAGACGGAAGAGGACCCCTGGATGGCGCTGCCGCAGAAGTATCCCGTCGGCATGCGGATCAAGGGGAAGGTGCGCAACCTGACCTCGTTCGGCGCGTTCGTGGAGATCGAGCCCGGCATCGACGGCCTGATTCACATCTCCGACATGTCGTGGACCAAGCGGGTGCAGCATCCCTCCGAAGTCGTGAAGAAGGGCGACGAGGTCGAGGTGCTGATCCTGAACGTGGACGCCGAGAACAAGCGGATCTCGCTGGGCCTGAAGCAGGCGCAGGAAGATCCGTGGCTGCGCATCGGCGAGACGTATCCCGTGGGCACGGAGCTACGGGGCCGGGTGCTGCGCCTCATGGACAAGGGCGTGGTGGTGGATCTAGGGAGCGACATCGAGGGCTTTGTCCCAATGTCGCAGCTCGGCATCCCCGACATCCAGAATCCGGGCGACGCGGTGAAAGAGGGACAGGCGGTCGAGCTCAAGGTGCTGGAGGTGGACCCGATACACCATCGGATCGTGCTGGCAGCCACGGGCTGGCCTAAGGACGACATACAGGAAGTGCCAAAGCCAGGCGGCCAGGCAGAAGGACAGGCAGACGGCTAGAGGGCTAGACGGCTAGCGGGTTGTAGGAGTGAGGGGTCAGGGAGGCGCTTTCCTGACCCCTCAATGCTGAAATCCGCTGGCCGTCTCGACGTCTAGCCGTCTAGGCCTCGCCGTCTAGCCGTCTAGCCGTCTAGATTTTGCCCTCATGACTATGCGAGAGAAGCTCGAGCTCCTCCAGAAGAAGCGGGCCGAGTCCGAGCTGGGCGGCGGCGCCGAGCGTATCGCGGCGCAGCACGACAAGGGCAAGATGACGGCTCGGGAACGGCTCGACGTGCTGCTCGACGCCGGGACGTTCGTGGAGCTGGACCGGTTCGTCACGCATCGCTCCACCGACTTCGGGCTGGCGGACGAGAAATACCTGGGCGACGGCGTGGTGACGGGCTACGGGCGGATCGACGGGCGGCTGGTGTACGTGTTCTCTCAGGACTTCACCGTGTTCGGGGGCTCGCTCTCCGAGGCGCACGCGGAAAAGATCTGCAAGGTGATGGATCTGGCCCTCAAGAACGGCGCGCCGATGGTCGGGCTCAACGACTCGGGTGGCGCGCGCATTCAGGAGGGCGTCGCGTCGCTCGGCGGCTACGCCGACATCTTTCTGCGCAACACGCTCGCCTCGGGCGTGATACCGCAGATCAGCGCCATCCTGGGTCCGTGCGCCGGCGGCGCGGTGTACAGTCCGGCCATCACCGACTTCATCTTCATGGTGCGCGGCATTTCCTACATGTTCGTCACCGGGCCGAGCGTCGTGAAGACCGTGACCCACGAAGAGGTGGACTTCGAGGGCCTCGGCGGCGCGGACGCCCACGGCGGGACGTCCGGGGTGGCGCACTTCGTGCACGACTCGGAGCGCGACAGCCTCGCCGCGATCCGCACGCTCTTGTCTTACCTCCCGTCCAACAATCTCGATGATCCGCCGATCCGTCCGTCCACCGATCCGGCGGACCGGCGCGACGAAGAGCTGCTGGACGTGGTTCCCGACGAGCCGGCCAAGCCGTACGACATGCACGACGTGATCCGTCGGGTGGTGGATGACGGCGCCTTTTTCGAGGTGCATCGGGATTTCGCGGGCAACCTGCTGGTGGGGTTCGCGCGGCTGGGCGGCCGCCCGGTGGGGGTCGTCGCGAACCAGCCCGCGGTGCTCGCGGGGGTGCTCGATATCAACGCCTCGCTCAAAGGCGCGCGGTTCATCCGGTTCTGCGACGCGTTCAACGTTCCCCTCGTCACGTTCGTGGACGTGCCCGGCTTCCTCCCCGGCGTGGCCCAGGAGCACGGCGGGATCATCAAGCACGGCGCCAAACTGCTGTTCGCCTACTGTGAGGCGACCGTCCCCAAGGTCACGGTGATCACCCGCAAGGCGTACGGCGGCGCCTACGACGTCATGAACTCGAAGCACGTGCGGGGGGACTACAACGTCGCCTGGCCGACGGCGGAGATCGCCGTCATGGGCCCGAAGGGCGCGGTGGAAATCCTCTATAAGGAGGACGCGACCGAGGCGCGCGAGGCCGAGTATCGCGAGAAGTTCGCCCACCCGTATCTCGCGGCCGCGCGCGGCTACGTGGACGACATCATCGATCCGCGTGACACCCGGCCGCGACTGATCGACGCGCTCGCCACCCTTGCCACCAAGCGAGATCGGAATCCGCCGAAGAAGCATGGCAATATCCCTCTGTAGCGCGTTGGTGCTGGTGACTCTGTCGCAGGCGCCTCCCGTGGCCCCGACCGATTCGCTCGCCACGCTCCGCGGCCGGGCCGCGCAGGACTCCTCCGATGCCCAGCTCTGGCTGCTGATGGGGCGCGCGTACCTGGGACTGGGTGTGGAGGCGCACGGCGCGACCCATCGCTCAAGCGAGGACAGTGTCTGGACCCGCGCCGTGCTCGACACCGCGGAGGAGGCACTGAGCCGCGCGGCGGCGCTCGCCGGGCCGTTGGGGTCGAGCGCGGTGGGCGACAGCGCCCGCGTGTTTCGGGTGGGGGCGTGGGCGACCCGGTCGTGGCTCGGGTGGGAGGCCAGTGGGGTGAAGGCCGGCGTCGAAGCGTGGGGACCGCTGCCCATGGACCTGCGCGTGCCGCCGGTGCTGGAC
>Ga0209577_10000166_pt1 | contig 63477 bp, 63 predicted proteins | sample GraSoiAngelo_109_FD_185874 | JGI IMG/M metagenome (GOLD analysis project Ga0209577, IMG submission 185874) | Grasslands soil microbial communities from the Angelo Coastal Reserve, California, USA - 14_0903_12_20cm (SPAdes) (version 2) | ecosystem: Environmental > Terrestrial > Soil > Grasslands... | reverse complement strand
ACTTGAGAAACCTGGATCCCGACGACCTGCCGGCGTTCGAACTGGTCCGCGTGCAGATCCTGGAAGAGCTGCGGCGGACGCTCCGGCCGGAGTTCCTCAACCGGATCGACGAGATCATCGTCTTCCATCCGCTCAGCCGGGCCGACCTGGAGCGCATCGTCGACCTGCAGCTGGCGGGCCTGACCGCCCGTCTGGCCGCGCGTGGGATCCGGCTCGAGGTCACGAAGGAGGCCAAGGTCTTCCTGGCCCGAGAGGGATACAATCCCGATTTCGGCGCCCGGCCGCTGCGGCGCCTGATCCAGCGCACCGTGGAGAACGCCGTCAGCCGCCAGCTCCTCGCGGGCGAGGTTCGGGACGGCGAGACCGTCGTCGTGGAGGCGAAGGGCGACGAGGTCGTCGTGCGCAAGGCGGCCGCCCCGAAGGCGCCGGCGAACCCGCGGAGAGGGGCCGGGTCATCCTCGAGCTCGTCGTCTTCATAAGCGGCGCGGTCCTGCTCGCCCTGGAGATCGTGGCGAGCCGGGTCGTGGCGCCGTACTTCGGCAACTCGGTCTACGTGTGGGGCAGCCTGATCGGCGTATTCCTGGCCGCCCTCAGCCTTGGGTACTACCTGGGGGGGCGCCTCAGCACCCGGTGGCCGCACCGGGGGCCCTTCCTCGCCCTCGTCTTCCTGGCAGGGGCGGCGACCTTCCCGATCCCCCATTTCGCGGACGCGGTCCTGGGTGGGATCGCCGCGCACGACTACGGGCCGCGCGGCAACCCGCTCCTCGGCAGCACGGCGCTCTTTTTCATCCCGGCCGTGCTCATGGCCACGATCTCCCCGTACGCGATCCGGCTGCGGGCGCAGTCGGTCGAGGGCGTCGGTGGGGTCGCCGGGACGCTCTACGCGCTGAGCACGCTCGGCAGCATCGCCGGCACCCTGCTGGCGGCGTTCGTCCTGATCTCCACGTTCGGGGGCAGCGCGATCATGCAACTCCTGGGGGGAACCGAGATGGCGCTGGCCGCGCTGGGGCTGGTGTGGGACCGGCGGCCGCGCGCGGCCGCCGGGGCGGCGGCGGCGGCCGGCGTCCTGCTGGTCCTCACGGCCGGTCCCCCGGCGGGCGAGAGCGGAACGGTGTTCGCCCGGGACACGGCCTACCATCGGATCACGGTGGCGGACGAGGGCCGGATCCGGTATCTGCGGCTGGACAACTACTGGCAGAGCGCCCGGGATCTGGACGCGCCCCTGCGCACCGTGTTCCCCTACACCGACTACCTCCACCTCCCCGTCCTGTTCGATCCCGGATTCCACCGGGTGCTCTTCGTCGGCATGGGGGGCGGGACCGCGCCCGGCCGGTTCCACCACGATTACCCGAACGCTGCGGTCGAGGTCGTGGAGATCGATCCCGCCGTGGCCGATGCGGCGCGGCGGTTCTTCGCCGTCCCGGACGACGCCCGCCTCCGGGTGCACGTCATGGACGGCCGCCTCTGGCTGCGCCGGGCGGCCGAGCGCTACGATCTCATCATCCTGGACGCGTACCTCATCGATACGATCCCGTTCCACCTCGCCACCCGGGAGTTCTATCAGGCGGCCGCCGCCCGGCTGACCCCGGGCGGCGTGGTGGCGGGCAACGTGATCGGCGCGGTCCAGGGCCCCCAGAGCCGGCTGTTTCGCGCGATCTACAAGACGTTTCGGTCGGCCTTCGCCGAGGTCTACGTGTTTCCTGTGGGCGGCGGGGCGCCGGAGTCGCTCCGCAACATCATCCTGGTGGGCGCCGCGGGGCCGCGGGTCACCCGCGCCGGGCTGCTCGCCCGGGCAGAGGCGGCGGCGCGGCGCCGGCTGATCCGGATCGACGGGCTTCGGCGGGACGCCGGCGATCTGCTGGAGGCCCCGATCGAGACCCGCGATGTCCCGCTCCTGACCGACGACTACGCGCCGACGGACGCATTGATCACGGCGGGCCGCTAGCTCCGCAAAGCGCGGCCCAGGGAAGGACCGGGTGGTCATCATGCCGGTGCTGAAGCTCTTCCTCGGCGACGTCGTCCGGACGCGAAAGACCCACCCGTGCGGAAGCGATCAGTGGGAGATCGTGCGCCTGGGGGCGGATATCGGGATTCGCTGCCTCGGCTGCGGGCGGCACGTGCTGATGCCCAGGCCCAAGTTGGAGCGGCGGATCAAGGAATTCGTCCGCCGCGGAGGTGGTGAGGAGGCCGATCGAAAGGCCGATCGAAGCGTGGAGTAGAGCACAGGTAGGCCGCGCCGCGGCCGCCGCCTGACGCCACAAGGTCTAAAGCCGCGCCCCCCCCGGGCATCAAGTACTCAGTATGAAGATTCCGCTCCCGTCCGCCCCCGGGGTGGCGCTGCGCCCGGGGCAGGTTCGCCCCATCACGGCCTGGCTCGTCACGTGGGGACCCGTGCTCCTGGCGGCGGCCCTGCTCGCCGTCGCCGCGCCCGGGGTGTTTCTGCCGTCCTGGGAGCTCCTGGCGATTTTCCTGCTCCTCTCCATCGCGGCCGAGCATTTCCAGATTCCGCTCGCCAGCGGAGGCTCCCAGACCTTCGGCCCGGCGGTGGCGCTCCCGGCGATCGTCATTCTCGGGCCGGTGCCGGCCGCCGTGATCGGCGCGCTCGGAGCGGCGATCGGCAACGGGGTCCTGCGCCGCCGCGCGCTGGACCGGGCGTTCTTCGAGACCGGGCAGTGCGCGCTGGCCGCGCTGCTCGCCGGCGCCACATGGAATCTGTACCTGCGCCACGCGCCCGGGTTCGACCGCGTCAGCCCCGACCTGGCGGGGCACGCGGGCCTGGCGGCGACCGCGGCCGTCCTGGCCGTCTACGCCCTCGCGACGACCGTGCAGGCGGGCCTCTTCCTCGCCGCGATCTTCGAGATGCCGCTCGGGGCGGTGCTGCTCATCGGCGCGTTGTGGCGGATCCCCACCGCGGCCGCGCTCGGGGCCTCCGGCCTCTCGATCGCGATCGCCATCTGGGGGGGCGAAGCGCCGGTGCTGCTGGTCCCCCTCGTGATCGCCAGCCTCATCGCGCTGCTCTTCACATCCCACCGGCAGGACCTCCGGGAGGCCGCGGCGCTCCACGAGGCGCTCACCGACCTGCTGGCGACGCACGACCTCGACGACCTGCTGAGCCGCCTCGCCGACAAGGTCGCCCGGCTGACGAAACCCGACATGCTCTGGATCACCCTGCGCAACTCGGACGATGCCTACGAGATCGCCCTGGAGCGGGGCCTCCCCCCGGGCCAACTCCACGGCGTCCCCGCCATCCTGCCGAACGGCGCGTCGGGGTGGACGCTGGCGCACCGCCGTCCGCTGCGGATCGCCGACTACCAGCGGGATGCCCACCGGACCGCTGAGAGCCGGGCCGCGTTCCCCGGCGACCGGGTGCGGGCCGTCCTGATTGTCCCCCTGCTGGCGGGCGGCGACCCGGTCGGCCTCATCACCGTCACGAAGCCCATCCCCGGCTTCTTTACCGCGTACCAGGAACACGTGGTCTCCACCTTCGCCGCCCAGGCCGCGCTGGTGGTGAACAACGCCCGGCTGTACACGAAGTCCCAAGAGGACCTGACCCGGGTGGAAGCGCTGAAGGCGATCTCGGAGCGCATCAACTCGCAGAAGGATCTCCAGGCGGTCTTCGACACGATCGCCGATTGGACGCGCGAGGTGCTCAAGGCGGATCGCTGCGGCCTGTATCTCGGCGCGCTCGACAAGGAGATCACACACATCTTCGCCCGCGGGCTGGGGGACGATGACGTCCGCAACATCGCCGCCGAGATGCAGTCCGGCATCGGTCTCACCGGCCTCACCCTCCGGCTCGGCGAGCCCGTGATCGTCGCCGATGCCCAGACCGATGGGCGGTCCAACACCGAGCGGGCACGGCGGCTCGGGTACCGGACGATCGCGACCTTCCCCCTCGTTTACCGCAGCGGCGTCATCGGGGTGCTGGCGCTGTATCACGACGCGGTGCGCCCGTACGGATCGTCGGAGACCGCGCTCGGCGGCGCCGTCGCCAATCAGGTGGCGATCGCCGTGCAGAACGCGCGGCTGCTCGAAGAAGCGGAGCGCAAGGCCCACCAGCTCGGCCTCCTCAACCGGACGTTTACCCGGGTCGCCTCCACGCTGCGCCCGAGCGAGCTGTTCGACACGCTGGTCGACGAGCTCCACACGACGCTCAACTATCCGCTGGTCCTCATCGGCCTCATCGACGGCGACCAGATCCAGCTCACGGCCTCCCGCGGATACACCGGCCTGGCGGCGGCCGTGCCCGTCACCAGCGGCGTGATCGGCCGGGTCGCCCGGACCGGCGGCGCCGCGCTCGTCGCCGACGTGCGCCACGACCCCGACTTCAACGGGTGGGATCCCCGCGTGACCCAGCAGGCCTGCGTCCCGATCATCAGCCACGACAAGGTCGTCGGGATCATCAACATCGAAGGCATCGAGACCAAGCTCACCTCCGCCGACCTGGACCTCCTCACCACGCTCGCCGGGTACGTCTCGATCGCGCTCGAAAAGGCGCAGCTGTACGAGCGGACCCAGGTGCTCGCCACCACCGACGGCCTCACGGGCCTCCTCAACTACCGCGCCTTCTGGCAGGCGCTCGAGCGCGAGCTCGAACGCTCCATGCGCTACGGCGTCCCCCTGTCCCTCATCATGATCGAGATCGACCAGTTCAAGCGCTTCAACGACACCTACGGCCACCTCCGCGGCGACGAGGTCATCCGCCTCGTCGCGCGGGTGCTCCAGCAGGAACACCGCACCCAGATCGACACCATCGCCCGCTACGGCGGCGACGAATTCATGATCCTCCTCCCCCACACGGCCAAAACCGCGGCCGCGGAGATCGCGGAGCGGGTCCGGCGCGCCGTCAGGGCCGCCCCGCTCAGCGCGGCCATGGCCGGCTCGGTCACCCTGAGCCTCGGCGTGGCCGCGTACCCCGAGGACGGGAAGAGCACGGAAGCCCTGATCGAGGGCGCCGACCGCTCGATGTACCGGGCCAAGACCAGCGGCGGAAACTCGGTGGCGGTGGCGAACCCCTCCTAAACGAGCGGCGGTCTCCGATCGGGGGAGGCCGGTCCGCCTCCCGGAGGACCGCGTGCCCCTCACCTGTGGCCTCGTCGGACTGCCCAACGCCGGGAAGTCCACGCTGTTTCGCGCGATTACGGCGGCGTCCGCGGAGATCGCCCCCTACCCCTTCACGACGATCGCTCCGAACGTCGGCGTCGTCCGCATCCCCGACCCTCGGCTGGAGGCGATCGCGGGGATCACCCACCCCCGGCGGACCGTCCCCGCTGCGCTCGAACTCGTCGACATCGCCGGCCTGGTCCGGAACGCGCACAAGGGCGAAGGCCTCGGGAATCAGTTCCTGGCCCGCATCCGCGAGGTCGACGCGCTCCTCCACGTCGTCCGGTGCTTCGCGGGAGATGTGGCCCACGTCGAGGGCGGCGTCGACCCGCTGCGCGACATCGGGATCGTGGAGACCGAACTGCTGCTGGCCGATCTGGCGGCGGTGCAGCGGGCCCGCGCGCAGGTCGCCCCGCGCGCCCGCGCGGGAGACCGGGCGGCGCGCCGGGAAGAGGCCGGGCTCGCCCAGCTGGAGGACCACCTGGCCGGAGGGCGGCCGGCCCGGAGCTGGGTCCCCTCGGCCGGGAGCGAGGCGGCCGCCGAGGACGCGCGCCGGCGCCTCCTCACCGCGCGCCCGGTCCTCTACGTTGCCAACCTCGACGAACACGATCCGGCCGGCGGCCCGTGTCTGGACGCGGTCGCCGGATACGCCTCGACATCGGGCGCGCCGGCGATCGGCCTGTGCGCCAAGCTCGAGATGGAGCTGGCCGAACTGCCGGAGCAGGAAGCCGCCCCGTTCCTGGCCGCGCTGGGGATTGCCGAGCGCGGCCTCACCAGGCTCGTGCGCGCGTGCGAGGGGCTCCTCGGCCTGCGGACGTTTTTCACGATCGTCTCCGACGAGGTCCGCGCGTGGCCGGTGCCCGCCGGCACCCGCGCCCCCGCAGCCGCCGGGCGCATCCACACCGACATGGAGCGCGGCTTCATCCGGGTCGAAGTGATCGCCTCCCGGGATCTCGTGGCGTGCGGGTCCGTCGCCGCCGCGCGGGAGCGGGGCCTGGTCCGGCTGGAGGGGAAGGACTACGAGATCCAGGACGGGGACGTCGTGACGTTCCGGTTCGCGACGTGATGCCGGGGACTCCGAACCCTTGCCTTGTGAAACCGCTCCCGCCCATGGTACAATCGGACCGCACATTGGAACCGAATACGGGAGCGGTCGCAGTGACGCGACCGAATCCTTCCTGCCCTGCGAGACCCCGCGCCGGTTGCGGCGGGCCGGCGCAGGGCCGCCCCGGGAGCGCCGCCGAGAGGAACGGCTTCCGGTTGCAGTCCAGAGGAAGGGAGCGTGCCGGGTGGGCACCTACGAGATTGTCGCTGTTCTCCGGCCCGACCTCGATGAAGCGGGGTTGGGCGCGGCCCTCGAACGGATCACCCAGCGGATCACCGAACACGGCGGGGCCCTGAAGAGCCAGGAGCGCTGGGGCAAGCGCAAGCTGGCCTTTCCCATCAAGAAGTCCCGGGACGGGTATTACGTCCTGCTCGTCTTCGCGCTCGATCCCGACCGATCGGCCGCGCTGCGGCAGGTGCTCGGGCTGAACGAGGACCTGCTCCGGTTCGCGTTCTCGACCCATCACCCCAAGCCGGTCACCGCCGCAGCCCCCGCAGCCCCCGCAGCCCCCGCAACCCCCGCAGCCGCCGCGCCGGCCGCACCTCCGGCGGCCTCCCCGGCCGGGGCCTCGGTGACCCGATCCACACCGGCGGCCGGCCAGACATCGGCCCCGCCTGGGGGCTCGTCCCATGTATAACCGCATTATCCTGATCGGCCGGTTGACACGGGATCCCGAGCTCCGGTATGTGCCGAGCGGAGCGCCGGTCGCGAACTTCACGCTGGCGGTCGACCGGCCGTTCCGGGACCAGCAGGGCAACCGCGAGACGGACTTCATCGACATCGTGGCCTGGCGGAAACTGGCGGAGCAGGTCAGCCAGTACATGACCAAGGGCCGGATGGTGGCGGTGGAAGGCCGGCTCCAACTCCGGTCCTATGAAACCCAGGACGGCCAGAAACGGAAGGTCGCCGAGGTCGTCGCCGACGGGATCCGGTTCCTGGATCGCGGCCGGCCGGGCATGGCGGAGACGGCCACCGCGGCGGCGACTGCGGCGGCGGCCGCGCCCGCCTCGTCGACGGCGGACGAAGCCGCCCAGGGCAGTTCGGACGAGGACGTTCCATTTTGAGCGCGGAGGGTGCCGTGAGCACGCAGCCGCCCCGGTCACACGGAAGGGGACCGATGTCAGAAGGCAGGGGGGACAAAGACGCGCGGCCGCGGCGCGATTACCGGCGGCGGCCGAAGCGTAAGGTGTGTTCATTTTGCTCGGAGAAAGCCACGTTCATCGACTACAAGGACATTCCCCGGCTGCGCCGGTTTGTCACCGAGCGGGGCAAGATCCTGCCGCGCCGGGTGTCGGGAAACTGCGCCCGTCACCAGCGGGTGCTGGCGGTCGCGATCAAGCGCGCGCGAGAGCTTGCCCTGCTTCCCTACACCGGAGACTAGCCTCCTGAGCAGATCGACCGCGCGTTCCTCCACCGTCCGCCCCGCCGCCGCGCGCCCCTCCACCGCGCTGCGTCCGGCGCGGGGGCTGACCGAAGGCGCCATCCTGGCCGCGCTCAGCGCCGCCGCCGGGATTATCGGGATGGTGGCGCCGTTCGTCGGCATTCTCATCGCCCCCATCCCGTTGATGCTGCTGGTCATCCGGTGGGGACTCCGCACCGCGGTCCTCGCCGCGATCGTGGCCGGTTTGATCCTGCTGCAGTTCTTCGGCCCATTGAACGCGGTGTCTATGGCGGGCATCTTCGCCCCCCTCGGCCTGGCGCTGGGCTGGGGGGTGCGGCGCCGGATCGGGGCGCCGCTGACCGTTCTCGCCGGTGCGGCCGCGTTCCTGGCCGCGTCGGTGGCCGCCGTGGGCCTCACCATGCTCGTGCTCCATCAAGATGTGCTTAGCCAGTTCATCGATGTCCAGGTCCAGGGCATGCGGATGGGCCTGGCCTTTCAGCAGCGCCTCGGGGCGCCGGCGCAGCAAGTGGAGGCGCTTCGCGCCCTCGTGGACTCCTCGTGCGTGGAGCATCACTGCTTCCCCGCGGTCGTGCCCCAGATGATCCGCACCCTCTTCCCGGTCCTGCTGGCGTTGGGCACGCTCCTCTGGGCCTACCTGTGCTACACGCTCGCCCGGTCGGTCCTCCGCAGGGTCGGCCACGACATTCCCGGCGTGCCTGCCATCCTCACCTGGCGCCTCTCCCCGCAGATGGCGCTCGGCCTCTTCTGGGCGTGCGCCGCCGCGTCCCTGCTCGGCGGGTGGCGTCCCTCGCTCACCGGCGCGGGATGGAACGTCATGATCCTCACCCTGTTCGTCTTCGGCTTCCAGGGCGCCCTCGTCGGAGCCACCTGGATGAACCGCAGGCAGATCCCGCGGGCGGCGCAGATCATGGCCGGCCTGTTCCTCCTCACGGCAGGCGTCTTCCCGCTCGTGGCGCTCGCGCTGGTCGGGATCCTGGACATCTGGTATGACTACCGGCGCCTCACACGCCCGGCGGCGTCGGGGCCGGGGCCGAGCGGAGCGGGTCCCACGCGGCCGCCGTCTGCACCGGCGCGACCGTCGCCTCCGGTCCGGGCGGTGCACCCGCAATGAAGGTCATCCTGCTGCGGGACGTGCCCACGCTCGGGCGGGCCGGGGAGGTGCGCGAGGTCAAGGACGGATACGCCGCGCACTATCTCCTGCCCCGGGGCCTGGCCGCGCGGGCGACGACCGGCAACCTCCAGAACCTCCAGCAAACGATCCGCGTGGCGCAGGATCGAGACGCCAGAACCCTCGAGCAGACGGCCGCCCTCAAGAGCCGCCTCGAGGCGCTGGTGGTGGAGGTGACCGCGAAGGCAGGCGAAGGGGGGCGCCTCTTCGGCTCCGTGACCGCCCAGGACATCGCCGAGGCGATCACCGGGAAAGGCGTCGAGGTCTCCAAAAGACAGGTGGAACTGCAGGACCCCATCAAAGCCGCCGGGTTTTACCGTATCCCCGTGCGCATCCATCCCAATGTCAGCGCGATGGTCGAGGTCAACGTCGTGGGGGCGGCGTAAGCCCCGCATCATCCCCAGTTTACGCACAACCTGTTCATCGCCTCCAAGGCGCCTTTGCACAAGAAAGACACACCGAATCCCCAAATAGTTCAGAAGGGAATCCACAACTTCGATCCCGCATACGTCGGCACCCCACGTCGGGGGGGCGTGGGGGTCAGACAGTTGATGATCGAACATATGTTTGGTATACTAGGGCCGAAGCAACCCCACGGAGGCCCCCAACCGTGAGCATCGCCAGGCCAATCGATCGGATCCCCCCCCAGAACCTGGACGCCGAACAGAGCGTGCTCGGCTCGATGCTGCTTGACCGCGACGCGATCGCCCGCGTCGTCGAGGCGCTGCGGCCGGAAGACTTTTATCGCGACGTGCACCGGACCATCTACACGGCCATGCTCGAGCTGTTCGAGCGCGGCGAGCCCGTCGACCTCGTCACGGTGACCAATAAGCTCGGCGGCATGGGCAAACTCGAAGACGTCGGAGGCGCCACCTACCTCGCGTCGCTGCCCAACACCGTTCCCACCGCGGCCAACGCCGAATTTTACGCCGGCATCGTGCTCGAGAAGGCCATGCTGCGAGCCCTCATCGGCGCGGGGACCCACATCGCCTCGCTCGGCTACGAGGGGGCGGACGACGTGGCGGTGCTCATCGATCAGGCCGAGAAGCTCGTCTACGGGATCTCCGCCCGCCGCAACATCCAGGACTTCCAGACGATCAAAGAGATCCTCAAGGCCAGCTTCGAGAAGATCGACAAACGGTACCAGGAGAAGGGCACCGTCACCGGTGTCGCGACCGGCTTCACCGATTTCGACATGCTGACGTCCGGGCTGCAGGCGGCCGACATGGTCATCGTCGCGGCGAGGCCATCGGTGGGGAAGTGCCTCAGCGCCGATTCAGAGATCCTCCTCGAGGACGGCCGCCTCGCCACCATCGAGGAGATCTATCAGCGGCGGCAGGGCCGCCTCTTGACGCTGGGAAGCGACTGGACGCTCAGATGGACTGAGCCATCGACATTCGTTGACGATGGAATCAAGCCGGTGTTCCGCGTCACCACGCGGCTCGGGCGGGCGGTCGAATGCACCGCCGTCCATCCCTTCCTCACAATCGACGGCTGGCTTCCCCTGGCCGCGCTGCGGACAGGGGATCGGGTCGCGGTCCCGCGGAAGGTCGAGGCCTTCGGGACCCGACCGCTTCGCGAATGCGAGATCACGCGGATTGCCAACGCCGTCGGGGACGGATCGCTCGAACCCATTCCTCCAGCCGTGTTCACGACCCCCCGCGAACAGGTGGCCCTGTTCTTGCATCGCCTGTTTGCGGCGGCCGGGTGGGCGGTCGTCACGCCCGCGTCCAGGTTGGCGCAGATCGGCTATGGGACGGTGAGCGAGCGGTTGGCCCGGCAGATCCAGCACCTGCTGCTTCGCTTCGGGATCATCGCCGGGCTGCGGCAAACATCTCGCGGCGCGTGGGAGGTCCAGCTCACCGATCCTGCGTCTACGCTGACCTTCGCGCAGCGCATCGGGATCCCCGGCAGGGCAAGATGGGTGAAGGAGCTCCTTCCCGTTGTCGCGGCCGGCGGACGGAAACCCAACCCCGACGCCCTTGCGCCAGCCGTGCGGGAGGAACCTCTGGGGCGCCTCGCGTCGAGCGACGTGTACTGGGACGAGATCGTCTCGATCGAGCCGGTGGGGTCGAAGCAGGTCTACGATCTCACGATCCCTAACACGCACAACTTCGTGGCCAACGACATCTGCGTGCACAATACCACCCTCTGCACCAATATCGCGCAGCACGCCGCGCTCACCAACAAGCTTCCGGTCGCCGTGTTCAGCCTCGAGACGAGCAAGGAGCAGCTCGTTCAACGGATTCTCTGCTCCGAAGCGCGCGTGGACAACACCAAGCTGCGCACCGGGTTCCTCGCGGACGAGGACTGGCGAAAACTGGCGCGGGCGATGGGCAGCCTGAGCGAAGCCCCGATCTTCATCGACGACTCGGCGACCCTGTCGGTGATGGAGATGCGCGCCAAGGCCCGCAAGCTCAAGGCGGAACACGGCCTGGGGCTGATCGTCATCGATTACATGCAGATGATCCAGTCCTACAAGCGCGCCGAGAACCGCACCCAGGAACTCAGCGAGATCGCCCGGGGCATCAAATCCCTGGCCAAGGAGCTCGACATCCCCATCATCGCCATCTCGCAGCTGAGCCGGGCCGTGGAGGCCCTGGGATCGAAGCGGCCGATGCTGAGCCATCTCCGGGAGTGCGTGGCCGGCGAAACCTCAGTATGGGACGCAGATACCGGTCGCCGATACTCAATCGCCGAGCTTGCCAATGCTCCGCGATTGCCGCGCCTCCTTTCGCTTAACCGAGCCGGTCAATTGGTGCCCGTACGCCCCTCCGCTCTCATCGAAAAGGGCGAAAACGCAGTCTTTGAGGTCCGCACAACCACGGGGCGGAGACTTCGGGCCACAGCGAATCATCCGGTGCTGACCCCGACCGGTTGGAAAAAGGTCGGCGAGCTTGGCCCGGGGGCGCTTGTAGCAGGTGCCCGTTCGCTGCCCGTCTTCAATCCAAAACCGGCTATGCTTAACAACGATCGCCTGCGCCTCCTGGGTTATCTGATCGGTGACGGAAGTTACAAGCGGCATCGAAGTATCTCTTTCATCAGTGCGGACGCTCTCACATACGAGGACTGCATTGCAATTGCTGAGCATGAGTTCAATATTGTCTCCCGTCGTGGTCAGGCGAATGGCACGGCAGATGTGGACTTTGTGGCCGTGTACCCGACGAATCCGAAGAACAGTCGGGCCTACGGGCGGCCTCACGGTAACCCTCTGCGCGAATGGCTACGGGATCTCGGTGTTGAGGGGCAGTCATCGTATGATAAGCGGATCCCGGAGCAGGTGTTTTACGAGGCCGATCGCGGCGGCCTGCGAGCACTGTTGCGGGCGCTCTTCTCGACCGACGGCTGCCTGACCAGACGGAAATACAGCCGGAACAATCAAATCGTGTGGTCTCTCCATTATGATACGGTATCTCTGGGGCTCGCAGAGGATGTCCGCGACCTTCTTCTTCGTTTCGGAGTCGTTGCGCAGATGAGCTCCGGCTATCGAAGCAAGAAGGGAACGGTCCCGATCTACAGAGTATGTGTTGAAAATTCTCGACACTTAGAAGTGTTCTGCCGAGAGATCGGCATCGAGGGTCGAAAGGGTGTGCTCGCCGATGCCTGCTTAGCAGAGCTACCACCGGATCGCGGCACACCACGCGCTGTCCGAGGAGGCCGACGGGCGAAGCCATGGATTGATAGACTTCCGTACTCAGTCACCACCGAATTGTGGGCATTGAAGGATGCAGCCGGGTTGAGTTGGCGGCAGCTTGGGTTCCGGCTCCAAACAGGCAAGACGCTCGACCGCCCAACAGCTATTGCCCTCGCAGAGCGCCTGAAGGCAAAGCACATCATGCAGATGGCCTCAAACGACCTGTTATGGGATCGAGTGGTCAGCATCACGCCTGCGGGGACAACCCCAGTCTATGATCTCGTCATGCCACAAACGCACAACTTCGTGGCCAACGGGCTGATCGTCCACAACAGTGGCGAAATCGAGCAAGTGGCGGACCTCGTGATCTTCCTCTACCGCGAGGACTACTACGATGTCGAGAAGGCGCAGCGGGAGAACAAGGAAAACGTCTGCGAGATCATCATCGCCAAGCACCGCAACGGTCCGATCGGGACGATCGACCTCTTCTTCCACAAGGAATTCAGCCGCTTCGAGAACCTGGCCAAGCAGCGGTAGGCGCGTCGAGCGCGGCAGCGCGCCGCCGCGTCACCGGAGGGCGCCGATCACCGCCTCCCACCCGATCGACCCGGTGTCCGACCACGTGTTGGCGTACCTCCCCGCGGCGGAGACGACCTGGTACGCGGCCTCGATCTTCGCGTGCGGCGGCTGCGCCGGCGCGGTGAACGCCGTCCACCAGCCCGGAAGCATGCCGCCGGTGTCGCCCCCCACGGAGATGAGGAGGTCGTTTGCGTTGGCCGTGCTCACGGCCGCCGTCGCGATCGGGCTCGCCGGCCCGGTCGCCGTCCCCGAGCCGTCCAGCGTCCCCGACAGCCCGGACCATTCCGAGACGATCGAACTGAGGTCCCCCGGAGAGGGCGCGCCGATCAACCGCATCGTCAGCGCCGCCGATGGGCTGCCGCCGACGGTGCCGTACACGATCACCGTGTTCTCGCGCGCCTGCGACCAGATGTAGTTCCAACTCGACACCCCGCCCCCGGACACGCTCACCTGCCGGTTGTTAGAGACGTTCGTGACGATCAGCACGTCCCCGGCCCGCGGGACCTGCGGAAGCGTCACGGTCAGGGCCGTGAGGCCCGCGCCCGAGTTCGCCGCCTGCTGCACCAGGGCGATGCCGTTCCCCGGAAGCGCGGCGATGGCGGCGTCCCACCCCGTCGACCCGGTGTCCGACCACGTGTTGGCGTACCTCCCCGCGGCGGAGACGACCTGGTACGCGGCCTCGATCTTCGCATGCGGTTGCTGCGCAGCCGCGCTGAATGCCGTCCACCAGCCCGGAAGCATGCCGCCGGTGTCGCCCCCCACGGAGATGAGGAGGTCGTTCCCGTTGGCCGTGGCCATGGCCGCCGTCGCGATCGGGCTCGCCGGCCCGGTCGCCGTATCCAAGCCGTCCAGCGTCCCCGACAGCCCGGACCATTCCGAGACGATCGAACTGAGGTCCCCCGGAGAGGGCGCGCCGATCAACCGCATCGTCAGCGCCGCCGATGGGCTGCTGTCGACGATGCCGTACACGATCACCGTATTCTCGCGCACCTGCGACCAGATGTAGTTCCAACTCGACACCCCGCCCCCCGACACGTCCACCTGGTTGTTGTTGGAGACGTTGGCGACGACCAGCACGTCCCCGGCCTGCGGGACCTGCGGCAGCGTCACGGTCAGGGCCGTGATGTTCGCGCCCGAATTCGCCGCCTGCTGGACCAAGGCGATGTGCTGCGTTTGACCGCTGCCGAGCAAGGCGTCCTTGAGCGGAGCCCGCCAGGCGTGGGCGTCCGGGTCGTAGACGCCGAACCCCCAGGCGAGTTCCCAGTAGCACCAGGGGATGCCGCGGCTTTCCGATTGATCGCGCACGAACCGCGTCCAGTTGACGCGCGAGGCCATGTCCGCCTTGTGGTAGGCGCCGAACTCCCCAAGGAACACAGGGTAGTGCCGGGCGTCCGACCAGGCTTTGGCCTGGTTGATCGGCGCCAGGGCCGCCGCCTGCTGGCTGGAGTTGCAGCAGGACACGCCCGTGGGCAGCATCGGCGACACCCACTCCGCGCCTTGATGGGTGAAAGAGAGGGGAGAGTAATTGTGGAACGTCACGATCAGATTCGCGTCATTGGGCACGCTCAGGGAGGAGAGGTCGAAGTCCGCGGCGCCGATGACGACGATGCGGGTCGGATTGCTCCGCCGGACTGCGTTCAGCGCCCGCGCCGCGAGGTCGTTCCACTTTGACGCATTGAGCCGGCCGTGGGGTTCGTTGTAGAGATCGAAGAGCAGTCGGTTGCTCTTCCCGCTGAAGCGCCCGGCGATCTGCTGCCAGAGACTGAGAAAGCGAACGTCCAGGACGGCGTTGTCGACCGCGAACTCGCCCGAGTCGAGCGGGTCGCCGTCGAGCTGGTGGTAGTGGTGCATGTCGAGCACGACGTAGAGGCCCTTGGCGAGCAGCTTGTCGATAATCGATTCGACCCGCGTGAAGAACGCCGGGTCGATCGTGAACGGCGTCGCCGCCGCCGCATGGTTGCTCCAGCGCACCGGCAACCGCACCGTGGCGAAGCCTGCCGCGGCCGTGACGTCGATAAACTCGTCCCGCACGGGCAGGGCGCCCCAGGGCACCCACACGCCTTCTTGGGTTCCCTCCAGCATGTTGCCGAAGTTCACGCCGCGGCCCATCGCCGCGGCCGTGGCCCAGGCCGCGCCGGACCCCCCGGGCGGGCTGGTACCGGCCATGGGGGGAAAGGCCTCGATGCCGGGGCTCGCGCTCGGGCTCACGCCGGCCGCAAACGCGCCCCCGCCATACACCGAAATCACACCGATGAGCGTCAGCGCCAACAGGGTCCGGGCGACTAGTCCCACCGTCATTCCCCCCCTCTGCGGATCGCCTCACTGCCAACGCTGGAACGCTCAGCCGGAAGTCCAAACAGAAGTCCAAACAATAGAAGCAGAAGCTACGCGGTCAAAGGCGGGCTGATACACTGGCTGCGTTGGACGTGTCTACTCGCTTGGAGCGTACCCCTTCGGTTATAGTTATACCGTTCAGGATTGACGCCCGTCAATAGTAATCGCACATCGAGGGTCCGCCGCGGGACGGCGGGACGGGAAGAGTCCGGGAGCGGGCAGATGGAGTTAGGACTGTCGACCAGCCTTCTCGGCCCGGGGGCGCTGCCTGAGGGGCTGGCGGTCTTCGGCGCCGCCGGCGTCCCGTGGGTCGAGATCCACGGGTATATGCCGGAAGAGTTCGATTTCAGCGACGCGGCGCTCATTGACGCCACACGGCGGGCGCTCGAGCGCTGCCACATTCGGCTCTGGTCGTGCCATAGTCCCTCGGGCGAGGCGGTCGACCTGGCCTCGTCCGACGCCGACCTGCGGCGGCGGTCCCGCGCGGTGCTGGAGGAGGCCATGCGCGCCTCCGCGGCACTCGGCGCCCGGATCTTTGTGTGCGATGCGGCGCGGCCGCACACCGGCGACTCACCGGCGCAGGCCGACGCGCGGCGGCGGCTTTACGCCGACGGCCTGCGCGTCCTGCTCGACGGCGCCGCGCGGCTCGGCCTCCGGTTCGTGATCGAGAACCAGCCGCGCGGGGGGGCGCGCTTTGTCTCTCCCGAGGATTTCCTCCGCTTGGAGGGTGAGTACGGCCTCGTCGGGCTCGAGGCGTGTTGGGATACCGGGCACGGGTGGATCGCCGGCCAGGCGGCGGAGGCGGCCTGCCGCCTGGGACCGCGCCTGGCCACGATCCACGCCCACGACAACGACGGCAAGGGGGACCGCCATTGGCTTCCATCGAAAGGCGGAATCGCGTGGGCGCCGTTCCTGGCCTGCCTGCGACGCATCGGCTACGGCGGACCGTTCATGATGGAATTGGGGCCGCCCGATCCCCGGACCCCTGAAGCCGTCCAGCGCCTGGTCGACGACGCCGTGACCGTCTACCACCGGCTCGTCGAACCGGGTCCCGGTTAGGGGCTCCCGGCCTCGTCCGTGACGACGAGTTCGTAATGGCGCACCCGCCGGTCAAAGGTCGTCAGCAGAGCGGCGGCGTCATCGGCGACGACGGCATCCTCCGGGTCGGGACCGGCGAATCGCCGTATCGCATCGAGCGACTGCCACCAGGTAATGACGAGGATCTCGACCGCGGCGGAGACGTCCCGCGCGAGCAGCACGGCGCCCGCGTACCCATCCACCTTGCTGACCGCCGGCAGGACGCGGGTCCTCAGGTGGTCGGCGTAGGCTCGGGCCCCGGCGGGGGTGGCGCGCGCCGACCAGAAACGGGCGATCACCGGACACCGCCGATCGGGGTCCTGCCGGGCGGTTCGTGGCCGACGACAACCGCCCAGGGCTGCACCTCCCACCGTGTCACCACGCCCCTGACCACGTAAGGATCGCGCTGCGCGAAGGTGTTGGCGATCGAGGCGTCCGGCGCGCGAAACACGAGCAGCGCCCGATCCGGGGGATCCCCCAAGGCCCCGGCCAGGAGCAGCTCCCCGCGGCCGTGCGCTTCCCTGACGAGCCGGAGGTGTTCCTCCCGGTGGGGCGCCCGGCGGGCGACAAAGTCGTCGACCACATAGTAGATCAGCGCGTAACAGTTCATCCCGCCGCCGCTTCCCACACCTCCGGGGGTGTCCCTGCCGCTCTTCGCCATGACGCTGCGTCGCCTCCCTTCATCTCGTTGCCGCGCCATATCGTGCGGCGCGGCGAAAAAAATCACACTGGCCGCGCACCGGGCAGACAACACAGCGCGGCCGGACCGCTTTGCAGATCTCCCGCCCGTGGCGGATCAGCAGCAGGTGGAACGGCCCGTAGCGGGCGGGCCGAACCAGCGCCTCGACCCACCCGTGCGCCTTCTCCACGGACAGTCCCTCGGGGATGATCCCGATGCGCCTCCCGACCCGGTAGACGTGGGTGTCGACCGGGAACGCCGCCTTCCCGAGGCCGAAGATGAGCACGATCGCCGCCGTCTTGGGGCCCACCCCGTCGAGGGTCCGAAGCCAGGCCTTCGCGCGATCGACCGGCCACCGCCGGAGAAAATCCAGCGAGAGCCGGCCCCGCTCGGCGGTGATGCGCGTCAGGAGGCGCTGGATGCGCGGCGCCTTGAGCCTGCTCAGGCCGGCGGGACGTATCGCGTCGATCACCGCCTCCACCCGCGCGTCGCGCAGACGCTCCCAGGCCGGGAAGCGCCGCCGCAGCCGCTCGAACGCCCGCTGGCTGTTGGTGTCGCTGGTGTGCTGCGAGAGGACGGTGAGGATGAGCGTCGAGAGCGGGTCCAGCCTCAACCGGCGCCGCGGACCGCCGTAGCGGGCCTCCAGAATCCGATCGACCCGCGCGGTCTTGCGGCGCAGCGAGGCAGGGGGCCGCACCGTCCCGGCGACCCGGCCCTTCCGCGGAAGCGCAAGAGCCAGTGGATCCGGCAGCCCGTGCTCGCGAAGCAGTCGAGCGGTCAGCTGCTGCCCAGCAGGGCCTCCTTGAGCGGCTCGCGCCAGTAACCGCCCTGATCGCTCGGGGGGTCGCCCGGGACGCCGATCGAGCCGCCGCCGATGGGGTCATAGGCGCCGAAGCCCCAGGCGAGTTCCCAGTAGCACCAGGAGATGCTGCGGCTCTCCGCCTGCTCGCGCATGAAGCGCGTCCAGGCGACGCGCGAATTCATGTCCCCAAAGTGGTAGGACCCGAACTCGCCCAGGAGGACCGGATAGTGCCACTGGTCCGACCAGGCCTTGCCCGCCGCGATCGGCGCAACGGCCGCCGCCCGCTGGCTGTCGTCGCAGCAGGTCACGCCGATGGGCCAGGGCGGCGATACCCACTCCGCGCCCTGATGGGTGAAGGTGAGGGGAGAGTAGTCGTGAAACGTGCCGATGAGGTTGGCGTCATTGGGGAGGCTCAGGGAAGAGAGGTCATAGTTGGCTCCAGCGAGGACGACGATGCGGGTCGGATTGCTCTGCCGCACCACGGAGAGCGCCCGCGCCGCGAGGGCGTTCCATCGTGAAGGCGTGAGCCGCCCGTGGGGCTCGTTGTAGAGCTCGAAGAGCAGATGGTCGCTCTTGTCGCGAAAGCGCCAGGCGATCTGCTGCCAGAGACCGACAAAGCGCGTGTCCAGGACTCTGGCGCTGACCGCGAACTCCCCGCTGTCGAGTCGATCGCCGTCGAGTTGGTGGTAGTGGTGCATGTCGAGCACGACGTAGAGGCCTTTGGCGAGTAGCTTGTCGACGATCGATTCGACGCGCTCAAAGAAGTCGTCGTTGATCGTGAACGGGGCCCGCGCCGCCGCATGGTTGCTCCAGCGCACAGGCAGGCGCACCGAGGTGAAGCCCGCCGCGGCCGTGACGTCGATGAACTCGTCCCGCACGGGAACGGCGCCCGAGGGATCCCACTGTCCTTCGTTGACGCCCTCCAGCATGTTGCCGAAGTTCACCCCGCGCCCCAGCGCGGCGGCGGTGACCCAGGCCTTGACGGAGGCCCCGGGCGGACGGCCATACGCCATGGCGGAAACACCCTCGATGCCGGAACGCGCGCCCGGACTCGCGCGGACGGCGGCGGCGGCCCCTGCGTAGACGGAAAGCGCGGCAAAGAGCAGCAGGACACACAGGATCCGGACGGACCGAACCATTCGCACGCCTCCCACCTCTTTCCTTTTCCGGCGTCCTGCGCTCACCGACCAGCCGATGACGCCGCGAGGGCACCGGCGGCGCGCGGAGCCGGGCCTGGTTCGCTCGTGCCTGAGCTTCCGTGTCTTCCAGTTCTAGGCCGGGGCCGCACATCCTCCGCTCTCGCAAAACGCCCCGTTGGTCCGGCCCCCCCGCGGGCGCGGCCCCCGGCGGGCGCAGGATCTGCATGGCCGCTGCAAAATATGGCTAGCGAGACGCGCAGCCGGGCACCCCAGAGGGTGGACGGCGAAGGGAGTCTGAGCCGGTGTTCAAAGGAACCGTCGTTGCCATCCATATCGCGCCGGACGCGGCCGCGAAGATGATCCCGGTCAAAGAGGTGCGCGCCGTTCCCGGGCAGGGCCTGGAGGGGGACCGCTACTTTCACCGGAAGGGGACGTACTCGGAGAAGCCCGGGCCCGACCGCGAGGTCACCTTGATCGAGATCGAGGCGATCGAAGCGTTGAAGCGCGACTACCGCGTGGCGCTGGATCCCGGGGACAGCCGCCGCAACATCGCCACCCGGGGCGTCCCGCTCAACCAGCTGGTCGGTCGGGAGTTCACCGTCGGCGCCGTCGGCCTGCGGGGGATCCGCCTGTGCGAGCCCTGCGGCCACCTCGAAGGGCTCACCCGCGAAGGCGTGAGAGCCGGGTTGGTCCACCGGGGCGGCCTGCGCGCGCAGATCCTGACCGGTGGGGTGATCCGGCCCGGAGACCCGGTGCAGGGATCGTAGCGTCCCGGCCGGTCCCACCGCACGCCAAGGGGATTCTCCTGGACGGCATTCTCTACCGCGCCCTCTATGTGGCCGTCTGGGCGTTCGCGCGGGCGCTGTTCCGGCTGACCGTGATCGGTGCGGCGCGGCTGCCGCGAACCGGGGCCGCCGTGATCGTCGCGAATCACATCAGCTGGCTGGATCCCATCATCCTCCCGCTGGCGATGCCGCGGAAGCCGGCGTTTCTTGCAATGGAAGAGCTGTGGCGGATGCGGGGGGTGCGCCTGGTGATGCGGGCCTACGGCCCGCTGGCGATTCCCCTCAACCGCGGCGGCGTCGACGCGACGGCGCTCAAGCGCAGCCTGCAGGCGCTGAGGGACGGAGCGCTGCTCATCGTCTTTCCCGAGGGAGGCATCAGCCCCGACGGCCGGCTCCGCCCGTTCCACCGGGGCGCGGCGCTCATGGCCGCCCGCGCCCGCGCGCCCCTGGTCCCGGTCGCGATCACCGGGACCGCGGACGCGCTCCCCCTTGGGCGAATCATGCCGCGGCGCCGGCCCGTCATCGTGCGCATCGGGATCCCGATCCCTCCGCCCGGCCAGGAACGCGAGGACCTCGAGCGCGCGACCGAGGCGGCGGCCGCGCAGATTGCCGCGATGCGGCAGGCCCCCCAGGGAGACGGGCCCCGGCGCTAGGCGTCGGGCCCTCGAAGACCCCGCCTTCCTCCCCAGACCTTTCGGCCGGCGAAAGCGGCAACACGCTGCAGGGCTTCGACCGGCTCGGGAGCGAACTTTTCGTGGAGACTGCACGGAGGGAGTCGATGACGCCCGTTCCCTGCGCGGAAGCCGGTCAGGTCAACATCAGTTTCACGCAGCTCGGAGTCTGGCGCATGGTCACCCTTGGGATCGTCCAGGGGATCACCGAGCTCCTGCCGATCAGCAGCACGGCGCACCTCCGCGTCATCCCGAGCCTCCTGGGGTGGCCGGACCCGGGGTCGGCCTTCTCCGCCGCCATGCAGCTGGCCAGCCTCCTCGCCGTGATCAGCTTCCTGGGCGGGGACGCCCTCCGTATCGCCGGGCGCGCGGCGGAGGCGGCCCGGCGGGGAGACTGGCAGGACCATTCGTTCCGGGTCACGGCCGGGATCGTCCTCGGCACGCTCCCGATCGCGATCGCCGGGCTCGCGCTGAAGAGGACACTGGAGGGGTGCGGGTCGCCCCTCCGGAACATCGCGGTGATCGGGTGGGCGTGCATCGTCATGGGCGCGCTGCTGGCGCTCGCCGAACGCTACGGGCAGAGCACCTCGGGCCGGGCCAGGCGCCGGGAATCCGACCTGACCCTTGGGGACGGCATCGCCGTCGGGATCGCCCAGGCGTTCGCCCTGGTGCCGGGAGTGTCCCGGTCCGGCTCCACGCTGACGGCCGCGCTGGCCCTGGGGATGGAGCGCGCCACCGCCGCCTGGTTCTCGTTCCTTCTCGGCCTGCCGGCGATCGCGCTGGCGGGGCTCGTGGAGCTGTGGAGCCTCCGCAAGGCCGGGCTGCACGCCCACGGCTGGGCGCTGCTGGCGCTGGGATTGGCCTCGGGCAGCGCGGCGTCCTATCTCGCGCTGTGGGGACTGGTGCGCTACCTCAAAGAGCACACGAGCTGGGTCTTCGTCTGGTACCGGATCGTGCTGGGAGCCGTGCTCCTGTGGGGCGCGGCCCGAGGAGTATTCCGCTGAGCCGGCGCATCGCGGCGGCGGCAGGCCGGACCGCGGCGTCGCAATCGCGAAGAGCGCGAAAAGAAGGAGGGCAGGAGATGGCGCGAGACCGGAAGACCATGTGGGGGACGGCACTCCTTGCGGTGGCCGGCGGGCTCCTGGCGGCCGGCGGCGCGGCCGGGCCGGCGGGCGACAGCCTGATCGGTCGGGCGGCGGCAGCGCCCGCGATCGACGTCACCGTCGCCGGCGTCAAGCCGAATGGGCCCATTCCCGGCCAGTTCGCCTTCTGCGTCCCGGCCGCGCAGGGCCACGTCACCCTCGGCCCCAACAAGAACCCGGAGATCTCCTGGTCCAAGGGGCCCGACGGGACGGAGTCCTACGCCGTCATCGTGGTCGACCCCGATGTACCGTCGATCTTCGACGCGGTCAATAAAGAAGGCCAGACCATCCCCGCCAGCCTGAGGCGCATCAACTTCTACCACTGGATCCTGGTCGATATCCCGGCGACGACCACCAGCATCCCCGCCGGCGCGGACTCGAACGGCGTCACCCCCCACGGCAAGAAGCCGGGCATGACCAAGTACGGCAACCGCGGGGTCAACGACTACGGCTCCTTCTTCGCCGGCAACCCGGCGATGAAGGGCGACTACGGCGGGTACGACGGCCCCTGCCCGCCCTGGAACGATGAGATCCCGCACCACTACCACTTCATGGTGTACGCGCTCAACGTCTCCATGCTCGCTGTGCACGGGAAGGTCGACGGACTCGAAGCGCTCAGGGCGATGGAGAATCACATCCTGGCCCTGGGCGAGACGGTCGGCCTCTACGCGCTCAATCCCGATATCGCCAAGCGGATCGGCATGAAATAGCGCGTTCCAAAGCGCTTCGGTGCGAAGGGGGGAACTGACATGGACCTGACCATGGCCATGGGAGCCCGCGCGCAGGCCCCGTGGTGGTCCGAAGTCACACCTGACCAGCGGCGGACGCTGCTCGCCGCCTGGGCGGGCTGGGTGCTCGATGCGTTCGACTTCACCATTCTCCTGCTGGTGCTCGGCAACATTGCCGGGACCTTCGGCGTCAGCCTTGTCGCGATGGGGGCGGTGATCACCGGAACGCTGTTCTGCCGCCTGATCGGCGGGGTGCTGGTGGGGACGTGGGCCGATCGCGTCGGGCGCCGGCTGCCCTTGATGGTGTCCATTATCGCGTTCTCGTTCTTCGAGCTCCTCTCCGGGTTCGCCCCGAATTACACGACGTTCCTGGTCCTCCGGCTGCTGTTTGGCGTGGGCATGGGCGGCGAGTGGGCGGCCGGGACCCCGCTGGCGATGGAGAGCTGGCCCCAGCGATCCCGCGGGGTCGCCTCGGGATTCCTGCAGGGGGGGTGGCCGGTCGGGTATCTGCTGGCCACGATCGTGTACTTCGTGGTGTTCCCGATGTGGGGCTGGCGGGCGCTCTTCTGGATCGGCGCGCTGCCGGCGCTGCTGGTCCTCTATATCCGCCGCCGCGTGCCGGAGTCACCGGTGTGGCGCGCGCGGCGCGAGAAGCTGCGCCGGGAAGGCCGCTCCGATCAAGTGTCGCTGCTGCGCTTGTTTGGTCCGGACCTGATCGGCACGACCCTCCATGCGTTTCTTGTCATGGGCGCCATGATGTTCTCGTACTATGCGATCTCCTCATTCTGGCCGACCTTTCTGAGCACCGAGCTGCATCTCACCGTGGGGCAGAAGACCCTGTTCCTGGTCCTGTTGAACCTGGGGAGCATCGCCGGGTACTGGACCGCCGGGCCGATCTCGGAGCGTCTCGGGCGCAGGACCACCCTCGTCCTCTTCGCACTCGTCGGCCTCGCGTTCATCCCCTGGTACGCGCTGACCCTCAACCACACGCAGGTGCTGATCGGCGGCATGCTCGAAGGCGCCATCGGGGTCGGCCTGTGGGGGGTGGCTCCGGCCTACCTCGCCGAGCGCTTCCCCACGGCGGCGCGCGGCGCCGGCCCGGGCGCCGCCTACCACGTCGGGGCGGCGATCGGGTCGTTCACCCCGACACTCCAGGCGCTGTTCCACCGGGGCGGCATGTCCCTCGGGCAGTCGATCGGGATCACCATCGCGATGGCGCTGGTCGCCCTCGCCATCGTGGTCGCCGCCGGACCGGAGCCCAGGGGGCGCGTCTTCTCGGCAGAGGCCTGAGCGCGCGCTCACCCCAGGCCTCGTCCGGCGACCGCGTGCGGGTCGGCCAGGTCGCGCATGGCGTCGCCGACCAGGTTCAGCGACAGCACGGTCGCCACGATGGCCGTCCCCGGAAAGACGATGAACCACGGCGCCAGGGCGATGAAGACGTGGGCCTCGTCCAGCATGTTCCCCCACGTCGGCGTGGGCGGCTTGACGCCCAGGCCCAGGAAGGACAGCGCCGCGTCCGCCAGGATCGCTTCCGCGAAGACGAATGTCGACTGGACGATCAGCGGAGGGACCGCGTTCTTGAGGATGTGCGCCGTCAGGATGCGGACGTCCCCTCCGCCCAACGCGACCGCGGCCTCCACGAAGGCCCGTTCCCGCAGCTGCAGGGTCGAGGCCCGCACGATCCTCGCCGTCCGCGGGAAGTACACGAGCGCGATGGCGATGACCTCGTTGCGGGCGCCCACCCCAAGGGCGGCCACCAGGGCGATGGCCAGCAGGATGGCGGGAAAGGCCATCAGACCATCGAGGAGCCGCGTCAGGGTGGTGTCCAGCCATCGGTAGTACCCGGTGAGCAGCCCGGCCGCGGTGCCGAGGACGGTGCTGAGCGCCATCACGGCGAGCCCGATCGGCAGGGAGACCCGCCCGCTGTAGAGGACCCGCGCGAACACGTCGCGTCCGAAGTTGTCGGTCCCGAACGGATGGACGGACGACGGCGGATGGAGCCGGGCGGCCATCTCGATCCGGTCGGGGGCCGGCAGCCCCAGCCACGGCGCGGCGAGGGCGGCGAGCGAGAGCAGACCGAGCACCGCGAGCGCCGCCGCCGCCATCGGCCGGCGCCGGACCAGCAGTGTGACGAAGCGCGCCATCCGGCTAGTACCTGACGCGCGGGTCGATGACCGCGTAGAGCAGGTCCACGGCCAGGTTGAGCAGCACGTACACGGCCGCCGCAAACAGCACCACGCCCTCGATGACGGGATAGTCGCGCCGGCTGACGGACTGGATCACCAGGCTGCCGATCCCGGGCAGGACGAACACCGACTCCACGACCACGGCCCCCGACAGGAGGTTGGCCAGGCTCGTGCCGATGACCGTCACCGTCGGGATCAGGGCGTTGCGAAGCGCGTGCCTGAGGAGCACCGCCGCGTCGGCCACACCCTTGCTCCGCGCCGTCCGGATGTAGTCCTCGTCCAGGATCTCGATCGTGGCGTCCCGCGCCATCCGGGCGATCAGCCCGGCCTGGGTGAACGCCAGCGCCAGAGCCGGGAGGAGCAGGTGCCGGAGCCAGGGCCCGACGCCCCGGAGGGGTGACTCGTACCCCGCGACGGGAAACCAGCGGGCGGCCACGGCGAACACGGCGATCAGGTTGAGTCCCATCCAGAACGATGGGATGGACACCCCGAGCAGGACGGCGGACATGAAGACCTGGTCGAACCGGCTGTGCCGCTTCCACGCCGCCAGCACACCCGAGGGGATGGCCGCGCCGATCGCCAGCATCTCGGCGAGCGCGGTCAGGCCTGCCGTCGGCCCGAGGTGCTGCCAGATCGCCTGCGCCACGGTCTGGCGGAGGAAGATCGAGTCCCCCAGGTTGCCCCGCAGCAGCCGGCCAAGCCACAGCGCCAGCTGAACGGCCAGCGGCCGGTCCAGGCCGAGCGCGTGCCGGAGGCGCGCCACCTGGGCGGCCGAGGCATCCGGGCCGAGGATCACCGCGGCCGGGTCGCCCGGAATCAGGTGAAGGAGCAGGAACGCCGTGACGCCGACGGCCAGCAGCACCGGCAGGAGCGCGGCCACGCGCCCGGCGAGGTACCGCGTCACGTGGCCGGCACGATCGTTCTCGCTACCGCGTCACCCACACGTTCCAGAACCGCACGTCGAAGTAGCTCGTGTAGCCGCGCAGGTGGTCGTTGTACACTTCGAGGCCGTACTCGTTGCCGATCTTCGCCACCGGGACGTCCGTGTAGAACGTCGCCTGGATCTGCTCGATCAGCGCCTTCCGCCCCGCGGCATCCCTGGGGGAGGTTTGCCCCCACCGGCTCAGCAGATCGTCCATCGCCGCGCTCTCGTAGAATCCCGGCCAGGTTCTGGCGAAGAAGATCACCGCGGTGGGATCGAACGACGGCGAAAACCCGGTCAGGAAGATGTCCCACAGGTCCTTCTTCGTCCGCCGGCTCAGCAGCGTCGGCCAGTCGTAGACCTGCTCGTCCACGGCAAACCCGGCCGCCTGGAGCTGCGGGACCAGGACCTGGCTCAGGTTGTAGTTCCAGGCATAGTCCTTGGTCGCCAGGAGCGCGATCGTCCGGCCGGCGTATCCCGCTTCTTTCATCAGGGCTCTGGCCTTCTCGAGGTTCTGGTGGTTGTAGACGTCCTTTCCCACGGTCGTGTACAGGGCGTCCTGCTGCGGGAAGAAGAGCGCCGGATCGAGACTCCAGAACTCCTTCGGCCCCACCGCCGCCATCAGATCGCCCGGCTTGATGGCGTAGAGGACGGCCCGCCGCATCCGCGCGTCGTTGAAGGGCGGACGGGCCTTGTTGAACACCACGCCCCGCCAGGTGAACACCTTCACGATGTCCGCGGTGAGATGCGGATTGCCCTTGATCTGCGGGTAGAGATCGGGCGCGAGCTCCAGGGCCAGGTCGTACTCTCCGGTCGACACGCCGGCGAACCTGACCTGATCGTCGCGGACCGGGAGGAAGTCGATCTCGTCGGCGTAGGCGACCTTCCGGCCGGTGAGCCCGCCCCAGTCCTCCGCGCGCGCCGCATAATGCGGGTTTCGCGCCAGCACGATCTGCCGGCCCTGCTCCCATTTCTGGAAGGCGTACGGCCCGGTGCCGATGTAGTCCCTGGCCGGCTGCGCGCCGGCCGCGCGGGCGAGGCTCTGCGGCATGATGATCGCCGCCTGCTTGGGATCCCCGAGATTGTCGATGAGCGGGGCGAACACGCGGTTCAAGGTGATCTCGATGGTCGCCGGATCGACCTTCGTCACGTGCTTGATGAACGTGAACGTCTCCCGCCCGCCGCCGCTCAGCTCCCCCCAGCGCTCCAGGGACGCCACAACGTCGTCCGCGGTCATCGGCTGGCCGGTGTGGAAGGCGACCCCCCTGCGCAGCCGGATCGTGTAGTGGAGGCCGTCGGCGCTGACCGAGTAGCCTTCCGCCAGGAGAGGTTTGACGTCGTAGTTCCGGTCGAGGGCGAACAGGGTCTCATAGACGTGCCAGGCCACCAGCCGGGTCGCCGTCGCCGTGGAGGCCGTCCAGTCGAGCGTGCCCGGCTCGGCGTTGGTGGCGACATGGATCACCCCGCCGGCGGCCGGCCCGGCGCCCCGGGCCATCCCGGCCCCGGCCAGACCAACCGCCGCCGCGATCAGGAGGACACGGATCCCCAGATTCATCCCGAACACACGCATCACGCCCCCCGGCCGCCGCCGCCGGCCGTCCCCTCGCGGCTCAACTTCGGGAAGCTGGGATCGTGTCCCTTGCGGGCGCCGGCGGAGCCTACTCCTCCGCGAGCACGGCGTCGGCCTCGATCTCCACGAGGATCTCCGGAGCGATCAGCCGGCTCACTTCCACCATGCTGGTCGCCGGCCGGATCTCCCGGAACACCTCACCGTGCGCGCGGCCGATCTGCTCCCAGGCCCCGATGTCGGTGACGTAGATCCGGGTCCGGACGACATCCTTGAGCGTTCCACCGAGAGCCCGCAACGCCGCGTCGATGTTCCGGAGGATTTGCACGGTCTGAGCGTACGGGTCCCCGGCGCCCACGATTTTGCCGGAGGCATCGGTGGCCGTGGTGCCCGAGACGTGCACAAAGGGCCCGGCCCGAACGGCCCGCGAGTACCCGACGATGGGCTCCCACGGCGTGCCGGTGGCGTACCGCCGCCGCTCCATATCAGCGGCGCTCCACGGCCAGACGCAGCCCCACCCCGACCATGACGGCGCCGGCCGCCCCGTCCAGGGCGCGCCGGATCCCCGGCCCGAAGCGCGCGGCGGCCCGCGCGACCAGGAGCCCGATCCCCCACAGCAGGATCCCCGCGCCCACCCCGAACGCGGTGGATCGCGCCGCTCGATACCCCCCTCTCGCAGCGTTACGCGCGACCAGGGCCATGTCAGGCCCCGGGGTCACGATCAAGATCGCCGAGACCACAAGATAGGCGATGAAGCGCGCGTCCACGATGCGGCTACGGCCTTGCGGCCTTGGATGTTGTCTCGGCGCGCTGCCTGCGGATACCTTCGTAGTACTCGACGTACCGGCGTACGACGTCCTCCTCTTTGGCGCCGGTATCGTAAACGGGCGAGATGAGAGGTGCCGCCTGCCGGACGTCGATGAGGACCACGCGCTCGACCCGCCGCGCCAGCGCGTCGCTGAGGCCGTACGTGTTCCTGTAGAAGGCCATGGCGCGCTCGAGGAGGGGCCCGCCGTCGACGATCGTGGCGTGTCCCTTGAAGCGGTAACCCCGCCGGGTGATCGGGTCGACGACGTTGACTTCTACCGCCGGGTTGCGGGTCAGGTTGGCAACCGTCCCCGGCGAGCAGATATCGGCGAATATCAGATGGTTGTCGTCCCACACGGTGGTGGTGCCCTTCGGCGACAGGTTCGGCGTGCCGTCGGCGCAGACGGTGGCCACGAAGCCGAGCCGTTGCTCCCGGACAACGCGCTGCATGTCCTCGGTCAGGACTCCCATCGCCCGGCCTCCTCACGCTGCGCCGGCCGCATCACGCCGGCTGCGGCCGTTCGGCGCGTCACGAACTCTCGCGCTTTCCTGCGGTGTCGCCGCGGTCACCTGCACCTAGAGCTTGATGGGCTCGAGCGCGTGGGCGAACCGGGGGTCGTCGCGGCGAAAGACGTCCGGGTTCGTGCCGCATTCCAGCGCCAGGTGATAGGTAAAGAGCTGCAGCGGCACAAGGCCGACGAGCGCCGTAAACGGCTCCGGCACCTCCGGCACGACACACCACCCCGCGGCCCCCGGCCGCATGGATTCCCCCGTGCCGTCGCCCACGACGAGATAGGCCGCCCCGATCTTGGTGATCATGCCGGCCAGCTCCGTGACGCGCGCCTGCGCCGCGCCCGCCGGCGCGACCAGGACGAACACGTCCTTCGGATCCGTGCACTGGAACGGGCCGTGCAGCATCGTCTCGACCGCGAGGCCCTCGGCCATCAAGTACGCGGCCTCCTTGATCTTCAGCGCGACCTCGTGCGCCACCACGGCGCTCGGCCCGCCGCCGACGATCCAGATCCGCCTTCGCCCGACGTGCTCGCGGGCCCATCCGGCCATGTCGCGTTCCGTCGCCAGCGCCGTGCGGATGGCCGCGGGCACGCGGTCGGACAGCACCGCCTCCGGGAGGAGCCGCGCGCCCGTCCGGCGCCGGCCGAGGTGCCCGGCCAGGGTCGAGAGCACCGCGAGCGCGGCCGTGTAGCTGATCGTGTGGGCCGACGAGATCTCCTGGGGGACCGTCACGAAGACGGCGTCGGCGTCCGGCCTCGTCGCGACGTTCCCCTCGCCGGTCACGAGCGCCGTGAGGCATCCCGCTGCCTTCGCCCGGGCCAGGGAGCGGACGGTGTAGTCCTTGTTGCCGCGGTGGCTGACCCCGATGACGCAGTCTTTCGCGCCGAGCCGCGGGCCGTAGAGGGCAAAGTCGAACGCCTGGTACGCGTGGACCGGCAGATCCCCGCCGTACGCGCGCAGGATGTGCTCGCCGACCAGGGCGGCGTGCGACGAGGTCCCGGTGCCGACGAGGAAGAGCCGGTCGCAGGACGCGGCGCGCGCCGCGAACCGGCCGGCCTCCGCGTCGTTCCGGCCGGCCACCCGGACAAACGCATCGGGCTGCCCCTGGATCGCGTCGTACATGTGGTATGGGTGGCGCGTGCGCTTTTCCGTCATGGCCGCCTCTCGCCGGACAGGATCGTGGACACGCCTACTTGGCCGCGCGAATCAGCTCGACGAAGTACCGGTGCACCCGATCGTCCGGGGTCAGCTCCGGGTGAAAGGACGAGACGAGGAGACGGCCCTCGCGCGCAAACACCGGACGTCCCTCATGGGACGCCAGGACCTGCACGCCCCGCCCCACCTCATCGATGATCGGCGCCCGGATGAAGACGCCGTGCAGCGGCGCCGGTCCGAGCACGGGGATCTCCAGGTCGGCCTCGAACGAGTCGACCTGCCGGCCATAGGCGTTCCGGGTCACCGCGATATCCATCAGGCGCAGCAGCGGCGGCTCGCCGCCCGCGGCCCGGCGGGCCATCAGGATCATCCCGGCGCAGGTCCCGTAGAGGCCCATGCCGAGCCCGACCCGCTCCGGAATCGCCCGGTCGAGGCCGGAGCGGACCATCAGCTTGCCGATGGTGGTGGATTCCCCGCCCGGCAGGATCAACCCGTCCACGCCGTCGAGGTCCTTGGGGAGACGGACCTCCACCGCATCCACCCCGATCCGCCGGAGGGTGACCCGGTGCTCGATCACGTCCCCCTGGATCGCCAGCACGCCGATTTTCATCGCTTCGATCTCCCGCTCTCGGGCCGCCCCCCGAGCGCTCCGCCGCCGACAGCCTTCCTCGCGGCTCCCTACACGCCGCGCACCTGGAGCAGCTCGCCCTCGGGGAGCTTGCGGATGTCGAGCCCGCGCATCGGCTCGCCGATCCCTTCGGAGACGCGCGCGATCACGTCCGGATCGTTGAAATGCGTGGTCGCCTCCACGATCGCCTTGGCCCGCCTGGCCGGATCCTTGGACTTGAAGATGCCCGAGCCGACGAAGTTCCCATCGCACCCGAGCTGCATCATCAGCGCCGCATCCGCCGGTGTGGCGAGCCCTCCCGCCGAGAAATTCACCACGGGCAGCCGCCCGAGGGACCGGGTCTCGAGCACGAGCTCATACGGAGCGCCGAGCTCTTTGGCGATCGTCATCAGCTCCTCTTCCGGAGCCGCCTGGAGCGCGCGGATGCCGTCCATCACCGCGCGCATGTGGCGGACCGCTTCGACGACGTTCCCGGTGCCCGCCTCCCCCTTCGTGCGGATCATCGCCGCGCCCTCGCCGATCCGGCGGAGCGCCTCGCCGAGATCGCGGCAGCCGCACACGAACGGGATCTTGAACACGTGCTTGTTGATGTGGTACCGCTCGTCCGCGGGGGTGAGGACTTCGCTCTCGTCGATGAAGTCGACGCCCAGCGCCTCGAGCACCCGCGCCTCGACGAAGTGGCCGATCCGCGCCTTGGCCATCACGGGGATCGTGACGACCTCCATGATCTCCTTGACCTTGAGGGGATCGGCCATCCGGGCCACGCCGCCCTCCGCCCGGATATCGGCGGGCACGCGCTCCAGCGCCATCACCGCGCAGGCGCCGGCATCTTCGGCGATCTTCGCCTGCTCGGCGGTCGTCACGTCCATGATGACGCCGCCCTTCAGCATCTGTGCCAGACCTCGCTTGAGCTTTACCGTTCCGACGTCCGCCATGTGTACGCCTCCCGTGGTTCGAATTTTCTCAACACCCAACCCCGTCCAGACCCAGCTCCGGGGCGATCCCCTGAAGGGCCGCGATGACGGCGGCGATGTGCTCCTCGAGCGGCATGCCCATCTCCTCCGCGCCTTTGACGATATCCTCGCGGCGGACGCCCTTCGCGAATGCCTTGTCCTTCATCTTCTTCTTGACGGACGCCACGTCGACGTCCGCCAGCCGCTTCGTCGGCCTGACCAGCGCCACGGCGATCACGAACCCGCTGAGCTCGTCGGCGGCGAACAGGGCCTTCTCCATCCGGGTGGCCCTGGGTACACCGCTGTAGTCCGCGTGCGACAGAATCGCCCGGCAGAGGCTCTCGTCGAGACCGCGCTTCCGCAGCAACTCGACCCCCACGAAGGGATGCCCTGCCTCCTGCGAGGGATGCTTCTCGTAGTCCAGGTCGTGGAGCAGACCGGCGAGGCCCCAGGCGGCTTCATCCTCACCGAACCGCCGGGCATACGCCCGCATCACCGCCTCCACCGCCACCATGTGCTTGAGGAGGTTCGGGTTTTTCGTGTGCTCGCTCAGGATCACCCAGGCCTCATCTCTGGTCATTCCGGACACCAATCACCGCTTCCAGGGCACCGTTTCCAGTGTACCTAATAACACTCGTTGACGATCTTGGCAGAAAACGCTACAGTGATTATACGATGCCATATATCGTTGTCAATAAACGCCAAAATTAATAGGTACACATAGATACACATCATGCAAATTGCCCTGGATCGCTCGTCAGAGATCCCTCTCTATAGACAGCTCCACGCGGGAATCGCCGGACGCATCCGGGCCGGCGATTTGACGCCGGGAGCGCAGCTTCCGTCTGTAAGGAACCTGGCGAAAACTCTCCGGGTCAGCCAGATCACTGTCGTTCAAGCGTATAACGCCCTGGCCGCCGAAGGGCTCATTGGGGCTTCTGCCGGGCGCGGGACGTTCGTCAGAGCCATCGCTGACGAAGGCGGGCCGGACCCTGCGTTGCGCCGGACCAATGATTCTCCCGGCGGATCAGAAAGCCGCGACGATTGGCAGTCGTCGATGCCCGTCTACCTGCGGGCGCCCAGGATCGGCGCGATGCAATCCCTCCTTCGGCCGGGGCGGCGGCCCGGCACGATCTCGCTGGCCGGAGGCACACCGGATCCCGGTCTCTTCCCGCTCCGCGCACTTGGCCGCCTCTGGAGCCGCGTGATGGCGCTTGAAGATCCGAGGTTTCTCCAATACGGAACGCCGCAGGGGGATTTCCACCTGCGGTCGTGGATCGCGGAACGCAGCGCGTCGATGGGGATCACCGCCCGCCCGGAAGACGTCCTCGTGACGTCAGGCTCGCAGCAGGCCATCGATCTCATCGCCCGCACGTTCGTGGGGCCGGGGGATTACGTCCTGGTCGAGAGCCCGACCTTCATCACAGCCCTGGACATCCTCGAGGGCCGCGGCGCAAAGCTGCTCAGCGTTCCCCTGGAGGCGGAGGGGCCTCGGGTTGACCAGATCGCCTCACTGATCGAACGGTACCGGCCGCGGCTCATGTACACGATCCCGACCGGCCACAATCCCACCGGCATCACCATGGCCGAGGAGCGGCGCCGCCACCTGGCCTCGCTGGCGCGCCGGCACAACCTGCTCATCCTGGAGGACGACAGCTGCAGCGAGTTCGCCTACGATGCCGATGCGCCGCCGGCCATCAAAGCCTTCGATCAGGGCGGTCATGTGGCGCTCGTGGTGAGCTTCTCGAAGACGGTCATCCCGGGACTGCGGGTCGGGTGCGTGATCGCTCACGGGCCGCTGATGGCCCGGCTCGCCGAGTCCAAGTCGCTCGGGGATCGATTCACGTCGCCGCTGATCCAGCGAACTCTCTGGCGGTACCTGTCGGCGCCCCAGTACACGAGGGATCTCGTGGCGGCGCGGGAGACCTACCGGCGCAGGCGGGACGCGCTTCTCCGGACGCTGAAAGAGGTCATGCCGTCCGGCGTGAAGTGGACTCACCCGGCGGCGGGATTCAATCTGTGGATTCACCTGCCCGACGGCATCCGGGCCGCCGAGGCTTTCGAGGAAGGCCTCAAAGAGGGGGTGGCCTGCGCTTTGGGCGACCTCTTCCTGCCCCACGAGCCTCCGCCCGCAGGGTTGCGGATCTCGTTCGCCGACAATCCAGAGGATGTCGCGGCCGAAGGGGTGAGGAGGCTGGCCAGGGCGATTGCCAGGCTCCTCTCAAGGGGCGACCGGGGGGAACGGGAAGGGGAGTTTGTGACGACCGTATGAGGGGAAAAGTGTCAGGCGGCCAGGTATCGGCGTGCCGGGTCTCTACCGGAGCATGATGTCGACCAGCCGCTCCAGTTCCTCTGTCGAGTAGTACTGGATCTGGATCGTCCCGCGCTTGCCCTTCGAGAGGATGCTTACACCGGTGCCGAACCGCTCCTGCAGCTGGGCCGCGAGATCGGCCAGCACGGGGTCCCGCGTGGGCCGGCGCCGAGAAATTGTTTCACGTGAAACATTTCGCAGCGTGGCCTTGATCAGCGCCTCAGTTTCCCTGACCGAGAGGCCCCGCTTCTCAACGTGCTGCCAGATCTGCACCAGGCGGCCGTGGTCCGGAACGCTGAGAAGCGCGCGGCCGTGTCCCTCGCTCAACCGCCCCTTTTCGACGGCGTCCTGTACGTCCTGAGGGAGTTCGAGGAGCCGCATGGTGTTGGCGACGGACGACCTGCTTCCCCCCGTGGCATCCGCGACCTGGTCCTGGGTCATTCCGAAATCGTTCACCAGCCGCCGGTAGGCTCGAGCGCGCTCGACGGGATTCAGATCCTCACGCCGGAGGTTCTCGATAAGAGCGACTTCGAGGGCCTCCCGGTCGGAGACGTCCTTGACCACGGCGGGGATAGTCGTCAGGCCCGCCGCCTGCGCCGCCCTCAAGCGGCGTTCACCGGCGACCACCTGGTATCCCCCGTTGGCCCGGCGGGCGACGATGGGCTGCAAAACGCCGTATCGTCTGACCGAGGCCACCAATTCGTCAAAAGCCGGTCCCGCGATCTCGTGCCTCGGCTGGAATGGGCTCGCTGAAAGCGATGCAATCTCGAGATCATGCACCGGACCCGCTCCCTGCTCCTGACCCGCCCCCTCCACCGCCTCTGCCCCTGGAATCAGGGCTCCGAGACCGCGGCCGAGCCCTCGCTTAGTCATATCGATCGCCTCCACCCACTCTGGGGTCGATCCCGGCGACGGCCGCCGGCACCTGCACGGCGCCTCCCCGACTGGAGACATGGGGGAGGCCGATGCGGTCGGCGAACTCGCCTGCCAGGGTGAGGTACGCTGCCGCGCCCCGCGATCCGGGCGCGTACGCGATGATCGGCTGGCCGTAACTCGGGGCCTCGGCCAGCCGGATGCTCCTTGGGACAACCGTCTCGAAGACCTTGCTCCCAAAGTGGTTCCTGACCTCGGCCGCCACCTGGTCGGAAAGCTTCGTCCGGGGATCCGCCATCGTCAGGAGGACTCCCGAAACGTCGAGGCCGGCATTCAGGTGGCGCTTGACGAGGTCGATCGTCGTCACGAGCGACGACAGCCCCTCGAGCGCGTAGTATTCGCACTGCAGCGGGATGAGGCACGCGTCCGCGGCCGTGAGCGCGTTGATCGTCAGCAGGCCGAGGGAAGGCGGGCAGTCGATGATCACGACGTCGTAGTGGTTCCTGGCGGTCCTCAGAGCGTTCTTCAAGCGGGTCTCCCGGGCGATCGTGGCCGTGAGCTCCACTTCGGCTCCCGCCAATCGCACGTCCGATGGAACGAGGTCCAGGCCGGCCGTCGCCGTCCGCTGGATCACGTGGTCGAGGGGATCCCCGCCGATCAGCACGTCATAGACCGACATGCGCAGGCCGGCCTTGGAGATGCCGACCCCGCTCGTCGAGTTGCCCTGAGGGTCGAGGTCCACAAGCAGGATGACGCGCCCGAGGGAGGCAAGTGCGGCGGACAGGTTGACGGCAGTGGTGGTCTTCCCCACTCCGCCCTTCTGGTTGACGATCGCGAACGTGTTCCCCGTCGGCTGCGACCCCATTTCTGTATAAGGCTTCTGCGGCTGCGACGATGGAGGGGCCGGTCGGTCGCAATCGAGCACCAGTTCTCTCCTCCGACTTTGAAATCCTCCATGCACCCTCTGGCAAACCCCCCGGGGAGGGGGGGTGTCGAGCGAACCCCAACCTGAGGGAATCTCGACGCCACGAGGCAGCGCTTGGGGGCCGTCGGCGGGCCGCTCTCGTGTATATCTATATATGGAAATATCTATCTATGACTGGAGGCCCCGATGTGGGGGGGAGGGGTCGCGAGCGCCTTCACGAAACGTCCTGGCAGCGCGACTCTGTTCGACAGGGGGCTGGTTTCTATGTCAATGCGGATCCTGCCGGCGCTGGCGCTCGCGCTTACGGTGGGCGCCGCCGGACCAACCGTGACCACCGGGGCGACCGCGTTGACGGTCGATCTGCAGGGGGATCCGGCGACGCTCGACCCCGGGCGTCAGTACGATACCAACAGTTATGACGTCTACCGCAATATCTACGACAACGTTCTTCACCGCAACCCCCAAACGAGCGCCATCGAGGCCTCTGTCGCCACGGCGTGGAAGGCCGTCACCCCGACCGAATGGCACTTCACCATCCGCAACGACGTCAGGTTTCATGACGGCACGCCACTGGCGGCCGCCGACGTGGAGGCGAGCCTCGCGCGCATTCTCGACCGGCGGTTCAACAGTCCTCAGTACGCCAACTTCAGCGCGATCGCCAGCGCCAAAGCGACGGGACCGGACACGCTCACCATTATCACGTCGCGACCGTACCCTGCGCTGCTCGCCCAGCTCGTCAACCTCAGCATCGTCTCCAAAGCGTACGTGCAGGCCCATGATCAACCGTACGTCAACGCGCATCCCATGGGGAGCGGTCCCTACCGCTTCGCCGCCTGGCTCCGCGGCGACCACGTGACGCTGCGGGCGGTCCCGGCCTCCTGGAGAGGCCGGCCGCAGATCGACGAGGTCACGTTTCGGACGGTGCCTGAAACGGCGACGCGCGTCGCCGACCTGCAGTCCGGGCGGGCCCAACTCGCGCTCGGCCTCACCTCCGATGACGTCAAGACGATCAAACGCGACCCCAAGCTCCAACTCCTCGGCGGCGCGACCGAACGCGTCGCCTATCTGGCGTTCAACGCGCTCGGGCCGGGTCCGCTGCGGGACGCGCGCGCGCGGGCGGCCATCGCCCACGCGGTGGACGCCCCATCGCTGATCCGGATCCTGCTCGCGGGCTATGCCCGGCCGGTCACCGAGCTCCTGACGTCCCGCCACGTTGGCTACGACCCGAAGATCCCGGGCTACCCTCACGATCTCGCGAAGGCGACCCAGCTGCTTGCCGAGAGCGCTCATGCCGGCGGCCTGACGCTCGTGTTTACGACCTCGCCGACCTACGACCAGCGCATCATCCAGGCGATCCAGGGACAACTCGAGCAGGCGGGCGTGACCGTGAGGATCCAGTCGTATGATTTCGGGACATACCTGCAGAAGATCCAGTCCCCCCAACACGACTGGGGGGATCTGCGCTACGGGCAGTGGTCGTGTGCGTGCCTGGACGCCGACGGCGTCATCTATCCGCTGTTTCACACCGGGAGCATCTGGTCGAGCTACGGCGATCCCGCCTTCGACAAGGCGGTCGATGACGCCCGCTCGACGCTCGATGTGGCGGCGCGGACGGCCGCGTATACGACCGCGCTGAGCATTCTCCAGCGGGATGTCCCCGCTGTGCCGCTGTGGGAGGTCGTCGCGCTGTACGGGGCGGATCGGCGCCTGCGCTGGCATCCGACGGTGGACGAGCAACTCTTCGTCGCCAACATGTCGCTCGGGCAGTAGGCCGACGGCCGGCGCGCGCAGAGAGACGGCCGGGCGACAGCATGGGACGGTTCATGGCCGGGCGGTTGCTGCAGGCGGGGGTCGTCCTCTGGGGAGTCTCCACGATCGTCTTCGTCATCGTCCGTCTCTCGGGCGATCCGGTGGCCCTCATGGTCCCGCAGGGCACACCGGCAGACGTCATCGCCCAGATGCGGCACACGCTGGGGCTCGACCTCCCCCTCCATGTGCAGTACGTCCGGTTTCTTGCCGGGCTCGCGCGTGGAGACCTCGGGACCTCCTACGTGCAGGACGCCCCGGCGCTGCCGCTGGTGCTCCAGCGTCTTCCCTATACCATCGAGCTCACCGCGGCGGCGTTCGGGCTGGCCCTCGCCGGCGGCCTCCCCCTCGGCGTCGCTGCGGGCACGCGCCGAGGCGGCGCGTTTGACCGCCTCGCCCTGCCCCTCATCCTCATCGGCCAGGCGATGCCATCGTTTTGGACCGGGCTGCTCCTCATCCTGATCGTCAGCGTTCGGTGGCACCTGCTGCCGTCCTCTGGGTCGGGCACTCCCCAGACCTTAATCCTCCCGTCCATCACGCTCGCCTGGCTGTCCCTCGCCACGATCGCGCGGATGAGCCGGTCGGCCGTGCTGGAGGAGGCGCGTCGTGACTACGTGCGCACCGCGCATGCCAAGGGCGTGTCGCCCCGGCGCGTGATCGTCGCCCACGTGCTGCGCAATGCGGCGATCCCCATCCTCACGATCGCGGCCCTCGACGTGGCCAACCTGCTCGGCGGAGCCGTGATCACGGAGACCATTTTCGCATGGCCGGGCATTGGGAGGCTGGCGGTCGAGGCGATCCAGGCCCGCGACTACACGGTGGTGCAGGCCGTCGTGATCGTGGGCACCGCGGTCTTCGTCCTCACCAATCTGGCCACCGACGTGTGCTATGGGTTGTTGGACCCGCGGATCGCGCTCGCCGGGGCGCCATCATAGCCGGGCCACCTCACGGTGCCTGCCGCATCCACGGCGAGTAGCGCGCTCGACCCTCGCGAAGACCCGGCGCGGCGCCGGCGCCGAGGGCTGGCGCCAGCCGGCAATGCCGGGATCGGGGTCCTCATCGCCGTCGCGCTCGCCGCGCTGGGGGCGCCGACCGTGGCGCCCCGAAACCCGCTGGCCCAGCACCTCGCGGATCGCCTGATGTCGCCGGGCACGCGCGGACCGCACGGCGAGGTGTTCTGGCTCGGGACAGACGGACTGGGCCGCGATGCCCTCAGCCGGTTGATCTACGGCGCCCGCGCCTCGCTGGCGGTGGCGGGCCTCGCCGTGGCGTGCTCGGGGGCGCTCGGCCTGTTCCTGGGGCTCACGGCCGGGTATTATCGCGGCTGGGTGGGCGCGGTGGTGATGCGGGTTGTGGATCTCGTCCTGTCCATCCCGTTCCTGCTGATCGCCATCGCGGTCGTGGCCGCCCTCGGCCCCGGCCTGGAGCACACGGTGCTGGTCCTGGGGCTCACCCGATGGCCGAGGTACGCACGGGTCGCGTTCGCGCAGACCCTCGCCGGCCGGTCGCGAGAATTCGTTGAAGCGGCCCGCGCCCTCGGCGGCACGGACGTCCGCGTGATGCTGCGGCACGTGCTGCCCGAGGTGCTCCCCTCGATCGTCGTCGTCGGCACGCTGGAGATCGGCCTGATGATCGTGTACGAGGCGGCGCTGTCGTTCCTCGGCCTCGGCGTTCAGCCGCCGACGCCCAGCTGGGGCAACATGCTCGCCGACGGGCGCGCCTACCTGGCGACGGGGTGGTGGCTGGCGACGTTCCCGGGCCTCGCGATCATGGTCACGGTGCTCGGCGCGAACCTCCTCGGCGACGCGGTGCGTGACCGGCTCGACCCGCGCGTGCGGTGATCGCGATGAGCGCCTCTGCGGCGCCTACGGCAACGGGCGCCGGGCGGGCACGCCCGGACGCCTCGGGTAGCGGTCGGGGGTCGGCGCAGCCTTCCGGACAATCATGAGATCGCCCCCGGAGGGCAGGGGACGCACCTCCACCCCGGAGGCGCCGCCGAGGAGCGCCACCGCGCCGGCGGCCCGGGCAACTTCCGCCGCCGCGCGGCGGGCCTTCGGGAACACCGCGACGCCGCCGATCCGGAGCAGGGGGAGCGCGTACTCGGCCAGCACGGACAGCGACGCCAGCGCGCGCGCGGTGACGGCGTCGTGCCGCTCGCGATGCGCCGGCGCGCGTCCCACCTCTTCCGCCCGCGCGTGAAGGACCTCCGCATTCTCCAGGCCCAGCTCGCGAACGACCACCGCGAGGAACCCCGCCTTCTTCCGCGACGCGTCGACCAGGGTCACATGGAGGTCCGGGCGCGCCACGGCGACCGGCACGCCCGGCGTTCCGGCGCCGCTGCCAAGGTCCACCAGGGTGCCGCGATGCGGGAGGGGCGCAAGACACGCCAGAGCATCCAGGACGAGCACGCGCGCCGCCTCTTCCTCCGTGCTCACGCCGGAGAGGTTGAGCCGGCGGCTCCACGCCAGCACCAGCCCAACGTACCGGTCGAGCAGCTCGCCATGGCGGGAGGAGAGCTCGACTCCGAGGGATGCGCCGCCGGAGTGGAGGATCCGGCCGACGGCCACCGCGCTACGGCGTGGACTCGTCCGGCGTCTGCGGCGGGGACTCGGGGAGGCGGGCGGCCGGCGTCGGCTCGGCGGGCGCCGCCGAAGCGCCGCCGCGTGGAGCGATCACCACGCGGCGCTCCGGGTCCTCGCCCTCGCTGTGCGTGGTGATCCCGGAGTCCTGCGCGAGCGTGGTGTGGATGATCCGGCGCTCCGCCGAGGACATCGGCCGGAGGGCGACGGGCCGCCCGGTCCGGCGCACCCGCTCCGCAAACCGCCACGCCATTTCCTCCAGCGTTTCCCGCCGGCGCTCCCGGTAGCGCTCCACATCCACGACGACCGGCACCCGGCGGCCGCAGCTGTGAGCCACGATCAGGTTGACCAGCAGGTCCAGGGCCTCCAGGGTCTGCCCCCGGCGCCCGATCAGCGGCGCCAGTTCCGGCCCCGTGATCGACACCTGAACCGCGCCTCCCTCTTCCTCGGCGTTCACCGTCGCGCGGAACCCCATGGCCTCGATCAGCGAGATGACGGTGCGCTGGGCGAGCTGCGCGAGCTCCCCGGTCGCCTCGGCCGCCGGCGCGGCCGCCCTCGCGCCCGCCGCGCCTCCGGCGGCGGTGTCGTCCTCTTCCATCTCCGAGAGCAGCGTCAATCGCACGCGCGCCGTGCGGGACCCCAGCCCGAGGACGCCGCGGCTTCCTTCGTCCAACACCATGAGATCGACGTCTTCCCGGCGCGCGCCGAGGATTCGGAGGGCCTCGCGAATCGCCTCTTCGACGGTCCGGCCGGACCCTTCAGCCGACTTCACGCCCGCTTGGCCCCCTTCTTGCCCTGCGGCATCGGCGCCGGCGCCCGCCCCCCGCCGCCCGACGAGGCCGCGGCCGCCGCCTGCGACTTCGGCGGGGAGGCCGACATCGGCGGAGGCGAACCCACGACCAGGAAGTACTCCATGATGTACGCCAGGGTGGACACGATCATGTAAATCGACACGCCGATCGGGTAAATGGTGGCAAAATACCCCATCATGATCGGCATGAAGACAAACATTCGGGCCTGCGAAGGATCCGTGATCGTCATGCGCTGCTGGAAGTACATCGTCGCGCCCACCAGCACCGGGAACAGCAGCAGGAGGAGCTGCTCGGGACGGCCCGCCGCGACGGCGGACAACACCTGCCCGAGGTTCGGCGCCTGGTCGAGCCGCATCCAGGGAACCCCGAAGACGGCCGCGGTCCCGAAGAGCCCCTTGGTGTACAGCAGCCGCCACAGGGCGATGAACACCGGCATCTGGACGAGCATCGGGAGGCATCCCATCATCGGGTTGAGGTTGTGGGCGCGGTAGAGCGCCATCATTTCCTGGTTGAGGGCCTTCGGGTCGTCCTTGTACTTCCGCCGGAGGGCTTCCATGTGCGGCGCGATCACCTGCATCCCCTTCATCGAACGCAGCTGCGTTCTGGTGAGCGGGTGCAGCGCGAGCTTGACGACCAGGGTCAGCAGAACGATCGCGAGGGTGTAGTCGTGCGCAAACCCATAAAAGAACCGCAGCACGTCGTGCAGCGCATCGGCGATCCCGCTAAGCAGCTTGTTCAGAACATCCACTCACCGAGCCTCCTTGGACCTCACGGCACCGGGTCATGGCCGCCGGGGTGAAACGGATGACAGCGAAAGAGCCTGCGCAGGGCCAGCCATCCGCCCCGCGCCAGCCCGTACCGCCCGACCGCCTGGGCCGCGTACTCGGAACACGACGGATCGAACCGGCAGGATGGAGGCGTATAGGGGGAGATCCACCGCTGGTAGAATCGGATCAGGACCAGCCCGGCCGCTTCACCCATCCGCGTCAATGGCGCCCTCCGTCAGGATCCCGCCGGCGCCGCACAGGGCTTCGATCTCCGAAACGATCTCCACAAACGGGGCGGTCAGGGTCTGCGGGCGCGCGACCAGCACGATGTCCCCCCGATCGCGAAGGCGGCCTTCCAGTCGCCTGAGGGCCTCCCGCAACCTCCGCTTGGCCCGGTTGCGCGAGACCGCGCCGCCGAATCGCCGTCCCACAGTGATCCCGACCCGGCGCAGCTGCTCCGTCGGGCGAACGTAGAGCACCAGGTTGGTCCCTGGGAACCGCCGGCCTTCGCGATAGACTCTGGAGAACACAATGGGTTGGAGATGCCTTGACCGTTCCCCACGAGCGGCGTTGGGGCGCCCGCGCCCGTTCACATCGCCAGAGGGTGGGCTTCGCAACCCCCTAAGAAGGCGCGAGGCGGTGCCGTCCCCTCGACCGCCGCCGCCTGAGCACGTTTCTCCCGCCCGGGGTGCGCATTCTGACGCGGAACCCGTGTACTTTGCTTCTATGGCGTCTGCTTGGCTGGAAAGTCCGCTTCACCTGGCCGTCCCCCTCCTGTCACACCCGGTCGGGCTACCCCCCGCCGGAGAGGACCGGGCCCGGCAGTTCCCCTCACTATAGCATAGGACCGCCGCGCCGTTCAACGCGCCGGGCTCTACGGGGCCACACCGTCCCGCTTAACCCAACCCCCTAGGGAGGGACCGCTCCCCACACCCCGCCATTGGACCCCTGTGGATAACCTGGTGACAACCATCCCAGTTATCAAGATCTCGTCTGAGCGCCGCGAGAGCGACGAGCCCGACCTCGGCGGAAGAACCCGCCAGGGGAGAAATTTTCCGGATGGTTGGAGGAGATTCTCTAAGTTATCAACAATCTTTTCCACACCTGTGGATAACCGGGCCCAGCCCAAATAATCTCCATATCTATGCGCTCCGGCTCGCCCCCCACCACAGGATCGTCACCAGGAAATTCTGAGTTTGCGGATGATCATCTTTCCACAGCGGTGACCATCCGCCGGCACGTCAGCGACAGGCGAAAAAACTCTGCGGCCGACGCCGGGCGGGCAGGAAGGGCGCTCCGCGCGGGCCAATACTCGGGCTGCACATACCGGAGAGAATCCCATGCAGGACTTCTTCCTGCGCCTCACGTCGAAGGCCAAGGAGACGCCGGAAGATGCAGGACAGCCACCCGAAGTGCGCGTCGCCGTGTACGATTCGCTGCTGTCGCCGCCGCAAATCGTCTCCCTCTCCGCGGAGGATTTCAACGAACTTGTTGGAGAGCTCGCCTCACGAACCCACGCCTTTGCCCGCGAGCGCGGGGGACGGATCCCGTTCGTCGTCATCAGGGAAATCATGGAGAACCTGATCCACGCGTTCTTCCAGGACGCCATCGTCACCATCATGGACAACGGCAACACCATCCGCATCTCCGACCACGGCCCAGGCATCAAGGACAAGGAGCGCGCCTTCCTCCCCGGGTTCACGACCGCGACGCGCGACATGCGCCAGTTCATCAAGGGCGTGGGGTCCGGTCTCCCGGTCGCGCGCGAACAGCTGGCCTTCCTCGGCGGCGCGATCTCGATCGAGGACAACCTGGAACGCGGCACGGTGGTCACCCTGCAGGTGGGTCCCCCGCAGCCGAGCGCTCGGCCCGCGCCCCGGCCGGCGGCCCCGTCCGCTCCGGCGGCGGCCCCGGCGCCGGTGCGCATCACCCCCCGGCAGCGCAAGGTCCTCCTGCTCATCAACGAGCTGGGGTCCGCCGGGCCCACATCGATTGCCAAGGAACTCGGCATGAGCCCCAGCACCGCCTACCGCGAGCTCTACGCCCTCGAGACGCTGCAACTGGTGGCGACCCGAGGGCCCGGCAAACGCACCCTGACGGAAGAAGGCATCGCGTACCTCGACACGGTGTTTGAGCCCTAGCGCCCGGCGACCGCGGGCCAAAACGGGAGGCCGCGCATGGAGTCTCAGAACCTCGCCGCCAGCCAGGTCTGGCGGGAAGCTCTGCCCAGGATCGAGCGGCAACTCAGCAAGCCGAGCTTCGAGACATTTCTGAAAGCGATGCGACCGATGGCGCTCGACCAGGGGATCTTCGTGTTCTCGGTCCCCAGCCTGTTCGCGAAGGAATGGGTCGAAGGCCGCTACCGGAGACTCATCCTCGACACGCTCGAAGAGGTCCTCACCCACGGGGTGGATGTCCAGTTTGTCATCGCCGACGGGGAGCCGTCGGCTCCCGCACCGACCGCACCGCCCGCATCTCCCGCCCCGCGCGATCCGGCGGTCACCCGCCCGCTTCCGTCCGAGACCCTCATCAACGGCAAGTATACGTTCGATACATTCGTCATCGGCAACGGCAACCGCTTCGCTCACGCGGCCGCGCTGGCGGTCGCCGAAGCCCCGGCGAAAGCCTACAACCCCCTGTTCATTTACGGCGGCGTCGGCCTGGGCAAGACCCATCTCCTCCAGGCCATCGGCTACCACGTGCTCACCTTCAAACAGATGGCCCGGGTCATGTACGTCTCATCGGAACATTTTACCAACGACCTCATCAACTCGATCCGGGACGACAAGACCGTCCAGTTTCGCAACAAGTACCGGACCGCCGACGTGCTGCTCATCGACGACATCCAGTTTCTCGCCGGCAAGGAGCGCACCCAGGAAGAGTTCTTCCACACCTTCAACGCGCTCCACGAATCCAACCGGCAGTTGATCATCAGCAGCGACCGTCCGCCGAGAGAGATCCCGACACTGGAGGACCGGCTGCGCTCCCGGTTCGAGTGGGGGCTGATTGCGGACATCCAACCGCCCGACTACGAAACCCGCATCGCCATCTTGCGCAAAAAAGCCGAACTGGACGGCGTCGCCCTGCCCGACGAGACCGCCCAGTACATTGCGCAGCACATCTCCTCGAACATCCGAGAGCTGGAAGGCGCGCTCAGCCATCTCCGCGCCCACGCGCAGATGACGAGCACCCCGCTGTCCATCGAGCTGGCCACCCAGGTGCTCCGGGAGGTGCTGCCCCAAACCCGCGTTCGCCCGGTCACGATCCCGGCCATCCAGCGCGCGGTTGCTGAGTTCTTTGGGATCCGGGTCGACGAGATGAAATCTGAGCGGCGCACCAAAGGCGTGGCCTTCCCCCGACAAGTCGCCATGTACCTCTCCCGCGAACTCACCGACGCTTCGCTTCCCAGGATCGGCGAAGAGTTCGGCGGTCGCGATCACACCACGGTCATGCATGCCTGCGACCGCGTCAAGACGGCATTGCTTCAAGACGCTCACCTGGCCGCCGGGATCAAGAACCTTGTGGACAACTTCCGGATAGAGCGACCGACCGTGGTGGACCAATAGACCGGCGAGTCCACCCTGGAGTCCCGGCCTATCCATCCGTGGACAACCCGGAAGATTCCGTCGAAGATCTTCCTGGTGTTACCCACAGCCCTAAAGCCGGATAAAATATGAAGGAGAAGCCGATATGCACATTATCCACAGGTTCTACTACGGGTACGACGAATTATACTTAGAGAGAAGCCCCTAGGAGGGCGAAATCATGCGGGTTCAATGTTCTCAAGAGCAACTCATGCGCGAGGTTCAAATTGTTACCAGAGCTATCTCAAGCCGGGCGAGTATGCCTATACTCAGTAATTTATTGCTCGACTCTACGGGAGAGATTTTACGCATCACCGCAACCGACCTTGAGCTGGGAATCGAATCACAGGTTCGCGCCTCGGTCCTCGAATCTGGGAGCATTACGGTTCCCGCGCGTATTTTCGGTGACATTATCGTCAATTTGCCCTCGGCCCCGATTACGATTGATGTCAGCGAAGGCGACACGAAGACCCGGATTACGTGCGAGAGCATCAAGTTTGAGATCCTGGGATTGCCGGCGGCCGACTTCCCGTTGATGCCCTCAAATGGCGGAGATACGGTCGCGCAGATCGATACGGGGCTGCTGCGGACGATGATCCGGCAGACGAGTTTTGCCGTGTCGACCGATGAGACGCGCCCGTTCCTGACCGGGGTCTATGTGGTGTTTGAGGGTCATGACGGTCGGTTGGTCGCCACCGACGGGGGCCGGCTGGCGCTCCGCACGGCGAAGCTGACGAAGAGTGTGCGGGAGAAGATCTCGGCGATCGTCCCGAGCAAGACGATGGCCGAGCTCGTCCGGGCGCTTGGGGCCGCCGAGGGTGAAGTCACGATCACGGCGCACGAGAACCAGTTGATCTTTGCGGTCGGGAGCATGCGGTTTATCTCGCGGCTGATCGCCGGACAGTTTCCCCCGTATGAAAAAGTGATTCCGTCGGAATTCAAGCAGCGGATCAAAGTTGGGACCGAGCGCCTGCTGCGGGCGGTGCGCCGGGCGAGCATTACCGCGCGGGACTCGGCCAACGTGGTTCGGTTGAGCGCCGCGGAACGGACGCTGACGGTGAGCTCGAATACCCCCGAGGTCGGCAAGGCGCAGGAAGAGATCGATGTGCAGGCCGACGGGGAGACGATTCAGGTCGCCTTTAATGCCAAGTTTCTCCTGGATGCGCTGACCAACATGGACAGCGCGGAGGTGGTGTTCGAGTTGACCGGGTCGTTGAGCCCCGGAATGCTGCGGCCGGTCGATCACGCGGAGTACGTCTACGTGCTGGCGCCGGTGAGGGTCTACGCATAGGCGCGGCCGCGAGGCCGCGCGCGGCCCGATTCCGGTCGCGATCGCGACCCGGGAGATCACGCTGGGAGCGGCGCTCAAGTGGGCGGGCGCGGTCACGACCGGGGGGCAGGCGAAGGTGCTGGTGCAGACGGGGCGGGTGATGGTCAACGGGGTGGTTGAACGCCGGCGGGGCCGGCGCCTCGGCGCCGGCGACCGGGTGGCGGTGGGCAACCGGGAGTACCGGATTGTGGTTGGCTGAGCTTCGTCTTCGGAACTTTCGAAACTACGAGGCGGTGGATCTCGCGCTCGACCAGGGCGTATTGCTGCTCATCGGGTCGAACGCCCAAGGGAAGAGCAACCTGTTGGAGGCCGTCTACACCGCCGCGCTGGGACGGAGCCCGCGGGTGACGCGCGACGTCGAACTGATCCGGTTTGGCCAGGACCGGGCCCACATTCGGGCCGGCGTCCAGGGGGAGCGCCAGCAGGTGCTGGAGGTGGCCTTCGACCGCGCCACGGGTGAGCGGCGGCTCAAGGTCAACGGCGTCGTGGTGGATCGCGGCCAATTGCTCGGCCGGCTCATGGTGGTGCTGGCGGGACCGCTCGACGACGAAGTGATTCGGGGCGCTCCGGAATACCGGCGGCGGGTGATGGATGCCGCGCTGAGCCAGGTCAGCCCGTCGTACTTCTTTGCGCTGACGCGCTACACCCGGGTGGTCAGACAGCGCAATCGGCTGCTCCGCGCGGCGGCGGATGGGGCCGCGCTGGCGCCGTGGGATGAGCAGCTGGTGGACCTCGGGGCCGTGGTGATCGAGCGCCGTCGCGAATTTGTCGCGCGGCTCGGCGCGCGGGCGGCCGCGCGGCATGCCCGGCTGGCGGGCGGGGAAGAGCGATTGCAGATCGCGTACGTCTGCGCCGTGGGCGAAGGCGGGGACCGGGCGGCGCTGGCGCGCGCGCTGGCGGCGCGCCGGCAGGATGAGCTCCGGCGCGGCGCGAGCCTCGTCGGGCCGCACCGTGACGATCTGCGGCTGACGGTCAACGGGGTCGATCTGCGCGCCTATGGGTCACGAGGTCAGCACCACACCGCCGCGCTCAGCCTGCGGCTGGCGGAGGTGGACTTGCTTAAGGAAGAGCGGGGGGAGTGGCCCGTCGTCCTCTTCGATGACGTGCTGGCGCACCTGGATGCTGCCCGTCAGGCGCTGCTTGTGCGCGAGATCGCCGGGCCCCAGGTGCTGCTGACCCATACCGAGCGGCCCGCGCTCGGGGCGGCGCCGATGCGGGTGCTGCGCGTGCGCACCGGGCGCATCGTCGAGGAATCCGGTGTTTCGGCTTAAGGACCTGCTGGGGGAGGCGCTGGGAGCGCTCGTCGGCCCCCGGCGGGCGCGGCAGGCCGGGGTGCTCGACGCGTGGCCGGAGGTCGTCGGGGAAGCGCGGGCCCGGCACGCCCGCGCGGCGGGCATCCGGGGGAGTGCCTTGATCGTGATGACCGATCTGCCGGCGCTCTCCCACGAGCTCGGCCTGCGGCGCTCGGCGTTGGTCGAGGCGCTCAACCAACGCGTGGGCGAGCGGGTGATCGACGAGATCCGCGTCGTGCTGCGCCCGGCGGGCGAAGGCCGGGAGAGCGGTGGAGTGGAGCCTAAGGTAGGGTGAGGTGAGGTAAGGGGTGTATCTGCACCTGGGCGGCGACGTGGTGGTCTCATTCCAGGAGATCATTGGAATATTTGACGCGCGATTGCTAGAAGGAAACGAAGATAATCAGCGGTTTATGGATATGGCGCGCTCCCACTCTCGTATACGCTCGGAAGTAGCCAAGGACGACCGAAAATCGGTGATTGTAACGACCACCGGTGTCTACACCTCGGCCATCTCTTCCCTCACGCTTCAAAAGCGGGTCACCAACGTCCAGTGGGGGCTCCAGTCGGAGGCCGAGTGAGCGGGGAGATGGCCGCTGGCTGCCCGCCCCTCTGGGGGGACCTGTGGTAGGGAGGAGCCCTAGCAGGCCCAGGAACTCTCTGTGGTTTGACCGCGGTCGTGATTTTTGGTAATGTATATTGTAGGGTGTTGAAGAGCACGGCGGGTCACGGCGCCAGCCTGGCCCTCAAACCGCACCATCTCGGGAGAACTTTCGGAGCCTGCATCGGAGGATAGGTTGCAGCATGGCCGACACTAACTACGACGCACAACAGATTCAGGTCCTGGAAGGTCTCGAGGGCGTTCGAAAGCGTCCCGGCATGTACGTGGGAAGCACCGGCAGCCGGGGACTCCACCATCTGGTCTTCGAGGTGGTGGACAACAGCGTCGACGAAGCGCTCGCCGGGTTCTGCCATCAGATCGACGTCGTCATCCACAAAGAGAACAGCGTCACCGTGACCGACGATGGCCGGGGGATCCCCGTCGATGTCGTGCCGAAGGTGGGCAAGCCGGGCGTCGAAGTCGTCATGACCATGCTCCACGCCGGCGGGAAGTTCGGCGGCGGGGGGTACAAGATCAGCGGCGGCCTGCACGGCGTCGGTGTGTCGGTCGTGAATGCGCTCTCCGAATGGCTCGAGGTCGAAGTCCACCGGGACGGCAAGCGCTACACCCAGCGCTTCGAGCGCGGGCAGCGCGCCTCGCCGCTGCGCGAGGCCGGCAAGGCCACGCGCACCGGCACGACGGTGACCTTCCAGCCCGATTCCGAGATTTTTGTCGAACTGGAGTACGACGTCAAGATCGTCGCGGAGCGCCTGGACGAACTGGCCTATCTCAACTCCGGCCTCGTGCTGACGCTGCTGGACGAGCGCACAGGAGAGAAGCAGGAGTTCGCCCACAAGGGCGGCCTGGTGGAGCTCGTCCGGGCCCAGAACAAGAAGGGGGCGCTGGGCGACCCGATCTCCGTGCACCGCGTTCGCGACGGCGTCGAGGTCGACGCGGCCATCCAGTACAACACCGGGTATCTCGAGCACGTCTTCACCTACGTGAACACGATCAACACGACCGAAGGCGGGACGCACCTGGTGGGGTTTCGCTCCGCGCTGACCCGCAGCATCAACGACTACGCGCGCCGGCAGGGGCTGCTCAAGAACGGGGACCTGACGCTTCAGGGCGAGGACGTCCGCGAAGGCCTGACCGCCGTGCTTTCGCTCAAACTGCCGGAGCCTCAGTTCGAGGGCCAGACCAAGACCAAGCTCGGCAATCCCGAGGTCAAGGGGCTGGTCGAGTCGGTCGTGGGCGAAGAGCTGGCCGAGTACTTCGAGACGCACCCGGGGGATGGCAAGAAGATCGTCGCCAAGGTGATCCAGGCGGCCCGCGCCCGTGAGGCGGCCCGGCAGGCCCGGGACCTCGTCCGGCGCAAGAACGCCCTCGACATCAGCACGCTCCCGGGCAAGCTCGCCGACTGCGCCGAGAAGGACCCTACGAAGTGCGAGATCTTCGTCGTCGAGGGCGAGTCGGCGGGCGGCAGCGCCAAGGCCGGGCGGGACCGGCAGTTTCAGGCGATCCTGCCCATCCAGGGCAAGATCCTGAACGTGGAGAAGGCGCGGCAGGACAAGATGCTGGGCCACGAGGAGATCCGCGCGCTCATCACCGCGCTGGGCACGGGGATCGACAAGGAGTTCAACATCGACAAGCGGCGGTACGACCGCGTGATCCTCATGGCCGATGCCGATGTCGACGGCGCGCACATCCGGACGCTGCTGCTCACCTTCCTCTACCGCTACATGCCGGAGCTGATCGAGCGGGGCAAGGTGTACATCGCCCAGCCGCCGCTCTACCTGATCAAGGCCGGGAAGAAGCACCACTACGCCTACTCCGACGGCGAACGGGACGAGGTGACCGCCGACCTGGCCAAGCACAACACCGCCTACGAGGTCCAGCGGTACAAAGGCCTTGCCGAGATGAACCCGGCGCAGCTGTGGGAGACGACGATGAACCCGGCGCAGCGGACGCTCTTGCAGGTGGAGCTCGACCGCAGCGACGGCAACGGCGCCGAGGTCGACGAACTGTTCAAGACGTTGATGGGCGACGAGGTCGAGCCCCGGCGGCAGTTCATTCAGAAGTACGCCAAGGAAGTCCGCAACCTCGACATCTAAGGCCGGGGTGACCCGGCCCGCACGACCTGACCTGCGACCCGAGGAGTGATATGGCGGCGACCGAAGAGAACATCATCCAGCAACCAATCGAAAAGGAGATGCGGACATCGTATCTGGACTACGCGATGTCCGTCATCGTCAGCCGGGCGCTCCCGGACGTCCGTGACGGGCTCAAGCCGGTGCAGCGCCGCATCCTCTACGGCGCGTCCGAGATGGGCCTGGCGCCCGACCGGCCGTACAGGAAGTGCGCGCGCGTCGTCGGGGACGTGATGGGCCGGTACCACCCGCACGGGGACGTGCCGGTCTACGAAGCCCTCGTGCGGATGGCGCAGGACTTCAGCTTCCGCTACCCGCTGATCGACGGGCAGGGCAACTTCGGCAGCGTGGACGGCGATCCGCCGGGGGCGATGCGCTACACGGAGGCGCGCCTCTCCCGGATGGCGATGGAGCTGCTCGCCGACATCGACAAAGAGACCGTGCCCTTCGTCCCCAACTTCGACCAGTCGATGCAGGAGCCGGTCGTGCTGCCCAGCCGGGTGCCCAACCTCTTGATGAACGGCGCCTCGGGCATCGCGGTCGGGATGGCCACCAACATCCCGCCCCACAATCTCGGCGAGCTGGTGGACGCCCTCGTCGCCCTCATCGACGATCCGAACCTCGAGCCGGAGGCGCTGCTCAAGATCGTCAAAGGACCGGACTTTCCCACCGGCGGCCGGATCCTCGGCCGGGACGGGATCCGCGCCGCCTACCTGGAGGGGCGGGGCAGCATGATCGTCCGCGCCGAAACCGCGATCGAGGAGCTGCGGGGAGGCCGAATGGCGATTATCGTCACCGAGCTCCCCTACATGGTGAACAAGGCCGCCATGGTCGAGCGGATCGCCCAGCTGGTGCGGGAGAAGAAGCTCGCCGGCGTCTCCGACCTCCGCGACGAGAGCGACCGACAGGGCATGCGCGTCGTGATCGAGCTGCGGCGCGACGTCAATCCCCAGATCGTGCAGAACCAGCTGTTCAAGCATACCCAGATGCAGACCACGTTCGGAGCGATCATGCTCGCCCTGGTCGACGGCGTCCCGCGGGTGCTGCCCCTCAAGCAGATCCTCGCGCACTATCTCGCCCACCGCAAGGTGGTCGTCACCCGGCGGACGGAGTACGAGCTGCGGAAGGCGAAGGCGCGCGCGCATATCCTGGAGGGGCTCAAGGTCGCGCTCAAGTCCCTGGACGATGTCATTGCGCTGATCCGCAAGGCCAAGGACGTCCCGGCGGCCCGGGCCGGCCTGATGAGCAAGTTCAAGCTCAGCGAGCTGCAGGCCGACGCGATCTTAGAGATGCGGCTGCAGCGGTTGACCCAGCTCGAGCGCGAGAAGCTGGACGAGGAGTACAAAGAGCTGATCAAGGCGATCGCCCAGTACGAGGACGTTCTGCGCGACGAGCACAAGGTGTTCGAGATCATCAAGGCCGAGCTGGTCGGCGTCAAGGAGCGGTTCGGCGACCCGCGGCGGACGCGGATCACCGGCAAGGACGCCGAGCTGGACGTGGAGGACCTGATCCCGGACGCCGAGGTGGTGATCACGCTGACCCACAACGGCTACGTCAAGCGGCTGCCGCTGGAGACCTACCGCCGGCAGAACCGCGGCGGGCGCGGCGTCATGGGCATGGGGACCAAGGAAGAGGACTACGTGGAGGTCGCCACCGTCACCACCAACCACGCCTTCGTCCTCTTCTTCAGCAACCGGGGCAAGGTCTACCGGGTGAAGGCCTACGAGGTGCCGGAGGCCGGCCGGACGGCCAAGGGCACGAGCCTCGTCAACCTGTTCAGCATCGCCCAGGGCGAGCGGGTCAACGCCATCATCCCGATCCGGTCCTTCGAGGACACCGGGGATCTCTTCTTCGCGACCAAGCACGGCAACGTGAAGAAGACCGGTCTGATGGAGTTCATCAACGCCAAGCGCGCGGGCATCGCGGCGATCACCCTGGACAAGGACGACGAGCTGGTTGCGGTGCGCCTGACCGACGGGAAGGAAGAAGTGCTCCTGGCGACCCGGAACGGGCAGGCGATCCGGTTCAAGGAAGCCAACGTGCGCGAGATGGGCCGGGCGGCGCGCGGCGTCATCGGCATCACCCTGCGCCGCGACGACGCGCTGGTCGGGATGGCGATCAGCAGCGAGGGCAAGTACCTGCTGGTCGCCAGCGAGCTCGGGCTCGGCAAGCGCACACTGCTCAGCGAGTACCGCCTGCAGCGCCGTGGGGGCTCGGGCGTGCGCAACATCCGGCTGACGGCCCGGACCGGCAAGGTGGCCGCGATCCGGGCGGTGGATGACGAAGACGAGGTGCTGGTCATCACGGCCCAGGGGATCGTGAGCCGCCTCCTGGTCAAGGACATCTCCACGCAGGGGCGCGAGGCCCAGGGGGTGAGACTGCAGCGGCTCGACGAGGGCGACCGCGTATCCGCGATCGCTCCCATCGCCGCCGCGGATGAGGCCGCCGCCGGATAGGTTCGTCCCCGCCGAGCTCAGCGTGCCACGTCAGGGACCGGGAGGACGCTCCCGGTCCCTGACGTCTGCGGCGGCATCGAGAGGCAGGCCGGTCCACCTGGACGCGCGGGGTTTCTCTTTTGTCAAGGCCCGCGTGCGTCGCGCGCGTCCTCTGTCGATGGCGCCGGCATCCTCGATTCGTGCGCGGCAGGGAGGGCTGTTGATCGGACAGAAGTCGTGGCAGGATAAGAGCCAAAGGGCCATCGAAGCGTAGAAACGTGACCACCGAGGTCGGCGGACGCCGCGGCGTCCGAGCAAGGAGGAGGGCCTCAATGGATGCCGGAGTGCAGGGGATCGCGGCGCACCTCGACGAGACGTGGGATTCGCTGCTCAAAGCGGCGGCCGAGGCGAACGATGTCGACTTCCAGTGGGCCCCCGGTCCGGAGTTCAACTCCGTGGCGATCCTGCTCCGCCACCTGGCCGGCAGCGAGCGGTATTGGATTGGTGAGGCGATTGGCGGGATCCCGAGCCGCCGTGTGCGCGATGCGGAGTTTCACCATGACCGCCCGCGCCGCGACGACGTGCTCGGCAGTGTGGAGGAGGCGCGACGTCTCACCCGGCAGGTCCTCGGATCCGTGTCAATGCGGGACCTGGAGGCGGAGACAACACCGACGGTCACGGTCGGCAAGCCGCCCCGGCGGCCGACGAAGTTGTGGGCGCTGCTGCATTACCTCGAACACCTCGGCTATCATCGCGGTCAGGCGCTGCTCTTGTTGAAGATGGCGCAGACCGCTCCTCGCGAAGCCCGCGCGCGCTGACGTGGAGTAGATCCATGCGTTGGGAGCTGTGCCGCAAGACCCATACCCGTCTCCAGCGGATCGCCCGCGCGCTCGGGTTCACCCACGTGGACCCCTCACGCATCTTCTGCGTCCGGGGCTACGGGTCGACCTCGGAAGCGTGGGCGCGCATCTGGGGATTGCCGACGCTGTGGCAGCAGGTGCTGGAGACCCGCCCCGCGTACGTCGTCGAGATCATCGAGCCGGAGTTCAGCCGGCTTCCCAAGGACGAGCAGGACCGCGTGCTGATCCACGAGCTCCTGCACATTCCCCGGACGTTCAGCGGAGCGATCAGACCGCACCGCACCCCCAGCTTCCGGATCACCCGCCGCACCGTCGAGCGATTGTACCGCCGGCTCCTCGCCGCCAGGCACGGCGCCGGACATCCCCCCGCCGCGGGCCGCCGCGCCCGGGTCGTTGCCGGGAACGGCGCCCCGACCCTGCTCCCGCCGCGCCCTTCCGCCGCCGCCCGCACCGCACCGCGCCGCCGCCGGACCCGCGGCCGCCGGTAGGGACGGCGCCGCCGGTTCCCCGCGGCATCGACGACGCTCCACGCCCGATCGCATCGCCTCAAACATACCGGCACAGGGCATATCCGGTGTAGAATTGGATGTGCACCGAGCGGCAGCAGAGTTCTGTAGAGGTGCTCGATGTTCGAGAATGAGTTCAAGCTCCTGGTGCTCCTGACGATCGCCCTGCTCATCTTCGGTCCGTCGAAGATGGCCAGCCTCGGAGGGACCATCGGGAAATCGATCCGGGACTTCCGCAATGCCGTCCGGGGCGCCCAGGACTCCTTCAGGGAGCAGATGGCCGATCTCAAGGAGTCGGTCAAGGAGGCCGATCCGGCCGCCGCCGATCCCGCGGTCCCCCCGGCGCTGCCCGCGCCCGACCCGGCGGCTCCGGAGCCGATTCCCGCGACCCCAGAGTCCTCCGCCGGCGCGGCCGCCGCGGCGTCACCTGGCGCGCCCGGCGCGGCGCCTCTCCACCGCCAGGTCCCGGTCGACCCCTCCGAGCATGAGGGGCGCGACTCGCTGGCGTCGGAGCCGTCCGCCCAAGCGGTTCAGGAGCTCATTCAGCGCAAGGAGTAGCCCCCCGGTGGCGCGGCGCGGGCGTGGCACCGCGCGGCCGGTTACTTCGTGAAGATCGGCAGCGTGCCCAGCGTGATCAGGGCGGGGTTCACGTACCCCCCCTCCTCGTGCAGCACCGCGGCCCTCGCCACCACGCGCGCGCCCACCTGAGTCAGCAGCTCATCGGCGGCCCGGAGGCTGCCCCCGGTGCTCACGACGTCGTCCACCACGACGACCCGGCTCCCCCGCAGACGCTCGGCCTCGGGCCCGTCGAGGACGAGCGTCTGCGTTGACGCGGTGGTGATCGATTTCGCCTTCACGGTCAGCGGGCGCTTCATATAACCCTTCACGCTCTTGCGGAAGACGATGTACGGGAAGTACCGGCCGGCGACGGGATCGGACAGGTAGGTGGCGACCATGTGGACGAGCGGGAGGGCTTTGGCCTCGATGGAGACCACGCAATCGAACTCGAAGGGCTGGAGCCTGGCGGCGATCGCCCGGGCGCAGGCATTGGTCAGCTCGACGTCGCCCCACAGGACGAACGCGGCGATCCACAGAGCATCGGTGATGGGAACGACGGGCAGTCTGCGCCGGATTCCCACCACCTCGATCTCATAGGACTCCTGCCCCTCGTATTTCATCTGCGCCCCCCGGCCGCACGCGCCTCTGCGCCACACGCCATTCTGGCATGCGGGGCCGCGGTCTGTCTAGCGAATCGCCGAGCTTACCTGCAGCCGCCGGGAATCGCCACGACACCCATCTGCATGTCGGAGCCTCTCAGGCCTTGTTCCCTGTTCTTGACCACCACGATCTCGTTGTCGTGGCTGTCGCACAGAATTTTTGTGTCCACCCAGTCCGGCCCCTCGCTCATCTTCCCTGCCAGGGTGACGGTCATCTTCGCCCGTTCGTTGCTGACGGATGACGCCGGATTCAGCAACACGCCGAACAGCGCGGCGCCCGCGAGCGCCAGACCGACCAGGATTGTCCTCATGGGTGTCACCTCCGTGGTATGTTGGACAAGGACCATAGTACCCTGCTTTCACGAGGATCAGCCCTAGAGAGAAGTCAGGAAGGATATGCGTGGAGGCCTGATAAATAAAGGCTCTCTCAGAGATCTGGAGACCAGGCCTGGTGAATGGATCGGGGGGAACATACGGAGATCGACGGGGCGACAACGGTCGTCGGGGTCATCGGAGATGCGGTTCGGGGAAGCCTCTCTCCCCGGCTCCACAACGCAGCGTTCGCGGCCCTGGGGCTCAACTGGTGCTACGTGGGGTTCCGGGTCCCCCGGGATCGCTTGGAAGCGGCGTTGCGGGGGTTGGCCGCGCTCGGCGCCGCCGGTGCCAATATCACCGTTCCCCACAAAGAGGCCGCCCTCGCGTATCTCGACGAGACCACGGACGACGCCCGCGTGATCGGCGCGGTGAACACCGTGCAGGTGTCCGGTGACCGCCTGATCGGCTACAATACCGACGCCGCCGGGTTGCTCGATGCCCTCCGGCTCGACGGCGGCGTGACGCCGGAAGGGCAGCGGGCCGTCATCGTGGGCGCGGGCGGCGCGGCCCGGGCCGCCGCGTTCGCCCTCGCGGGCGCGGGGGCGGGCGCCGTCACGATCATCAACCGCAACTGGGATCGCGCCGCCGCGCTGGCGGATGCCGTCCGTCGGACCGTCACCTGCGCGGTCGACGCGGCGCCGCTCGACGGCGCCGGGGTCGCCGTGACGCTGCGCGAAGCGACCCTGCTGGTGCAGGCGACGACGGCCGGCGCCGGCGGGCAGCGCGCGCTGTCGGCGGTCCCCGGGACCCTGCTGCATCCCGGGCTGTTCGTGATGGACATGGTCTACGATCCTCGAGAAACGGTCCTGCTGCGCGAGGCCCGCGCGGCGGGATGCCGCACGCTGGGAGGCCTCCCGATGCTCCTCTACCAGGGCGCACGCGCCTTTGAGATCTGGACCGGCCGCCAGGCCCCCCTGCAGGTGATGCGCGACGCGTTGGGCCTGCCGCGGGAAGCGGCCTCGAAATCGTAGGAGCATCGCCGGTGCTGCGGTTTCTGACCTCGGGCGAGTCCCACGGGCGCGGCCTGCTGGTCGTGCTGGAAGGCATCCCGGCGGGCCTGCCTCTGAGCGAGGAGGACATCACCGTCCAGCTCGCCCGCCGGCAGCGCGGCTACGGCCGCGGCGGCCGGATGCAGATCGAGCAGGACCGCGCGGAGATCTATGCGGGCGTGATGAGCGGCACGACGATCGGGGCGCCCGTCGGCCTGCATATCGGCAACAAGGACTGGCGCACGGCGGAGCCTCCGCTCACCCGGCCCCGGCCCGGACACGCCGATCTCGCCGGCGCCCTCAAGTACCACTTCGACGACGTGCGCCGGGTGCTCGAGCGGTCGAGCGCCCGCGAAACGGTCGCCCGCGTTGCGGCGGGCGCGATCTGCCGGGCCCTCCTCGCCCAGTTCGGGATCACCCTGGCGAGTCACGTGGTGGAGCTCGGCGGGATCGCGATCGGCCGCCGCCCGGACCGGTATGAGGACATCCCCGCGCTCGCCGAAGCGTCCCCGCTGCGGTGCGTCGACCCCGAGGCCCAGACCCGGATGATCGCCGCCATCGATAAAGCGCGGGAGGCGGGCGATACGCTGGGCGGCGTCTTCGAGGTCGTCGCGCTCGGGCTCCCCGTCGGGCTCGGCACCTATGTGCACTGGGATCGGCGGCTGGACGGCCGGCTCGCGCAGGCGCTGATGTCCATCAACGCCATCAAGGGCGTGGAGATCGGCGAGGGGTTTCAGGAGGCGCGGCTGCCGGGATCCTCGGCACACGACGAGATCTTCTACGATCCGGAGCGGGGTTTCCACCGGGCGACGAACCGGGCCGGGGGCACCGAAGGCGGCATGTCGACCGGCGATCCGCTGGTCGCCCGGGTGGCGATGAAGCCGCTCAGCACCCTGCGCAGCCCGCTCGCGTCCGTGGACATCGTCACCAAAGAGCGCGTGGAAGCGGCGGTGGTTCGCAGCGACGTCACCGCCGTCCCTTCGGCCGGGGTGATCGGCGAAGCCATGGTCGCGTTTGTCCTGGCGGATGCGATGATCGAGAAATTCGGGGGGGACAGCCTCGACCAGATGCGCGTCGCCTACGACGCGCACCAGCGGTGGGCCAGGCGCGGTCCCCCCGCGCCGGCGGGGTGACCGCGCGCGTGCCGCCCAACATCGTCCTCATCGGCTTCATGGCGACGGGCAAGACCTCGGTGGGCCGCATCGTTGCGTCCCGCCTCGGCCGCCCATTCGTGGACACCGACGCGCTGATCGAGGCGGAGGCCGGCCGGTCGGTCCCGCGCATCTTTGCCGAGGACGGCGAGGCCGCGTTCCGCAGGCTCGAGGCCCAGGCTGTGGCTCGGGCGGCGGGGCCGGGCGGGAGCGTCATTGCCACGGGGGGCGGCGTTGTGCTCAGCCGCAAGAACATGGACCGCCTGCGCCAGCACGGGCTGATCGTCGCGCTCCGGGCCGATCCCCAGGCGATCCTCGCCCGGGTGGGGCGCGCCGGGGATCGCCCGCTGCTGGGCGACGATCCCGAGGGCCGCGTGCACCGCCTGCTCGAAGAGCGTAGCGAGTTCTACCGCGAGGCCGATGTCGTCGTGGAGACCTCGGCGCTCTCGCTCGATGCGGTGGCCGATCGGGTGGTCGCGTTCGTCCTCGCGCGCGAGGACGCGCTCCGCGGGGCCGCCATCTCGGACCCCGCGCGTCCCGCCGCCGGGTCGGCCGGCGACCGCCCGGCCGCCGGCGCGGCCCGGGCGGTCCGGGTGGACCTCGGCCCGCGTGGGTACGACGTCTGGATCGGCAAGGGGATCCTGGCGGACGCTGCGGCGTACCTCGACCGGTGCGGCCTCCGCGGCCGGCTGGCGCTGCTCACCCATCCCCGCATCGACGCGCTGTACGGCCGCCCGCTCGCCAGGCGGCTCCGCAAGGCCGGGTACGAGGTGGTTCCCGTCATCGTGCCCCCGACCGAATCCAGCAAGAGCCTGCGCGCGGCGGCGCGGGTGTTCGACAGGCTGGTGGATGCCGGGTTCGACCGGAGCTGCGCGCTGCTGGCCCTCGGCGGCGGAGTGGCGGGAGATCTCGGCGGGTTCGTCGCGGCCACCTTTCTTCGGGGGATCGCCTGGGTCTCGGCGCCCACGACCCTGCTCGCGCAGGTGGATGCCAGCATCGGCGGCAAGACGGGGATCAACTTCCGCGCCAAGAATTTGATCGGGGCCGTCCACCAGCCCGCGGTCGTCCTCGCGGATCCCGACACGCTCCGCTCGCTGCCGCCGCGCCAGCTGCGCTCGGGGATGGCCGAGGTGGTCAAGACCGGCGTGATCGGCGCGCCCGACCTGTTCGACTACGTGGAGAGCCACGCGGCGGAGTGCCGCCGCGGGGATCCCGCCGCGCTCGAGTGGATCGTGGCCCGGTGCGCGGCCTACAAGGCGGACGTTGTGGCCCGCGACGAGCGGGAGGCGGGCCCGCGGATGGTGCTCAACTACGGCCACACCTTCGGCCATGCGTTCGAGGCCGCGGCGTCCTACCGCGGGCTCACCCACGGCGAGGCCGTCTCGGTGGGGATGACGCTCGAGGCCCGCCTGGCGGTGCGCCTGGGGGTGTGCGCGCCGGCGCTCCTCGACCGCCAGACGCGGCTGCTGGAAGCGCTGGGCCTGCCTGTCAGGCGCGCGGCGCTCTCGCGCCGGAAGCCGCCGGCGCCGCGCGCGGTGCGGGCGGCGATGGCGCACGACAAGAAGGCCGCCGCCGGCCGGCTGCGGTTCGTGCTCCCGCAGGCGCCGGGCCGGACGGTCATCCGGGACGACGTTCCCCCGGCGCTCATCGAGGAGGTCCTCGCCGATGGCTAAGGTGCTGGTGATCCACGGCCCCAACCTCAACCTGCTCGGGCAGCGGCAGCCGGACATCTACGGCACGACGACGCTCGCCGAGATCGACCGCAGGCTCGCGGCGCTGGCGCGCGCCGAAGGGGCCGGCGTCGACACGTATCAGAGCAATCACGAAGGCGCGATCATCGACCGGCTGCACGCCGCGCAGGGGCGCTATGACGCGATCGTGCTCAACGCGGGAGCGCTGACCCACTACAGTTACTCGCTGCGCGATGCGATCGCGGCGATCTCGGTGCCGGTGATCGAGGTGCACCTCTCGAACATCCATGCCCGCGAGGCGTTCCGGGTCTCCGTGATCGCCCCGGTCGTCCGGGGGCAGATCAGCGGATTTGGCGCGGACAGCTATCTGCTGGGGCTCCGCGCCGCGCTGGCCGTCGCCGCCCGTCCATCCCCCACCCCCCGGTCCCGGGCTGGTGCGGGCCTGGAGGACCCGGCTGCGGCGATGACGGAGGACGGGTCGCGCCGTGCGCCGCACAGCGGCGGCGCGTCGCGCCGGCGTCGCGCCCCGCAGAGGAGGCCCTGAGCGCCCGTCGAAGCAACAGCCAGCCCGCGCGCCTGACACCGCAAACCGGCGCCGCGGGCCGGCAGGAGGAGACCATGCGGTTCCGCGGGGTTCGGGGGGCGATCACGGTCGATGCGAACACGGAACAGGCGATCCTCGATGCCACCCTCGAGCTCCTGCGGGCGATGATCCGGATCAACGAGATCGACGCCGACGATGTGGCGGGCGTGCTCTTTACCGTGACCGCGGACCTGAACGCCGTGTTTCCCGCCGAGGCCTGCCGGCGCCTGCCGGGCTGGACGCACGTCCCGCTGATGTGCGCTCAGGAGGTGCCGGTGCCCGGCGCCCTGCCGCGGTGCGTGCGGATCCTCATGCTCGTGAACACGACCAAGACCGCGGCGGAGGTCCGGCACGTCTACCTCCGCGACGCCGAGCGCCTCCGCCCCGACCTCACGCGATCGTGACCCCGCTGGTCGTCTCCCCGGGGCGCGCGCTCCAGGGCGTGCTCCGCGTGCCGGGGGATAAATCCATCTCCCACCGCGGGGCCATCATCGGCGCCATCGCGCACGGCACCACCCGGGTGTCGGGGTTCCTCCAGGCGGATGATTGCCGGTCGACCCTGCGCTGCCTGCGGGCGGCCGGCGTCCCCATCGACGAACGGGTCGACGAGATCGAAGTCCGCGGCAGGCCGCTGCAGGAGCCCGAGGAGGTGCTGGACGTCGGCAACTCCGGGACGACGATCCGCCTGCTCGCCGGCGTCCTGGCCGGGCACCCGTTTCACAGCGTGCTCACCGGCGACGCGTCGATCCGCCGGCGGCCGATGGATCGGATCGCGGATCCGCTCCGGCGGATGGGCGCCCGGGTCTCCGGGCGTCAGGGAGGCCGCCTCGCCCCGCTCGCCATCGACGGCGGCAGGCTGAGCGGCATCGACTACGCCACCCCGGTCGCGAGCGCGCAGGTGAAGTCGGCGGTGCTCCTGGCCGGCCTCTTCGCCGCGGGACCCACCTCGGTGCGTGAGCCGGCCCAGAGCCGCGATCACACCGAACGCATGCTGGGAGTGTTCGGCGCGGCGGTGGAGCGCGACGGGCTGACCACCCGGCTGCGCGGGCCGGTGGCCCTCAGGGCCGCGCAGGTGCGGGTGCCGGGCGATTTTTCTTCTGCGGCCTACTTTATTGTCGCCGCGTCGCTCGTGCCGGGCTCCCGGGTCGAAATCCGCGATGTCGGATTGAATCCTACGCGCACCGGGCTGCTGGACATCTTGACGATGATGGGCGCGCGCGTGGAGGTGGCGGATCTCCGGGAGGAGGGCGGAGAGCCCGTGGGGACCGTCGCCGTTCGGGCGACGCCGCTGCACGGCGCGGTGATCGGCGGGGACCTGGTGCCGCGCGCGATCGACGAGCTGCCGGTGCTGGCGGTCGCGGCGTGTCTCGCGGAGGGGGAGACGGTGATCCGCGATGCCGCCGAACTGCGGGTGAAGGAGTCGGATCGCGTGGAGGCGCTGGCGAGGGAACTGGGGCGCCTCGGCGCCCGGGTCGAGCCGCGGCCGGACGGCATGGTGATCGCCGGCGGCCGGCCGCTGCGGGGTGGCCGCGTCACGAGCGGCGGAGACCACCGGATCGCCATGAGCCTGGCCGTGGCCGGGCTGTGCGCCGGGGGGTCCGTTACCGTCGACGACCCCGGCAACATCGAGACGTCGTTTCCCGGGTTTGCAGAGGCGCTCCGCCGGGCCACCGGCGGATGACATACGATCCCTGGCAGATGATCGCCGGGGCGCTGGTGGTGTGCGGCGCCTCGATGCTCAAGGGCGCCATCGGGTTCGGGTTTCCGCTCGTCGCGGTTCCGCTGCTGTCGTCCATCATCGGTCCGCGGGTGGCGATCCCGGTGGTGGCCATCCCCACGCTCCTCAGCAACTTCCTCGTCGTCCGCCGGGGGGGCGCCGGCGGGGCGGGCGCCGGCATGGTGGCGCTGCTGGTCTCGCTCGCCGCGGGCACGGTGGGAGGCGCGCTGCTGTTCGGGTCGCTGAGCCACCGATTGCTGTCGGGCTTGGTCGGCGCTGTGGCGCTGCTCTACGTGCTCGCCACCGCGGGCCGGTTGACGCTCAAGATCCCCGCCGCCGCTGGCCATCGCGCCGGGCCCCTCATCGGGGTGCTCGCGGGCCTGATGGGGGGATCGACGGGAATCTCGTCGCCGTTGCTGGCGAGCTACCTGCACTTTCTCCGCCTCGCCAAGCGCGAATTCGTCTTCTGGATCACCATGATGTTTTTCGTCGTGAACATCGTGCAGGTCGCCAGTTACTTCAAGCTGGGTCTCTATCCGGGTCCCGTCCTGACGGGCGCGCTCGCCGCCTGCCTGCCGATGGCGGCCGGCACGCTCGCCGGCCTCGCGCTGCAGGACCGGCTGCCGGCCAGGATGTTCGAGCGGGTCGTGCTGACCGTGGTTTTCCTCGCCGGGCTCAATTTGCTGGCCAGAAGCCTGCCCCGGTAGATTGGGAAGCCGCGCGGGCCGCCTTGGAGAGGCATGTTTAGCAAACTGTTAATACCGCGGCTCGATCGAAGGTTTTATTTCAGAATATGCCCGTTTTGTGAAATAGTGTGTACTTTACAAATCCCCATCCGTTACTGCCTGTTCGACCTGTGCCACAAATTTCCAGTCAACCAACGCCTCCCACGCATTTTGGGCTGCTTCAAATCCCTCGCCTGCCCGCTCAGCTTCCGCGCGCCGAACATCTTTCTGCCCGCGCTTCCGAACCCTCAAGGCTTGAGCAGCGTTCCACCCCTGCCAGATCTCCACGAGACTTTCATAGGCCTCCTCCCGCATGTCCCCCGGCTGAACAGGATCGCGGAAGATCCCCAGAAGGAATCCGCCGGCATCGCGGTCGCGTGAGCCGCGAAGCAAAAACCCAACATTGGAGAGGGCCATCTGCCTGACGAATTCGTCTGGATCGGTCTGGGCCATCGACTGGAATACCTGGGCATAGTGCTTCAAGTCCCAGTGAAGAGCCAGCACACTCATGACAATGTATCGAATCTGGTCATCGTCGTCAGTCAGGAACGCTGCGACCACGGGCTCGGCCTCTGCGCGAAGACTCTCACAGCCACGATACCCTGTCTTAGAATGCGCGGCTTCGCCAAGATCGTGGATGGCGCCGTACAGATGCTCTCTTGAGACGCTGCCTTCCTTGAGCCGCTTCAACTCAATGCGCGCCAGGAAGTCGGCAATCTCCGGATAATAGTCGATCGCCTCTCTGACCGGACTTCCGTAGAAAAGGAGGTCCCCATCGCTCTGAATCATCCGCCGGACGGTCTCCAGATCCCCGGCTTTGATGGCCTCGAAAAACGAGCGGGCGCCTTCGGTCTTCTTATCCGATGACTCGCGTGCGTGACTCATTTTGCGCACCCACAACCTCGCCGCGCGGGCACCGTCTGAGGGTGGTGATCCGCCATCCCCCGTCTTTTCGCCCCTGTTCCGGCTCTCCTGCGCACAATCCCTTGACTTCTTGTGTTATAGTGTAGGGTACCAAAACCCGATGACGGGGGCGAGTACTCCCGGCCGGTCCTAACGAGAGACCCGCGTGGACGGTGCGAGCGCGGGAGGACGCCGGAGAGGAATGGACCCCGAAGGGGC